>JGI12210J13797_10565068_pt1 | contig 10769 bp, 10 predicted proteins | sample ElkSlonscriptome_3_FD_13797 | JGI IMG/M metagenome (IMG submission 13797) | reverse complement strand
TTAGACGACTGGATCACAAAGTCACTCTGCTGACCAATGGAGCCCTGCTCAACCTTTTTCTTGCGGAGCGGAAAACCCAGTAGTTCCACGGTATCGCCCGCGCTGCCAGTATCCAGTTCGGCAAACTGATCAAAGAAAGACTTCTCGGTGAGCTTATTAATTCGGTCGTACAAAGCCGGGTTTTGGGTGCGTAGCACCTCCAGATTGATTTCCAGATAATCGGCTATCTCCTTAAAGTAGGTTCGGAAATCTTTTCCTTCAGCCGACCGGAAAAACTTTAACAGTCCGTAGAGATAAAGTTGATAAGATTCGCTGCGTTCGTACAGCGGCGGATACTCCCCACTAAATAATTTGTTCTTATCCAAAGGCACATCTACGAAACTCAGGTCGTTAGACGAAGCGAAGAACAGTGAGGTGGGAGAGGTGCCGCCCACTACTTTGTAGTTATAGTACAGGATGTACAGCCGCTTGATCTCGTCAAAATTGTAAGTATCGGCGTCCTGTTTCAGGTACAAATCCAGCACTTCACCCAGACGGCGGTGCTGCTCATTATCTGACTGTCGTAGTCGTTGCAAATCCGTATCCGGGTCCCAGGCTACAAGCTGTAACTGTCCTTTGATATAGTCGGCGTTGAACAATAATTCGCCTATATCCAGTGAGTCGGATACGAGCTTACGGTCCAGCGTGGTACCTCGCAGTTGTTTATCCTTAATAACATTCTTGAAAGCTGTTCGCACCAGGTCAATCTGGGCGAAGGGACTGGGAATGGACGTAGGCGGCTGCTCGGTATTGCCACCTTCCGGGTCGCTGATGGCATCAATCTGCCGACGGCCGTAAGCATCAGCTTTGAACCAGTGCTCACCATTAGTTAGGTTGTGGTACGTTAATACTTTGGGCATGCTTACTTTAGTTAAAAATCAAATTTGTGATCTACCATGGATCGGGTAGCGTCATAAAAAATACGCATAAATTTCTGTTCTACCGGTACGCTGCCTACGTTTCGTTCGGCTCGGTTCAGTTCTTCGTCGTACAGCACGTAGTTATCCCGAGCAAGCGGACTCCAGTGGCGCTGAGGTTCTATCCCTCTTACCGTATCAAACAGCCCTGACGAGGATTCTTCGGACAAAGCGAAGGGCGCGAAGGCTCGCTTGTTTTGCCGAAGTTCTTTGAGCCAAGTACCGAACTGCTCGTTGAACGAACTCAGATGGTTCTGATAGAATGCACCGTGAGTAAAAGCCTTAGTAATGGACGGCTTTTTACGGTTGGTCCAGGGCTGCTTGCCTAGCGTTTGGCTTAGCTTATCGCGTAAGTAAAGGTAGAAGTACCAGTACTGGGTAAGCGGGGCTTTGATTTGCGCCTGAGTTTTATCGCCTAATTGGGTGAAGCTCACCATTTCTTCGTCGCGCTTAATACCAAACTCCTTGTAGATGGGCTGTACCGCTTTTCCGTTTTCCGAACTTAGTGCGGCATCGGGCATATTCATGAAGTCAACAACCGACAGGGCAGCGGCTACTTCCAGAAAATGAGCGTCGTTGCGCTGGCCGTGCTCACCGGGATCGTTCGGATAGTCTTTGGTACGGTCGTCCCCTAAGTAATAAAGCGCATTCACCGAATTGTTGCCACTCACGTTGGTTTCGTAGTACGCCAGCGCGGCTTTGGACTTAGAAATGAACGTAGCTTTATCGATTTTACTGGCCGGATCGGGAGCTACCCCAAAGTAAGGCAATAGCGTAACCGCCCCAACTTTAGCATTGCGGACCCACTCGTGGTTTGGTAATGGGGGTTGTGCGTTGCGAATGTTTTTAAGGATGGTTGGGAAACCCGCTGCTCCGGTACCACCGAAGATGGAGCTGATGATGAAAATTCGGTCGTTCTGCGAGAAGTTAGAGGCAAAATTAACGAACTCGCCCGATTCTTTAAACTGGTTCAGTACTACACTACCGATATTAGGGTTCCCAACGAAGCCAATATCCATCTCGGTTTCCAAGTTTTTTTCAGAGAACAGTAGGCTGACCAACGCTTTGTTTTTATCATCCAGACTACCGAAATCAATGTAGTCTTTGAATTGCTCGTTCTGCACATCCTTCAGCTTAAAAGAAAAGGTACTGCCGATATTCTGACTCCCGGTGAGCCGCTGCAAGGTGCTGATATTGGTCTGAAAAAATCCGTCTCGGCCCGGGTCGCGCTTATCGCGTACGGCCTGGTAGTTCTCCAGCAGATTCAAGGTTCGTTTTAAATCCTGGTTGCTCTGGTGGGGATCTACGATGATAGGAATGACTTCGGTAGCGTTCATCTTTACGCCCGAAGCCAAAAGCATGGTGAGCGATTTAATGACGCGAACGCCGGTGCCGCCAATGCCAAAAACAAAAAGTCGTGCCATAGTATGTTAGTTGATAATGGACAATGGAAAGTGGATAGTTTAGGTTGTATCATTATCAATTATCCATTGTCACCTGTCAATTAATATGAGTTACTGAGGAATGGGAGTGGTAGAGCTGTTGGTGCTCCACCAGCGTATACCGAATGAAAACAGCAGACAGAATGCCAGTGCCCACAGGAAGTTGACCAGGCTAAACGTGTAGTACTCCGAGCTGTAGGGGTCTTCCTCGTAGAGTACGCTAATCTCGTTGTAGCTGATAAAGTAGGCTACCGCAAAATTAATCGCCCCGATCACCAGTACGTAGACCAGCCAGTGAAACCAGCGATTGAAGCGGGGGTGGTTGATTACGTAGTAGTAAACGGCAACCAACCCTAAAGCAGTCAGTAGCAAGGTCCAGCCAATAGGAATATACAATTGCTCGTTGTACAGATCATCCGAAAAATTCTCAAGATAAAACGCTCCCCAGCCTTCGTAGAGGGGGGCAAAAAAATCGTTCATACGCCTGCATTTTTATGTTGGTTTTAGGGCTTAGGCTTTGGGGGTTGGAAATAAGCGATATAAAACTAATTCCCAATCCCTAAAACCCAAAACCTACTTCTTAACTGACACTGTTGCCGTAAAGTAAGTATCCTGATTATCAAATACCTGTTCGTAGGCCTCTTCTACCCCTTCTACCAAATATTGGAGGCCAAATGTCTGTTTTTGCTGCTCTTCGCTCCGCTGAATGCGGGTATCACTGGTTGAACTAGTATTGGTTACCCAGGCGGGCGTTTGCTTGAGCAAAGCAATCGACAAGTCTGGATAATTCGTTTGTTCGGTGCTCACCACCAGTACATGACTCGATTTACCGTGGATTAGGGCCTGATCTCGGGGGTGAACGCGTTCAATTTGCTCAACACGAATGACACTATCTAGCTGATATCCTTCTACTTGATAATTATACGGATCAGTTAAGTAACTTTCCTCGGCCGGAACCGAAGCTAAGTCCATCGCCACTGCGAAGCTAAACTGGTAATTTTCCCCTCTACGTCCAGTTTCTACTTTCTCAATACCTCGCACGTAGTCTGCACTGGCGTAGTCGCGATCGGTACGAAAAGAGCCGGTGTTTAGCGTACTACTGAGTACCGTATAAAAAGGAGATTCTGATTCTTTGCCATTGGATAGCAAGTAGCTGGTTTGGTAGCCATCTAATCCAGAAAAGTTGATCTGCTGCCTCAACGACTGTAGTGCTTCATTAGGTCCCATTACCCAAACGTAGTAGGGTCTAGAGACTCCGTCTAGAGAAAGCGGTCGGTCGTTCTTATCGTAGTAGCTTCCCGTGAATGCTGAACTTAGTTTGATAATGTAAGTGCTAAACGGCGACTGGGCTAGCTGCTGCCGAAAAGTGTTGTAGAGACTAATCTTTTGATTGTTTAGAAGCTCTTCGGTATTGCCGCCTTTAACCGAAAAGATAAAGTCTGAAATCAGTACGCTTATTTCTCCTTGACTGGCTTGCGCGGCCACTCGCGTCAAAATTTTATTAAGGTCGCTATTGCCTCGGTTTCCGCCTCGCTGCTGAAACTCCTGGGGCTCCAGATCGCTGATGAACTGAGAAACATCCTGACGGTAGGGAATGGGCTGAGAATTGATATAATTTAACGATAGAGTATCCGCCCAATAATTAAGGTCTACTAGCATCCGGTAGATGGCATCTTCAAACTGAGTATTTCCTCGCACGTAACCATCCATACTCCCTGAGTTCTCCAGATAGACGGAGGTGGCGTAAGTGCTTTCAGATGGTTCTTCTACAGCCGCCTCTTGAGTAGGAGCCGTTCTCTCCTCTTGAGGCGCGGATGTACTTTGGCGCTCCCGGTCGTAGGAGCAAGAAGTAGTGACGAGTATTAAAATCAAGGCGAGTCCCTGAGCTAGATTGGGCTTGGGGTTTTTTTGGAGGCTTCTATAAATCCCCCTAGCCCCCTTTAGGAAAGGGGGAATAGCATTGGCAAATGTTTTTCTTCTGTAGGCGTTTTTACCTTCCCAAAATAAATTTTCTCGCTCAGATAAAAGTAATTCTGATACAATGGTGACGCTCAGAGACATTCCCCCTTTAAGAAAGGGGATAAGGGGGATTTTGTCAATAGTCTTCTGCCTAATCCTATAAATCGCTTTTTTGCACAAATCAAGCTCTCGCTGCAATTGTAGAAAGCTGCTAGTCTTAAACTTATTTTTAGAATGATGCAATGGATGGATGTTGCTCAATCGTAAATTAGGTATAGGTGATGAACGACTACTTTATGGAAAAATTACGAACCAAAGCCGATTTTGTTCCCCCGGTAGCCATAGCTTTCTATTTGTTCGGCCGATTCTTCTACTTTTTCTTTCAGCTCCTTTTTGTAAGCCTCTAGTTTTTTAGCAACTGCTTTATCGGTAGCCCCGAGGATTTGTGTCGCCAGAATTCCGGCATTTTTCGCTCCATCTAGAGCAACGGTAGCTACGGGCACCCCGCCGGGCATCTGTAAAATGGAAAGTACTGAGTCCCAACCATCAATAGAATTGCTGGATTTGATTGGTACGCCAATCACGGGAAGCGTAGTTAGCGATGCAACCATTCCCGGGAGGTGAGCTGCTCCGCCTGCACCAGCAACGATCACTTTGATGCCTCGCTTGCGGGCTTCCTCGGCATATTTCACCATCCGATGCGGAGTACGATGAGCCGAAACAATGCTCACTTCGTGCGGAATTTCCTGCTCTTCCAAGAACTTGATGGCTTCTTGCATTACGGGCAAATCAGATTTGCTGCCCATGATAATACCGACTTGGGGTTTACTCATGCGATTACTCTTAGATGATTTTTAATAAACTTTACTTTTTCTTTTAATTGATCTAGGTTCTGATCTAATATGGTGACGTGCCCCATCTTCCGAAAGGGCTTGGTCAGTTTTTTTCCGTACAAATGTACGTTGATACCGTCTACTGTCAATACTTTGTCTAATCCCTGATACTGAGCCTCTCCGGTGTAACCATCTTCGCCCAGCAAGTTAACCATAGCCGCCGGAATGAGCGTATCAGTGGCTCCCAAAGGTAAATCTAAAATAGCGCGCAGATGCTGATCGTACTGAGAAACCATATTTCCCTCAATGGTATGGTGACCACTGTTGTGCGGACGAGGGGCCACTTCGTTGACCAGAATTTCACCGTCACGGGTCAAAAATAGCTCTACTGCTAACAGCCCCGTCATATTCAGTTCTTCAATAACCTTCTTCGCTAAGTCGGTCGCTTTTTGAGCGATTTCTTCGCTAATGCTAGCGGGGGCAAATAGATATTCTACCAGATTATGTTCGGGATGAAAAACCATTTCGGTCACCGGAAACGCTTTGATCTCACCGGATGGATTACGCGCCACAATTACCGCTAGTTCTTTCTCAAAATCAATCAGCTTCTCCAGTAAGCCGGGCTGATCAAACCCCTTAGAAATATCTTCAGTCGATTGAATTTTCTGCACACCCCGCCCGTCGTAACCGGCTCGCCCCAGCTTTTGCACCGCCGGAAACATATCCTGATGTTTTTCCAAATCCAACTGCTGCTCAGTAAGCACGAAAGGTGCGGTTGGAATATCATGCTTCTCATAAAACTGCTTTTGCTCTCGCTTATCCTGAATGAGCGCGACTACGTTGGGTTCGGGGTACACTTTCTTTCCTTCTTCCGATAATTTCTGTAATGCCTCGGTATTTACATTTTCAATTTCAATAGTAATTACATCGCAGTTCTGAGCAAAAGTATAAACGGTATCAAAATCAGTTAAGGAACCTTGGGTAAACTCGGTAGCAATATCCCGGCAGGGGGCGTTTGCATCAGGATCGAGGATATGCACATCAATATTCAGATCAATAGCGGCCTGAATGAGCATACGTCCGAGTTGCCCTCCGCCAACAATACCTAGCGTAGTATTTTTATAATTCGTAAGCATTTAACTTTTCTTTTTTCAAAATTACAGGTTTCTTTCGGTTATGCGATACGTTGTTTTATTTCTCTTTTTATGCGCTTTGTCATCGACAGTCCGTGCCCAAAGTTTCCAAGCCTACGCCGAATTGGGAATTAATGCTTCGCAGATTGATGGTGATGATTTAGCGGGCTACAATCAACCAGGTTTACGGATTGGGGCGCACGTAGCAATGCCGCTCGACAGCAGTTGGCTGATTCGAGGTGGTATGGTGTACAGTGGCAAAGGTAGCCGACACGGCGAGCGCGATCTGTTTTTTCAGATCTTGCGGGTGAATTATTTGGAACTTCCGTTGGTTGCCCAATACGATTTGTTAGAAAAAGTATCGATTACCGCCGGATTTACGGCTAACTACCTAATCCAGGCAAAAGTGGATGGCGGGGGTGGTTTTGAATCTATCCGCGATCAATTTCGGGATTTTGATGTTTGCTACACCGCCGGAGTTATGTACCAGCCGTTTGACAATGCTGCTTTTTCCGTAAGTATCATTAATGGGCTATTTAGTGCTAGTTCAGTAGACTTTTTTCGTAACCGTAGTTTGGCTTTTTCGCTGTTTTATCAGTTGAGTGTTGGAATATAAGCTATTGAGTGCCCCAATCTCATTGCTTAGAAAATTATTCTAAGCATTTCATTCGAAAATAGGGCTCGAACTCCGCTCCGTTGAGATGTACTCCGGTAAACATTATATCCTCTACTCGTTCCACTCCTGGAATCCATCGATGATACTTCTCGAAGTGATATTGATAGGTGGCGGCAATAATCCCAACGCACGGGTGGTAGTAGAAGCTGGTTGATCCGGTACGCGGTGGACCGTGCAGATTTTCAGAAGGAGTGTATTCAAAGTGATAAATACTATCTTCATTAATACTTCGTAAAAGTATCCGGTTCATAAACTGGTTATTCACTTCATTAACGGCTTTGATAGAATCTGTCTCAAACTCGTGATACCGCATTGGAAAACTTTTTTTGTTAGATTCATCAATAATCCACCATGCATACTTCAGTTCGTCTTGACCAGTAATGATGGGAGCAGACAAATTCAGAACATTCGTACTAAAAAAAGGGACTACTTCAGTATTAATATATACCCAATCTCCTCTATTGAGCTCTTCTAATTGAAAAGGAGCTGGCTGTCGGATGATTCCAAAACACTCACTTAAGACTGGCGTTCTGTAAGCATAGTAACCATCTACTTCCTTTGAGACAGGTATTACGTTGTAGGTTCTTGACCAATGTGAGAAGCTATAAAATTCATCCTGAAATGATGAGTCCACGGTAGCAACCACTAGCTTTCGTAAGCTATCAAAGGTCAGCCTCTTCTCGCGAAACTCCTTATCAGAAATTCTCTTAGTTTGGGCAAATGAATATTGCGGAGATGGTAATGCCGAGATGGTTAATAGATAGCCTATTTCACTTTCTGGCTTCTCAATAGGTATGTTAAAAAGATCTATTTTCGGGAAAAATTTGTCTTTCGGAGCTAACTCAATCAGGTGCTTGTTGGGAACTTCATTCATTAGCAAGTATGCACTATCCAGATGGGCGAGGGATTGAGTGTAGCTCTCTTGAACTCCCAACAGGGTAAGTACTAGTAAAAACCATCCGTATATCTTCTTCACGACTCTGACCAAATTTTGTATCTTTCTCTTTTAAAGCGATACTTAATCTACTACATTTCTTACTCTTTATGTATAAAATTGGCTACTTGTTTTCTGCCTTCCTTATAATTTACTTAACGGGCTATCAAACAAAATTGCCCCAAGTTCAGCTTATGGCTGAGCAGCCTAACGTCCTATTCATCGCCGTAGATGATCTGCGACCTGAATTGGGTTGCTACGGAAAGCCGGTAATAATCTCCCCTAATATTGATCGATTGGCGAGTCAGGGCACATTATTTAATCGGGCGTATTGTCAGATTCCGGTCTGCGGGGCTTCCCGGGCGAGCTTACTTACGGGTTTACGTCCTAACCGCAACCGCTTTTTGGGCTACGCTACCTGGGCGGATAAGGATACTCCCGAAGCAGTTACTTTACCGCAGCACTTTAAAAACAATGGTTACTACACCGTTTCCAATGGGAAGATTTTTCACCATCAGGATGATAAGCTGGAAAGCTGGAGCGAATTGCCCTGGCGGCCTCACAATCCAGGCGGTAATTGGCGGGATTACACTACGGAAGCCGCCCAACAAATTGCCGCCGATCACGAAAACGGACGAGGCCCCGCCTTCGAGCGAGCTGATGTTCACGATACCGCTTATTTCGATGGAAAAATTGCCGCTAAAGCTATTCGCGACTTAGAGCGACTGAAAAAGAAGGAAGAGCCGTTTTTCCTGGCAGTAGGATTCCTCAAACCGCACTTGCCCTTCAATGCACCTACTAAGTACTGGAATATGTACGATCCTAAAAAACTTCCCGAAGCTTCTAATCCGGATCGTCCGGAGAACGCCCCCGATGCCGCTCTTCACAATTTCGGTGAGCTGCGCAACTACGCGGGAATTCCGCCCGAAGGGGCACTAAGCGAAAGCATGGCAAAACTGATGGTTCACGGCTACTACGCCTGCACCAGTTACACTGATGCTCAGATTGGCAAACTATTGGACGCACTAGAAGAAATGAATCTTGCTGATAATACCATTGTGGTGCTGTGGGGTGACCACGGCTGGAACTTGGAAGAGCACGGTTTATGGTGCAAGCACTGCAACTTTGAAACGTCGCTACGCACTCCGCTACTTATTAAAGCTCCGGGCTTACCCGCCGGGCAACGTACCGAAGCCCTCACCGAATTTGTGGATATTTACCCTACGTTATGTGAGTTATCCGGTTTAGCGCAACCGTTGCATCTAGAAGGTAAAAGTTTAGTGCCGCTACTTTCTCAGCCGGAGCTGCCCGGCAAGGATTTTATTTACAGCAAATACCACGAGGGCTTCACGGTGAAAAATGACCGCTACCGCTATACCGAGTGGAGCGAAGACGATGGCAAAGTATACGCCCGAATGCTGTACGACCATCAACAAGATTCGCTAGAGAACGTAAATATTGTTGATCAGCCGCAGCATAAAACTTTAGTGAGAGAAATGCAGAAGCAACTTCGAGAAGCTTATAAGAAAGATTTTAATAAATAGGTTTGTCTGTAAAGTAGTCAGTGGGACAGAAAATCTACTGAGTAAACTTTCTACCCATCCGGATGGCTAACATATCTTCCAAACCCGCCCAAACAATATCGGGCAGTTGGGTTTCTTCGGTGAGCTTTTTTCTGGCGTAATAGCAAGTATAGGTAGAAGTTAATGCACTTAATAGACCAATACTGGCTCCCAGCACGTAGTTTTCCCGCTGAGCGATGGCTAACGTAGCCCCTACCAAAGCTCCGGATAAACCTCTACCAACCAGTCCGGCCGGTTCGGTCCGGCTAGGAGTCATCGGTAGTTTATCCCCAATCAACTCTCCGGCAGCCAGTACTTTAAAGATAGTCGCCGTTGAACCGGACTGCATAAATTGTAGCTTGCTGCGCCGCAATCGCTTAGATGATCGGTTTCTTAGACCACTGCTTAACAAAGCCGGGGGCATCATAGTCCGCATACCGGCAACGGCAGCAAGACCTATAATCTGATTTCGTAAGCGAGCGCGCATAATTGTTATTTTAGTGATTGTTACTAAACACTACAGCTATAACCTGAGTGCTACCAAATGTTTTGAAACTACCGATGAAAAATTCCTCAGATACGCTTTTGCGACAGCAGTTGGTCAAACACCTAGCGGGTGGAGAAGCCTTTATTCCGATTGATAAAATTATCCCAACCATTCCGTGGGAAAAGCTAGGAGTGGTGCCGGATAATTTGCCGTATTCTATATGGCAGCAGTTTTATCATTTGCGCTTTGCCCAGTACGATATTCTGGAGTTCTGCCGTAATCCCAATTACACTGCGGTAAAGTGGCCCGATGACTATTGGCCTGACGAAACAAAGCCCCAAGATTGGCAGCAGTGGAACAACACAATTAACACTTACTTTTCGGAAAGGGAAGAACTGGCTGAACTGATTACCGATCCCGCAAATGATTTGATGAAACCTCTTCCGCAGGGCGACGGACAAACCTTGCTGCGAGAAGCATTGCTGGTGATTGAACATACGGCTTACCATACCGGGCAAATACTGATTATCCTTCGGATGCTAGGTGAGTATGGATAGTCTTAATGGATGATGTAATAAGTGCTGAGGGCGGGAGTCGAACCCGCACGAGTGTTACCTCACACGCACCTGAAACGTGCGCGTCTACCAATTCCGCCACCCCAGCATGTTTCAAAATTAGGGATTTCTTTCAGAATGTACAAAGGTGATGGGTTGGTGTTATAGCGCTAGGGTGTTTAGGTGTTTAGGTGTTTAGGTGTTTAGGTGTTTAGGTGTTTAGGTGTTTAGGT
>JGI12210J13797_10133671_pt1 | contig 10771 bp, 10 predicted proteins | sample ElkSlonscriptome_3_FD_13797 | JGI IMG/M metagenome (IMG submission 13797) | reverse complement strand
CGGATTCGGTCACCGCCATCCTCCTTGGCCTGACGACCCGAGCGGCGGTGTTTGGCCTGCAGCGTCGCGTCAACGATTATCGTCAGGAGGCCCTCAGCGCCGTGCTGCCGGGGATCGCTTTGCAGCAGCTCTGGCGAATCACCGGCCTGGCCGAACAGATCCTCCGCGTAGTCGCCGGGCTGGTCGTACTGTCTGGACTGCTCGGCATGCTGACCGTGCTGCTGACCACTTTGAATGAACGTCGGCGCGAAATGGCCATCCTGCGCGCCAACGGCGCCAGACCGCTGCACATTGCCGGGCTGCTGATCTTCGAGGCGGCTCTGCTCGCCGCGGCCGGCATTGCGCTGGGGCTGATCCTGGCTGTCGTGGTTCAGGCGATCGCCGCGCCCTGGCTACTGAGCACGGTGGGCGTCAACCTGGCGGTCGGCTGGCCATCGGCGGTATTGTGGAAGATTCTTGGCGGTATCTGGCTGGCCGGCGTTGTGGTGGGCGCTGTCCCTGCCCTGATGGCCTATCGACGCACGCTAGCTGACGGCATGCAGGTGCGGATGTAGGGAGCCGCGAGGCCGCTGCGAAACTGCAGGCCATGGCTGCGGTCTCAGAACACTGGACACGGACTTCGTCTACGAACAACGGAATTGGGAACGACATGATTAAGAGAATAGGGACGGTCACGACACTGGCACTGATGCTGAGCCTGGCCGGCGCGCTCGCCGCCAATGAAACCCGCGTATTGGAATGGATCGAACTCATGCCGCAGGAAGAAGCCGACTCGTGGTTGAACGATTCGGCCAGCGTCGACCATTCCGGCTTCGACGCGCCAGAGCCGTTCCAGTCCTTCTCCACCGTGCCCGAACTCGACGGCGAGACGGTTCGCATTCCGGGCTTTGTCGTGCCGATCGAGACCGACGGTGAGGGCAACCTGCTCGAGTTCTTCCTGGTGCCCTACTTCGGTGCCTGCATCCACGTTCCGCCGCCGCCGGCCAACCAGCTGATCTATGGCCGGCTGGACGAGGCGATTCCCATGGTCAACATCTGGGATGCGTTCTGGATGGAGGGTCGGCTGAATATCGAGGATATCGAAAACGAAACCGCCGCCTCGGCCTACACGATGGACGTGGCCTCGCTGGAGCTGTATTAGACGAGGCGAAAGGCGAAACCAAGGCTGATAGCAGAATTTAGCCTTTACGGAAACCGGAAACCGGAAACCGGAAACCGGAAACCGGAAACCCCCTATTCAACGCTGAACAAGAAAAAAGGATGAACATGAACAAGTGGGTAGTGATTCTGAGTCTGCTTCTGATGCCGGCTCTGGCATCGGCCGACGACGATAATGAGAACGATCGACGTCTTTCGGTCGAGAAGCTCTGGCAGATGGATCGCGTCGGCTCGCCGGTGATCGCCCCGGCTGGCGATCACGTCGTGGTGCCGGTGACGGAATGGAAGGTTGAAGAAGACGAGTCGGAAACCCGGCTCTGGCTCCTTTCAGGCGAGGGTGGCGTGCAGCGACCGTTGACCTCGGCGGGGCAGTCGGCGTCCAGCCCGGTGTTTTCCCCGGACGGATCGACGCTAGCGTTCGTCAGCAGGCGCGGTGACGACGAGGCGGGTCAGATCTACCTCCTGTCCATGGACAGTCCGGGGGAGGCCAGCCGATTGACGGAGGTGCCGACCGGTGTTTCGAGCGTCAAATGGGTGGGCGAGCACATCTACTTCATCAGCTCGATCTGGCCCGGTATGAGCTGGGAGGAAATGGCCGAAAAGATAGAGTCCGAGAAGGAAAGCCACGTCTCGGCGATGCAGTGGAACGCGCTGCCCTATTCGAGCTGGGACCGCTATCTGGAAGAAGGGCGCCAGGCCCAGCTCTATCGCGTGCCCGCTACCGGCGGTGAAATCGAGCCGTTAACGAGCGAATGGGACCTGCAGCTGCCTCGTTCCGGCACGGGCACGGGCTCCTATGACGTGCATCCGGCCGAATCCCACCTGGTGGTGGCGGTTGATAGTGATCCGACCGCCGTCGACCCCAAGACCGAACTGCTCCTGGTCGACCTTTCTGAAGAAGCGATCACGAATATCTCGGCCGATAACCCGGCCAGCGACGGGTCGCCGATGTTCAGCCCTGATGGCGAGACGCTGGCCTATGCGCGCCAGTCGATCCCCGGTTTCTACGCCGATAATGCGCGTCTGATCCTGCGTGATCTCGAGACGGGCGACGAGCGAAATCTGACCGCCGACTGGGACCGCAGCATGTCCGGCATGATCTGGGCACCCGACAGCTCAGGCCTGTTTGCCTCGATTGCCGATGCCGGCACCGTTCGGATCTACTTCGTTGACGCTGCAGGCGGCCAACCGAGTGCGATCACCGGGGAGACGAGCTTCGGCGGCTTGAGCATCGCCAACGACGGCACCCTGGTCGCCCAGAACCACAGCTTTCTCTATCCGCCGCGGGTTCAGAAGATCGACGCGGAATCGGGCCAGACCACGCGCCTGGACGCCTTCAACGACCAAATCCTGGAAAGCGTCGACCTGGGCACCTACGAGTCGGTGACCTACACCGGCCACGACGGTCAGGAGATCCAGATGTGGGTCCACTATCCGGCCGGCTTTGACCCGGATCAGGAGTACCCGCTGTTTTTGCTGATCCACGGCGGCCCGCATAACGCCATACCGGACGGCTTCCATTTTCGCTGGAACGCCCAGACCTTTGCTTCCTGGGGCTATGTCACCGCCTGGCACAATTTCCACGGTTCGAACAGTTTCGGTCAGGACTTCGCCGACGCGATCAATCCGGACTGGATCACGGCACCCTATAACGACACGATCGCCGCCGCCGACTGGTTTGCGCAGAAGGATTGGATCGATGAAGACCGCATGGTCGCCGGCGGCGGAAGCTACGGCGGCTACCTGTCCTCCATCCTGCTTGGCAAGGATCACCCTTTCAATGCCCTGATGATCCACGCGCCGGTCTACAACATGTATTCACAGATGGCCGCCGATTTTGCCGTGCATTCAACCCGCTTTGGCGATTTCTGGGACGCGCCGGAAATCTATCAGGAAATATCGCCGCACTACTACGCTGGCGAGTTCGATACGCCGGCCCTGATCATCCACGGCCAGAACGACCTGCGTGTACCGGTTGGTCAAGCCTTCGAGTTGTTCCGGACGCTCCAGGCACGGGGGATCGAATCGCGGCTGATCTATTATCCGGACGAGAACCATTGGATTCTCAAGCCGAACAACTCGATTTACTGGTACCACGAGGTTCGCAAATGGATGGAGCAGTTCGCGGAACCCGGCCCTCGCTAGCCAGTTCAAAGTGGGCGTCGAGATCGAACGCAAATTCCTCCTCGCCGATTCCAGCTGGAAGCGGAATGCGCGTGGATTGCGGATGCGCCAGGCCTACCTGTCCACCGACCCGGACCGCACGGTCCGGGTTCGGGTAGCTGGAGGCGCGGCCTGGCTGACCATCAAGGGCCGATCGCTAGGTCCCGTGCGCGCGGAATACGAATATCCCATCCCGGTCGAAGATGCTCAGTCCATGATTCAGGACCTGTCCCCGACACCGGCGATCGATAAGCTTCGCTACCGCGTTTGGTATCAGGATCAACTTTGGGAAATCGACGAATTCAAGGGAGAGAATACCGGCTTGGTCGTGGCTGAGATCGAGCTTGATTCCGTCGATCAGACCATCCACCGTCCCGTCTGGTTAGGCCAGGAGGTCACCGATGACCCCCGCTACACCAATGCACGACTGACCCAGTGCCCGTTCAGTCGATGGCCGGAGCAGGCAACATCTCCTGGACAATGAAGCAATTGCCGCTGAAGACGCCAGAATAAAAATGCGAAAAGCGCTATGGATCGCAATTGTTGGTTTGTTTTTTCTAGCAGCCGCCAACGCTCTCCTCAAGCATCGTTTTTTTGCTTTCAATACCGACGACGTTTTCGAGATGCATCAATCCGGCTTCTTGAGCGTCTACGTGCGCTCAGCGCGAAAATACTACGAACCAGATGAGGCCGATAAGGAAGCGATTATTCGTAGCATTGTCCGCATGGAGAAGCGATCGACTGGTTCTTGGATCGGTTGGACGGGAGAAAGAAGGTCTCCCTATTGTTCTGTGGATCTGATATCCGATCGCGAGGACGGAATTTTTCGAATCAGCCTATCTTCGCGAGAGTCAACGGGTGGCCAGGTTCGTGCAGAGATGCGTAGAGTCTTTGACAACACCACGTATTTCTACGGCGATTACGCTGCAGACGAACTCGCAGAAATGCTGGATGAAATTCTGAAATCCAATCCAGCGTCAAGAAGCGATATGCCTACTCGCTGTGCCCCTGAACACCAGGGAAATTAGCTCGGAGCACGTTGGAGGAACTTAGAACATCACCTCAGGGGCTGCTTAGCTAGACCACACGGGATCCGCAAGCGGGACTATTTATGTCAGGCGGCTTTTCAGCGATTCATTCCATCGCACAATGCGCGATCAAGATCTTTTTCTAGATCCATCTCATTTTCAATCCCAACGGATAAGCGCATCACGCGCGTATCGATTCCCAGGCGCTTGCGCTCTGAAGCACTGAGCTTGGCGTGAGACGTATGGCGAGGCTGAGAGATCATGGACTCGACCCCGGCCAGGCTGACGGCCGGCTGGATCAGATTCAGCGCATCCAGAAAGGCGTCCGGGTCGACCTGCTCGGCCAATCGAAAGCTGAGCATGCCGCCGAAATCACGCATCTGCCGCGCGGCGATGACGTGCCCGGGATGATGCTTCAGACCGGGATAAAACACCTCTGAAACCCTGGGATGGGCATCAAGCCACTGGGCCAATTCGCCGGCATTGGCCGATTGCCGCTCGACCCGAAGGGCGAGGGTCTTGATCGAACGTTCCAGTAGATACAGATCCTGCCCATTCAAGCTGCTCCCCAGGCGAATGATGTTGGGACGCAGTTGCTCGATCATGGCCCGTGATCCGATGACGGCGCCGGCGAGCAGATCCGAATGACCGCCGAAATACTTCGTCGCCGAGTGCATCACCAGATCAAAACCCAGCGCGAGCGGCTGCTGCAGAATGGGCGTGGCGAAAGTGCTGTCCACAACGCTGGTCAGCTCATTAGCCGTGGCGAATTCTGCAATCGCCTGCAGATCGACCACGTTCAGCATGGGATTGGTCGGGGATTCCACGTGGATCAGTCGCGTGGTGCGGCGTAATTGGCCGTGGAGCGTGGCCGGATCGCCGTCCCAGATCGAGAACTCGAAGCCGAGTGGCTTAAGCAGGCCATCGATCAGATCCAAGGTGCCACCGTACAGTCCGTCGAGGAGGATTGCGTGGTCGCCGGGCTTCATCAGTGAGAAGAAGATTGCGCTGATGGCTCCCAGCCCGCTGGCTGTGACGATCGCATCTTCTCCGCCTTCCAGGGCAGCCAGCCGTCGTGCGACCACCTGGTGATTCAGGCCGTTGTGGTAGCGCGGGTAACGCACCGTGCCGCCGCGATAGTCGAAGGCTGAGCTTGTGATGATCGGTGTGTTCAGTCCGAAACGCTCGGGCAGGGACTCAGCTCCGGCGTGAATACAATCGGTGTCTGGATTTAAGCTTTGCGGTTTTGAAGGCATTCGTGACCAATCGAGTGTGAACTGGATTCACTATAGAGGGTTTCGCCGCCGCGCCGGCCAGACTGCAGCCGACCGAGCGCACACGGGAACCGACCTTGATTGAGATCGACCCGGGCAATCCAGGATCGATGGTGATCAGGTCGTGGACGAATAGCAGCAAGCGTCAACTTCGTATCGATCGCGCCCGGCTTGCTTGGCTCGGTACATGGCCTGATCTGCCCGATGGCGCAAAGCGTCGATATCGTCGCCGGAGCGAGCGCAACTGACTCCAAAGCTGACGGTGATCGGCGGGTCATCATGCCGAACCAGGCGGTGATCGGCCCGTCGAAACGCCTCGATGCAGGCAATGGCATCGTCCACCTGGTCAACGCTCACCAGTACTGCGAATTCCTCACCGCCGATGCGCCCGACCAGGGCATTTTCGGGAAAAACGTCACGCAGGCGTCTGGCCGTGTGCCCCAGCACCCTGTCGCCCACCCGATGGCCGTGCCGGTCATTGACCAATTTGAAGTGGTCGATATCGGCAGCGACGAAAACGATCTGTCCGCCAGAATTCTGGCCGGCATTTGCCTGATCAATGAAGTCCTGCGCGCGTTCGAAGAACCAGTTGTGGTTCGCCAGGCCGCTCAGGCCGTCGCGCCGCGCGAGATCGCGAAATCGACGACGGCTGAGAAAGGCTTGCAGCAGCAGGCCGAGAAGGATCAGAACGACCAGACCGACGAGAATCCAGGCAAAATTTCGCAGTCGCCGCTGCTGATCTGCCCCTTCTGCCTCGAGTCTTGCCGCTCGTGCGGTTTCCTGCAGCAGATCGATCTGCTGGCGCTGCAGGCGGCTGTCAAACTCGACCTGCAGATAGGCCAGGCGCATGCTTCGCTCTCGCCCCAGAAATGTCTCCCGCGCTTCAATGTAGCCGTGGAGCTGACGGAGGGCCGATTGGAAATCGCCGCTGGCGGCGGCCAGCTCCGATTCGAGCAACTCAAGGCGAGCAGCCTGATCCCAAAGGGATCGCTCGGTGAAATAGTCATTGAGGCGAATCAGTTCGTCACGCCAGGATTCATCAAGACGACCCAGATCCAGCAGGATTTCAGCGCGAACCATGCGCGCCTCGTATTCGCCCAGGACGTAGACGGCATCTTTCAGCACCTGGATGGACGCTTCCGCCAGCGCTAGCGCCGCCTCGGTCTGTCCCTGACGACGCAGCAGGTCGGCCAGGCCGTGCTGGTGGACGCCCACGAACAATGAATTTCCGACCTCACCGCAGATCCGGATGCCCGCTCTGTAGGTCTGCTCAGCTTGTTCTACTTGATCCGCCCACTTGTAGACCGGTGCCAGGCGCTGGAGCGCGACGCAGGCATCGTTCGGCTGGTCGATCTCTCGGGCCATGGCCAGAGCACGTTCACCGTATTCGATTCCGAGACCGTATTCTCCGACCCTGCCCAGCATGTAGGCGGCCATATTCAGGGTGGCGATGACCGGCTCTGGATCATCGACGTTCACCTCAATGCTCAGAGCCTCGCCTAGCGATTGGAAGGCCGCTTCATAGCGACGAAGCAACACGGCGATGTTCGCCCGAAACTGGAGAGCGCGCAGGCGACGATCGGCAGGCAGGTCCCGTGCCAGCAGAGTTTCGGCGAGCGCCAGTCCCTCCTCAGTGCGGTCGTCCAGCACCAAATGACGCGCCTGCAGCAGCTGAAAATCCGCATATTCTGGGAGGTTCGCCTGTTCGATGAACGGCGCCAGCTCGTCCAGCATGGCCTGCGCCTCTCGCCAGTGCTCCTGATAGCTGACCACCCGCGCCTCGTCGAGGACCGTGCGAAAATCCGGTAACTGGGCAAACAGCGGAGCTGATAGACAAAGAAGCGACAGCAGAACCACAATGGCCAACGTTTTTCCTATCGGGCCTCGTTGCCCTGATGCCCTGATTTCCCTGATCAAGAAACTGTGCCCATTGATATTCTCTCGATTATGCCATCGCGACGCTGGCAGCACAGTGCGACAAATCAATTCTCCACCAAATTCGATCGGCCTGAGATGATGCGTTCGAGCCCAATGAGCCTGCGGATCGATTGCCGCTCTGGAAACCTGGCGTGGATCCAGGCCACGTAGCGTAGGAAGAAAGGTGAACCACGACATCCTGGCCGGCTTGAACGGCCGAACGTGGATTGCCAACACTCACAGGAGTTCAAAATGTACGGAATCAAAGGCTCAAACTGCCCCTATTCAGGCCCCCTGATCGCAATCTGTTCGACCCTGCTGATGTTGCTGGCGTGCCCGGCTCAGGCGAATTACGAAAGTTTTCCCATTCAGAGCTATAGCTATGCCCAGTTCAGCAACTCGGACACGGCCAGCATCGATCTATACAGCGCGGAGGAAAAGATTTTCGCCATCCTGATCTTCCTGCCAGAAGACGACCCCGCAAACCTGCCGCGGGCAAGCAAGGGCGCCGATGGGATCGTCCGTCTCTACTACAAACGAGAGCGATTGGGCTCGATCATCGATCAGCTGCGCTACGAAGCACCCCTGGTTCTGCGTTTCTGGACCGGGGCGGGCGGAAGCAACACCCATATCGCGACGATGGACCTCGAAGCGGTCGGCGAAGGCGAGTAGTCCTTCTGGATCCTCGTCCGCCCCCGCTGCCGGGGGCTTCAGGTCAATTTGTCACTCAGCAATCGGTTGCAGCGTCAGCTCGACCCGACGATTTCGAGCTCGACCCGCCTCGCTGTCGTTGTCGGCAATCGGATACTGCTCGCCGTAGCCGTAGGCAGCGACTCGCACGGGAAGCACCTGCTGTGAGATCAAATAGCGTTCGACCGATTCGGCCCGCTGTTGTGATAGATCAAGGTTGTAGCTCTCGCTACCTCGCGCGTCGGTATGCCCGTCGATAATGAGCACCGTCTGTTCAAATTCATTGACCACCAGAGCGACCGAGTCGAGCACATCAAAAAATTCAGGGCGCAAGCTGGCGCTGTCGAAATCGAAGGTGACATTGCCCGGCATGTTCAGGATGATTTCATCACCCCGGCGAGTAATGCTGACGCCCGTGCCGCGCAACTGCTCCCGGAGCTCGGCTTCCTGCCGATCCATGTAATTGCCGATCGCCGCCCCCGACAAAGCGCCAATGCCGGCCCCGATCGCCGCTCGCTCGAGCCGATCACCCCCGCTGATCGCCCCGATCACGGCACCGATGCCCGCCCCGATCGCGACTCCCTGACCGGTGCGACTGGTTCTCTGTTCGCCCGTCCATGGGTCGGTCGTGGCGCAGGCAACGATAAAAATCGAGCACAGGACAGTGAGCAACAGCTTTGCAAACAATGGCGTTTTCAACGAGTGCTTCAGCATGGTGGCCGGCCTTGATTTTGAATGATGGGTGTAAGCCTAGGGCAGTCGGATAAACAGGCCCTGAATAAAGGTCTTCCGATGAAAGGAAAGGTTTGCAAGTTAAAAAACCCAGTTCACGCCTACCGAGACCATATCAACGCCGTCTTTGATTTGATAGTGCTCGTATTCGGCGCGAAATTCGAGGGACAGGAGCATGAACTTCGCCCCGATCCCCAGGCCTAGGTCCGTGCCGCTGTCGTCGAAACTCTGATTGACGATGCCGCTGGTTCGGCCGTCCAGGTCCCAGGCGATGGCGCCGAGCTTGCCGAACAGGCCGATCGGTCCGACATCGACCCCGGCCACGCCCCAGAGGTTGACGCCCGTCGGATCAGCTTCGGCGCGGAAACCGGGAAAGCCGGCCGACGGCGAGCCGAAGTCGACGTAACCGGCCTCGACGCCCAGATCAACCAGGGGCAGATCGACGATGTAGCCGCCAAATACCTTCCACGCCGGTTCGCTTTCATCGAAACCAAAGACATCGCCGTCGTTGCCGGGCACATCCAGTTCGACGTAGGCCAGACCCGTGCTAACCCCAACATACCAGCCGCCGTCGGCGTGGGCCTGAGACATCGGGAGGGCACCGAGGAGAAGAGCGGCGGTGAGCGCGCGTTTGAGGGGGAAGTTCATGGGCTGTCCTTGGTCGATAGATTGAACCATGATAGTGCCAGTCTTGGGGACTTTGAATCGCGTTGAATCGGATTACCGTCAGCGCCAGGGCAAGAAAAAAGGCGACCGGCCGAAGCCGATCGCCTTCCTATCACTGCTATCGACTCGAATGATCAGTACTTGATCGTGCAGCCGTACGGTCGGGTCATGCTGTCGGTAATCGGCTCGCCGGCGGCCATTTCGCCGAGTGCTGCGACGACGTACTGGGTGGCGTCCGGGATGTCGGCCGGGTTGCTGCGCCGGCTAAAGTCCGGCATCTTCTTCTACGAGGAGCTTGTTGCACTGGGATAAAGAGGCCTCTAATACAATACTATTGGCTACTGATTGAGCAGACAGAACTGTTGAGAGAGAGTGTTTATCCACGATCCACGCACCTGAGCCAATCTGATTGCTGGGCAAGCCTTGCCTGATGGCGGACAAATCGACAGGGTCGTTTCGTGAACGCCAGGCGATAACCATAAATCCGCCAGGACCGAGGCCCTCAAAAACATCTCCGTGTGATGCATCACGCACTATTTCATCAGGCAGAAAGATCCGCTCTTCCATTCGACCTAGAGGTGAAAACGAGAGAATGAACATGCCTTGATCGTTAGGATGGGCTACCCGACCACGCCAAGAAAATCGGCTTGCCAAGTCGCGGTCATTGACGATGAAACTGATCGGCCCAACCGGGTGTTTTGGTGCCGTCACTCGAATGGGGCGCTCGGAAGAGCAATTGAGCGGTAGCGGCTGCACCGAATAAGCCTGCGTCAACTCAAGCGTCCTCTGAAAAAGAGTTTCTTTGTCACACCTACTCAAAGGCAGAATGAGAGTGCCGGATTCACCAGGTTGCCGTTCTCTGCAAGGGACCTCTGCGGGAAAGACCTCATCTCCCTTATAAATGTCGAATCGCCTGCCGAAATAGTATTCCGGTCGTTCTTGATCGCGAAGAAGGGATCGGCCCATAATGAAAGAGGCGTTATGGCTCACTTCCAGCAAATCGAGAATCGTAGGTGCAAGGTCGTAGCCAGCACCGCTGTTGCTTCTAGAGATGGGAATTCCGTCGCCCAAGACAATCAATGGAATGCGAGAATCCTGGACTGAAGAACCGAACAATCTGACCATCTCCGGATTCGAAAACAC
>JGI12210J13797_10307447_pt1 | contig 10776 bp, 9 predicted proteins | sample ElkSlonscriptome_3_FD_13797 | JGI IMG/M metagenome (IMG submission 13797) | reverse complement strand
CTCGCCGGATGGCCGGACCGCCGCCGTCGNCGCCTCCACCGTAGACGGCTTGGGCATCTTTCTCGTCGCGGTCGACGGCACCGACATCCGGGTGCTGGTGGAGGGGGGCTCCTCTCCCGTGCGGATGCCCGACGGTATCGGCCTCCTCTTCTCCGGCCAGAGCGACCGCTGGGTCGCAGACCTCATCGAGGTGGATCCGGCTTCGGCCGAGAGTTGCAGGATGTGGGGGTTCACGACTGGGCCAACGGCCAGGCCCGAGACGCCGCCGCCGACTTCATTCGTCCGGCTCAGGAAGATCTTCATCCGCACCGGCCACGGCGGGTCACCGGACGAGGTCCCCGAGGCTACGCGATCAGCAACTCTCTCGCCCGGGTTCAGAACGTCGAGAACCCGGTCCTGACGATGCGCGGCGAGTCGGACGTTCGGGCGCCCTACCGGCGAGTGCGAACTCGCCGTGGAGAAGCTGGGGCGCGAGGGGAGGGGCTCCGAGGCCGACTCCTACCCCGGCGAGCCCCACGGCTTTCGTTACCCGGCGAACCGAATCGACACGTATCGGCGTCTGGAGGCGTGGTTCGACCGATGGCCGCGCGATGACGGAGCGGGAACGCCCCGAGTGGGTGAGCCGGTCGGTCCTCCGCTACCGACTCCAGGTCGGTCAACCACCGCTCTGGAGCCCCTCCTGCCCACCCTCGTTCCACTCGGGGATGGGGCCCGTGGTGAGCTCCCGGAGCATGGCCGTGGCGGCCTCGACCAGCGTGGCCATATGGGGATAGTTGGCCAGCCCGGCCTCATCGGAGGGTCGATGGTAGTCGGTATGGAGGTTGTAGGAAGACAGGGTGTGGGCGGGGATCCCACGCTGGGCGAAGGGTAGATTGTCACTTCGGAAGAAGAAGCGCAGCTCGGGCCGGGGATCCGGCACGATGGGGCTACCTTGGGCCGCGAGGAGGTCGCCCATGGTCGAGCGTTCGTAGCCTGTGAGCCACCCCCGCCCCACTCCCCCGGCCAGCGAGTCGGGCCGCGCGATCATCTCGACCTGGAGATTCGCTACGATTCCGTCGAAGTCGACGGTGGGGTTGTCGATCCAATACCGGGTCCCGACGAGCCCCATCTCCTCGGCCGTAAAAAAGGCCGCCAATACGGTCCGCCCTGGCGCCGCGCCGTCCCGGGCCGCCCGGGCCATCTCCCGGGCCATCTCGAGCACGGCCACCGAGCCAGAGGCATCGTCGTCCGCTCCGTTGTAGATCGAGTCGCCGCCGACGGTCTCCCCGAATCCCACGTGGTCGTGGTGAGCCCCGACCACCACGATCTCTCCGGCCAACTCCGGATCGGTGCCCGGGACAACCCCCAGGACGTTGTAGGCCGTGCGGAGGCGGTCGCCAGGGATGGTGTCCGGATCAGAGCCCTCGGGCAGGCGCTGCCAGCGGTCCCCCTCAGCGGGCTGTACCAGGACCACGGGCTGCCGATAGCCGCCCCCCGCCCCCGCAGGCGCCACCCCGTAGCGGGCCAGCTCCGATTCCAGGAAACGGACCGCCCGAAGCTCCCCCGCAGTCCCGGCCTCACGCCCCTCCATGGAGTCTGCCGCGAGCGTTTGGAGGAGGTGCCGTACCCGCTCCACCCGGGGGACGGTGTCGTCTGCCAGGACGAAATCCCCAACGGCCACAGGGCCATCCGACCTCGGGGAGCAGGCGTGAGCCGCAAGGAGGAGTCCGACGAGCGGGACGAACGGAACGCCTTTTCGAGGGCTGGGGATGTTCATCGAGCCCAACGTGCGCCGAGGCCGAGCTTCAAGGCAAGGGTGGGCGGAGAGGGTACGCATCGGCGCGCCCTCAAAGCGGATCTCGCAGTAGCGGGCAGGTCATGCAGTGCCCTCCTCCCCTTCCCTTGCCGAGCTCGGAGCCCTCGATGGCGATCACCTCGATTCCCGCCTTCCGGATCTGGGAATTGGTGTATTCGTTCTTGCTGTAGGAGACGACGACCCCGGGCTCCAGCGCCACGACGTTGTTGGCGTCGTCCCACTGCTCCCGGGCCGCTTGGAAGGTGTCTCCGCCGGTGACGATCACCCGGAGCCGCTCGAGCTGCAGCGCGTCGGCGACCGCGTCGAGGAACGAGGACTCCCGTCTCACATCCAGGCTCCCCTCCTGCTCTCCCGGTCGCAGACTGAACGCCTGGATCCGGTCCACGACCTTGGGATAGACCGTGACGGCATCCCGGTCGAGGAAGGTGCAGACGGTGTCGAGGTGCATGTGACGCCGGTCCTGGGTCATCCTGCAAGCGATGACCCGCTCCGCCGCTCCGGCCCGGAAGAGACGCTGGGCCAGGAGTTCGATCATCCGACCTGACGTACGCTGGCTCCAGCCCACCAGCACTGCCCCGTTCCCGATCGGCAGGATGTCGCCGCCCTCCAGGGTGGCGGCGCCGGAGTCCTGAGGTTTGAGGCCGTCCAGTGGGTCTCCCTCGGGGTACCAGACTGGGAAGTCCGCATCCCGGAAGAGGGGGTGCCACCGGTAGACCAAGGCTACGTTCACCGTCTCCAGGTGCCGGGCTTCGGATGCCATGGGGTTGAGAGTCACCCCCCCGTAGATCCACGACGACGAATCCCGGGTGAAGACGGTGTTCGGGAGCGGCCTCAGGATGAAGTCGTTGTCCGGCAGCGTCGTGGCCAGGAGGGAGTGGCGCATCATCGCCTCCACGTCCAGCCCGGCCTCCTCCAGTTCACCCCGGGTGATCCCAGCGACCAGGTAGCCAGCGAGTTGCTCTGCGTCGGCCTCCCGCGCCATCCCGCGCAACTCAGCCACTGCCCCAGGTCCCACCGAGCGAGGCGTGATCGCCAACTCCACCGCCTTCTCCCGAGCGTCGGGGTGATGAAGCGTCTCGACGAGGAGGTCCTGCAGGTCGAAGACCTGAACTCCCCTCTCCTCCATGACATCGACGAAGGCGTCGTGCTCCTGACGGGCCCGGCGCACCCACAGAACGTCGTCGAAGAGGAGGTCGTCGTGGTTATCCGGGGTGAGCCGACGGAGCTCCAGGTCGGGACGATGAACCATCACCATCCTAAGGCGCCCCACCTCTGATCCCACGTGGAAGTCCGTCACGTCCTTCGTCCCGGTTCGAGTAACCATGTCCCCGGGGCCAGGCACCATTTCCCGCCCTGGAGCAAGGTGAACCTCTGGGTGGAGTCGAGGCGACGAAAGGGCGGGACGGGGACGACAGGGGGCAACACCTGCGACGCGGTCAGCTCCAGACATGAAATTGAATCCCGGAACGGGACTCCGAGAGCCGAGGGGTGTATCTGGCCCCCATGACACAATTGCCTTACGTCGCCGACTGGAGCCGCCCCGACGCTCCCCGTCTCGAACCCGTGGACGACCGGGTCATGGGCGGGCGCTCCGTGAGCCGCTTCCGGGTGACCCAGGAGGGGATCGGTGTCTTCGAAGGCGTGGTGTCGCTGGAGAACAATGGAGGCTTTGCGTCGGTCCGTTCCGGGATCGACAACGTCAATCTCCGTGCCGCCGCAGGGATCGTCATCCGTGCCCGCGGGGATGGGTCCCGGTATCGCCTCTCGCTGCGCAACGACCGCCGGCTTTCCGGGATCAACTACTTCCACGAATTCGAGCCCCCGGAAGGAGCGTGGGGCGAGATCGGTCTCCCCTTCGAGGGCTTCTGGCCCAGCATTCGGGGCCGGACACCCCCCGACGCACCACCCCTGGATCGGACACGTATCCGACAAGTGGGCCTGATGATCGCGGATCGACAGGCCGGTCCTTTCCACCTCGAGGTAGCGTGGGTCCGAGGCTGGTCCGGGCCCGGTAGCAGTTGACGCAGGATCGCGGCCCCGCCTAGGCTGCGGTGTCGATCGCCGTCCCCCCTCCCCCGGTCCACTCTATGGAACCTTCGATGCCGCAGTCGGGCGGTTCGCCCAACGCCGCCCGCGAGGCTGCCCGCGGGGCCGCCCTCAACGTCGGTGTCCGCATCCTGGACACCCTGACCAGGAACTGGTGGGTCCTCCTGCTCAGAGGCCTCGGCGCCATCGCCTTCGCGATCGTGACCTGGGTCTGGCCCGGCCTCACCATCGCCGTCTTCATCCTCCTCTTCGGCGCCTTCACCTTCGCGGACGGAGCCTTGGCCCTTTGGGGCGCCATCACCGGACCGAAGGGGGACCGGGACCGATGGGTCCTCCTCTTGTGGGGGCTCGTGGGTCTCGGAACCGGGGTGCTGGCGCTCCTCGCGCCGGGGTTGGTCGCCGCCTCCTTCATCTTCCTCATCGCCGGGTGGGCGATCCTCACTGGGATTCTCGAGATCGTCGCCGCAATACGCCTCCGGGAGCAGATCAAGGGGGAGTGGGTGCTGATCGTCGCCGGGCTGGTGTCCGTGGCGTTCGGCGTGGTCATCGCCCTCCGCCCCGGCGCCGGCGCAGTGGCGATCTCGTGGTTGGTGGCGGGCTACGCCTTCTTCTTCGGACTGCTCCTCGTGGTGCTCTCCTTCAAGGTCAGGAGCGCCCGCAAGAGGATTGGAAGGTTCGCGAGCGGGATCTGATCCCCGTCCTCGTTCCCTCGTCCCTCTCCAGAGTGTGTCCGGGAACGCCTGGTCCCGTCACGAGGTTCGAGCCCGGGCGCGGTTCGGACATGTCGCTGAGGTTCGGCGGCAGCGGGAGGCGGTTCAACGGAAGCTGAGGCGGATGATGGGGTGGAGGACCGTCAGGGATCAGCTCGGACAGGCCTACGGGGTACGAGCCCTCCGCCGCAGGCCAGGCTCGTCCGGCGTTCTTCCGGGGATGCTGGGCCTGGGGATGGCCCCGACCGCGGCGGTCTTCAGCGTGGTGCATGCCGTCCTCCTCCGCCCCTCCCCGTTCCCCAAGCCGACGCGGTGCGGTGGGTGACCGTGGGGCACAAGGTGGAATGCGTAGGTGCCGGAGGTCCTGAGCCACGTGCTGGCCCGGATCTCACAGCCGCTGTGCGTAGGTGCCCTGGCGGGTTTGGGCTGGCGGCAGCTCGGCTCCCTGCGCTCCGGACCTCCCGGGTGGATCCGGAGCAGGCGCTGTCGGCGGACTGAGTCGGGTCGCCCCGAGTCAGCCCGAGGCCTTCGACAACCGCCCCACCGCCTCCAGGAACACCGCTCCGTAGCGCTCCAGCTTCGCCGGACCCACCCCGGGGACGTCCAGCATCTCCGCCGGTGTGCTCGGCCGCCGATCGACCATCTCCTGGAGCACCTTGTCGCTGAACACGATGTAGGCCGGCACGCCGGCTTCGTCGGCGAGTTGCTTCCGGACCGCCCGGAGCTCCTCGAACGCCCCCCGGTCCGCGCCGCCGAAGAGGTACTTCGCCGGGTCCGCAACTTTGGCCGCCAACCGACCGCGACTCGCCCGACGGGCCCCGCCCTGCCGCATCATCGCCGCAGCCGCCCGGTCCGCCACGCTCTCGCCGGTACACACGTCGCAGGCGCTGTCGCAGGGAGCGATGGCCTCGTCGAAGTGCCTCACCAACGCCTGATGACGACACCTCCCACCCTCCACGAGCTCGAAGAGGTCCACCGTGGCCTGACGCTTCCGGTGCCAGACGTCGGGGTCATCGATCTCGTTCAGGAAGCGCTCGTGCATCTTCACATCGGCCCAGGAGTAGAAGAGGATGCAGTCGCTATCGAGGCCGTCCCGCCCCGCGCGCCCGATCTCCTGATACCAGGACTCCACGTCCTTGGGCATGTCCCGGTGGATCACGTAGCGGACGTTCGACTTGTCGATCCCCATCCCGAAGGCCACGGTGGCGACGACCACGTCCACGTCGTCCTTCTGGAAGGCCTCCTGGTTGGCTTGGCGCTCTTCGCCCCCGAGCCCGGCGTGGTAGGGGACGGCGTGGACCCCGTTCTTGACCAGGAAGGCGCAGGTCTGCTCGACCGTCTTGCGGCTCAGACAGTAGACGATCCCGCTGTCTCCCTCATGCTCCCGGACCAGGGCCAGGATCTCCTTCCGGGTGTTTCCCCCCTGGCCCTTCTTCCGGGCGCCGATCTTCAGGTTGTCCCGAAAGAAGGTCCCCTTGTAGCCCGCGGGCTTCTTCATGCCGAGCTGCCGCAGGATGTCCACGGCAACGGGACGCGTCGCGGTGGCGGTCAGGGCCAGAACCGGCACCTCCAGGCTCTCCTTGAGGCGGCGCAACCGCCGGTACGAGGGCCGAAAATCATGTCCCCACTGAGAGATACAGTGGGCCTCGTCCACCACGAGCAGTGCGACCGGCGCCCGCTGAACCACCTCCCGCAGCCGGCCGTCCAGCGCCTCCGGGGCCAGGTAGACCAGCTCGTACTCCCCACGGACGAAGGCGTCCAGGCGCCGGTGGCGCTCGTCCAGATCCAGGGTGGAGTTGATGGCGGTGGCCTTGAAGTCCAGCGCCTGTAGGGCGTCCACCTGGTCCTTCATGAGGCTGATCAGGGGCGAGATGACCAGGACCGTCCCCGGCAGCATCCGGGCCGGGAGCATGTAGGTCAGGGACTTCCCGGCCCCGGTGGGCATGAGGCCGATGCAGTCCCGGCCCTCCAGGACGGCATCGATGATCTCCCGTTGGCCGGGCCGGAAGTCGTCGAAGCCGAAGGTGTGCTTGAGCACCACCTTCGGATCGGTGGGGCGCTCCGCCCTCGGAGACCCGAGCGGGTCGGAGGGCTGAGCCGCAGTCGAATCGGCGCCGTGCAGGGGAAGAGAGGGCTGCATGACCCGGAGCGTAACCCTCCGGTGCGGGCGAGGGAATGGCCGCTAGATTCCCCTCCATGAGCGAATCCCCGAAGCCGGCGATCCCCGTCACCTCCGGTGTCCCGAAGCCCCTGGCCCGAGCCCGGACCATCGCCCGGATCATGGACGATTCCATCCCGGTCCCGTTTACGAACTGGCGGATCGGGCTGGACCCCCTCCTGGGCTTCCTCCCGGGGATGGGGGATTGGATGGGGTGGGCCATCTCCTTCAACCTGATGGTCGCCGCGGCCCAGCTCGGAACCAGCGCTTCGGTCCTCACCCGCATGCTCGGCAACCTCGCCATCGATGCCATCTTCGGGATCGTCCCCTTGTTCGGCGATCTGTTCGATGCGGGCTGGAAGGCGAATGTCCGGAATCTGAAGCTCCTGGAGCAGCACGTCGCCGATCCCAGCGCGGCGAAGCAGGGGAGTCGCCTTCGCGTCGGCGCGGTCCTGGGCGGGACGGTCCTGACCTTGGCCGGGGCGGCGTGGGGGCTCTACACGGTGGTGCGGGAGATCGTCCTCGTCCTGTTTTCGTCGTAGCGAAGGGTGGCGGCGAGACTGTCCCGGGGGACGCCGTATTCGAACTGGCAGCGTCCTGCGCGTCCTGTATCGCCAGGAACCACCCTTTCGGACAGTAGCAGTCTTGTGCTCCCCACAGCCTCGTCGTCGAGGGGTCCTCCTACGACGGCGATCCCGGCGAGCCGCGGCCGACAGAACAGCTGCGGCTCTACCCCCGATACGGCCCCGATGCCCACAGGCGGGGCGAGCCCCTCTGCGCCCCCGATCGACACCTCGACGCCCGCACGCGACGCGAATCCCGCCGAGGTAGGTTGACACACCAAGGCCAAAGGGCCTCTGCACCCTCCCCCTTTCCGTCTCCAGGCGCCGCAGCCTCACGCGACCTCGGGTCGGCAGCCCGTCACCCAGCCCGGCTCTGAAGCTCGACCATTGCCTGACGGGTCCTGGCCCGAATCCAGCGGACGCGTTCGCGCTTGTCGGCGGGTGCTCTGGTCGGCCCGACGATCGGGTCGCCGATTCTAATCTCGACGGACTCGTAGCGGACGATGGACGTGACTTCCCCCAGATCATCGTTCTCTTCGAGGTGGGCCCGGACCTGAGAGGGAATCCGGATCGGCTCCAGACGCTCAGCCCGAGGCACGATCACCGACGGGATCACGGGCACACCGGCCGCTACGGCGAGACGCGGGAATCCTGCGTGCAGCGGGGCCAGAGGGGCGTCGAAGTCGTTGGCGAAGATGTAGTTCTCTCCCTCGGGAACGATGCCGATGAGCTTGCCCTGCCGAAGGCGCTGAAGACCCTCTTGATCGATGAGGGCGCAATGAGGCCCTCGGTTTCGAGGGGGACCATCCCTGTGAGAGTGGGCAGCTCCCGAGTGACGGGGATCCGCATCATGAAGTGCACCGGGGTCGGAGATGGGTGGTTCGAAACGATGGACGTCCCGATCGTTGCCGGGACCGCTCCCTCGACCACCGATCCCGAGGGCGTCGTCCTGAGCCAGCGTCTGGCCCAGATCGTGTTCCCCGGCGAGGAGGCGATCGGGCAGCGGCTGGAACGAGGGTACCGGGTCGTAGGGATCGCTCGGGACGTCCAGATGCGCTCCCTCCGGACGGAAGGGAATCCCGCCGTCTGGTATCCCGCCGAGTCCCACTTCAACGCCCGCGTCGCGGTCTCGGTGTCGATGCGGCCCGGTGCTCAGGGGGAGGGAAGCCAGACCGTCGAGGCTGCGCTCTCGGTCGTCGATCCCGACCGCTCGGTGGCCGTCGTCGAGATGAGGAGCGCCGTCCTCGACGGGGTCCAGGACGCCCGTCGGCTCGGTGTGATCCTCGGCCTTATCGCGCTTCTGGCCCTCATGCTCAAGGCGGCGGGGATCTTCGGCGTCGCCTCGCAGCGGGCGGCGGAGCGGCGACAGGAGTTCGGAATCCGCCTCACCCTTGGCGCCGAGCCCGCCTCGCTCCCCAGACTGCTCCTCTCCGGGTGGGCCGCTCTCTGCCTGGTCGGGCTTACCCTCGGAGGCCTCGGTGCCGTCGTAGTGGGACGGGCCTTGGGGGGCATCCTCTACCGGACCGCGCCCTACGACCCGGGGGCCTTGGGCCTCGCCTCGATCCTCCTGGCGACGGTGGCCCTCGGCGCGACCTGGTGGCTGGCGGCCCGTGCGGCCCGGGTCGACGCCGTGGAGACCCTTCGGGAGTCGGGGTAGAGGGGACACGAGCGGGCCGACCCGTGGGAGGACCCAGAGGTTGCTGATGATCGGCATCCCGCGGGAGGCTACAGGCGCAAGTCGGCGGCGGCGGGGGTGGCAGGTCCGATCGGAGAGGCGTCGCCCGTACGCTCAGAGCGGCTCCCCCGAATCGTCCCAGACGTTCCCGGAGTTGGTCCGGCAGATCCCCGTGATGGTCCCGTAGCGGTAGTCGCGCCCGAAGCGGTTGTCGACCAGGTCGATGCCGTCGTTGCAGTAGACCGTGTAATTCCCGCCGTTCAACCAGTTGCCCTGGATGAGGGCATCGCCGACCCCGCCGAGCCAACAAGCGTTGGACTTGTAGCCGGAGGGCGGGGGTACCGGAATGTCACAGTGGTTCCCGCGGATGACGACGTTGGTAGCGCCGTCCGACTGGGACTGGACGCCGTCCGCGTGGGCGCCCTCGCTCCGGCCCAGGTGATGGAACCACGAGCCCTCGATCACGACGTTGTCTCCCAGCACCTTGAACGCGTCCCCCTGGCTCTCGTGGACGTTCAGGCGCGTCGCCCGATAGTTCGAAGCCACGATCGCGGCCGATCGGAAGTTGAACACCTCCCCGTCTTCCAGCACCAACCCCGAGTGACATGGGTCGCTGGAATAGCAGTTCCGGAACGCGTAGTGGCCCCCGTTCGCGTCGAGGACGAAGTTCCTGAAGGTCACGTCATCGGCGAGGATGTAGACCGTGCCGGTGATGTAGACGTCTTCGAATAGAGTCGTCCCCGCCTCCATCGCCGCCTCCACCTCGTCGTTCGTCATCGGCTCGAGGACGGCGGTGTTGGTCGGCCCCGTGTTGTCCGGACCGGGGCGCTCGTCGAAGGCGGAGTCCGGTTCCGTAGCTCCCTCGCCGCAGCCGAGGACGGCTAGGCAGAGGGTCGTGACGGCGAGTCCGAGGGTACGTCCAGCGCGTGTCATGGCTGATCTCCGAGAGAGGGACCGACGTCGATCCTTTCCGGAAGGCGCAAGCGTCAGGCCAGAGGCGGACCGATGGAGTCTTCCCCCGGGACTCCGCGGCTCCTGCCCTCGCTTCCTGGAAGATGGGGAGGAGCGGGAGCCGGACATCGACCGCCCGTTCCGGCAAACGTTGATGGCCGTCGGGCAGACTTTTCGGCCCACTCACCGCGTCCCCTGGGTCGACGACTGCTACCAGGCTCCCACGGGAGGCCGGATCGTCGAGAACTCACGGACGGTGCGGGTGGAGGCCCGCTGCTCGGGCTGAGAGGGGCGCCCCCGAGGTGTCGATCTCGCCCCTCTCGACCACCCGGATACCGCCTCCCCATCCTCCGTCCGAACTCGGCGACCCGTTTGAAACGCCTGCCCTTCGGATGACCCGAAGCGGCTGGCCTCTTTCGATCTCTCGTGGCACCACACCTGGAGGTGGAAGGCTTTTCGGTCATCTCCGATCAGATCAAGGCGGTGGACGCGGCCGGCAACTCGACGCTGGAGGCCGACACCTATGACCGGGCCCCGGCGCCGAACCGATACGCCTTCGGAAAGGAACTCTCCCGGCAGGCATGGAATCCGGTTCCCCGGACCCGGGAGTCCGCGCCCCTCAACTCGGCGACAGCGCGTCCCGGATGGCCTCCAGCTGTCGCCTGCGGTCCCCGGGTCCAAGGGAGCGGAGTCGGCGCTCGGCTCGGTCCAGGGGGGATTCGCGGAAGAGGCGGACCGCAGGGTCCTTCCCCAGCGCGAGGGCCCTGCTGTCTGCGGTCGAGCGGAAGCTGGGCACGTCCAGATCCGCCACAGCCTGGACCTCCGCCTGAATCAGCGACTCGAGCCACGGGGAGGCCCCCGGCTCGTGCAGAGGGGCC
>JGI12210J13797_10641735_pt1 | contig 10780 bp, 11 predicted proteins | sample ElkSlonscriptome_3_FD_13797 | JGI IMG/M metagenome (IMG submission 13797) | reverse complement strand
GAGAACGCTGTCTCGCCTTGCAATCCCAAGAGGGCACTCCTGAAAATTCAGAAGAGCAAATGAGCACTCCCCGCTGTTGACGCTACCCGCATGCGCTGGAAACCATCCATCAGCATGCTCCTGCACATTGAGCGCGAAATGGCGTGATCCCTATCAGTGACCCGGGCTAGTTTGCGGGATGCTCACACGCTTGTTGCTCCGCGATTTCCGTTGTTTCGAAGCGGTCGCTTTGGAGCCAGGAACCGGCGCCAATTTCCTGGTTGGCGCCAATGCCCAAGGCAAAACAAGTGTGCTGGAAGCCGTCTGTGTCTTGTTGCGATTACAATCCCCGCGAGCGCGGACGATGGGGGAATTGACCCGGCACGGTGCCAATGGCTGGCAGGTCCGTGGAACCTTGCTCGAGTGCGAGTTGCAATGCGCGGTCCAATCCCGGCGTCGACGTTTGGAGATCAATGGCGGCGAACCGGAGTCGACAGCCGAGTATCTTGCGAACGGACGCGTGGTCTGGTTCGGCAACCGTGATTTGGAATTGATCAGTGGACGAGGGGAAGGGCGTCGGCGTTATCTCGATTTTCTCGGCCAACAACTCGATCCCGAATACCGGAAAGCCTGGCGCCAATACAAGCAAGCCATGTCGAGTCGCAACGCCTTGCTAAAGGAGAACAATACTCATGCCCGCGAACAAAATGCCGTTTACGAATCTATTCTGACGCGGCATGGCGCTTACCTGCGTCAGGTGCGCATCGCCATGGTCGAACGGCTCATCCCCGCCATCGACGCAGCGCATAAGGCGATTGGGCAAGGACGCGAAAAGCTGCAGCTCCACTACGCCGCGCCCGGGGACGAAGCCGCCTTAGCCGAGGCCCTCGCCGCCGCGCGGGAAAGAGATTTTCGCATGGGCCAGACCAGCGCCGGCCCGCACCGGGATGACCTGGATCTGTTGGTAGACGAACGACCCGCGGCTCGTTACGCCAGTGAGGGCCAGCAACGCACCATCGCACTTGCTTTGAAATGCGGGCAGGAGCGGTTGCTGAGCCAATTGCCCGGGGCGCCGCCCCTGCTTCTGATCGACGATATCTTCGGCGAACTCGATCTCGACCGCCGCCGCGCATTGCTCCGCTTCCTGCCGGACGACCTGCAGATGTGGATCACCGCGACGCACCTGGATTGGGCGGAAGGTTTCCCCGACGGCAGCCGGCACTGGGAGGTAAGCGGCCATCAAGTCACCCCCATCGCTTCATAAAACCGGGCGGAAGGGTGGGGCAGGATAGTTTCGAATTGCGTTGATCATCCGCTCCCGAAAACAAAAAACGGGATCGCCGCACGAACGACGATCCCTCATGAGTCAGCCGACTGCTATTCGCGCCTCAGAATCGCACGACAACTCGCCCGCGCGGTCCGCGGAACCGAATGCCCACACGAGGCCGGTAAACAGGGCGCCGCCCGTAAACCACGCCCACACCGCCATAAACCCGCACTGGCGGCGGGAAATAGCCGCCCTGGACTGGTCGCCCTTCATAAATCACTTGGCCCGAAGTCGGCGGTCCAGCCGTTGCTGGCGGTCCGGCCACCGATTTCCCCGACTGCGGAATGCTGCCCGGATCATTGCCTGCCAGTCCCATGCGGGCCAGAGTCGGATAATCGAGTCGTCCCGTCGGTTGCATGCCGGTGTTCCGCTGCCAATTGACCAAAGCGCTGCGGGTGCCGCTGCCGGGAATCCCATCAATCGCCCCCCGATAGTAGCCTTCCTGTTTCAGCACACTCTGCGCATCCCGAATGATTTGCCGTTGCAATTTTGTCTCCACATTAGCGTAAGGACCGCCCTGAAAAAGCTCATTGAACAAAGAAGGCTTGTTGCTCGAAGTCCGTGTGGGCCGATTGCTGCCGCTTGCCGGGGCTGGCGTCGGTTGCACCTGCTGTTCCTGTTCATCGAAATCGATGATGCGTAAGTCCGAAAAATCACCCGGTGTCGTGTCGGTTTCATTCGCCGGCTCCTGGATCAGAAATTGTTCGTCCTCTTCAAACACCTGTTGATTCGGCTGATTGATCGGGTCACCAATCAAAGTCTCACTCGTTTCACTGTCGAGCGCACCCGTCACCGGCAAGCCATTGCGAATTTGAAAACGGCGAATGGCTTTGACCGTTTCGTCTGTGGCCACCCCATTCACCGGTCCCCCGTAGAGACCGAGATCCGTCAGAGCTTCCTGTGCCTCGATCATATCCGCCTCGAGCCGCTGCGGGAATGCCACTGCGAAGAGACCGAACACCATTATCCAGAGCCAACCATACTTGTTCATCATATATAAGACCGATCGAGCCGCCAAAATATTCAACTCGGTTCCTTTCGGCGCAAATCATTCATCCGTTGTCGCATCACGTTGCGATAAGCCTGCACCCCGTCTTCAATCGCGTCGGCGATCCGCTGACGATATTCCGGATCGTTCAACCGTGCCGCTTCCCTCGCATTCGTCACGAACCCGCCTTCCACCAGAACGGCTGGAATTCTCGAATGGCGTAAGACAAAAAATCCGCGATTTTTCACCCCGCGATCTGGAACCCCCAACGCATCGACCAGTTCTCGCTGCATTTCCTGGGCAAATACCTCCGAATCCGACATCGGCGGGGCTTGCAAAAGGGCATCGCCCAGGATCTCCGCCGGCACCTCTTCGTTGACGTTGTAATAAAACGTTTCCACTCCTTGAGCCGAGCGGTTCTTGGCGTAATTGAAATGAATCGAGAGAAATATCGCTGGCACCCGCTGGTCAGCCCCGACACGGACCCGTTCCGCCAGGCTCAAATAATCATCGGTCTCCCGGGTCATCACCACCTGCAGGCCATGCTCGCGCAATTGTCTGCCGACCCGTTCAGCCACGTCGAGGGTCAGTTCCTTCTCAATCAGACCATTGCCCGCCGCCCCCCGATCCTTGCCGCCATGCCCGGCATCCACCACGACGGCCCGAAATAATCCGCTGAAATAGGGCGGCACGATGTCCGGCCGAATCAACAGCAGCCAGAGCAGCGAACCCGAGGCGTAAAGCATCATCGCCAGTCCGAGCAACGAAAGAAATCGCCGCACTTGAAAGCGGGGGCGATCCGCGGGGGCGCCCGTTTTTTTCACCCCCTTCCGACGACTCGTGGGCCGCCGGCGCCGGACCGTTCCGTGCGGTTTCCGTGATGACGGAGAGCGGGCAGGACGTTTCACAGCGAGGCGCCTGCCCATTGCGGCCAGGCGTTCCCGGCTTCGGTAAACGCGCGATAGGCGGAGAAGGGGAGCGGCGGCTCGGCCAGGAGCTGGCGGTCGAGCCAGGCGGCTTCGGGTTGAAGATCCGTGGTTAATTCGGTGAAACGCTCGTGCACCAACGCCAACTCGGGCGGCTCAGCCGTTTCCGTGGTCATGCGGCCGATCGCCCACGCTTCGAGCGCGAGCGCCAGAGCGGTGGCCTCATCGAGCGCCGACCCCGCTCGTTCCGAAAGAAACGTCCTCATCGCTTCGCGCGCCGGAACCGATCCGGCCAGGACCGCGAAATGTCGGCTCGGCCGGTGAGGCGGTAATCCACTTGCCGCCACCGATCCATCGTAATCGAGCGCGATGAAAACATCGGCCTCCTGTTCCGCACCGACTTCCGCAAATAATAGTCGGGCCAAATACGGCGGACTGAAAATTTGTTCAAACGCACTCTTCAACGCCGGACTCAAGGCGAACAGGGCGAGTCGTTGCAAAGAAACATCCGCTGGCGATCGTGTGAATCCTTCCTGACTCGCCATCTCGATCGCGGAGAGCCGGAGCCGTTCCAAATCTCCCGGATGCCCAATACCGCCCATCGCGATCCGGTCATAGATCTCGAATAGCTTCTGCCGGTCCCGGCCATAGGTGAGCAACAGGATACCTCGCGCCGCACTGATCGCCACAATCGGACTTCCGCCCGCCAATTGCGTCTCGATATATTCACGCCGATTCGCAACGGCCTCGACCCAGCGATGCGGTTCTTCCGTCATGGCGCCTCCTCCAGCACCGCTTGCAATTCCTCCTCCGGCACTGTCTCGATTCCGCGAGCGGTCAAGAGTTTCACCGTGGGGAATATTCGCTTGCGCAGATTGGCGCCTCCCGTTGCCGTATCCATTTCTGCCGCCGATTCCAAGGCTCTTACTGCCAGTTGAATCGCGCTTCCCCGTGGCCGCTCATTCAGCTTCGACGCCCAACGGTCTTCATATTGCAGAATCCCGCGGACCCCGATCGATCCGGAACCGCTGCCGGCAAAATCAACACTTTCGAATTCCGCTCCCAACGCATCGTAAAAATAAAGGCGGCTCTCGGCTCGCACCGAATCATGCGCGGCGAAAAGCGGTGCGACCATACCGACCCCCTGCATCGCCAGCCCCAGGTTTTCCCGCAACAACCGGGAAAGCGCTCGGACCTTCCCATCGAGGCTCATCACCTGCAATTGGGTCCGCCGGAAGAATTGAAACGCGTGCCGCAATGTGCGGGCCATTTCCCAGGCGACCGCTGGCGAACCCGCGATGGCCATCAGCGAGCTCCCATCGATCTCGAGCACCTTATCCGCCCGCTCGAACATGACCAGGTTGCCGGAAGTCGCCCGCCGATCCCCCGCCATCAGCACCCCGTCGGCATAACGAAACCCGAGCACCGTAGTGGCCGAGGTTGGTTGCCAGGAGGATTCGCCTACCGCCCGATGCGTGGGACCATGGAACGATGCTTCCGCGCCGCCGAACGGTCGTCCGGATTGGAGCGAAAGAAAATCGCCCTGCACCGTGGCCGCGGTGGGATGCGCGGTCAGCTCCGTGCAGGCCGTCGCTGGCGTCAACGGGGGCGGATTCATTCGCCGGTTCGTTGCCGGTATCGCCTGGATTGGTCGGGATCCACCCGCTTCATCCGTTTAAGCAGATCCTTGGTGTCGGGTCGATCGACATTGGGCGCTTTGGGTCCATCACCGTCGCCGCCAGGCTTCGGTCCCATGGGCGCGGGAGCAGGAGGTGGAGTCGCACGCTCTGGCATATTCAGACTATTACCTGCAAATGAAGGATCGGCAAGAGCGCGATGTGACGGAACGAGGAGCGCCCGGGCCGCCTCGAGACAGTCTGCCGAAGGCGGCCTGTAATTGTGTGGAGCGGGCGCGCATCCGCTGGGATTCGCAACTACCAAAACGACAGAGTGCTGAAAAAAGATCGAGCAAGCTCGCCAAGGATCCTGATCTTCCCGAGAGCGAACGTGATTACGCACTCCAGCATTTGGCTTGCATGTCGGAAGACCAGACCGCTCACCCAGAGAGGCGCATTGGGAAATGGTCGAACAGGGCCCCGCACCAATCGCTGCCATGCTGCCTCTACTCGCGGATGAACAGCTAGAGGAAGGGCTCGCCCCGGCCGCTATATCAAACGAGAAATTGAAAACCAAAATCTCGGATGTTTTTTCAATCAGTTCTCGATCATTCGGTCGCCAGAATCTCCTAACGGNTGGACGCGTTCGCCGTTCCGCTCGCTAATTTGGCCGTTGAGGGTGATGAAATCATAGACCCAACCAATCCCGGCCAGCCCCGCGGTCAGTAAATAGAGGATGCCGGTCAGCCATTTCCCCATGTACATGCGGTGGATGCCGAGGTAACCAATGAAAGTCTGGAGAAGCCAAGCCACCGAATAGTCGATCGGACCGGACTTGTAGCGCAGTTCTGCTTTTCGCTCCATACTCGGGATGAGAAACAGGTCGATCAACCAGCCGACGCCGAGCAGGCCGAGCGTGAAAAACCAGATCGCGCCGGTGATTGGTTTCCCGAAATAGAAACGATGGGCTCCGGTGAAACCAAAAATCCAGAGGACGTAGCCGATTGTTTTGCTGTGTGTCGGTTGCATGAGGTGGGTTTGGTGGGGGAAATTCGGAAAAATGTCAGGGGGCCGGTTGGACCAGATCGCTCAGGGAAGAAGTTGGCTTGGTTTCATCTTCGGACCGGCTGCCGGTTAGTTCTGGGCGGTATTCGAAATGCATGAGATCGTAATGATACCATTTGCCGCCCCAGATAAAGCCGTGCCGTTCAAATATTGCAACGATTGCCTGAGGATATTTCAGGCGTCTGTGGGGATCGCTCAAGTCAGTGGAATGGGACCACATCCAGTAGTCGCCGAGGTTAGGATTTAAATCAATCGCAATCCCGTATGCATGGGCGCTGAGGCGATTGGTATTGGCGATTTGACGCCAGGCGAAGGTGCCTCCCAACGGCTCAATATATCGGCGTAGCTCCGGCCGGTTCGCGAGCAATTGGTCGAGATCGGCGGCAACCTTTCGCAACGCGGCGGCAGCTCCTTGCCGCCGGTTGAACCAGACGGCGTGGCCGAGAAAGTCCACTCGTTCCAGATTGCCCCTTACTTCCTGCTCACTTTTTCCATACAAGCTCTTGAAAAAGGCGGCCGGCCGATAGCGGCCCGGATCTAGATTTTCCGGCCAGCGCGTTTCTCCGATCTCTTTGGGATAGCGATCATAAAACATGTCGACCAGATCTGGCATTTCGAGACGCGCCTCGAATCCGCTCGCTTTTCCATCTTCAAGCAACAGTTCAGACCCATCGCGCATCACCAGCAGCACCCTTCCGTGGCGGATTTCCAGCCGTTCAACGCCCTCTGGATACGTTTTGAGCAATAGCTCGCCGATCGTTGGGGGAGTATCGGCCGCAGCGCAGGAGGCTCCCAAGAGGAGGACGTGATCAATCCAACCAGACCCAGGGAGGCGGATTATCAGAAATTCGGTAACTGGCGTGTCGTCCGGGGTGGTTCGTGGATGTTATCCCGCGTGGGTGCGCCTTGTGCGTCCAGCGCTTTTTGGGATGGTGCAGCTGGCGCTTCTGACATTGGCTTCCGTGTCGTGCGGGAGACGGTGGAGAATGCGTCTGTCAGCTGATCGCTGGCTCTCATTGAGGAATGGAAACGCAGTCGGCGGCAGGGGGGAGCGCCTTTCCGGCAGTGGCGGCAACGGTTTGCATTGTCTCGGTTTGCAGGATCTCCAGTCGAGCTTTGAACGCCGCCATGGTCTGTGAGGTGGCTGCTGGATTCTCGATGATGTTGATCAGCCGCGAGGCTACTTCGCCCGCTTGTGAACGCTCGCTATGGTAGACGAGCCAGTCGTCCAGCCCCAGATCGCTCATCATCCGCCCTTTTAATCCGTCCGACATGATGTGCTCCCCTGCTTCATAGCCGTAGGCGAGCGCATCGGCGGCGTCGCCCGTTGCTTGGAGTCGGAAGAGAACAGCGGGGGTTCCTGCGGCCAGCGCGAGGATGACGGAGTGCATTTCACCGGAGAAGAGGGCACCCGCTTCCCGGTAAAGGGTAGCCGCCTCATCCGGCAACCAGAAACGGTCGAGAGAGTGGACTAACTTTCGCGCTTTCGGAGCAATGCGGGGTAACAGCTTTTCCCGGTGCTGCGTGAGGTTGTGGGTGACCTCCGGACAGAGAAGGACGGGCAAGCCTGTCGCCGCAATCCAATGTTCGATGATTTGTGCCATCTTCCCGAGCAGGTCGTCTCCGGCCCTTCCGTGGGCGATGACGACAAGAAACTTCCCTTTCTCCAGCCCGAACTCGGAAAGAATACCTGCCGCCCCGGCTTCGTCGCGCAGGTCGAAGGCAAACGTGGCATCGGGCGCAAAATCAAGCACCGGCGGCCTGACTCCCATCTCACGAAGCCGTTTCTCCGAATCGGTGTCACGGCAATAAAGGAAGTCCGCGCGACTGAGGAAATCGCGGTAGAAATACTCGGAAGGAGGCGCGAAGCGATCGAAGGACTGCCCGTAGCAACCCCAAGGCGTCTCACTATCCATGGCGAGAAAGCAGGGGTAAGCCAGGCGCATGAGCAGATCCCAGGAGAAATTGTTGCGCCCATAGCTAAAGATCGGCCCCGAACTGTAGAGAAACAGATCGGCCTCCCGCATTGCCTCGATGTATTCCTCGGACGGGGCGGCTCCATCCTTGCCTTCGCCCCGTTCCGGCATTGGGAACCCTTGGGAGAGGATGCGGACCTGTGGAAAGGCTCGCTGGATCATTCCGCGGACCGATTCGTTTTCCTGGAACAGCTCGAGCGTGACCTCGGCATTCGGCAAATGCCGTTCAATGAGCCGCAACATGCCCGGAGTGATGCCGATGTCGCCGATGTTAATGGTTTGCCAACCCGATCGAAGAAGGATTTTCATGATTGTTTTCGTTTAACCCCACGCTTTCATCAAAGCGGGAAGTGACTGCGGCGCAGATTTTTGTGCCGAGCAAGGAGTTCAGGCGGGGACGTATCCGTTGAGATACGCAACCGCCTGAACAACACAGCTCTGCGCAAAAAGATCAAGCTAGCACGACTGGTTTTATGAAACATTGAGGTTTAACTAAGATTCGACTCGGGCTCGTCATCGCGGCGGTGGAAGAAAATGTGCGCGGTGTCCCCGACAATGCGATGGCTGAAATGCCTCGGGTTTTTTGCGACTTCGCTCGGATCGTTTTCATGATCGTCGCGGATGGGACTGCTGATCCGTTCCCAGAGGTAATCTTTGAGGTTGTGACCTTCCGGGGGCGTCCACCATCCCCCGTTTTCCAGGGTGGCGCCTTCTGGAGCTTGGTGCAGGTAGCCTTGATTGCCAAACCCGTAGGTTTGGCTGCCGACGGTAAAAGGATCCAGGTTGATGAAACTTTGCTTGTCGATCAGCGGCTGGTCGGGCGTGAGACGCTCGATGGTGTAAGTCTGGGCGTGACTGTGAACGATGCTCATGGCCGAGAGTAGTAGCAGGAGGCGCGGAATGAGGATCTTCATATTCGAATCATCGACGGAAAAGGAAACGGCGGGACGGTCGAAACCGCCCCGCCTGGATCATTCCTCCACATTCAGAGGAGCGAGAAATCAGGGGGTGCGACGGCGGCGTGACATGACCAGGCCAAGTCCCAAACAGCTGGCGAGAAGCGCGAAGGTGCTCGGCTCGGGAATTACCGTTGCCGTGATCTGAAGGTTGTCCAGACGGCTGTTGGCGATGTTTGTCGCATTTGCTGCGGACTCCACGTCCGCAAGATTGATTCGAAGCAGCACGTTGGACTGCCCTTCGATCGCGTTCACCGAGCTGAAGTCGAGGCTATAATCCTGGTAGCCGCTTCCAGAATAGGAATTGGACAGACCTGTGGAGGTCCAATTCGTGCCGCCATCCAGGCTGTATTCCACAAGTGACGTTCCGGACATCAACGTATTCCCGGACCCGAGTTGTGCCCGACGTAGTTGATAGGTGAGGCTGAGATCCTCGAGGTTCGTCATGGTCAGCGAAAGCTGGAAGAAGTTTCCGGTCGAATTACTGGTAGCACCAGAAGTCCTGGAGTCCGCAGCCCAGGTGACCATGCCGCCGGCCGGCTGAGAAGTGCCACCGAAATCGGTGAAGGCATTTCCGTTGTTTGTTTCGGTGAAGAAGCCCGACTCCGCATTGTTCCCGGTCCCTCCCGCCGTAAGTACCGGATTGGAGCTGTCCCACGCGGATCCCGTCGAGACTGCGGTGAGATCGAGGCGAGGATTGTCATTGTACCCCCAGTAGGAGTAAATAACCTGAGCCTGGGCGGTACCGGCGAAACCGAGGGCAAGGATAGCTGAGAAGAGTAGTTTTTTCATGCTGAATAGTGGGTTGAAGTGCATTGAGGGATGATTAGATGCACCAGAAAGCCTGGCGATTGGTGCGAACATGATCGCCCGCCGAGAAATCGAAAGCTTGAGTCCGTTCTTATCGAAGAACGCGAATGATGATTGTGAGTCGGTTTATGCTTCTCCGCTCACCCATTTGCCTTCCACCAGAATGGTGCGCGGCAGGAGGGGTGGTCCCATTTCATGGCGATGGATCTGGGCGGTGAGCGCGTCCACCGCTGCTTGGCCCACTTCGAACCGGCGAGGATCAATGCCAGGACATTCGGTTTCGCCAGGAAACAGGGAGGGGCAGGCAAAGGCGATCTCTTGCGGCACGCGAAAACCCGCTTCCCGCATGGTCTCGCGAAAGATGCTGGGATAGCCGAGCACGACATCGGGGAGCACCTTTCCTCGCCGCAGCGCGGCTCCCAATTCTGTGGCGTCCCGTTCCTTGCAGCGAATCAGGCGGGGTTCGACCGGCCTTTTCAATTGGCCCTGGTCCATCGCCACCTGGAGTTCAGCGCGCAAGCCGCCCAGCCATTCATAGACCGGTGATGATTGCCAGTTCGTGGGCACGAGCACGGCGAAGCGGGACCGACCGGTGGCAAGGAATTGGCGGGCCGCAATGCGCGTGTTGTGGAAATGATCGGGACCGGCGGTGTGAAGGCGATGGCGGAATGCATTGCCGGTGACGCTGACGAGCGCGGTGCCAGTGAGCGAGTCGAGCAATTGAGTCGCATGGGTTGCTACGGGAAGAAAGGCAGCCCGGATCCCCCGCTGATCGAGATGCCGGGCGACATCGCGGATGGCGGAAGAACCGTCGGCACAGGAGATGAAGTCCGTGGTGTATCCAAGGGCTTCTGCCCGGTCGCGAAATCCGCGGAGCACCTCACGGAAAGCCGGTTCGCCTTCCAGAACAGCACGATTGATGGTTCCGAGAATAGCGAGGACGGGAGATTCCTCCTGCCGCCGTCCCGCGTGGACCTGTGCCATCAGGGTGGTGACGTAGGGATCTTTTCGATATCCCATTTCATGGGCCAGCGCCTGAATCTGGCTCCGCGTCTCCAGGGTCAGGCGCGGCGAATTGCGCAACGCCAGAGAGACGGTCGTTTGATGGACGCCTGCTTTCGCTGCGATATCGGCCAT
>JGI12210J13797_10272745_pt1 | contig 10780 bp, 7 predicted proteins | sample ElkSlonscriptome_3_FD_13797 | JGI IMG/M metagenome (IMG submission 13797) | reverse complement strand
TACCAAAGGAGTGATGTGTATGAGAAAGTATATAATGTATGTTATGGCTGTTGCGCTCAGCTTTGCCTTATTTAGCCCTGGAACCGTATTGGCTGAGAAGATCAAGGTTGCCGGAATATATACCCAGCCAATCCAGCAGAAGTGGGATGCCACTCTGCACAGGGCCCTTAAGGGACTGGCTGAAAAAGGCGAGATCGACTATGTCTTCTCGGAAAAGGTTTCCAATACTGACTACATACGGGTTCTGCGGGAGTATGCCGAATCAGGTGTGGACTTGATCGTCGGTGAAGCCTTCGGCATATCGCGCGATGTGCGCAAGGCTGCAGACGACTACCCGGACGTTGCATTGCTGATGGGCGATTCTTTCGGACCCTATGGCAGCAACATGTCGGTTTTTGATAATTATATCCATGAGCCCTGTTACCTGATGGGAATGATAGCCGGGACCATGACCACAACGAACAAGATCGGCATGGTGGGCGGATATCCGATTGGCGAGGTAAACAGGCTGTTTAATGCGTTTATGGCTGGTGCAGAAGCGGTCAATCCGGAGGTCCAGTTCAAGGTATCTTTCATTGGTTCCTGGTATGATCCGCCCAAGGCCAAAGAGTTTGCCTTTGCCCAGATAGAGGCAGGCGTCGATGTCCTCTATGCAGAAAGAGCCGGTGTTGTTGATGCTGCCAGGGAAAAAGGACTGGTGGCCTTTGGCAATGTCAACGATATGAATAAGGAAGAAAACGGGAAGGATGTGGTCGTCGCTTCCGCCCTGTGGCATATGGAACCCGCTATCGGTCATGCTGTGTCGCGGGTGAAGGCTGGTACCTTTGCGGCCGAAGACTACAAAGAATGGACCATGATGGCAAAAGGCGGCGCTTCACTCAGTCCCTTTTATGAGTTTGAGGAAAAACTGCCGGCTGAATTGAAGGCCTCGATAGCTGAAAAAACAGCCGCCATTAAAGATGGATCGTTTGTGGTTGAAATCAATGACGACGAACCCAAATCAACGTTCTGATCATCGTCAGGAAAAAGTCCGGTGCACCAGCGGCTAGACGCTGGTGGCGCACGCACTAACGGCCCTTTGCCTCTTGAGGCAGGGAGCCCTCGGATATTTCACTCTACCGGCCGCTCGTTTGCCCGCAAACGGCGGCCGAATGTATTTGTTCAGCCATGCAGAAAGAAAAACCGCTGCTAGAAATCAGGGAAGTGACCAAGCGATTTGGCAACCTTGTTGCCAATGACCGGATAAGTCTTGATGTCCATAAAGGAGAGATCCTTGCGCTCCTTGGTGAGAACGGTGCCGGCAAATCGACCCTGATGAATATACTTTTCGGCCATTATGTGGCTGATGAGGGAAGTGTGCTGGTCGATGGGCAACAGCTGCTTCCCGGCTCTCCCCGTGATGCCTTGAAGGCGGGCTTGGGAATGGTTCACCAGCATTTTACCCTGGCAGAGAACATGACTGTTCTCGACAATGTCATGCTCGGCACCGAGCCAATGTTTCGTCTGCAGCGTCGCGATCGCAAAGCCATAAAGAAAATAGAGCAGCTGTGCGAGCAGTATGAGCTGGACATCAACCATAAAAATACTATTAAAAATCTTTCGGTGGGACAGCGCCAGCGGGTGGAGATTCTCAAAGCCCTCTACCGTGACACGCGAGTCCTGATCCTTGATGAACCCACCGCGGTTCTCACTCCGCAGGAAAGCGATCATCTCTTTCTGACTCTCAAGCTCCTGGTTGCAAAGGGGCTGGCGATTATATTCATTACCCACAAGCTGCGCGAGGTGATGGCTGCAAGTGACAGGTGTATCGTCCTGCGCCATGGCAAGCTGACATACAGGAGTGCAACGGCTGAGACAGATATGGACACCCTGGCAGGCGAGATGGTCGGCGGTTCTGTTCCCGTGGTACATCGTCAGCCCGCCGATCCAGGGGAGAGTCTGTTACGCCTTGAGAACATATGCATCACCGACAAACAGCAGTATCAGCTGCTCAGTGACGTCTCGCTGAATCTCAGGAGTGGCGAGATCATCGGTATTGCCGGTGTCTCCGGTAATGGCCAGACTCATCTTGCAGATCTGATCTCAGGGCTGCTCAAACCAACATCGGGGATGTTTCTCCTCCATGGTTCAGAGATCACATCTTTTTCGCCTCAGCTGATGATCAGACAGCAGGTTGGCCGTATACCAGAGGACAGGATCGGAACGGGACTTATCGGCGATATGACGGTAAAAGAGAATATGGCTCTTGAGAACTATAGTCGTCATCCCTTCAGTCGCTATGGCCTTTTGAATTTTAAAAAGTTGACAGAAAAAACAAAAGAAATTACGGAGATCTATGATGTACGGTGTGGTGGGCCGGATGCCCCGGCCCGCAACATGTCGGGCGGAAATATGCAAAAACTCATACTTGGCCGGGTTCTCAGCAGAAGTCCTCAGGTAATTATTGCCAATCAACCTACGTGGGGGCTGGATGTCGGCGCCACCGCATTTGTCCACGCTAAGCTGGTTGAGGCCATCAAAAACGGAGCTGGAGTTATCGTTATTTCCGAAGATCTTGACGAGCTTTTTGCTCTGGCAGACACGATCCAGGTTATGCACAAAGGGAATCTGTCGCTGCCTATCAGACCGGCGGATACCGATGCCAGAGACATCGGTTTGGCCATGAGCGGCCAGCGCGATATCATGCTCTCCATTTCGTTGAAGGAGAATGGCAGTGAGACTTGAGCCGCGTGATAAAACCTCTCTGTATCTCCGCGCAATGGTGCCAGTGGGTGCCGGTGTGGCTGCCCTTCTGTTCTGCTCAGTGCTTATCCTCTGGGCCGGTGGTTCACCTGTGAAGGCTTTTGAGCTCTTTATCAAAGGCTCAGTTGGTTCAAAATTTGCTCTATCCGAAACGCTGACGAGGACCATACCGCTTATTTTCACAGGTCTTGCAGTTGCAGTCGCTTTTCGGGCAAAGCTCTGGAATATCGGCGCGGAGGGGCAGCTGTATGCCGGGGCATGTATGGCCACCTGGCTTGGCACAGGGATGCTTGAGCTTCCTGGCTGGCTGATGATCCCAACCCTTTTTTCTGCAGGAGCTCTGGCGGGCGGACTGCTTTTGCTTGGTCCGACACTGCTGAAAAACTGGCTGGCGGTTGACGAGGTGGTCACAACCCTGCTCCTCAACTTTATCGTGCTGCTTTTTGTCAACTGGCTGGTTTTTGGTCCCTGGAAAGATCCAATGGCCATGGGCTGGCCGCAGGCTGCTCCGGTGGTTGATTCTGCCGTTCTGCCGCCATTACTTTCCAAGACCAGGCTGCACTGGGGGATTGTTATAGCGCTTGCCTCTGGGGTAATTGTCTGGTTTGTCATGCGTTTTACCACCTGGGGGTATGAAATACGGGCGGTCGGCAACAACAGACAGGCAAGTGTCTTCGCGGGTATTCCGGTTAATGGAGTTATAATCAGAACAGCGTTTATTTCCGGAGGCTTGGCTGGAATAGCAGGTGTTTCAGAGCTGTGCGGTCTCAAAGGCTACCTGACCCTTGACCTGTCACCGGGCTTCGGTTATTCAGGTATAGTCGTCGCCATGCTGGCAGCTCTCCATCCTTTGGGAGTTATACTTGCAGCACTTTTTGTTGCCATGCTGTCAATCGGGGCCGACTCAATGAGCAGATCTCTTAACATATCTAATTATATTGCAGATGTGGCCACTGCTGTCTCTCTTCTGGCCGTGCTGGTCAGCATGATGCTGACCAGATACAGAATAAAGTGGAGATAGCCTATGGAACTACTGCATCTTTTCCTTGAAACAGGTTTTTGGGCCGCCACCGTGCGGATGGCTACCCCGCTGATTTTCGGGACGCTCGGTGAGCTGGTCTGTGAACGGGCCGGTGTGCTTAACCTGGGTATTGAGGGGATCATGGCGGCTGGCTGCATGGCAGGGTGGACCTGGGTTTATTTTGGCGGTGATCTCTGGACTGGAATACTTTTTGCCGCCTTTATCGGGGCGACTTTTGGCCTGCTGCATTCTCTTTTTACCGTGCACCTTGGTCTTTCTCAACATGTTACAGGGCTCGGGATCACCATGCTGGCAACAGCTCTTTCGGCCTTCATCTTCCGGATGCTGCTGCCCTCGGCTACGACGCCGCCCAAGATAATACCCTTTGCTCCCCTCGATATTCCGCTACTGGGCGATATTCCTGTTGTTGGCGCGGTCCTCTTTAATCAATCTCCTGTTACACACCTGGCATTGTTTGCCGTTATTGCAGTCGCCTGGTTTCTGCGCCGGACGCCTGCCGGCCTGGCGCTTTGCATGACAGGAGAAAATCCAATGGCGGTCGAGTCTCAGGGCCTCTCCGTTTTCACGATCCGCACGCTGGCGGTGATGTTTGGGAGTGCGTTGATGGCAGTGGGCGGAGCCTTTCTCACCATGTCTGCTTTCGATGCCTTCTATATCGGAATGGTCAACGGCCGCGGCTGGATATGTATCGCCCTTGTTGTCTTTTCTTCATGGAAGCCGGGGAAAGCTCTTCTTGGAGCTATTCTCTTTGCCGCCTTTGATGCTCTGCAGATGCGCATTCAGCAGCAGGCCGCCATGATTGTGCCTTACCAGTTTTACCTGATGATGCCCTATGTCTTTTCAATCATTGCACTTATTGTAATGTCACGACGTTCGGCGTACCCTAAAGCTCTACTGGTGCCTTTCAGAAAAGGGGAGAGATAAGGAGACTACATGCTGGATCTGATTGTTCGCAATGCGCGTTTGATACACAAAAAAGAGCTGGTCGATATAGGCATTACCAACGGCACGATAACCGAGATAGCACCATCGCTCAGCGTGGAAAGTGCAGCAGAGATTGATGCCAAGGGGTATCTCACGTCACCGCCTTTTGTGGACAGCCATTTCCATCTAGATGCCGCGCTTTCCCTTGGGCAACCGCGAATGAACGAGAGCGGGACTCTGCTGGAAGGCATTCAGATATGGAGTGAGCTCAAGCCTGATCTTACCGCTGAGGCTGTTAAAAAACGCGCCCTGACCCTGCTCAATTGGTCAATTGCCAGAGGAACCCTGGCAATACGCACCCATGTTGATGTTACCGATCCAGCCCTGTTGGCCGTTGAGGTGCTCCTTGAGGTGAGAGAAGAGATGAAAGAGTGGGTTGACCTGCAGCTGGTGGCGTTTCCACAGGATGGGCTGTTGCGAACCGCCAATGGACGCGAACAGGTGGTCAAGGCGCTGGATAAGGGCGTGGATGTCATTGGCGGAATCCCCCACTTCGAAAGGACCATGGCAGAAGGGGCAGCTGCAATACGCTGGCTCTGTGAGCTCGCCGCAGACAGGGGGGTGCAGGTCGACATGCACTGCGACGAGAGCGATGATCCCCTGTCGCGCCATATTGAACATCTCACCTTTGAAACCAATCGCCTGGGGCTGGGCCGGAGAGTGAGCGCATCACATTTGACCAGTATGCACTCAATGGATAATTACTATGTCAGCAAATTGCTGCCGCTCATGGCTGAGTCTGAGATTCAGGCCGTGTGCAACCCCCTTATAAATATCCACCTACAGGGAAGAAAGGATACCTATCCGAAAAGAAGAGGGCTGACCCGTGTTCCAGAACTCATTGACGCCGGGGTAAACGTTGCCTTTGGGCACGATTGTGTCATGGACCCCTGGTATCCCATGGGAAGCCACGATATGCTTGAGGTCGCCCACATGGGTGCGCATTGTCTGCAGATGATGGGACATGCTCAGGTTGAAACACTCTATGGTTGCGTGACCGACAGGGGGGCACAGGTGATGCAGCTGGAGGGGTATGGCATTGAAGTGGGGAATAGAGCGGACCTGGTGATTCTCCAGGCATTTACACCACTTGACGCCTTGCGATTAAAGCCATCACGCCTGCATGTGCTGCGGGCGGGAAAATGCATTGCCTCCACTCCGGAGACCATGGCCGAGGTACGATATGGAGGGAGCAGCCATCGCCTTGATTTCCTCTCTCCTCCTGGGAGATAAATACCCGCTGTGCAGGCATATTAAATCTCCGTCCGTTGTCCGAGCTTTATCGTGCTCATGTGCTCAAGATGTTGAAACAGGATGGGCTGATAGGTGACACCTTCATAAAAGTGATAATGAAGTGGCGTCACACCACCGGATTCAGCGTCCAAAATGAGGTGTGGATCAAACCACGACCCAAGAGGAATAGAAAATCTCTCTCACTGCATTACCCGTAATTCCCTCTCCCTGGAAAAGCTGAAGGCCACCTTACAAAATGGCCTTTTTACTCAATCTCTTCGTTGTGTCAGAAAATTTTTTCCTGGGAATATTAAGTGTATAACTCCGATAAAATTTCCTGCCACGCCTCGACCTTGAGCGAAAATCTCTATTATTCAAGGTACCCTGAAGTATGAAGAGGGTGATTCATCGGTAATCTACCGCTCGAAGATGACGCACGGAAAAAATAAGAGAATCTCCCAGCCAAGATTAAAGCATTATAAAATTTAATGTAATACTTGTTGACAGTTTTATTAAGTTCTTATACATAAGAGTGCTAGGCGGGTGAAACCGGATATTGCAGGTATTCGCCGTGTCGGCTGAATCGTGCCTTAATCAGCTATGTCCACATCAACTGGAGCATGGAATGTGAATGTATGCAACAATCAGATTAAGAGTTATGCTAAATACTTTAGGTTGCATAATTTTCGATGCCGGCTCGCCATGGAGGGTATGGCATGGGGTTCTGTTGAAAAATGATCATCTTTTCTCAACAGATGGCAGCACCATGCCTGTATCAGTCTCATCTACTCATTGTTCAGGAGGAACCGCATGAAAAAACTCGTATTGCCAGTGGTGGCTGGGATATTCGCGGCAAGCATCTATTCCACAACTGTGTTGGCCGACTCTGACGTCCAGGCTCAACTTAATGATTTGAAGAGCAAGATTGCTGAGCTGGAAGCAGTGCAGAAGAAGCTGGAAGGACTGAAAAAACAGGTCCAGGATATTGAGACCGCCCAAAAGCAGCAGGATTATGATTCACTGAAGGAGCAACTCACCGAGGTCAAAACCCATGATGCCGGCGATAATATCAAATGGTCCGTAGACTTCCGCACAGCCTATGAGATAGTTGACCACTCCATGAACGATGGAATGCTGCCGACAGGCAGGTATGACCTTACTTTGCCGCCACAGTATGGATATGGCATGTTCGCTCCGGGCCAGGGTGAAGATTCCAGCAATGCGCTGCTGACCAACAAACTTATTCTCGGCATGGCAGCCCAGCCTGTGGAAGATCTTGTGTTCAGGGGATCTCTGGGAGTTTACAGCGTTTTTGGAGAAAGCAGTTTCGAGAGGACCAGCATGTTTCAGGATTTCGACTGGTATGCCTCTCAGAAACCCCAGGATGATGTCTACTTGAGGCTCAGGGAGGCCTACTTCCTCTATTTTGGCGAAATGGGAGAAAATCTGCCCTACTCGGCAAGCCTGGGACGTCGCCCGTCGACGGACGGATTCCTTGTCAACTGGCGCGAGGGCAATTCCGAACCTGCCTCTCCCATCGGTCACAATATCAATATGGAATTTGACGGCGCGAGTTTCAAGCTCGACCTCGACAAGGTAACCGATGTCTCGGGGCTGTATGCAAAGCTCTGCCTCGGACGCGGTTTCTCCAATACTCTGGGCATGTACTCCATGAGTAACCAGTACAACTTCAACGCGCCCTATGGCGAAAGCGACGACAACCCGGATATGGACCTGGCCGGTGTCATCCTGCAACTCTTTAATGACGGCCAGTATCAGCTCATGGCCAACGTCTTTCAGTCCTGGAATCTCATGGGCCTGGGACTCGATATCAACATGAGCGATCCGTTCAGCCCGAGAGGAACCTATACCCTGGCTCCAAACCGCTTCCATGACGTTGGCGACATGACCGGCGGTGCACTTTCATTGCAGATGAACGGTATCGGCGAAGGCTTCGAGGGTTTTCTTGCCGAGACCATCTTCTTTGTCTCTGTTGCTGGCAATAAAACCGATCCGAGCAATAAGACGGTCAATCGGCTCAATGGCTCAGAGCAGGCAGCAGAGATGTTTGGTTTCGGCGGAAAAGGCATGTTGGGCAGCACCGACAGTGAGTTCGGCTACTCCTTCTATGTCGGCTTGAACATGCCGGGTTTCTTTGAAAACGATCGCTTCGGCCTGGAATACAACTACGGCAGCGAGTATTGGCGGAGTTTTACCTACGGCGAAGATACTCTGGCAGGATCAAAACTGGCCACCAGAGGCAGCGCCTATGAAGCATACTATACCTTTCCGGTTATAGGGGAATACCTGACCGGGCAGGTACGTTACACCTACTACGACTACAACCATGCCGGCAGCGACACATTCTTCGGTCAGACCGGAAATCCCGACGGTCTCATGGGAATAATGCCCTATGTCGATGACGCCCAGGATATCAGGTTCTACCTGCGTTACCGTTATTAGCATGGCCTAGCAAGGAGCATACACCCCTTTATGAGCTGGAATCATGGTGCTGCAATGATTCCAGCTGCTCATTTCCGCAACTGGCTACCTCGGCTGTCAGACAGAGGCCGTCTAAGGCATATCCGCCATGGTGGCAGGGGAAACACCTCTCTGGAATTTCTCCGCCCCTGGCAAGGAGACACCATCTATTGCTTGAAGAGCTGTGCCACCGGCTGCAGGCAAGCGGCATGCTTACGCAGACGAAGGAGAATATCCTCGAGAGGGTTTGGGCCAAGCTTTTCATCAATGTCCACATCAATGCTCTTCCTGTCATCCATGACTGCAACTGGTGAGCAGGGTTAAAGAGATAGAAACCCACTATAGGTGATCCTGCACTCAGTAACATCGTATCTGATTCGTCTTCGACGGCGCCCTCGCCGACATCGGTAGTTTATTTTTTCCGCGCCCCTCACTGACGCTCATTGCGGTTGAATTCATACCTGCTCTCGCTATAAACGGTTCCATTGTTTTCATGTTAATCTCTATACCAGAGAAGAAATCCGCCCGCGCAGCGAGTAGCGGTCCTACAGCAGTATCTCGATACCAATCATGTCTTCTATCGCCCTGATGGAGTCTACTGGATTGGTCTCCTCGAACTCTATTTGGAAAACCCCATTGATATTAATCAAGGCGGTACTATGATTTTTATATAAACAATCACTGGGGTAAATGAAATGGCCCCACAGTATTCATCAAAATGAAAGGAGGAAAGTATGAAAAGGTTACCGTTATATCTGGCAACGCTCATTCTGGCACTGGGTTTCACGGGAATTCAACCGGTTTTTGCACAGCAGGACGGTTACATGAAGGTCGAGGATGTTGAAGAATTGCTCGATGATTACGAGGACTTTATCGGCAAAAAGGTGAGTGTGCCCGGAGAGGTGGAATATCGTATTGATTCTCGGGCATTTGTTCTGGAAAGCGGAGGGCTCATTAACGATGAGATAGTCGTTTTTCTTCCCAAGGGATTTGCGGATGATCAGTCGACTATGATTGTAGATGATGCCGACCTCACGGTAAAAGGCACGATCATTACCTATAATGTTGTTGAGGTCGAACGCGAAATGGATTGGGACTGGACGCCGGAGATCGAGGCAGAGCTTGAAAACGTGGTGGTGGTCCTGAAAGCAGAAGAAATCATGCAAAGGTAACAGGACAGCTGAGATTCTTTGTGGGAAAGTTCAGCTCCCATCAAGCATAGACAGTATCGGGCGTGGTGGACCCATTGGAGGTTCACCAACCCGAAAAAGCACGGGCCAGAATACCAAGTTTTGTGAACGTCCCCTCCCTTTTTCCTCTCTAAACTCACTAAGCGCTGGCGGTCTTTTTCCCCAGAATATCGGCAGCTTCCTATTTGTCGACGCTGCTGTTGCTGCCGATTTTTACCTTTAGCTAGAATGGAGAGGCGGAGGGGTCAAGTCGGCTTTTGACTCTTGTTCAAAATTTTTTAATAACGAAAAAATGAACCGGATAAACCGGTGACCATCATGTTGCCTTTACCTTCCCGGCAATATATTCGTCGGTGAAGGCGGTGGAATTGCTCTGATCGCAGGTGTCAGCAGGCTCTACACCCTGCCTGGATTCATGGTAACCATCGTCCTTGTCGTTGCCCCCTCCCACTGGCCATATTGATTTTCGGTACAACGATTCTTTCGAGATGAAGAGACAGACGAAGAGAGCACCACAACAGAAATTCCAAAGGCGGAAATCGAGACATTCAAGGCAAAATTTTATCCAATTACCTATGAAACTCGGCTGCCTGCGTATACAATGGAGGGAGATGAGATTGGCTGGAAACCAGGGAGAGTCAGAAAAAGTTTAAGCCCCTCAGGGAATACGTCTGTTTCCAATCGGTGAAAAGTGGGGTGAGGAGACACCTCTTCCCGCTGAAACCGCCGAGTACACCTTGAGCAGGCAAGATTGATTATAAGAACGGCAGGAAAAAACAAGTTGCTGGGAGATTTTATCTCTTTCCGGCGTTTTGCAACGGGTGCAGAGGAGAGAAATGAGGGTGGTATGAAACGAGATATATTCCGACGAACGGCTTTCTTCCTTTTATTGGCTCTGTTCATCTTTTTCTTCTCTTCCTGCACCATGGTGCCAAAGACCATGGTCCAAAAAAGCCATCGTGGCGACAAGGCTCTGGCGGCGGAGCGTATTGTCATGGAAAGCACCGATGAGGAGAAAACCTGGCGCACCGGCGAACTCGCTATCCATTACAACATACGCGTGAAGGAGGACTACTTTGATATCCGCGGCTTTGTCGAGGTAGACTCA
>JGI12210J13797_10013472_pt1 | contig 10780 bp, 9 predicted proteins | sample ElkSlonscriptome_3_FD_13797 | JGI IMG/M metagenome (IMG submission 13797) | reverse complement strand
CTTGGAGAACTGCAGAAATTCAGCCGTCATTTCGGCACACACGACGTGAAGACCTGCGTCGGAGCCACCGGTATTGCAGCAACCATCGCGATAAAAGCCGGTCATCGGGTCGATACTGCACGATTCCAGTTCGGTCCCGAGCACGTTTTTAGCTCCCATTTCGTCTGTTCTTCCATCTTCGAGTCAATTGAAAAGTTCTATGAAAGTCGGGTTCGTTCATGACTAACGTTTTTAGTGAATTTCGTTATCATAGGGCAGCGAAACGGCTACGTCTGTTTCGAACGCCCAAAATTCCTGAAAATGCAAAACAAGAGTTCTGACATGGACGTGATTCTACACGGTTTGACCGATGCCCAAACCGACGCAGTCACTCATATCGACGGCCCACTGCTCATTTTAGCAGGCCCTGGCTCTGGGAAAACTCGTGTCGTCACCCACCGAATCGCCTACATGATTCGTCAAGGCGTGCCGCCGTCTCAGATTGCTGCATTGACATTCACGAATAAAGCGGCGGATGAAATGCGGGCTCGCGTCGAGCACTTGGCACCTGGAAAAGCGGTTTGGATGGGCACCTTTCATCGCTTCTGCGCTCAGCTTCTCCGCCGCTATGCCTCGATGGTCGGATTGACCGAAAACTATTCCATTTACGATTCATCCGATGCGAAGCAGGCGATGAAGCGAGCGATTGAAGCCGCTGACATTTCCACATCCCATACGTCTCCCGAACAGATCGCCACGACGATTAGTAACGCCAAGAACCGTTTGGTTACCGCCGAAATGATGATGGCGGGAAACAAGCGATCGGGTCCGACGATGGCAGCGAAGGTTTATCCGGTCTATCAGCAACAATTATTGACCGCCAACGCAGTCGATTTCGACGATCTACTTTTGCATGTCGCCCTGCTACTCAAAGAGCACCCAGAACTCCGGCAAGAACTCGACAGCCGGTTTCGCTACATCTTGGTCGATGAGTATCAAGACACCAACTTGGCCCAGTACGCGATCGTTCGCGGATTGTCGATCGACCATCCGAACTTGTCCGTTACCGGTGATCCTGATCAATCGATCTACGGATGGCGAGGTGCGGACATCAATAACATCCTCGATTTCGAGAAAGATTATCCGTCGGTCAAAACGGTTCGTTTGGAACAAAATTACCGTAGCACGCCAAACATTTTGCGGGCTGCCGATCAATTGATTCGGCACAACCGCCGGCGGAAGAACAAGGAACTGTACACGCACAATGACGAAGGCGACGCGGTCACACTTCGAATCTATGACAATGGATACGAAGAAGCGGATGGGATCGCGGACGAGATTGCCAACGCCATCGCCGTCGAAGGATTACGGCCTCGCGATTTTGCCATCCTCTATCGCATGAATGCTCTGTCACGTTCGATCGAACATTCGATGCGCAGGCGTAATCTACCCTACCAAATTATCAACGGCCTTGAGTTCTACCAGCGTAAAGAGATCAAGGATCTACTCGCTTACATGCACCTGATCAACAATCCGAAACATGATGTCGCACTGCAACGTGTCATCAATACTCCGACGCGAGGGATTGGAACCAAGACGATTGCTTATTTGCGGAGCCATGCCGACCGGCACGGCATTACGATGCTCGAAGCGGCCCGCCGGGTCGACCAAATCGATGGTTTGGCAAAACGATCCGCAACAGCGGTGAAACGTTTTGTTGACCTGTATGACCACTTGGCAATCAAAGCGACGGCGACGTTGGAGGACTTGATTCGCTATATTGTCGAAGAGACAAAGTATGAGGAACATTTGCTAAAAACAGTTGTCGACGGGCAAGACAGCAGTGCCGTCGCGAACGTTGATGAGTTCATCACCGCGGGGGTCGAGTTCGACCGCTACCATCCCGACGATGGATCGCTCGAGCTGTTTTTGGAGCAAACCGCGTTGGTCGCCGATACCGATGCCTTCGAAGACAATACCGACCGAGTGACGGTGATGACATTGCATGCGGCCAAAGGGTTGGAGTTTCCGCGAGTGTTCGTGATTGGAGTCGAAGATGGCTTGCTCCCGCATTCCCGATCGAAGGATACCGATAGCGGGTTTGAAGAGGAGCGGCGTTTACTGTTCGTCGGAATCACTCGTGCAAAAGAACGATTACAGTTGTCGTGCTGTAAGAGTCGGACGATGCGCGGCGAATCACGGCCAGCGATTTCCAGTCCGTTCTTCAACGAATTACCACTCGACGAGATGCGGCGAGTCGAAAGTGAATTCGAGCGAAATTGGTTCGATGACGATTCCCAAGACGATTACCCCGAGTCGTGGGACCTGCCCGATGAGGACGAAGAGGACGACAATTTCGGTTCCGAAGCTGCGGCGTCAGTAAAGGAAACCGAACAACCGCCGTTCGACGAATCGTGTCAATTGCCTGAGGAAGAGCTAAAAGAGTTGGTGGCAAAGACGAAAAAGAAAGCGAAGCCCGTCATGGGACTGAAGACCGCTGCCGATTTGATGTCGGGTGCATCAACCACGCCTGTCACCGCATACCGCGAAGGCAATTGGGTGCGTCATGGCGAGCATGGCGAAGGCCGCATTGTTTCGGTCACCGGACGCGGCCCCAAGCGAACCGCGACGATACGTTTTGATGATGGCGAACACCGATTCCGATTGGCCTTCTGCGAATTGGAATTGATCGATAGTTAAACAGTCGCGTTGTTCGAGTGCCAAAGGCATGGTATATGAAAACCACCGACGCGAGCCCCCGGACTCGCGTCCGGAGCTAAAGCCTATCATCGCTTCGCGACTATCGAATAGCACCACTTCAGAACGTACGCTTCAGGTAATGAAATCAACACTACAAAATCACGCCCCTTTATTCGATAACGATCAAACAACATGACTGAATTTGCAAAGACGGATGCTCAGGTGGGCGTCATTATGGGAAGCCGTAGCGATTGGGAAACCATGATGGCTGCGACGGAGCTACTCGATGAACTACAAATCCCCAACGAAAAACATGTCGTTTCAGCACATCGCACTCCGATGCGAATGGTTGAATATGCAACCAGCGCATCCGAACGAGGACTGAAAGTCATCATTGCAGGTGCTGGTGGTGCAGCCCATTTGCCAGGCATGGTCGCATCGGAAACAAACTTGCCCGTGATTGGTGTTCCGGTCCAAAGCCGGGCTCTGCAGGGTCTCGATTCGTTGTTGTCGATCGTCCAGATGCCTGGCGGAATCCCTGTCGCAACGATGTCGATCGGGAAATCGGGTGCCAAGAATGCCGCGATCCTAGCCGCCCGCATCTTGGCCTTATCCGACCCCGAATTGGCGCGGCGGTTGGCCGATTTTGTCGCGAAACAAACTCAAAGTGTGATCGAATCAGCAGAACTCTAAATGAACACTTCAAACAACGTCATCCTTCCTGGCAGCACGATTGGCATGGTCGGTGGCGGCCAACTGGGCCGGATGTTTGCCCATGCCGCATCGAGTATGGGATACCGCGTCATCGTATTCTGCGGTTCGAATAATGAACCGGCGGCCCAGGTCGCTCACGGGTGTGTGGTGGGCCAACTGAACGACTTGGCCGCAGTGGAAGCGTTCGCAGGTCAATGCGACGTGATCACGTTGGAATTCGAAAACATTCCCGCGGAAACCATCGCCGCCTGTCAACAATATGCTCCGACGCACCCATCGGCATCGGTCTTGGCGACGGCTCAAGATCGATTGGTCGAAAAGAACACACTCCGAAATGCCGGATTACCGGTGGCCCCTTTTTCCGAGGTAACCGATTTTGATTCGTTGTCCGGAGCCTCCGAAGCGGTAGGTTGGCCCTTGATCTTGAAAACGGCCCGCAGTGGCTATGACGGCAAAGGGCAACATCGTCTGGAGTCACTCGAGGATGCCAATGCAGTGGATTGGGGGAGCCAACAGCAATGGGTTGCTGAAAAATTCGTTCGTTTTGATCGCGAGGTCTCGGTGGTCGTTGCCCGTACCGTCGATGGGCGCACCAGTACCTTTCCGGTGTTTGAGAACGACCATGCAAACCACATACTCGACATCACCATGTTACCCGCTGCTGTCGATGGCACAGTCGAGCAGCGAGCAAAAGAGATTGCGATTGCTGCGGCACAGTCGCTCGGGGTGGTCGGTTTATTATGCGTCGAGATGTTCGTCAAAGGGGATGAGGTTATGATCAACGAAGTTGCACCGCGTCCGCATAATTCCGGGCACGTGACGATCGAAGCGTGTCACACCAGTCAATTTCAGCAGCATGTTCGAGCGGTTTGCGGGCTACCGCTCGGGTCTACCGATTTGGTTTGCGGTGCCGCCGCGATGGCAAACCTGCTCGGTGATCTATGGCCTGACGAAAAGACAAGTCCACCGTGGGATCGAGCCCTGTCGGTTTCCGGAATCAACCTTCACTTGTACGGCAAACAACACGCCAAGTCAGGAAGAAAAATGGGGCATGTCAGCTGCGTCGGCAGCGATCGCGATCAAGTGGTTGCCGCAGTCAAAGAGGCAAGAAACCGCCTGACACCGTATTGGCACTAGCTTTCAGCGTGCGTATTACGAACCCACGGATGCGAAAACATTTATCATCTGCAATGGGAAACCGACGCAATAAGCGTAACAAGAAACGGCGAAGAAAAGAGCAAAAGTCGCCCTAAGCTTCACTCGGTTTCGTACACAAGGAAACAACTACCAGAGTCAGAAACGCTAGTGGTATTGTCACGATGCCTGGTTGGCTGAACGGGGCGATCGCATCGGCGGCGTCCCATCCGTAAACCTTTTGGTACGTGTCGGCGGATAAGAGGATCCAGCCCAGCGAACTGGTCATACCGACCAAGACGCTGGCGATAATCCCTTCCTTCGTGGTTCGCTTCCAAAACAACAACATCACTAGCGCTGGCAAATTGGCACTGGCCGCTACACTGAACGCCCATCCGACCAAATAGCTGACGTTCATCTCTTTGAAAACGATCCCCAACATGATGGCGATGATGCCGACGACGACGGCAGCCATCTTTGCAACTCGCACTTGCGCATGACCGCTCAGCTTGATTCCCAGTACGCCGCCAATCAAGTCGTGAGCCACCGCACCACTGCTGGCCAATATCAATCCGCTCACCGTCCCCAACACGGTCGTGAACGCAATCGCTGAAATGATCGCAAACAACCATTGACTCATACTTCGAGCCAACAAGGGGGCAGCCATGTTCGAGTCGGTTAGATCCAGCGACCCACTGGTCATTGCTCCTAAGCCCAAATACAGCGTCAACACATAGAAGAACCCGATACTGGCGATCCCCACGATCGTACTTTTGCGTGCCGCCGAGGCGTCTTTGACGGTGTAGTAGCGGATCAAAATATGCGGCAGCGAAGCGGTACCACAAAAGAGGGCCAACATTAGCGACAAGAAATTGATTCGGTCGGTCGTACCGCCGCCGCGAATGCCTGCGAACGTCGGATGTTCTCCAGGCCGTAGCACCCGACTGCCTTCGGTCGGTTTCTGGTAGAACACCTTCGTCGTCGATCCATCGTCATGCCGGACGATACTGGTTCCCCAGAGCACCAGCTCACTATCACGAATCACGTTAAAAAATTCAATCGGCCCGACGGCAGACGACGGCGTGTAGCGGTCGGGAAGCTTTGTCAGATGCCCGACCGGTTTGAGTTCTCGTTGACCCTCGCCATCGCCGAATGGCAACCCGTCAACCAATTTTCCACCATCGGCGCGGTTGGTCATGGATTGGGCTTGGGACAGAATCACTAACTCCGATTGCGATTCATCCTCCATTTCTTGCATGCGAAAGACTTCATAGCCGCCCTCGGGATTCGATAGACGCACGAGTTCGGGAAATTCTTGCCAACCGTCGACCGGCTCAAGCACGTCTCGGTCATCGATTTGAAGGTTGGCAATGGAGTCCCGGGGAATCGGCCCGATCGATTTCAAATCACCATCGCTCGTTTCAAAACCTCGCCTCAATACGACGACGACCAAAATGAAACTAAAGATAACGAGCAGTGTTCCTTTAAAGAATTGAACCCACGTCGTCGAGACCATGCCAGCGGTAACGACGATCGTGATGACCACGGCACCGACCAAAACGACGCCCATCCAATGGGGAAATCCGAGCAGCGGTTGGATCAACGATCCGGCTCCCACCATTTGTGGGATCAAGTAGAAAATGCTGACGGCCAATGTACTGATACTGGCGGCCAGTTTGATGCCACGCGAATTGAACTGGGCGTCGAGCGCATCGGCGAACGTGAACCGTCCAAGTCGCTTCATCGGCTCGGCAATGACAAATAATGCGACGATCCATCCGGCCAGATAGCCGATCGAATACAAAAAACCATCGTAACCATAGGCTGCGATCATGCCACAGATCCCAAGAAACGAAGCCGCCGATAAATAGTCTCCGGCGAATGCCAAGCCGTTGACGGCCCAGGGGATTTGTCCGTGAGCAGCGAAGTAGCCTTCCGACGACGTCGCTTTTCGTCCCAGGTAGAAACTGAGCCCTACCGTGAAAACAACAAAACCTAAAAAGATGAAGACGGCGATCCAAGTGGGTTCGTAAATCATTCGACTTTCCCCCCATCGATCGGGTCGACCTTCGAGGAGTCCGTTTTCAGTGGCTCGTTTCGACAGAGCGTTCCGTAGAGTATCGCCAAGAACAAAGCGCTTAAAATCAATCCAAAGCCGTAGACGATCGCTAAGTTCAAACCTGCTAAAACGATTGTTTCCATTAACGACGGATTGAACGCATTGGTAAAGACGAAGACGAGATAGAGCAGTAAATATATCGCAAAGAAGTAGAGTCCCAATTGACGGTTAAACCGGCGTTCGGGAGAAGGGCTTGGATCAAGAGGCACTAGGGATCACCATGTTGAGAGAAAAGTAGGCGAGTCTCTCCGAGACTCGAAGGACAGACGAAGCTTGCTGGGGTGTCCGTCTCGCAGAGACGGATCTACTTGAGACGGACCGACTTGCGCGTGCTCAGTCTACACGATTTGGAGTGCCCTGTGGAATCAAGTCGTTTGATCTGGTAATTTCAAACTTTGTCAGGGTGTATTCAGAATGGTTTTCGCACACTGAATCAATAACGATCATTTTCTTTGGAGAATAGCAGCGATGCACTTTCATATTGGCGAAGCATTGGTGGGCGATGGCAACGAAGTGGCTCACATCGACTTGATGATTGGCAGCAAAAACGGTCCGGTCGGAGTGGCGTTCGCCAACGCACTTTCGAACCAGAGCGAGGGACACACCAATTTGCTGGCGGTCCTCGAACCCAATGTCGCTGTCAAACCATCGACCGTCATGGTGACAAAAGTGACCATTAAGGGTATGAGGCAAGCCGTCCAAATGTTTGGGCCCGCACAATCTGCAGTTGCCAAAGCGGTCGCTGACGCGGTGGCCGAAAGCATCATCCCCAAGGACCAAGCCGAAGATTTGGTTTGTGTTTGTGGTGTCTTCATCCACCCCGAAGCGGAAGACAATGAAAAGATTTTCCAATACAACTACGAAGCGACCAAACAAGCTCTCGTCGCCGCGATGGGTGACAAACCGACGGCCGATGAGATGTTGGCCAAAAAGGATTCCGCAGCCCATCCCTACAAGGGCTTCTAGCTTACGATGCAAAAGATAATGATCCAGCTCGATACGGATCAGCACGCCAGTAGTTTCGATTCGATTACCGCCATTGACGCTGGAGCCGATCGTTTGCTGTCCTATTCGAGGGTTGCCCCCGATCAGGTGCGATCGATTGTACACGGAGCGATGTTCACTCGAGGTACCGAATCGCTAAAGAACACGGCGATTTTTGTGGGTGGATCGAACGTCTCGGCAGCCGAACAACTTCTCGAAGTCGTCCAGGATAGTTTCTTTGGGCCCGTCCGAGTGTCAGTAATGCTCGATGCAAACGGCTGCAACACGACGGCTTCCGCCGTTGTCGTTTGCCTCGAAAAACAGATAACGTTGTCGAGCGCGACCATCGTCGTCATGGGATCGACTGGACCGGTCGGACGTCGCGTTTGTAAATTACTCAGTTTGTCGGGTGCCAAGGTTATCGCGACGAGCCGGTCGAAAGAATCGGCGGAGAAGTTAGCGAGGGGAATCAATGATTCGTTAAAAAACGACTCGGTTCGTGGTGTCCAAGCCAACTCGCCGTTAGACAAGGCGAACTTGCTAAAAGATGCCGATGGACTCGTCGCTTGCGGATCGGCAGGTGTTGAGCTTGTGGACGAGTCGACCCTTCGGAAAAGTGAGCGTCTTCAAGTTGCGATCGACCTGAATGCCGTTCCGCCCGCAGGAATCGGTGGTGTCGAGGCTGGAAACAAAGCCGAAAGGGTTGGCCACGTTTATACGTACGGTGCGATCGGTGTCGGAGGGTTGAAGATGAAGACACACCGTGCGGCGGTCGAGTCGCTGTTCGAAAGCAACGATCGAGTGTTGAAGGAAGAAGAGATTTTTGAGATTGCTAAACGGGTTTAGGCAAATAAAAATCCTCGATTGCAATTGGTTGCAACCGAGGATTCGTTCTTTATTCTTTAGCCGTTGGTTGGTAAATTACCAGCCAGCTCCGCAAGTTGGCTCGCAACCGCAAGTTGGCTCGATGACTTCGCAGCCACAAGTTGGCTCAGGAGCGCAGCACGAGTCACAGCAAGCGTCCTTGTGGAACAACTTGCCGAAAAAGCCCTTGATCTTCGTGCAGCACGAAGGACCAGCGGGTTCGCAGCATACAGGCTCACAGCCACAAGCTGGTTCGATGACTTCGCAGCCGCAAGTTGGCTCGGGTGCGCAGCACGCGTCACAAGCGTTGTCGCGATGGAACAATTTGCTCAATAGGCCACATCGTGGCGCACAACCGCTGTCACAACAAGGCTCGGCGCCACACGTTGGTTCGTAGCAAGCGACCGGGGCTTCACAGCCGCAGGTCGGCTCCACTGCGCAACAATCGTCACAACCTTTGTGACAAAGTTTGTCGAACAAGCCAAATGCACTGGCGTTAACGGAACTGCTGGCGACGAAAGCTACTGCGAGCAAGGCGGGAATCAATACACGACGCATCGTGGTATCTCCATGGATTCTAGGTTTGGAAAGGGTAGGATGGACACAGCGAACATGCCGACCAAACCGTGCGAAGACGGCCCGTACTGTCACGGGAAGTTGCCAGTGCTTAATCGGCATGGGGTCGTATCAATGCGAAACGTCGAAAGATGACCTTCGCACCAATTCTTGGTGCCCATGCTTGTGTCTATCGTCGAGCCTAGGTTGCTAGCATAGGAAATCTTGATTAATTTGCTATCAAGCCAATCAAAGTGGGCTTCAAGCTAAGGATTGTAGCGTTTGTAGGCTGTAGGCGGGGTCTGCGTCGTTAGAAAGAATCGATTCGACCCAGCTTACACTACAATAACCCAGATCTGATAAGAGAAAACGATTTGGCGATGACATCGATACAGGAGCCAACAAAACGATGGGGATTCGGTTCGCTTGCCACGTTTGTGGGAAGAAACTCAATATTAAGAACGAGCTGGGTGGCAAGCGGGGCGTTTGTCCGAATTGCTCATCTCGGTTTCGCATACCCGAACAAGATTGTGAGCAATCGTTGCCGGTGGAACGGTCGCCTGCGGTCGACGCGGCTTCGTTCGCCGCGATCAAGCAGGCTGCTGACGAGGAAGACGCGTTGGCAGAGAACCCGCCCGCTGCGAGTTTGCCCGCTGCGAGTTTGCCCGCTGCGAGTTTGCCCGCTTCGATTGCGGAACCCATCTCCGAATCTGGCCCCATCTCCGAATCCGAACCGGCACCACCTTTATTGTTTGACGGAACATCGACTTGGTACGTTCGGCCTCCGAGTGGCGGACAATATGGACCGGCGAGCGAAGACTTATTTCACCAGTGGATTGGGGAAGGCCGGGTGGCGGCCAGTGCACTTATTTGGCGAGACGGGTGGCCCGAGTGGCGTGAAGCAATCGAAGTCTTACCGCAATTGGGAAGCAAAAAACAGACGCAAGCGTCCTCGATCGATTCGTTGCCAGAGCCTGACGTTGCTGATTTGGCAAGCCGCAGGCCGGCGAATGTTTCGGGCGATCCTCGGGTCGGATCGCGAAGGCGAACGCGATCGTTTCGACGATTGGCTTCGATCATCTTATTGTGCCTAGTCGCACTAACGCTCATCGGAATCCTGGTTTGGATCATGAGCCGTTAGTCGCGGCGTCTTTTTGTAGCGGAACTCGCCAAGAGATTCGTAGCGGCGTGGTTACACCCCAAAGAACGAAAGTCTTGACGACTTCCGCTACAAGACCGTGGGTTTGACTGAAAGTTTAGGGAGCGGGGCGCAATGCAGCAGCCTGTGTTTTGAATGTTTGACTTTGTCGGTTCAAGCAAGCTGTTAATCGTTTCAGTTCTTGGTCGAGACGCATCGTGGCGGCATCGGACGATTCAATCGGTGCGGTTCCCAAGCGAACTTGATCGGCGTTGGGAATTGTTGCTTGCGAAGCGGACGAAAGTGTTTTTCGGATCAGCAAATCGGTCAACTTGGCACTGGCCATTGGATGATCGATCGCAATGACCGTCGGGTCACTCCATTTCAAGCGGACGGCGGATATCGTTCGGTCCGCAGCGTCCCCTATTTTCTGCATGCGATCGGGCAATGATTCTTGATCAGCATCCATCACGCAAACCCAGCGGCGCGTGTCGACTCGATAAGCTAATTCGAACAACCTTACCTCTTTTTGAAGCATTTTGTCAAATTCATCAGCGTCGCAGCGCGGCATTGCTGCCCCGAGTGAAACCGTT
>JGI12210J13797_12093902_pt1 | contig 10786 bp, 6 predicted proteins | sample ElkSlonscriptome_3_FD_13797 | JGI IMG/M metagenome (IMG submission 13797) | reverse complement strand
GGCTATTCCTTTTCCGGCAATGTCGTAAGCGGTGCCATGAGCGGGTGAAGTGCGCACAATGGGTAACCCGGCGGTGTAGTTTACGCCGTAATCGCCAGCAATCGATTTGAAGGGAATCAACCCTTGATCGTGATACATCGCCAGAATAGCATCAAACTTTTTAAAGTTATTACCCGCAAAAAAACCATCGGCAGGATAGGGGCCGAATGCAAAAGCTCCTTGTTCCTTCGCTTCATTCAAAGCGGGAATGATGACATCTTTTTCTTCCGCGCCAAGTAATCCGTTGTCTCCGGCATGAGGGTTTAGCCCCAAAACAGCGATTCTCGGTTTTTGCAAGGAAAAATCCATTCTCAATGACTTATCCATCGCAAGGAGTTTCCCGACTATTTGATCTTTCGTGATTTTCTCGCTTACCTCTTTCAGGGGCACGTGGCCGGTTACTACTCCAACGCGCAAATCATCCGAGCACATCAACATCAGTGCTTGGTCTACATTGCTATACTTAGCCAGATACTCGGTATGTCCGGGGAAATCGAAGCCTTTCTGCTGAATGTTCTTTTTATTAATCGGAGAAGTGATAAGCACATCCAGCTTATTTCCCGCAAGATCTTTTACTGCCGCTTCCAATGACATAAAAGCAAGTTTTCCCGCTATTTCGGTTACTTCTCCCGGTGCAACGGGCAATTCCTGCTTCGTAAGAGAAACCAGGTTCACCTTTTTGGGAATTGCGTCGGCAGCATCTTTTATTCCGTGAAAGGAAAACTGCTCGATTGACAATTCCTTTTTGTAGGCATTCAGCACCCGGTTTGAGCCGTAAATGACTATTGTAAGATCTTGGGCAAGCCTATTGTCAGAAAAGGTTTTTAGGATAATCTCCGGGCCAACGCCATTCATATCGCCGAGTGTTATTCCTACCCGTATTCTTTCATTTGTCATGCGCTCAGTTTTTTGAAAAATTCATATAATAAGTGTACGCCAAATCCTGTTCCCCCTTTTGGCAGATAGCCTCTTGATGAAGGAAGATATGCCGGTCCGGCAATGTCTACATGCATCCAGGGATAATCGGTGAACTTTTCTAAGAACTTACCCGCGATAATCACGTCGGCCATCGGCGTTGGCCCCAAGTTACGGGTATCGGCAATATCGCTATGTAAATCTGTCGCATAATCATCCCAAAGAGGGAATTCTATTATCCGTTCATGAGCCCTGAATCCAGAGTGAATCAATGTTTTTTTAGTGTCCTCATCAGCTGTCCCCATCATCGCTCCCGCGTAGTTTCCGATGGCTCTCATAGAAGATCCCGTCAGAGTAGCAAGATCCATCACCAAAAAAGGGGAGTATTGTTTGGCAAAAGCCAAAGCATCAGCCATCACGAGGCGACCTTCTGCATCGGTGTTCATGACCTCCACGCAGGTTCCGTCGTACATGGTTATCACGTCTCCCGGAGCATAAGCGTCGGGTCCGGGTTGGTTATCCGTGGCGGGTATTAAGCCAATGACGTGAAGCGGGATTTCATTGAGTGCACTGGCGTGAATCGCTCCGACTACGGCAGCGGCTCCACCCATGTCACACTTCATCATATCCATGGAGTTGGCAGTAGGTTTAAGACTCAATCCGCCTGTGTCATAAACTATTCCTTTTCCTACCAATACTACTGGCTTGTTGTTGGAGGCGTTCTTCGGCTTGTATTCTATTATCGTGAATGTAGGTTCTTTTGTGCTACCTTGATTTACACTCAGTAGCCCGCCCATTTTCAGTGCTTTGATACGATCAATATGGAGCACTTCAACTTTATATCCGGAACTTTCACCTGCTTTTGAAATCCTGTTGGAAAGCTCTGTGGCCGTCAGCACATTCGCGGGCTCATTGACCAAATCGCGAGCGAAGAAGATCGCTTTTGTGAGCCCTTCTAATTCGCGGATTTTTAGGTCTGATATATCCGATCGTGAAATTTGAATTTCTTCTACTCCATATCGACTCGGATCCCTTTTGTAAGTCTCAAAACGATAATCCCTCAATGCAAGGCCCTGAGCGATAAACTCCACTCCACTTCCTGCCAGTTGGACCCGTTTGAAGCCTTGTCTGGACATTTCTTCCCAAGTGGCCGATCCCAGCTGACGCAACTGTTCACTTCTATTTTTCTCACTTTCCAAAGGAGCACCTTGTATGAAAAACAGCTTTCCGTCCGTGACGGTTCTGAATTTCTGCCCTTTATTGAAGGTTGCTTTTAGGGAGTTTTGTAGATCACTTGTAATAATATCAACGATTTTCCCTGGAATTTCGGTTCCCGAAAAACAGATGGAGACGTCATTTGTAAGTGAATCTAATTTTTTGAGCGATGGGGGCATTTATTATTTTTAGGAAACACAAAACTAACCTTTCTTGTTGAACGTCAGAAAATGGGTCGAATCACTGCTTTTTTATTGCCGTAGAATAGAAAGCCATCGGATTACGTTCATCTTTTAGTTACTTTTAGATTATTGAAATTTCAGCAATTGAAAAGGCTTTTAATAACACTTCTTCCGCTATTTTTCGTCCTTTTGGCAGGTGCTACGCATAATAGGGCGGGAGAGATCACTTACCGCCATATTTCAGGGAATACTTACGAATTTACCGTACGCACTTACACAAAGGTTTCAGCTCCTGCCGATAGACCTTGGTTGCCGATAAACTGGGGAGATGGGAGCGCAGCGGATAGCCTGGAGAGATCCCAAATAATTGATTTTCCCGGTAGAGACTCTCAAGAAAACGTTTATATCAAACGACATACTTTTCCCGGTTCGGGAGAATACAATGTTTGCATTACAGACCCAAATAGAAATGGCGGTATTCTGAATATCGACAATGGGAATTCTCTTTTCGTAGTTTTCGCTATTCAAACAACCATTAGGATTTCTGCTGCCTTTGAACCCAATAATTCCATCATATTCACAAATTTGCCTTTGCAAGATGCGTGTAAGTTCAAACCGTGGGTGTACAATCCCGGGACTGTAGATGTGGACGGTGATAGTTTATCTTTTAAACTTGTGCCTAGTATGGGAGCGGGCTGTGTTCCGTTCGAATTGGGTTTTTATGTTTATCCCGATGAGATAGACGCTTTGGGAGGATCCCCCAATCCCAATAACAACATAAGTATAGACCCCAATACGGGAACCATTGTTTGGGATTCTCCACAAAGAAACGGAGAGTACAATATTGCGTTTATCGTTGAGGAGTGGCGAAACGGAGTGAAACTCGGAGAGGTGATGCGCGATATGCAAATACTGGTAGATGATTGTGCAAATCTACCTCCTGAGATCGAAGACATTCCTGATGTGTGCGTTGAGGCCGGTGTAAACTTGAACTTTGTGATTAATGCAACGGATCCGGAAGGATCTAATTTGAGCATTCAGGCTTTTGGTTTACCTTTTGAAGTAGAAAACTCTGCCATACTTTTGCAACAGGGCATGATGCCCCCTGTTCAGGGAGAATTTTTCTGGGATACTGAATGTCCCAATGTGAGGCTTCAACCGTATCAAGTGGTTTTCCAGGTGACCGATAATGGTCCCGGTGTTCCTCTGGTAGATATTACCACGATGGAAATCACCGTCGTGGCACCTGCACCCGAAAACTTAGTGACTGAAGCCGTGGGAAGCTCCATTCAATTGGAATGGGATCCCTCTCCCTGTCCGGAAGCCATCGGATATAAGATTTACAGGCGAATCGGCTCTTTTGGCTTTGAGCCTGATTTATGCGAAACGGGAGTTCCGGAATACACGGGTTTTTCTTTGATAGACACTACTTTGGGGTTGAATAATACGTCGTTTCTGGATAGCGATGAAGTTATTTTCGGTAGGCAAAATTGCTATATGGTAGTCGCTTGTTTTGCCGATGGTGCCGAAAGTTATGCCAGTGAGGAATCTTGTGCAGAAATTCTGTTTGGTATACCGATCATACGGAAGAATAGCGTTGGTGTAACCGCGTTGGCCGGAGTCGATACGGTGGAGTGGCGTAATCCCATTGATCTCGACTTGGATGTATTCCCGGGACCTTACAGGTATCGATTACTACGATCAGTGGGATACGGAATGGCCGAAGAAATTATTCTAGAAACGCCCCTAGAAGAGAATTTGGAAGATTTACCGCGCTCTTACGTTGCACCTCCTTTCCCAAACACACTGGATACAGCTCATACTTACCGGGTGGAGCTATACAGTAACGGGGCTTTTGCGGCTCGATCCAATTTAGCATCGAGTATTTTTCTCGAGCTGATTCCGAACGACAACCGGATTGAACTCACTTGGCGAGAAGAAAATCCTTGGTTGAACTACGAGTACGATATTTTTAGGAGAGCAGAGGGACAAGATGATTTTGAGTTTCTTGCGACTATCGATACCCTCGGTTACCTGGATGAAAATCTGAAAAATAACCAAGAATACTGCTATTACCTCGTAGCCAAAGGGTCCTATTTTGCCTCTCTGGAAAACGATACACTGATTAACTTCTCTCAACAAGCGTGCTCCATACCGTTTGACCGAAACCCGCCTTGTCCGCCTCAGCTTTTTGGCGATTCAGACTGTGTAGAGCTATTTGTCGACTTGGAATGGACAAACCCGAATGTGGAATGTGAAGACACCGATGACGTAACGGGTTATAACGTTTATTTTTCTTTAACCGAAGGTGGGGAATTCGAGCTCTTGCAAACATTTCAAGGAGAGTCTCTGACGAATTTGTCCAGAGACTTATTCAACGAAAATTCAATTGCGGGGTGTTATGCTATCACGGCGTTGGACTCACTCGCGCCCTGGCCCGATGGAAGTTTGGTACAAAATGAAAGTGCGTTGAGCAACATTGTGTGTTTTGACAACTGCCCCGAGTATGTTTTTCCAAATATATTTACACCAAACGGAGACGGAAGAAACGACATACTTACCCCTTTTCCGATCCGATCCATTGATTCGGTAGAGTTTACGGTATTCAACCGATGGGGAGGAATAGTATTTGAATCAACCGATCCGCAGATATTGTGGAACGGTGAGAACATTCAATCCAATGAAGTGGTTACAGATGGCACTTATTTCTACGTTTGTCGTGTATTTACGAGAAGACTTACCGGCATCGAACCGGTGGATCTCTCGGGTTACATTACGATTATGGCTGAAAAAGGAAACATTCTAGATTAACTTCATCATGTTCACAGGTATCATCGAAACCATGGGTTCCATCACATCCGTTGTCCATCAAGGAAAAAACATACATTTTACCGTTACCTCGGAAATCAGCAAAGAACTTAGGGTAGACCAAAGTGTTGCTCACGATGGTGTTTGTCTTACAGTAGTCAAAAAATCGGACGATTCACACGTGGTAACGGCGATTGCCGAAACACTGAGAAAAACGGGTTTGGGTTTTTGGAAGGTGGGTACACTGATCAATTTGGAAAGATGCATGCCTGCTACAGGGAGGTTTGATGGGCATGTAGTTCAAGGACACGTCGACACCACGGGAAAAGTCACCGATATTTTTGAAGAGGACGGCAGTTGGCGTTTTTTCTTTAAGCACGGCGAGAGCCTTGATTTTATGACGGTTTCCAAGGGGTCGATTACGATCAACGGTGTGAGCCTTACAGTGGTAGACAGCTCCCCTGAAAGTTTTTCTGTGGCAATCATACCATACACCTACGAGCATACCAATTTCAAAGACTTTAAAATCGGGGATACCGTCAATCTTGAATTTGACATTATTGGCAAGTACGTAAAAGAGATGATGCGCCGCCAGATGGGCTCCAACTAGAAGACCTCCGAGGCGATTTGCTTAACGGCCGCCGATCTACCCATTGTGTAATAATGCAAGCAGGGAACTCCTTTTTCCAGCAGTTCTTGACTCTGCTTGATGCACCACTCAACGCCTACTTTATTGACGTCTTCGTTGGTTTTACATTCCATTAGTTGATCTGCAAATTCTTCGGGGAAATCCACAAAAAAGGTCTTGGGAAGAAATTGAATGTGACGAAGCGAGGTAATGGGTTTAAGTCCCGGTATGATCGGAACGGTGATACCCATATCTCTACAGCGCTTTTCGAATTCGAAGAACTTTTCATTGTCAAAAAACATCTGAGTCGTAATGTACTCAGCCCCGGCTTCTACTTTTCGCTTTAAGTATTTCAGGTCGGTCTTAATGTTCATTGATTCGTAGTGCTTTTCAGGATAACCTGCCGCACCAATGCAAAAGTCAGTTTTTCGACTGTTTTCACTTTCTTCATGAAGGTAATTGCCACGATTAAGGTTGGCTATTTGTCCAATCAGCTCTTCGGCATATTGGTGACCTTGCTCTTCGGCAACAAAATTGTTTTCACTTTTTATCGGGTCACCTCTCAATGCGAGTACGTTATCGACACCGAGAAAATGAAGGTCAATCAGAGCATTTTCAGTTTCTTCCTTGGAAAATCCACCGCATATTAAATGTGGAACGGCGTCAATCTCGTATCTATTGATAATTGCCGCACATATTCCAACGGTTCCCGGACGCTTTCTTATGCTCACTTTTTTGAGCATATCGTTCGGAAACTTTTTGTAGATGTATTCTTCCCGATGATAGGTTACATTGATAAAAGGCGGGTCAAAGTCCATCAGCGGATCTATTCCGCGGTAAATGTCTTCTATTCCTTTTCCTTTAAGTGGGGGTAAGATTTCGAATGAAAAGACGGTGCTCTTCGCTCGCTTCAAGTGGTCAATAACTTTCACGCTCCGAATTTTTTAGGGGGCAAATATAAAAGACAAGCCCGACATGCAGACTTGTCTTTAATATAATAATCTGAAAAGGTTATTGTTCACTACCTTCTTCGGTAATTATTGTAAGATTTCCTGTTTCGATCTTATCTATTGAAGGCAATTTCAGTTCATAAAAATAAACACCTCCGGGTAAATCTTCGGGATCCCAGCCTTTGTTTTGAGACTGGTACTGATCGTAAGATGTGCTGGAAAAGACTTCCTGCCCCCAACGATTGAATATGGCCAAAGCAGCTCCAGGGAAAAATTCCGCGTATTGAACGGTGAAAATATCATTTAAGCCATCCCCGTTCGGGGTTATTATATTCGGGATGTTGTACACACACGCCAGAGGAGTAAAAATTAAGGTGTCCCTTCCCGGTTCGGGGCATCTACTGAACTCATCGAACATGGTGACAGTGGCTATATAACCATTGACGGGCTCGAATGCCTCGGGGGGAAAGCTTTGAAATGAGTCAAAATCATTGTCTAAGCTTGGTGTGAGTGATCCCGAAACCACAGGGTTAAGCGTCCAGTTGTAAGAACCGTCACCAGCCCCTTCCAATTGAGCTGTCAGGTTGAGAGAATCACTTTCAAAACAGAAGATCGGATTTTCCGGCGTGATGGTCAAATCGGGTTGCTGATACCATTTGAAATTTTGCGACACCGCATCATTCGGGCATCTCACATCGGTATAAGTGATGAGGTAATCTCCGAAATCAGGTGCAATTATATCGGTACTTACCGAATTTGGCTGAGAAAAAATAATTCCGCTATCGTCGGCAGACCAAGTCCCTCCAACACTTTGGGGAACGACTTCTGCCAAAACCAATCGTGGGACGAGTCCACAGATCGTGTCTCCATTAAAACTCACTTCTATTGCCGTCACATTTGATGTATCGGAAGCTGAACCACAGACACCATCAATGGTGAGAATAATTTCACCGGAAGAATCTATGGTCGTCGAGTAGTCAGTGGAATTGTAGTTATTTCCGTTTTGAGTCCAATTGATGACGAAATTTCCCGAATTTGCCTCTTGTGCTCCCGCGTTGTAGACGATACTGGCTCCTCCGCAAAGTGTTGTATCCTCGAAGAATGGCTCAATTTGTGGAACCGGTCTGAAGTCGAGCTGCACAGTATCCCGATAGGCAGAAACTCCTTGATCAACCCCGCATAGCTGTTCGATAAATTCAACTGTATAAAGGCCGAATTCAGTTGCAACAGCATCGCTCCAACCAAATTCATTGGCTTCATCCTCTACCGTTAAATTTGCCGTCTCCGTTGGGAACGTCAGTTCATTGTAAATACCTCCTTGGGTTGCGGTTGCCGGATTCAAACTATCCAATAAGAAGCAGGCAGGGACAGTTGAAAGAATAGGAAGCGGTCTGACATAAACCTGGAAGGTAGTATCGTGGATGCACCCGAAGCTGTCTTCGACTACAAAGGTGAAAGCATTGTTTCCTTCCTGTGATGGAACTACCGTGACACTGGTATCAGAATCAAATCCTGCTCCCGTAAGAATATCTTCATCATCCAACCAATAAGCTTCCAGTATTTCAGGGGTATAGTAGACTGTATCAATTTCAAAGTCAGGGCTGAACTCCATACTCCACTCGAAGATGTACCCGTCGTCAGCACCAAGGTTGTCGGCTATATTCAGTGTCCAGTCTCCGTTAAGTGGACATCCGGAAAAGGCTGTTTCAAAGCTTTCCCCCGGTAGATATGATCCTTCAACCATCGCATCTCCTCCTTCGAAAGTGGTAACCTCAACAAAGTTATCGGCATCAAATTCATCTTCCATTGTTTGAAGCGGACCATCATCGGAAAAACAGTATTCAAAACCTATTCCCTCTGGTGGGGGATCTGTAATGGCCTCATCATTAGCATCTCCAAGGTATGTACCTCCTCCTCCAAAACCTTCTCCGGGGTACAATCCTTCTCCGTTGAAACCGTCAAAAAGCAATGCCGATTGACCGTTTGGACAAGTTAACCATGCCTCCAAGTCTCCAAGATAGGTATGCTCCATGTTAACACAAATATTCACGAAATCACCCGGATTGGATATTGTGGGATCGTCTAAATAACCCTCTATTTCAATGGTGGTAGAGTATATGGTGTTGTCTCCCGCGGTAATATCAGGAAGGTAGCGGCTATCAGTGAAATTGTAGTTTGGCTGCACTGCGCCGGTATTCGGTCCAACTCCAACGGTATCGGGAAACGATATTCCGCCCGTGATGATTGTGGTATCACCCAAACAGAGAGTGTCTCCGAATACAATGTTGGAAAAAATAGGCCGCGGGGCCATCAACATAAAGGCTTCGTAAGATTCTTGCTGTCCCATGACATCAGTTACGGTGAGTGTCGCGATGTATCCTCCCGGTTCCGGATATCCGTATGCTATCTCATTGAGGTTGACGTCTTCAAATACATCTCCGTTTCCGAAGTCCCAAGTGTAGGTGCACTCTTCAGCCAATTGCTCGTAACCGTCACCAAACGCATCAGATAAGGGGAATGAAGGGTTTGCCGTGAAGTTCAAAGAATCTCCAAAGCAAAAAGTGAGCACGTTGTCATTCGGATTAATATTGGGAAAGGTATCCGTTGATAAGCCAAATGGAGGATCGATAAAAACCGAAACACTAAAGGGTTGTAATTCTTGTTGGCAGTTTATCTGAGCGACAAATCCCGTTGCACTGCTGGCCTCTCCGGATTCCCAAACAAGCGTTACACATGAATTTTCAATTAAAAGATAAACGCCATCGGGATTGCTCACACTGTTAAAAACACCAAGTTGATCACCTCCCGTTCCGGTGCCCTCGTAGATGGTCAGTGTGCTGTTGGCATCCACATCCCAAATATTTATAGTATCGTTACCGTTTTGTTGAGGCAATATGGCAATTTGAATGGGGTTTTCCAGCACTGTGCTAAAACACACGGTCATTTCAAAAATTTCCCCCGGAAGGTAATTGCCGTCGTCGGCGTTGCTATCTGTGATTGTAACCGTATTGTCACAGTTGGTTTCTTCTATTTGACCTCCATCAGAAATAGGAATGGAGTTTTGTGCGAACACGGAGGTAACGCTTAACGCAAGAAAGAGGCTAACTACTGCTTCTATATTAAATTTCATAGAGTAGGATTTCATGGTTACTTGGATGATCGATTTCTAGAGAACTCTTTACTGAATTGATCACTCGCTTTAAGTACGAGATATTGATTCATTCCCTTGATTCGGTATGCTTTTGGTCTTTTTCCATCCATGTGAATTCCCAAATCCAGAATATTGAAGTTTTCCAAATCTCTGATCTTGACTTCTTCGTCTGTCTTGATCGTTTTACCTTCTGATCCGTCTACAATGGTGTAGCTGTGATCGAGGTAGTAAGTCCAGTACTCAATGGTAGCCGGCTGTTTTTCGAGCAATTCCTGCACTCTGTCTTCTGAGTAACGAGCCAGCAATCGCTGATCAAAATTTGATTGACCCATGGAGACAAGGCTTAAGGTCAAAATCAAAAGGGTGAATAAGGTTTTCATATTAACTTGACGTAAATTGTATGACTTGCGTTGCCACGCAAGTGGGCAAATATAGAAAGATCGACGTTCCGTTTGCCTTGGAGCATCTCTCCGGCTGCTCTTTTTTTTGAATGAATCGAATTCTTAAAGGCTGTAAAAAACGAGAGGTGTATCTATAACCAATGCGTTTTCCTTAGGACATTCCAAGCCAAAAAGCGTATTTTTGCACACGATTTTATAAGGTATGAAGAACATCCGAAATTTCTGCATCATCGCTCATATTGATCACGGCAAGAGTACACTCGCTGATCGATTGCTCCACTTTACGGGAACGATCTCCGATCGAGAGCTGCAAGAGCAAACGCTCGATGATATGGACTTGGAGCGCGAGAGAGGAATTACCATCAAGAGTCATGCGATTCAGATGGATTATGAATTTGAGGGGGAGAAGTATGTTCTTAACCTTATTGACACTCCTGGTCACGTCGACTTTTCCTATGAAGTATCCCGATCCATTGCCGCTTGCGAAGGCGCTTTGT
>JGI12210J13797_10910816_pt1 | contig 10789 bp, 8 predicted proteins | sample ElkSlonscriptome_3_FD_13797 | JGI IMG/M metagenome (IMG submission 13797) | reverse complement strand
CCCGCCGATAAGCCGGGTCGACGTGCCCCAGCTCGTCGTGTGGCAATATTGCTGGGTGCCCTCGCGGTCCTGGTACTGGATCCCTGCGGCATGCGCGAAATTGGTCCCGAGATAATGCGAGGTTCCCGCCTGAAGCGCCTTGCCGTCCTGCATCATCGCCTCGATCGACCAGGTCTCGACCGCACCGGGGAACCGCTCGTTCGCCGGCTTCTCGCCCGCGATCACGGGCAGCGCGAGATCCTCTTCGGCGCAGGCGCGATACATTTCGAGCGCGCGGTGGGTTTCACTGAGCGCATCCTCACGGTTTTCATGCGCGGTATGGCCCTCCTGCCAGAGGAATTCGCTGGTGCGCAGGAACATGCGGGTGCGCATCTCCCAGCGCACCACATTGGCCCACTGGTTGAGCATCAAAGGCAGGTCGCGCCAGCTCTGGACCCAGCGCGCCATCGCATCGCCGATGATCGTTTCCGACGTCGGCCGTACGACGAGCGGCTCCTCGAGCTTCGCATCCGGATCGGGGATCAGCCCGCCCTTGCCATCGGCGATAAGGCGGTGATGGGTGACGACCGCCATTTCCTTGGCAAAACCCTCGACGTGTTCCGCCTCGCGGGTGAAATTGGCAAGCGGGATGAAAAGCGGGAAATAGGCGTTGGAAATGCCGGCGGCCTTGATGCGGTCATCCATCAGGCGCTGCACCCGTTCCCAGATGCCATAGCCCCAAGGCTTGATCACCATGCAGCCGCGGACGCCCGATTCCTCGGCGAGATCGGCGGCGGCGATGACCTCCTGATACCATTTTGCGAAATCGTCTTCGCGCTTGGCGTTGAGCGCGTGGCGGATCTGGGACACGGGCGTCTGGTTCCTGCTGGCTGGGAGGGGTTGGAAAGCGCGCGCGGGGTCGCGCCCGGCGCGCTCCGTAGGTTCTACTTGCCCAATTCGTCCAGCTTCTTTTGCATCGCCGCCATCTGTTCGCGCAATGCGGCGATCTCGTCCTTCGATGCGCCGCCGTCATTGTCGCCGCGGCGCGCTGCCCTGTCCCCGGCACCCTTGGCGCCCGGGATGAACGCGCCGGTCGCAGCCCGCATCATCGCCATGTTCGTCTCGTGGATTGCGGCGAGCGGGCTGGCGCTCAGCCCCTTTTCGAAGGCCTCGCGGATCTTGGCCTGGTTCTGGCGGAAATTCTCCATGCTCGCCTCGAGATAGGAGGGCATCATCGCCTGCATCGAATTGCCGTACATCCCGATCAGTTCGCGCAGGAAGCTGACGGGCAGCATCTGGCCGCCATTGGCTTCTTCGTCCATGATGATCTGGGTCAGGATCGAATGGGTGATGTCGTCCCCGGTCTTGGCGTCGAGCACCTGGAACTCGATGTTCTCACGCACCATTCCGGCAAGATCGTCGAGCGTTATGTAGCTCGAGGAGGACGTGTTGTAGAGGCGGCGATTGGCGTATTTCTTGATGATGATCGCTTCGCCGTTGGCGGCTTCTTTTGTCTTGCGTGCCATGATCGCATCCCTGCCCGTAAAAAGGATCGCGAGTTTAGCACCTGCACAATGTGCAGCGCAACACAAAGCTCTCAGGCCTTCAGGCGCACGCCGAGGCTGGTGAGCAATTCGTATTGCGAAAGAGAGCTTTGCTGCGCAGCATCGACAAGATCGAAAGGCACCTCCACCCAATCGCCGGCNGAAAGATCGGGCGCATCGCAAAGGTCGACGACGACCATGTCCATCGAGACCTTGCCGAGAATTGGCAGGCGTCGCCCTTCGCTGAAAAAGGCATTACCCGGCCCGCGCGCCCGCAGGAATCCGTCGGCATAGCCGAGCGAGACGGTACCGGTGCGCATCGGCGTGCGCGCGGTGAATTGGGCGTTGTAGCCCACGCTCTCGCCCGGCTCGATATCGCGGCACTGGATCAGGGCGGCACGGACATGCGCGACCGGCCGCACATGCCGGGCCAGCATATCGCTCGGCACGCCGCCATAGAGCGCAAGGCCCGGACGGGTGAGGTCGAAGGCGTAATCGGTCCCGAGTGCGATCCCGGCGCTGTTCGCAAGGCTCGCGCGGCGATGCGGGACCTGGTCGATCACGGCGCGAAAGGCTTCGAGCTGGCGCAGGTTCATCGCGCTGTCCTCATCCGCGCAGGCAAGGTGGCTCATGAGGACGTCGATATCGAGCGCGCGGATCGCCGGATCGCCGAGGTCGCGCGGGGCTACGCCGAGCCGGTTGATCCCGGTATCGACCATGACGTGGCAGCGACCACCCCCGGCCTCGGTCCAGTGAAGGGCCTGGTCGGGCGAATTGATGACCGGAACGACGCCCACCGTGCGGGCATAATCCGCTTCGGCGCGCGTGACGGGACCGTGCAGCACGGCGATCTCTTCGGGCGGAACATGCGCCGTGACATCGGCGACCTCGCTCCAGTGGGCGACGAAGAAATGGCGGCATCCCGCCCGGCGCAGCACGGGCACGCAAGTGCCGACGCCGAGGCCATAGCAATTCGCCTTGACCGCCGCACCCGCCGCGGCACTTCCCGAAAGCGCATCTAGCGCGCGCCAATTCGCCGCCAGCGCGCCTTCGTCGATCTCCAGCCGAAGCGTGGGCGCCGGCGCGTCAGGCCTCATGGCGATCTTCGAAATCGCGCGGCGGGCCTCCGGGGATGCCCCACAGCGCGACGATCAGGCCGAAACCGACCACGATCCATGTGTACCACAGGCCCGAATAGATATTCCCCGTGCTCGCGACGATCACCCCGGCGATGAGAGGCAGGAACCCGCCAAGATAACCCGCGCCGATATGGTAGGGTATCGACATCGAGGAATAGCGGATCTTGGGCGGAAACATCTCGGACAAGAGCGCGGCGACCGAACCATAGGTCAGCGCTGAGAGCATGCCGAGTCCAAGCAATATGCCGATTATGCCGAGCACGTTGGCAGCGGGCGGCTGTTGTTTCGAGAAATCGAACCCGTAGCTCGAAAGCGCGGCGTGAATGCCCTCGCGCCGCGCGGCGCCGTCCTCGAACCACTGCTCTTCAAGCGCGATTTCCTCGCCTCCGGCCGTCAGCGTGAGCACGCTTGCGCCTTCTTCGAGCGTGTAGGGCACGCCCGAAGCGGTGAGCGTTTCGAGCACCTTGCCGCAGCGGGTCTGTTCGCGGTCGAACAATTCGGCGAAGGGATCGGTCACGCAGGCAGGGCCAGACACGGCGATCGGCGTGCGTTCGGCCGCTTCGGCGATACCCGGATTGGCGAGCTGGCCCATGCCCCAGAAAGCCGGGAAGAGAAGCGCAAGGGCAAGCGCGGCGCCGATCACGATCGGTTTCTTGCGTCCGACCCGGTCAGACCACTTTCCGACGATCAGGTAGAAACTCATCGCGATCCCGCCCGCCACGAGCAGGATGATCTCGACCGTCTGCGCATCGACATGCATCGGCCCCTTGAGGAAGCTGAGCGCGGAGAAGAAAGCCGTGTACCAGATCGTCGTCAGCACGCCGGTGATCCCGAACAGGGCGACGAAGATGCGCTTGGGATTGCCGGGATAGGTGAAGCTTTCGACAAAGGGATTGCCCGAGATCTGCCCCTCGGCCTTCATCGCCTGGAATACCGGGCTTTCGGACAGCATCAGCCGCATCCAAAGCGAAATCGCGAGCAGCGCGATCGAAAGGAGGAACGGCACACGCCAGCCCCAGGAGGCGAAATCGTCCTCAGGGATGATGAAGCGGCAGGCGAGGACGACGATTATCGACAGGACGAAACCGCCCGCCACGCTCGCCTGGATGAAGCTGGTGTAGAAACCGCGTTTCTCGGGCGGGGCATGTTCGGCCACATAAATCGCCGCGCCGCCATATTCGCCGCCCAGTGCAAGGCCCTGGATGACGCGTAGGCCGATGACGATGATGGGCGCGGCCACGCCGATCGTGTCGACCGTGGGGATGAAGCCGACCCCAGCGGTCGCGATCCCCATCAGTGTGACGGTGACGAGAAAGGTGTATTTGCGCCCCAGCCTGTCTCCGAGAAAGCCGAACAGGATCGCCCCGATCGGGCGGAAGGCGAAACCGACCGCGAAGGTCGACCAGACCAGCAACAAGCCGAGCGTGTCGTTTTCGACATCGTAAAAGGCGTCCTTGAGGATGTAGGCGAGCGTTCCGTAGATGAAGAAATCGTACCATTCGAAGATCGTGCCTGCGCTCGATGCGCCGATGACGAGCCTGATTTCCTTGTCCGTCGGCTCGCGCTGCGCGACCGCCGCGGTTTCTCCGGTCAGCGGAGCGCCCGCTCCTGCCTGTGCTTCTGCCATCTGATCCCGTTCCCCTCCGGACGCAGGGACGCGCCCGGTCTTCCATGACGTGACACGAAAGCAGCCTCCCTAGCCGCTGGCGGCCGCTTATGAAAGCGCGTCGAGCGCGGCCTTCCACGGCATGAGCAGTGCGCCGTGGCGGCCCGGGTGGTCCCGTGCGGGGGTCAGTGCCCCGATGCCCGGCCAGTCGGGCAGGTCGCCCGCGCCTTCGAGCCAAGCCTCGATTCCCCGGGTTGCAGCGGCCAGATCGTCGCGCGATAGCCCTCCGATCCCGCCGGCGAGGATCGCCGCAGAACTCTGCCCGACCGCGCAGGCAGCGACCTGCATGCCGATCCGCGTTATGCGCCCTTCCCCATCCGGCTCCAGTCCGATCGCTATCGCCGACCCGCAGGTGCGCGAACGGCCCTCGCCCAGCAGAGCGAAATTGCCCGTCAGAGGATAATCCGCAAGCGAAGCCGCAAGCGCGAGAAGGCTCGGCGAATAGAGCTTTTCCGAAGGTCCGGTGGACGAGCCGGTCACTGCTCCTCCGCCGCCTGCGCAGCCGCTTCTTCCTCGGCACGAAGGGCGGCCCTGCGATCGTCGATCATCTGCACCAGCGCCTGTGAAAAGGCATCGGCGGCGGGATAGGTGCGCGCGGTGGTGATCCAGGTCGGGCGACCCTTGAAGCTCCAGATCTCGTCGAAGCCGAGGACGAGGATCGAGAAGGCGAAGACCATGATCAGTGCCCCCTTCACCGCACCGAAGCCGAAACCCAGAACGCGGTCGATCGGGCCAAGGATCGACCCGCGCGAGGCTTCGCCCGCATTGCTGGCGATCACCTTCATCGCGGCATAGGGGATCAGCAGCAGCAGGGCGAAGGCGAGGATCGGTGTCGCAGGCTCGGCATCGTACCATTGGCGCAGAGCCTGGGTCAGCGGAGTGTGGAGGTAATAGATCGAAAATGCGGCGAGAACCCATGCGGCAAGGCTCAAGACTTCCTGCACCAGCCCGCGCAGGAAGCCTCCAATCGCGGCCACGCCGACGACGATGAGCACAATGAGATCGAACCCGGTCATGTGCGAATCCGGTTATGCGCTGGCCACCACCTGGTCAACGAGGTTCATGAGGCCGGTGAGACCGCGATAGTCGATCTGTGTCGTTCCGGTACGTGCATCGCGCGGACCATAGCCCCGCGCGAAGCCTAGCTTCTTCGCTTCGCGCAGGCGCAGTTCGGTGTGCGCGACCGGGCGGATCTCGCCTGCGAGCGAGACCTCGCCGAAAAAGGTCGCCTTGTCGGGCAGCGGCCGATCGGCGAGCGCCGAGACGAGCGCGGCGGCAACCGCGAGGTCGGCTGCTGGGTCGGACAGGCGGTATCCGCCCGCGATGTTGAGATAGACCTCGGCGGAGGAGAAGTTCAGTCCGCAGCGCGATTCCAGCACCGCAAGCAGCATTGCGAGCCGGCCATTGTCCCAGCCCACGACCGCCCGGCGCGGGGTCGCGCCCGATTGCAGCCGAACGATGAGCGCCTGGATCTCCACCAGCACCGGCCGCGTCCCTTCGAGCGCCGGAAAGACCGCACTGCCGGCGAGCGGCTGATCCCTGCCCGACAGGAACAACGAGGAAGGATTGGCGACCTCCTCCAACCCTTCCGATGCCATCGAGAACACCCCGATTTCGTCGACTGCGCCGAAACGGTTCTTCAATGCGCGCAGGATGCGGTACTGGTGGCTGCGCTCGCCCTCGAAGCTCATGACCACGTCGACCATGTGTTCGAGTACGCGCGGGCCCGCGATCGTGCCGTCCTTGGTGACATGGCCCACCAGCACCACGGCGCAGCCGCTCGCCTTGGCATAGCGGATGAGTTCCAGCGCGCAGCCGCGCACCTGGCTGACCGTGCCGGGCGCGCCTTCGATCGTGTCGGAATGCATGGTCTGGATAGAATCGATAACCAGCAGCGCCGGCGGATCGCCCGAACCCAGCGTCGTCAGGATGTCGCGGACCGAGGTTTCTGAGGCGAGCCTGATCGGCGCATCGGCCACCCCCATGCGCGCTGCGCGCAGGCGCACCTGCCCGGCGGCCTCCTCCCCGCTGACATAGACCACGTCGGCGCCGCTTCGCGCGATGGTCGCCGCGGTCTGGAGCAGCAGCGTCGATTTGCCGATCCCCGGGTCACCGCCCATCAGCACGGCGGAACCGGGCACCAGCCCTCCGCCCAGAGCACGGTCGAATTCGGCCAGCCCGGTGGTCTTGCGAACGGGAAGCGGGGTTTCCTTGTCGAGCGGCACGAATTCGAGCCTGCGCCCCCCGCTCGACAGGTCGTGCTTCTGCGAAAAGACCGTCGCGGGCACGTCCTCGACGATACTGTTCCATTCCGCGCAGTCGCCGCATTGACCCTGCCAGCGCGAGGAAACGCTGCCGCAGGCCTGGCACACATATCGTTTCTTCGCCTTCGCCATGGCGCTGCTGTAACCGGAACAAAGACTGAACGCAATTGCATTGGCGCGCCCATGCTTTAGGGGCTTCACCATGCGTCAGAAGGAACTCAGACTAGCGCTTGTATGCTACGGCGGGGTCAGCCTCGCGGTCTACATGCACGGCGTCACGAAAGAGATCTGGCACCTCGCCCGGGCGAGCCGCGCGCACCTGTCGCATCCCGACCAGTCAAGCGCGCTTTCGGGCGTGGCGGAAGTCTACCGGGATTTCCTCGAGGCAATCGAACGCGAGCAAAAGCTGCGCGTGCGCGTCCTTCCCGACATCCTGACCGGCGCGAGCGCGGGCGGCATCAACGCGATCTTTCTCGCGCAGGCGCTTCATTCGGGCCACAGCCTCGAACCGCTGACCGATCTCTGGCTCGAGAATGCGGATGTCTCCGAGCTGACCGATCCGGATGCCGAGCCGATGTGGCGCTACGCCAAGTTCTGGGCCCAGCCGATCGCCGAATGGTTTCTCACCCGCCCCGGCAATGCGGTGAGCGAAAGCGTCTCGCCCGAGACCCGCGCCGAAGTGCGTCACAAGGTCTCGCGCCTCGTTCGCGGGCGCTGGTTCAGCCCGCCCTTCTCGGGCGACCGCTTTTCCGGCATGCTCTACGAGGCGCTGGCAAGCATGGCGGCCGAGCCGCCCGGCCCGCCGCTGCTGCCGCCGGGCCACCCGCTCGATCTTGCCGTGACCGCGACCGATTTCCGGGGCCATGTCGAATTGCTGCGGCTTCATTCGCCGGCGATCGCTCAGGAAACCGAACACCGCATGCCGATCGCCTTCCGCTCGAAAGTGGGGGAGCGCGGGGGAGAGGGGATCGCCGATCCGCTCGAACTGGTGCTGGCAGCGCGCGCAACGGCGAGCTTTCCGGGGGCCTTTCCCCCGCTCGAACTGGCCGAGATCGACCGGCTCGCCGCGAATGAGGGCCACCATTGGCAGGACCGCGATGCGTTCCTCGCCCGCATCATGCCGGGCCATGTGAAGAAGGGCACGGTCGAAGAGGTCGCGCTGATCGACGGGTCAGTGCTGGTCAACGCGCCCTTCGGCGCGGCCCTGCGCGCGCTGGGCGGGCGTTCTGCCCAGCGCGAAGTCGACCGCCGCTTCGTCTATATCGATCCGCGCCCCGACCGGGCCCGTTCGCTGCGGGAGGATGCAGGCCATGAGGTAGGCTTTTTCGGCGCAATCTTCGGCTCGCTTTCGACCATTCCGCGCGAACAGCCGATCCGCGACGACCTCGAACGGATCGAGCAGCAATCGCGCGATGCCGAACGGCTGCGCCGGATCGTCATGGGGATGCGGCCCGAGATCGATCGTGCGGTGGAACGCCTGTTCGGGCGAACCTTCTTCCTTGATCGGCCCACCCCGCGGCGCCTCGCGATCTGGCGAGGCCGCGCACACGAAGCCGCCGGTGCGCGCGCGGGGTATGCCTTTTCGGCCTATGTCCAGACCAAGTTCTCCGGGATCGTGGATCGGCTCGCCCAACTGACGCTCGCTGCTGCGCCCGAACTCGGCCTTGGCGATGCGAGCCTGGTCGAGGAGGTGCTGCGGGCCGAGCTGGCCGCACGCGGGATCGATGCACTGACGGGAGAGGACGGCGCGGCGAGCGAGGAGGCGATCCGTTTCTTTCGCGCGCACGATATCGGCTTTCGCATCCGCAGGTTGCAATTGCTTGCCCGGCGCCTTTCGCGCGACTGGGAGATCGACCCCGAGATTCCCGACGATGCACTCGACCTCGCGCGTGAGCGGATCTACGACATTCTCGCCCTTTATTACGCAGCCGATGACAGCGAGATGCTGAGCGCGGATTTCGCCGAAGCCGCGCGCCATGTGCTCGACGATCCGGGTGCGGTGCTCGACCACCTGGCCGCACGCCGTCTCCTTCCCGAAACCGACATCGCGGCCGAGGAAATGCTCGCCGCCGCGCTCGAGGAGATGCCACGCAATCTCAAGCGACGCATGCTGCTCACCTATCTCGGTTTTCCCTTCTACGACGTCGCAACGCTGCCGCTGCTGCAGAGCGAGGGGCTCGACGAATACAACCCGGTCAAGGTCGACAGGATCTCGCCCGAGGATGCGACCTCGATCCGCGAAGGAGGCACGAGCGATACCTTGCGCGGGGTCGAATTCTACAATTTCGGGGCCTTCTTCAGCCGCTTCTACCGCGAGAACGACTATCTTTGGGGACGGCTCCACGGGGCCGAACGGATGATCGACCTCGTCGCCTCGACGCTCGATAGCGTGGTCCGCAAGGAAACCATCCGCAGGGTGAAGCGCGAAGCTTTCCTCGCCATTCTGGAAGAGGAAGCCGAAGCCGGGCGCTGCGGGGCCGGCCTGCTGGCGACGATCCGTTCGGAAGTGGACAACAGGCTGGGCTGACCCGCGCGCCGATCAGCCGCCGAAGGCATCCTTCAGTTTCGACAGGAAACTGCGGCTTTCGGGGCATTCGTCGCCGGTTTCCGTTCCGCGGAATTCCTCCAGGATTTCCTTCTGCCTGCGTGTCAGCCTCGTCGGGGTTTCAACCATGATTTCGACCACGAGATCGCCCCGCCCGCGGCCCTGCAGCACCGGCATGCCGGCGCCGCGCACGCGCAATTGCTTGCCCGATTGCATCCCTGCGGGAATGTCGATCGTGTTGGTCGATCCGTCGAGGTCCGGGATTTCCACGCACCCGCCAAGCGCGGCGGTGGTGAAGCTGATTGGCACTCGGGTCGCGAGCGTCGTGCCCTCGCGCACGAACAGGTCGTGCGGCTTGACGTGGATGAAGATGTACAGATCGCCGGGAGCCGCGCCGCGCTGACCCGCCTCGCCCTTGCCCGAAAGGCGGATGCGCGTGCCTGTATCGACGCCCGGCGGAATGTCGACCTTGAGCGCCTGCGGGCGGTCGACCCGGCCTTCGCCGAGGCAATCGTTGCAAGGATCCTCGATCACCGCGCCGCGGCCGGCGCAGGTGGGGCACGGCCGCTCGACCACGAACAGGCCCTGCTTCGCGCGCACCGCGCCCATGCCGCCGCACAGATTGCACTGTCGCTCGCCCGTGCCCGGGGTCGCGCCCGATCCATCACAGGTTTCGCAGGACTGGCTGACCTCGATTTCGATTTCGGTCGACTTCCCGTGGAACGCCTCCTCGAGAGTTACCTGCATGTCATAGCGCAGGTCCGCCCCGCGCCGGGCCTGGGTGCGGGGACCGCGCGCCCCACCGAAAGCGCTGCCGAATATGGTCTCGAAGATTTCGCCGATATCGGCGAAGCCTTCCTGTCCGCCATAGCCGCCGCCAAAACCGCCGCCACCGCCGCTCATGCCCTGGGTAAAGGCATCGTGGCCGTAGCGGTCATAGGCCGCGCGTTTCTGCGGGTCCTTGAGGCACTCATAGGCCTCGCCCACTGCCTTGAACCGCGCCTCCGCCTCGGCATCCCCGGGATTGCGGTCCGGGTGCCACTTCATGGCGAGCTTGCGGTAGGCGCTCTTGATGGTCGTGCCGTCGGCATCGCGCGACACGCCAAGCGTCTGGTAATAGTCGATCTGAGTCTGGGACATGTCGGTCTACAGCCCGGAAAGGCCCGCCGCCGATCGTCGCCCCTTGCGGAGCGGCGCCGGCGGCGGAGCGCTTTCCATCGGGCCTCAGCCCTTCTTGTCTTCGTCGACCTCGGAGAATTCGGCGTCGACCACATCCTCATCGTCGGAGGAAGTGTCCGAAGCGGTCTCGGCTGCTTCGGCGCCGGGCTCGGGCGAAGCGGCCTGCTCCTGCTCGTAGATCGCCTGCCCCATCTTCATGGCGAGCTGGCTCAGCGCCTCGCTCTTGGCGTTGATCGCTTCCGGATCGTCACCTTCGAGCGCGGTCTTGACCTCGCCGATGGCACCTTCGATCTCGCTCTTGAGCCCGGCGTCGATCTTGTCGCCATGCTCCTCGAGCTGCTTTTCGGTCGCATGGACGAGGCTGTCGGCCTGGTTGCGCGCCTCGGCCTGGGCGCGGCGCTTCTTGTCCTCTTCGGCAAACTTCTCGGCATCCTGCACCATCTGGTCGATGTCGCTGTCCGAAAGGCCGCCCG
>JGI12210J13797_10194977_pt1 | contig 10789 bp, 6 predicted proteins | sample ElkSlonscriptome_3_FD_13797 | JGI IMG/M metagenome (IMG submission 13797) | reverse complement strand
GGCGTACCGCAAGTTTTGGCGACAACGCCCTGGTCGAAAAGGCCAAGCGAGGCGGCGTGATGGGTTGCACCACGGGCTGCTAGGCCGCGACCGAGAGGTGGCGCGAAGGTCGGCCCGGGCGCGGCGACGCTGTCGAGCTGCTTGAAGGTCATGCGCTGCCAGGCGACGCGATCGTCGTAGCGAAACTCGAAGCCGATGCCCTGCTCGCGCAGCTGCTTGAAGTTCTTGAGCAGCACGACGAGGGTCGAAGACGCCATGTGCTCGAGCTCGCTAAAGTCGAAGCGAAGGTAGCGCCGCATCGAGACCAGCTTCTCAAACAGCGGGTTGAGCGCGGCGGCGGGGCGGCGATCGTTGGCTCGGCCCGACCACTTGACGATGAGGGCCCCGGTGAAGTCGATTTCGATGTCGATGTCGGTGCGGCTCATGGCTCGTACTGTCATGGAATTCCCCCATGGCGACAACGACCACTTTTGTACAAATACTGGATTTGACAGACAGCGTCTCGACCTGGTCGAAAGATCAAAGTTTGCAGATAGCGTTGGAAGACCTGTGTTTATGGGGCATTTTGGAACACCCCTGGGTAGCTACTTCGGTTAGTAAAGGTTGGTCTTGGTTAGATGTGGTTGGCTGTCAGCAGAGCGATATCGCTCACAAGGTGAACAACCTGTAACACCTAATACGGCGAGGCTAGAACGGACAGCGCACACGACGCATACCCGCGGATCTGGCGCTTCCAGTCAGGCTGCAACTGTCGGGCGAGTACACTCGCGTCGATGACCGAACGTCGGCTGCCGTGGCTCACCTCTCGCCTCCAGGGTTTTGGCACGACGATCTTCGCCGAGATGACCGCCCTCGCCCTCGACCACGACGCGGTCAACCTCGGCCAGGGCTTCCCCGACTTCGAGGGCCCCGCGTTCATCAAGCGCGCGGCGATCGAGGCGATCGAGGCCGGCCACAACCAGTACTGCCGACCCTTCGGCATCCCCACGCTGACCAAGGCCATCGCCGAGCACCAGCAGCGCTTTTGGGGCCTGCGCTACGACCCCGCGACCGAGATCACCGTCTACGCCGGGGCGACCGAGGCCATCTACGCCAGCCTCGCGGCCCTGTGCGAGGTCGGCGACGAGGTCATCTTGTTCGAGCCCTACTACGACTCGTACCGGGCGAGCGTGGCCATGGCCGGGGCTCGCGAGACCCTCGTGACCCTGCGCGGGCCCGACTTCGCGTTCGACGAGTCCGCGCTGCGAGCCGCGTTTTCGCCCAAGACCCGGGCGATCGTCGTCAACACCCCGCACAACCCGACCGGCAAGGTGTTCAGCCGCGCCGAGCTCGAGCTGATCGCCTCGCTGTGCATCGAGCACGACGTGCTCGCGATCACCGACGAGGTCTACGAGCACCTCGTGTTCGAGGGCGAGCACCTGTCGCTGGCGGCGTTGCCGGGCATGCGCGAGCGGACCGTGGTCATCTCCTCGGCCGGCAAGACCTTCTCGTTCACGGGCTGGAAGATCGGCCACTCCTGCGCCCCGGCGCCGATCTCCCGGGCCCTGCGCAGCGCCCACCAGTTCATCACCTTTTGCAACGGCACGCCCTTCCAGCACGCGATGGCCGAGGGCTACCGCGCGCCGGACAGCTACTTCGAGGGCTTCGTCGCCGACTACCGGGCCCGACGCGACAAGCTGTGTGCCGGCCTCGCCGAGGTCGGACTCGAGGTCCTGACCCCGGCCGGGACCTACTTCGTCCAGACCGACATCCGCCCGCTCGGCTGGGACGACGACGTCGAGTTTTGTCGGATGCTGCCCGCGCGCGTCGGCGTCGCGGCGATCCCGACCTCGGCCTTCTACACCGACCGCGAGGCCGGCAAGCACCTGGTCCGCTGGGCCTTTTGCAAGACCGACGCGGTCCTCGACGAGGGTCTGGGCAGGCTCGCGCGCCTCGCCGAGCTACGCCGCTGACCCGACCCGAGCAACCCGAGCAACCCGACCCGAGCAACCCGACCATGCGCCTCGCCGCCCTTCAAACCGAGATCGTCTGGGAGCACCCCCAGGCCAACTTCGAGCGTCTCGAGCCCAAGCTCCGCGCGGCCGTGGCCGCCGGCGCCAAGCTCATCGTCTTGCCCGAGATGTTCGCCTGCGGGTTTTCGATGAACACCAGCGCGATCACCGAGCCGCCCGAGGGCCCGAGCGTCGCGTTCCTCCGCGATCGGGCCGTCGAGCACGGCGCGTGGATCTGCGGCTCGATCCCCGAGCGGCCCGAGCCCGGCGCCGAGCGACCGGCCAACACCTTCGTGTTCGCCGGCCCCGGCGGCGAGCTGTTTCGCTACCGCAAGCGCCACCCCTTCACCTTCGCCAACGAGCACGAGCACTACAGCGCAGGTCACGAGCTCGTGACCCGAACCATCGGGGATGTCCGCGTCAGCCCCTTTGTCTGCTACGACCTGCGCTTCGCCGATGACTTTTGGTCGCTCGCCGAGCGCACCGACCTCTACCTCGTCGTCGCCAACTGGCCCAAAAAGCGGCGCGCGCACTGGACGACGCTGCTGCGCGCGCGGGCGATCGAAAACCAGGCCTGGGTCGTCGGGCTCAACCGCGTCGGCGAGGGCGGCGGCATCGAGTACGCGGGCGACAGCATGATCGTCGATCCCTGGGGCGAGGTCGTGTGCGCGGCTACGCGCGACGAGACCATGCTCCTCGCTGACATCGACCCGACCCGGGTTCGCGAAGCGCGGAGCAAATTTCCAGTCCTGCCCGACCGGCGACCCCCGCCGCCAGAGTCCACATCTTAGGGGCGCAGGGCTGGTCCTGCTAAGCTTGGCCCATGCAGTGGCACGCGTCCTCGCTCGCGCTGGCCCTCGGCCTGTGCGCCTGCCTCGGTCCCAACCCCCACTACGAGGCGGGCGAGGACGGCACCGGCGACAGCGAGACCCTCGGAGATGGGGACGGCGACGGCGACGGCGACGGCGACGGCGATGGCGATGGCGAGGGTGACGGCGACGGCGAGACCACGACCGGGCCCGATCCGAGCTGCGACAACCGCGAGCTCGACGAGGGCGAGACCGACGTCGACTGCGGCGGCCCGTGCCCGGCCTGCGCCGACGGCCTCGGCTGCGTCGAGGCCAACGACTGCGAGTCGGGCGTGTGCGCCGATGAGCTGTGCGCGGCGCCGAGCTGCGACGACGCGGTCGAAAACGGCGGCGAGGACGGGGTCGACTGCGGCGGCCCTTGCCGGGTCTGCGAGCTCAGCGGCTTCCTGACCGAGCTCGACGCCTACGAGGGCAGCTCGGCCACCTATCCCCACGTCGAGTACTTCAGCGACGCCCACTTCGCGCTCAGCTACCGCGGCCCGATGGAGGCCCGCGCGCGGTGGTTCGACCCCCTCGGCGAGCCGCTCGGCCCCGACATCGAGATCAGCGACGAGCTGAGCGCGGCCGCGACCGGTGAGCCCTTGATGTTCGCGGCCGGCGAGGATCCGATCAACGCCCAGGTCCACGTGCTCGAGGCCGGGACCGACGCGATGAGCCAGAACACCGACCTGTTCCTCGTCCGCCGTGACCCCGAGGCCCAGCTCCACCGCGCGCGCGTCAACGCGGCCGACCTGATCGTCGACCAGGGCGACATCGTCATCGATGGCGAGCGCGCGACGATCGCCTGGAACAACGCCGGCGAGATCCTCTTGCGCCGCTACGACTACACCCTCGGCCAGGGCAACTGGTCCGACATCAGCGCGTTTGCGCCCGAGACCGAGCCCGACTCGGTCGGCTATGACCCCTACCTCGTCCATAACCCCGGCGATGGGGTCACGCTGATCTGGGTTCGCTGCACCGCGATGGGACCGCCCTGTGACGTCGTCGCCCGTCGCTTCGCCGCTGGCGCCTGGGTCGACCCTGCGCCGGTCGTGCTCAGCAGCCAGCCCTCGGCCTACGTGTTTCCCCGCCTCGCCTACGCCGACGACGGCCGCGCGATGGCCGTGTGGTACCTGATCGACATCGGCAGCGCCGACCTCCAAGCCTGCATGCTCGATGACGGCTTCGCGCCCGCGGGCGAGGTCTGGACCGTGCAAGCCGACCTCCCGTCCGCCGAGCAGGCCGGACTCGTCGCCCTCGCCGACACCAGCTTCGCGCTCGCGTGGGCCGACCCCGGGCAGACCACCGTCCACCTCAGCCGCTACGTCGGCCCCGACACCCTCAAGGACCCCGACATTCAGGACGAGGCGCCGTGGGCGAACATCGAGCAGCCGCGCTCGGTCAGCGCCGCCGCGCTCGACGATCGCCTGGTCGTGGTCTGGTCGGCGACCGTCGACATGGTCGCCCAGATCCAAGGTCAGGTGCTTGGCTACTGACTCGCCAGGTCGCGCGGATCCCGGCCGCGCTGGAACCTCCGCGCGGGCGAGCACATGGGTTAGACTGTCGCCCATGTATGGTCGAGGTCTGGCCGCGCTCGTGGCCGTACTCGGTGTCGGCGCGTGCCTGGGGCCCAATCCGTGGTTCGAAGCTGGTGAGGACGAGACCGTCGTCGACGAGACCACGGGTCAAGGCGACGGCGATGGCGACCCCAGCGGTGACGGCGACGGCGACCCCAGCGGCGACGGCGACGGCGACCCCAGCGGCGACGGCGACGGCGACCCGTGCATGAACGGCGTCCAAGACGGCGACGAGACCGACCTCGACTGCGGCGGCAGCTGCTCGCCCTGCGCCGCCGAGCAAGACTGCCTCATCGACCAAGACTGCGCGTCGGCGATCTGCGAGGCGGGCAGCTGCGCGGCCCCGAGCTGCAGCGACGGGATCACAAACGGCGACGAGCTCGAGACCGACTGCGGCGGCAGCTGCCGCTTTTGTGAGCACTCGGCCCTGGTCGCCAAGCTCAGCGGCACGACCGAGTCGGCGCTGTTCGGCGTCGACACGGCGATGTTCGACGACGGCGGGTTTGCGATCACCTACGTCGACCCCGACCTCGGGGTCCAGGTCCGGTGGTTCGACCAGTACGCGTTCGCCAAAGGCTCTGCGGTCCACGCGGTCCCCGAGATCAGCGACTCGAACTTCTACACCCTCAGCCTCCGCGCCGGATCGGCCCGCGCCGACGACCTCGTCCACCTCGCGCTCAACGGCACCGACGCCATGAGCACCAACGTCGACAGCTTCGCCGCGACCCTCGACCCGAGCGAGCTGCTCGGTCGCCAGCCGATCTACCAAGGTGACATCGCCGTCAACGAGTCCGCCCTCGACGTCGACGACGAGCTCGCCGCGCTGGTGTGGAACCTCGGCGGGATCATCCGCCTGCGCCACTACGACTACGCGATGGCCGTCGACCTCGGCGCGCCGCAGACGGCCAACCCCGAGTTCGGCCTGCGCCCGGCCAAGCACCCGACCGTCGCGACCCGCGACGGCCTGACCGTGGTCGCGTGGTCGGCCTGTGACCCGATCGAGACCAAGCAGTGCGACATCGAGCTGCGCCGCTACGACGGCGGCTGGCTCGACAACTCGCCGGTCGTGCTCGGGCTCCCGCTCGGCAACTACCTGACCTCGCGGGTCGCGATCGCAGCCGACGGCCGCGTCGCGCTGACGACCTGGCGGCGCGACGAGAACCAAGTCCCCCACACCTACGCGGCGATGTTCGGCGCCGACTTCAACCTCGAAGGTTGGTGGTTGCTGCAAGGCAACCTCGGCTCGACCTTCACGCCCTCGCCGGTCGTCGTCGCGCTCAGCGACGGGAGCTTCGCCATGGCCTGGTCCGACGCCGACGATCAGCGCGTCCACCTGCGCCGCTACATCGGCGCCGATGTCCCGCTCGTCGACGACGTCGGCGACGAGGCCCCGTGGCCCGCGAGCGCACCGAACCCCGGGTGGGTCGGCCTCGCAACCCACGGTAACCTGCTCGTCGCCGCCTGGACCGCGACTAACGCAGACCACTACGTCGTCCAGGGCCAGGTCCTGAGCTTTTGAGCTCGGCGTCACCACCGACCCTTGGGCTCGTCGACGGTGTGGCTTGACGAGCGAGGCAGGCACGTTCTAGTGGTGAACACGTGGCGACTCGCTACTTCACCCTCGACGAGGCGCAGGAGATGCTGCCGAAGGTCCGCGAGATCCTCGGGCAGGCCCTGCAGCTTCACGCTCACCTGCGCGCGAGCCTCGCTCGGCTGACCGAGGCCGGCCACGAGATCAGCTGGACGATCCTCCGCGGCGAAGAGCAGCTCAGCGGGGCCGACGACGGCAGCGACGAGGACCTCGCGCGGGCGCGGATGATCTATGGCGTGCTGCGCGAGATGATCGCGCGGCTCGAGGCCCTCGGCGTCGAGGTCAAGAGCGTGACCTCCGGGCTCGTCGACTTTCGCAGCTGGTGCGACGGCGAGCGCGAGGTCTTGCTGTGCTTCCGCCTCGGCGAGACCGAGATCGCCTATTTTCATGGGCTCGAGGCCGGTTTTTCGGGGCGTGAGCCGATCGAGGGCCACGACTTCACGGCGACCCCGAGCGACCCCGAGCGAGCCAGCGCCGGCGCGTCGACCGAGCCCCCGGAGCCCCCGAGCCCGGCCCACAACAGCGCTCACTCGCAGTAGCGCTGGGCCCCGAGCTCGCAGGCTCGGGCGTAGAAGCGCTTGGCCTTGCGCCCGCTCTTGCTGACGCCGACGCCGTCTTCGTGGAGCTTGGCCATGCCGATGCAGCCGAACGCGTGGCCGTCCTCGCAGCCTTGGGCGTAGTACGCGGCGGCCTTGTCGGGGTCGGCCTCGACCCCGCGCCCGCGATGGTAGATGAGGCCGAGCCACGCGCAGGCGAGGGAGTCGTCGGCCTCGCACGCGCGCTCGAACAGGGCGAAGGCCTCGCCATAGTCGGGCTCGATCCCGGTCCCGGTCACGAGGATCTGCGCGCGCTGGGTGCAGGCGACGTCGAGCCCGCCCTCGCACGCGCGGCCGTAGAGCTCGGCCGCGCGGCCGAAGTCCTTGTCGACGCCGAGGCCGCGGACGAAGTAGGCCCCGAGCACGACGCAGTCTTCGTTGTTGCCCGCGGTGCAGCCTTGCTCGCGCAGCGCCCGGCCCCGGCCCCACAGCTGCGCGACCCGCTGATTGCGGGCCTCGCCGGCGCCGGCGTCGGCGTACCAGGTCGCGAGGACCTCGCAGCCGTCGACGTCGCCGAGCTCGCAGGCGTAGTCGAGGTAGGCCTCGGCGGTCGTTCGATCGCGCTCGACGTTCCAGCCGAGCGCGAAGATCTGACCGGCGAGGGTGCAGCCGGCGGCGCTGCCCTCTTGACAGCCATAGCGGGCGAGGTCGACGGCGAGGCCCGGATCGACCTGGCCCTCGTCGGTGTCGATCAGCGAGACCGACAAGGCCGTGCACGCCTCGGCGCTGCCGAGCTCGCAGCCGCGGCGCCAGATCCCGAGCGCGTCGACATCGCTGCTTTGCTCGGCGACGTAGATCCCGTAGCGATAGCAGCTGTGCCCGTCGCCGTCGGCGCAGGCCTGCTCGAGCAAGACGACGCCGGCCTCGACGTCGCTGGCCATGCCGATGCCGACGATCTGCATCCACCCGAGGTTGCCGCAGGCCTGGGCGTCGCTCGCCTCACAGGCCTGCTTGAACAACGCGGCGGCGCGGGCGAGGTCACGCTCGACGCCGGAGCCGAGCGAGTACATCAAGCCGAGGCTGCCGCAGGCGTGGCCGTCGCCCTGCTCGCAGCCGCGGTCGTACAAGTCGAGGGCCTGCGCCGGATCGGGGCTGACCTGGATGCCCGAGGCGTAGATCGATCCGAGGCTCGTGCACGCCCGGGGCTCGCCGGCCTCGCAGGCCTCGCGCAGGCGCGCGAGCCCCTCGCTCGGGTTCGCCTTCGACCCGGTGTCGAGGACCAGCTCGATGCCCAGCTGCACGCAGGCGTAGAGGTACTCGCCCTCGCACGCGGCTGTCAGCAGCTGACGCGCGCGGCTCGGGTCCTCGGGGCGGACGAGCTCGGCCAGCGTCGCGCAGGCCTCGACCTCGCCGGCCCCGCAGGCCTGGCCGTAGTAGCCGCGACCGCGCGCGGGATCAGGCTCGACCGCGAGCCCATGCAGATAGATGGATCCGAGCGCCGCGCACTCGGGCCCGGCCGCGGCCTGACAGCGCTGCGTGAGCAGCTGCTTGCCGCGCCCGAGCATGAGCTTGGACAAGCTCGGGTTGTCGGACTCGAGCAGCAGCCCGAGGCCGACGCAGGCCCGGCCCTCGCCCCGGTTACAGGCCCGCTCGTAGAGGCCCTGGGCCTTGGCGCGATCGCTGGCGACCCCGACCCCTTGCTCGTAGCTCGACGCGAGGTAGGTGCAGCCGTCCTCGCGCCCGGCGGCGCACGCGAGGCGAAACATGTCGACGGCGCGCGCGGGCTCGCGCGGCCCGCCGATCCCGACGGCGTAGCGCCGCCCGGCCTCGACGCAAGCCTCGCCGTCGCCGTCCAGGCACGCGTTCGCGCAGGCGCGGGGATCGGGGCACGCCGATCCCCGCGGGCGACAAGCGAACAGGCCGAGGCTCAGACCCACGGTCGCCGCCAACACGAGCGGCGAGCCCCAACGGAGCCCCGCGCCGCTTTGCTCAGGACGCAGCATCCGCCCGAGTCTACCCGAAGGACGTACACTGGCGCTCGCGAGCGTCGCCCGTGCTCGATCTCCCATCGCTTTGTCCCCGCGCCCGGCTCGGCCCTGCCTCGCCGTCGGCGCTCGCGCTGGTGATCGCCGTGGTCCTCGCCTGCCTCGCCTGCCCCGGGCCTGCGCCGCTGTGGCCCGAGCACGAGGGCTTCGACGATCACTCCGTCGCGACCATCGACAGCGTCGCGCGCTTCGAGGCCCTCGCCCGCCGCTCGCCGGCCGGGACCGCCGCGCTCAAGTTCATCATCGTCGACTTCGAGCGCGATCGCCCGGGCCAGGTCCGCTACCTCGACAGCGCGTTTTACGAGTATCACGACCAGTGGTACTGGTTTCGGCTGCTCAACGGCGCGGCGATCCCCGGCGTCCGCACCCGACCGCAAAGCGGGCTCTCGCTGCCCACGGTCGCCGCGGCGATCGAGTGGGTCTCGGCCCGCGAGCGGCCAGTCTACGATCTGCGCTGGGTCGACGGGCGCCTGTACTCCGATCGCTTCTACGAGCTCGGGGTCCGGCGCGACGATCCGGTCCTCGGCCTCGGCACCCTCTTGCACCTGCCGGCGCGGACCGAGGCCCCGACCCGCCCGGCGCTGTGGGCCTTCGAGCTCGAGTACGGCGAGGCCGTCGACGCCGAGCGCCTGGCCGGCTTTTTCACCCACCTGCGCGCGACCTTGCCCGCGACGATCGCCGACGAGCTCCACTACCTGGCCCGCTCGCCCGACCAGGCCCAGCTCGTCGCCGAGCTTCGCCGCCAGCGCGACCCGCTCGCCGAGCGCCTGACGAGCTACGCCGAGCTCGCGGTCCCCGGCGAGGTCCAGGTCTATAATCCCGGGCTGATCGCCGGGCGGCTCCGGCGGATGCCCGACGACCCCGAGCGCGCCGCGGCGCTGCTGACCGCCGGCGACCCGCGGGCGATCTGGATGATGGCCGGGGTCCCCGATGAGCTGCCCGCGGCCGCCGGGCTGCTGACCGCCGTGCCCCAGACCCCCCTCGCCCACATCAATCTCCTCGCCCGCGATCGCCAGATCCCCAACGCCTACCTCGGCGGGCTGCTCGACGATCCGCAGCTCGATCAGCTCGCGCGGGTCCACGCCCCGGTCATCGTCCACGCCCAGGCCAGCGGCGCCCTCGACATCGTGCCGATCGACGAGGCCGACTACGCCCGCTGGCTCGGGCTCCAGCGCCCCGCGCCGCCGCGCCTCGAGCCCCTCGCGCTCGAGCGCCTGCCCTACACCGTCGATCTCGAGCGCGAAGATCTGGCCGATGTCAGCGCGCTGCGGCCCGTGGTCGGGGGCAAGGCCGCTGGCTTCATCGTGCTCCACGCCGCCGGCGTCGAGACGCCCGAGCGCCCCGTGGCGATCAGCGTGCGGGCCTACGCCGAGCACCTCGAGCCGCTGCGCGAGGACATCGTCGACGCCCTCGGCGATCCCAGCTTTGGCCACGACGCCCGGGTCCGCTACCTCGTGCTCGAGGGCCGCGAGGACTTCGACGAGCGCTTCTCGAGCGCCAGCGATCAGGACTGGGTCGCCCGCTTCGTCGCCGATCATCCCCCGAGCGCGGCCGAGCGCGATGGCATCGCCGCCCTGCTCGCCCGCGGCGGCATCCGCCACGCGATCCGCGAGCGCCCGATCGATCCGCCCACGGCCGCAGCGATCGACGAGGCCTTGCGCGCCCAGTTCGGCCACTTCGCCGCGACCCAGGGCCTGCGCTTTCGCTCGTCGAGCACCATCGAGGACGTCGAGGGCTTCTCGGGCGCCGGGCTCTACGACTCCAACACCGGGTTTTTGGCCCCCACCCAGCAAGCCAGGAAAAAGGACCGCAAAAAGGACGTCGCCTGGGCCCTGCGCAAGACCTGGGCCTCGTATTGGAGCTGGGAGGCGTTCGAGGAGCGGCGCCGCGCCGGCCTCGATCATCTCGCCGGCGGCATGGCCGTGCTCGTCCACGCCCGCTTCGACGACGAGCTCGAGCTCGCCAACGGCGTCGCGACCTTGACCTACGATCGCCGGGGCCTCGCGCCCCGAGCTCCCGTCCAGCACCCGCGCCCGGCCCTCGCCCGGCTCGAGATCAACAGCCAAGCCGGGGCCCTGAGCGTGACCAACCCGCCGCCCGAGCTCGCCGGCGAGGCCCTGCCCGAGGTCGTCATCCTCGACCAGCCGCGGGTCGACGCGCGCGCGACCTCGACCCGCGTCGCGGCCTCGACCCAGGCCGCG
>JGI12210J13797_10658132_pt1 | contig 10790 bp, 9 predicted proteins | sample ElkSlonscriptome_3_FD_13797 | JGI IMG/M metagenome (IMG submission 13797) | reverse complement strand
CTTAACCGGAAATGGTGGTTTCCGCTCTATTTTCGGGCACGGACGTATGGCCGGCGAACTATTTGCGGATGGAGTAGCTCTGGCACCCCAAGAGGCAGGGTTTAGTACCAATGGTGATGCGGAAGATATGTATAACCGGGCTACTGGAGTGCAGATCGCCTTGTTTGATAACGGGGTGTATAATAGTGGTTACTTTGCCGTAGGGTTTGCGAATGGGGCACTCGATTTCATCGAGGAGAATAATGGAAGTCCTTTCGCTGGGGAGGGCCGCCAAGATGAGGTAGACCGTATCAAAGGTGAACTGCACTTTATTCGGGCGTATGCTTACTATTGGTTGGCCCGTGTTTTTATGCCTCCGTATCCTAGTGAAGAAAAACGAATTCCGTTCCGCACCTCTCAGGCAAAAAACTTCGATGAGGCCAAAACCTCTGAGTTGGCTTCAACTAACGACTTGTTCGGTTTAATTGTGGAAGATTTACGAATGGCTAAGGATTTGCTCCCAGAGCGCTACGAAGAAGGGGTTCAAAACCCATCCTATGCCGACGGACGAGCTAATAAATTTGCAGCGGCAGCTTTACTCTCAAAAGTGCTGTTTCATATGGGGCCTGATATGCACAGCGAAGCTTTGGCTGAATTGAATTTCGTGATTGACCAGAACGGTGGTGACTACACATTGGAAGAAGATCCTATTGAAGCATTTAACAAAACGGGCATTGAGCGGGGTAGTGAAGTCATTTGGTACTACGCCCTCTGGGCTGGTGATGGTTTGGGTGGTTCTAGCAACTGGAAACATCCGGGGCGATTTCAGGAGTACAACGCGAGCAACCGTAATGCCAGCGGACCAGAAACAAACAATGGACGATACGTAATTGCTAGTGAAAGCTTCTTACAGCAAGCGGGATGGGAAGATGCTAGTGGGGAGTTGATTCCCGAAGCAATGAACGATAAGCGATTTACCCAACTGTTTTTACGGTTACTTCCTGCAGCGCAAACTGATACCATTGCGGACAATATCTACCCCGAACCTAACGGCAACTTTGCTACTACCCAAACTTACGTTTGGAACAATCGATACTATCAGGCGGGTGACCGGCTTACCAATTTGCCTATCTTACGTTTGGCCGATATGTATCTGCTTCGAGCCATTATCCGCGCTCAAGGTGGTGATGTGGCGGGTGCCCGTTCCGATCTAAATATGGTGCGTAATCGGGCGGGTATTGGCGATTTTGCCGGTTCGGATGCTGAACTTGAACAGGCTATCCACACCGAAAGGTTTAAAGAAATGGCGTTTGAAGGCGACCGCCTCTACTACTTACAAGGCCTTCGTCTGGATATTCCTCCCGGTGATCGCGGTGGGTCTGCTGTTCCCTGGGATAGTCCTTTCTATTCAGAGGTTCCAGACTATGAGACTGAGGTGAATGAAGCCTATGAGTAATCGTTGTAATTAGATATTTGAAAGGGATGAGGGTAGTTACTTTCTTCCCTTTTTTTGTATTACGATCTTTTGTAGTTTGGCCGAAGAAAGAAGTGAAAATGCGTACTCAGAGCTTGGTTTCATATTGGTTGGGATTTCTGATCTTGCTGTTCAGTTGTGACTCTCAACCCTCCGAAAATAAGCAGCCTGCTATTATCAAATCTGCCAAGCCTACCTTAGCAGCGCATCCGCAGTTTGAGAAGCTTACTTCCGATCAAACGAGTATTTACTTCATCAACGAAGTGGCCGAAGACCGCTTCCGGAATATTTTACTTTATCAGTATTTCTACAATGGTGGAGGAGTAGCGGCGGGTGATATTGATAACGACGGTAAAACGGATCTCTTCTTCACAGGCAATACCGTGTCCAATAAACTGTACCGAAATCGAGGGAGCTTTCAGTTTGAAGATGTTTCCATTGGTGCGGGCATACTACCATCTGGTTCGGCCAGTTGGTGTACCGGAGTAACTATGGCTGATGTAAACGCCGACGGCTGGTTGGATATTTACGTTAGTCGTTCCGGTAATCTACAACCGGAAAATCGAGAGAACCTGCTGTACATTAATCAGAAAAACGGTACTTTTCAGGAACAGGCGGCGCAGTACGGTCTCAACGATCCGAGTTACTCTATTCAAGCCGCCTTTTTTGATTACGACCGCGACGGCGATCTGGATATGTTTCTGGTGAATCACGGTATGGAAACCTATACCGGACGGGTGCTTACTAAATCGGATCAGCGCGACCCCTACGTAGGAGATAAACTGTACCGGAACGACAACGGTAAGTTCACCGATGTAAGTCAATCCGCGGGAATTATCGGCACGCAGCACAGCTACGGGCTAGGTCTCACCGTAGGCGACGTGAACCAGGACGGCTGGGACGATATCTACGTAGCTAACGATTTCTACGAGCACGACTATCTCTACCTTAACAATCAGGACGGTACGTTTACCGAATCTATTCACGAAGCTACCCGGCAAATCTCTTTTTTTGGGATGGGGGTGGATATGGCGGACATTAACAACGATTTGCGGCCCGATATTGCGGTGGTTGATATGGCTGCTCCCGATCAATACCGCCAAAAAGCAAATCTGGCGGGTATCAGTGATGCCAAGTTCTGGGACTTTGTGGACAAAGGCTACCACTTTCAGTACATGTACAATAGCTTGCAGCTAAATACGCCTATTCCGGCTGATAATGGTTCACCGCGAGCATCGTTCAGCAACATCGCCCGTTTAGCGGGAGTAGATCAAACGGACTGGAGTTGGGCTCCACTGTTCGCTGATCTAGATAATGATGGCTGGCAGGATTTATTCATCACCAATGGCTTGCGTAAAGACGTGCTGAACAACGATTTTGTGGCGGGCATCAATCAGGAGTTGGAAGCCATGAACGCTCGCTTCGTAGAGTTAAACGAACCCGCCGCCCATTCGCTGTTGAGCCAAATGCCTTCTCAGAAAATCGCTAATTATTTATACCACAACCAAAGGGATCTAACATTCTCGAGTGTTGGTTCGTCGTGGGGATTGGGCGAGAAAACGTTCTCCAATGGGGCCGCCTATACCGATTTGAACAACGACGGATACCTGGATTTGGTCGTCAATAACCTGGATGATTTCGCTACTATTTACTACAGTCGCCCCCCGTCCGACCGCAATTCATTTTTGAAGATTAAATTGAAGGGTAGTTCGGGCAACCCCTTTGGGATTGGAGCTAAGGTAATCGTTTATCAGGTTGGAAATGAGCAGATGCGTCAGTTACAGCCTACCCGGGGGTATCAGTCTTCGGTAGAACCAATTCTTCATTTTGGACTAGGAAAAGAACCCGTGGATAGTTTGCGTATCATTTGGCCTGATGGAGCTAGCCAGGTCCTAGATCAAGTTGCAACGAATCAGGTACGCACGCTCAAATATCAAGAAGCGGAATCAATTTTAACTATTCCTAAATTAACAATAGACCCAATTTTTGAAGAAGTTACCGACCAAGTCGCTGTATCGTTTCGTCATCAGGAATCTGCCTACGATGATTTTGATCAGGAATTTTTGCTTCCCTATAAACTATCAGATTTTGGGCCAGCCCTGGCGACGGCAGATGTTAATGGCGATGGACTCGATGATTTCTTCATTGGCGGAGCAAGAGGACAATCCGGTGAGTTATTCGTTCAATCGGCTTCCGGTGAATTTACTACAATCCGAAATCAACCCTGGCAGCAACATACCGCCAGCGAAGCTACCGATGCCTTATTTTTTGACGCCGACGGCGATGAGGACATGGATTTATACGTAGTTAACGGTAGTAGCGAATACGCCGAAGAGGATAAAGACCTACAGGATCATTTGTATTTCAATGACGGTAAAGGAAGGTTTCAGTGGGTTGCGAAGGCATTGCCCGCTATGCGCTCCTTCGGAACCTGCGTAACTTCCGCTGATTTTGATGACGATGGCGACCAGGATTTATTTGTGGGGGGATACGCCGTTCCGGGTCAGTATCCGGTGGCTGACCGCAGTTACTTATTGGAAAATAACCAGGGCGTATTCCGAGACGTAACAGATACCAGGCTGCCGGAACTCAAGCAGCAGGAGCTACTTACCGATGCTCAGTGGATTACATTAGGTGATCGACCGCTGCCTTCACTTGCGGTAGTAGGCACCTGGATGGCACCCACCATATTGACCAATGAAGGCACTCAACTAAAACCCACTAATCGCTCCGACAGTCTAACGTCAACCGGTTGGTGGTTTAGTCTGGCGGCGGCGGATTGGAATCAGGACGGTGCCGATGAACTGGTTCTGGGCAACGTAGGCCTAAACTATCGTTTCTCGGCATCGACTGAATCTCCTTTTGAATTATACGCTGAAGATTTTGATGCTAATGGTTCTACGGATTTGCTATTTGGCTACTACCAAGATGATAAACTGTACACCGTAGAAGAGCGCGACCGGATGTATCAGCAGTTACCGATGATCAAGAAAACCTTTACCGATTTTGATTCTTACGCCCAGGCTACGCTACCTCAGATGGTAGGTCAGGCAACATTAACGCAGGCCAAGCATTACGCAGCGCATACCTTCCATTCATCGTTAGCAACCATCCGGGATGATAACACTGTCCAGCTTGAACCGCTACCGAATGCAGCCCAGCTTTCTGCTGTGCGGGATATGTTATCCGTTGACGTGAATCAAGATGGACATCTGGACATCATTTTGGCAGGTAATCTGCACAGCGTAGAAACCCGAACTCCCCGCTTAGACGCTAGCGTTGGTTTGGTAATGTTGGGAGATGGCAAAGGTAATTTTGATCCGCTAACGAGCGCTGAGAGTGGCTTCTACGCACCCGGTGATGTTCGCAAGCTAGCTTGGTTACGCGCTGCCTCGGGTTACATGCTGTTGGTAGCTAACAACAATGGCCCGCTCCAGCTATTTCAGCTTACTGTGACTCAGTAGAAAGCAGGTTGAGGTTAACGCTTTTCCCCCCCACGCTGACAGTACCATTCTCGGCCATCACCGGCGGATGAGGTGCCTCCTGCGGTTGCAAGGTCATCACTACGGTAATGTTTTTATCGCAGGATACATCAATGTAGCGGCTAAATTGGTAGCCTTCTCCCTGGTAGACAATGCCGTAATTGTGCTGCTTGGTTTTACCGCCGTACGGTACATTACCGGTATCTAGCTTAATCGGGCTATCGGTATTTAGTACGGTGAACTTAAGGCTGGAACCATTGGGGGCAGTAAGGGTAAAACCATCGCTGGCTGGTTTGTATTGATTAAACTCCGGGGTATTAATGCGCCACCGCTGTCCGTTAGCAGAAGAGTCCTGAACAACGAAAATACCCGCGGCTGAGGGGTGGTCGAAATCTACGTAAAATCGACGGCGGTGGTCAAGGGTGCCAACCGCATTGCCCGAGCCAACCGCGTACCCGCCGGAGCCTTCGTCAGAAAAAGCGTAGCTATGTAGTTTTCCTAACCCTTTGTTATCTCTCTTTGCCGTTTCTTCGGTGCTAGGAAATAGGTTAGACTGCCCCGCGGTAAGCCCCGTTCGTCCGCCCCCAATAATCCAGGGAACTCCTAGTCCGAGTAAGCGAATGGTGTTCGTATCCGGTCCTTGGTGACCGCGTACTCGATTAGCCTTGGCGTGGTACGTGGCAACAATATCATTTTCGTTCTTAAAACGATTGCGAAAAACAACCACTCCGGTTTCTTCCCCGGCAAAAGTAGTCCAGCTTAAAGAAGCGGGGTTCACTGGAGCTATATTATCCGGGTAAAACAAAATACTGTATACTAACTGTCCGTCGTCCGCCTGATAACGTTCGGGATCAATCAGATAATCGTGCATCCACTTCAGAGCAGCGTGTTGTTTAGCAGGAAAAAGTGAGAACCCCATTGCCAATACCCCTCCGGTGCTAAACATCATATCATCATCCGATAAGTCGGCCGTGTAGCCCCGGTTATACTGGTTTTCAATAGAAACGACCGAGGTCATTAAGGCTGGTAGCGAATTTTCAATGTTGGGCACATAGTCCAACAGCGGGAAATTGCTTAGTTGATTCTGAAGTGATATAAGAGCGGGGCCCACGAAGGTCCAGTTATAAATATGGTACGACACACTCTCTACGTTCCATCCACTGGGATAGATATTGGCCCGAATATGATCTTGAAGCCGCTTAGTGGCGTCCCACTGAACTGGTAAAACGGGCGAGCGGGTAAAATTGACGGTATCGGTCCAGTCCCACACCTGCGAAGCGAGAATAACGCTGCCGTAGCGAACGCCCATCCAATTACTTTCAACACTATAGTTGGCCGCGTAGCCCATGGTAGCGTGTACCGAATATAGCACATCATACAGGGCGTCGTTCGCCAATTGTCGCTGCGCTTCCGACCAAGCGGGATAGCAGAAATCGTATGCGTAAGCCAGCTTTTGTAGCAGCCGGGCGCGGGTTAATCCCTTGGCCAGCGGATTGGTCAGGTAAACCGTATCACTTAATATGATTTCGGTGGCTCGCCAGGCCAATTCGGCCCAGACTAGTTCTTCGGTAAGGAGATACAGGTACGCCCACACCCCTAGGCGATCGCTTTCTTCGTAAGGATCGTAACTACGGTCTTCCCGGCTTTTTACGCGATGTTGCTCACCGGTTCGGATCAAGTTTGATACCATTGTTTGGTAAGGCTCATCACCAAGTTTTTCTCGAACACTCTTGATCTGATCCTGCGTGACGATACTACGTGGGTGTTCATGTTCAGCTAGGACAGATGGTGAGTAAGTAACTAGTATAAAAAAAACTAAGGCTAGCTCTTTGGGTAGGAAATTCTCGGTGAAAAGCTGCCGGAACGGTGAAAGATAAATCATGGCAGAAATTGGCAATATTCTACTGGAAAATCAACTGAGGTAGTGAGGAGTAGAATTACGCCGGGGAGTAAATGATTTAGAAACCATGCCAACAACTTTCCACAGCGAAAGAATAGTTTCCCGCTGGATCTCGTAGGGCTGGTAGAGATCGTTATCTGAATAGAGGGTTAGCAGGGCGGCATCAGCGTGCTTGAGTACTCGTTTTACCACTCGCCCGTCGGTGGTAACAATCAAGTGGGGTTCCCCCCACTGTAGTAAAAAATGATCTTTCACCTCCTTGATGATAATATAAGCACCCGGAATTAGGGTGGGATACATACTATCCCCCTCCACGCTAATCATGTACAGGTCTTTTTCGGAAAATGTAGGAATGCTAAATGAGATACCTTCCGGGGGAGTGCGTTGGTCTACAAAGTGATCTAGAAAACCAGCTTGCGCATGAACCGGAACGTAGGTAATGTTCGGAATATCACGGGATGCTGCAAGCGGGTCAGCATCATTGTAACTAAGCAGTTCGTTGGGGGTTAATTGAAATACTTCAGCTAGCGCGTACAATTTCGATAGAGTGATCTGAATAATTCCCCGTTCAATTTTACTGTAGGTTGTTGTTTTAATATTCAAAGCATTGGCTACCGTTTCTTGACTGAAGTTTCGCTCTTTACGAATGCGGCGTAGCGGTAGGAGAGGAGTATCGTTCATTCGTGATTCAAATCAATATTTCTTAAAAAGAACAAAAATTATGATCAAAAATACTAAATTGTCGTATAAATAACAATATGTGCCGAAAATGCGCTTTTCGTACACTATTTATTTCAACTATTATCCTTTTCAGTCATGAGTCGTAAACCGGTCAAACCACAAACCAAGCAAGAGTTAGCTCACTCCTACGGAGTAACTGCCCGCACCTTAAGTAACTGGATAAATCCGCATAAAGACCGGATTGGTCGACGACAGGGGCATACCTATACTCCCAAACAGGTGCAGACAATTTATGAAATTCTAGGTGAACCCGTGCATCGTGATGAGGAAAAATAGTGTATGCATTATTAAGCAAAATTTGTCGTAAAAATACAAAAACAGGAAAGGGTGAATGACCGAAAAGGTATATTTACCTATGGAAAATTCAGAATTATTACTCGCCGCCAATGCACTACTGGTTGGTATACTAGGAGTAGGGATTAGTGAGTACTCAGCTTTTTTCTCAAAGACGTGTACCGTGATTTTAAGAAGCTGCAAGACAAAGTGAGTACTTTGCAACAAGAGGCAACTACTCACCAACGGATTTGTCAGGAACATATCAGACTGATACAATTGCAGGCTAAGCACAATCGCGAACAGCTAGAACAGTTAAAGTTTCTTAGCAAAGGACGAAGTACTTCATCAAGTAAGTTTAAAGACTAGTCAACATGTGGGAGGCACCTCTACTAATGCTATCTGTAAGTCTTTCCCCCGGTAATCACCGGATACCTGATAAGTTATAGTGACTTGGTCGTTTGAAGTACTGACTCGCAAATCTAACGAAGCACGGGCAGGTTGCCGCAACGAACAATTGATTTCTTGACAGGCCTGATTTTGGCGGGAGCCAACAAATCCTGGGTAGCCATTGATGGTCACCTGTGGCGTATACATCGGTACATTTTGCCAGGTTTTAGTGTATCACCTTTGTCGTTCGCTCAAGTCTGGCTGGCTATACGGATCTCGCCAACCTAAACGGTTCCAGTAGTCTACGCGAAAAGATAGTACGTATACAGGTATATTTTGCTCACTAGATTTGCTAGCAATATTTTTAAGCAAGGCATCGGCTGGGGGGGCAGCTAGAGCAACCCTGCGAGGTGAACAACTTTACCACCGTAAACGAGGATTCTTCATTATTCAGCTCAAAATTTTTCCGGGGGGCGACCCAGGCGATTAGTAGAAACGTACCCCCAAGTACCAATAATAGCAATGAAATAAAAAAACGAATGTTTCATATTTTCGTATGTAAAGAAAAACGCAACCTTATGTCCACTCGTCTACTATGCCTCTCATTATTCCTGCCTTTGTCAGTTGGCTTACTTTGCTCAACGAATGCTGTCGCTCAGCTCGAGACCTACGAAGATTTGGCTGATTTTGATAAGGTTGAATTCGTCGGGCGTGGAGAAGTAGTGCTATATCAGGGTAATAATCCACACTTACGGCTGGAGGCATCGGAACGAGATGACCTGCGTCAGATTAAAACAGAAGTAAGGAATCGAACTTTACGCATTACCTACGAACAAGACCGGAACGACTGGATTGATATCGCTCCTAAAATAAAGGCTTACGTTAGCTACCCAGCGCTACAAAGTTTGGAAGTAGTAGGGCTAGTGCAGGTTTCCTCCGAAGATGTTATTCGCTCTGACCGATTTCAGTTACTAGTAGAGGGTATGGGAAAGGTTAGACTCAAATTGGATGTTGCTGCGCTAGACGTTGAGTCGGCAGGTACCGCGAATATCTACCTTACGGGCACGGCTAAAGAGGTTAGTATTGCTAATGATGGTACGGGTACTATTGATGCTTTTGAATTAGCTTGTCAGGATGCCGACGTAGAAGTAAACGGTACGGGAGTAGTACGGGTACACGCTAGCGAGCGGCTACGCGCTGAAACGAATGGTTTTGGGGCGGCAGTAAAGTACCGGGGCGATCCCCGTAGAACGTACTTTGATAAATCGGGATTTACATCCATAAAAGCAGAGTAAAGCAGTTCCCTATGCGATGGCTCATAGTACTATGCGGCTTGATAATATCGGGTTGCTATTCTCTTTCTCACGTCCAGCAGTTCACCACAGAAGCAACCGAAACATTAGCGCAAGGAGCGCAATTGCAACCTACGTTCTATCAAACCTGCCAGCAGCGACAGCGAATGTTGTTGCTTCAGGAAGGAAAGCTCACCCGCAGCTTCCAGGAGGGGTGTGCCTTGCAACAGCAAGCAGATACTACCCTCATTCAAATTCGGGAAGCACTTACGCACTATCTGCTGGCCTTGCATCAATTGGTTAGTTCAGGAAGGTCGGCTGCTTCATTGGCTCCACTGGGGAATACCCTGCAATCGCACCCCTGGCTAGCGGAACAGGGTGACTTAGTTTCGGCGTATCAGGAACTGGCTCAGCTTAGCTTGACTGGGTTTACCGAAGGTGCTCGCCGGAAAAAGGCGCAGGAGCTTATTGCCCGGGCGAACGAACCGGTACAAGCACTGCTGGAAGCATATCAATTTGTGCTCAATAACTTACTAGTAGAATCTGTCGGTCGCCAGCAGGAAATGCACTTCATGTATTCTCGCGAACTATTAGATTCAGCTCAATCATTTCTGGAAAAGAAGCAGATTATTGAGGAATATATGGATCAGGTTTTAACGTATGAAAGTCAACAACAACGATTGCAACAGTTTGCGGAAGCTTTACAAGCGGTAGGGGAGGGGCACCGTGCAGTCTATCAGCAACGAACCAACTTACAACAACAAACGGCGATAGAAGCGTTGGCCTACTACACCAACCAGTTGCAGCGAATGCAGCTATTGTCTAAATAACAACATCTAATCTATGGCATCTCTTACCGCAGAGCAAGTGAAAGAGCTATCCAAGCAATTCTTTCGAATCGTTACTTCGCTAGGAAAATTTCGGGAAGATCATTGGGAAACCTTAAGTAAGTCTCAGCATCAGAAGTTAAGTCAGTTGCAACGTTCTATCTATCGGTATTCGGATGACTTACTGGCCTTATCGTCAGTGTTTAAACTCAAAGAGGTGGATAATGAGCTAACCGAAATGAACAAAGTTACTGATGAAGTACACGTAGTGCTGCAGAAAACGCAAAAAGTGGAAAGGGTAATTGATATTGCAGCCAAAGTGGTTATGTTGGGCGGAGCAGTCGTCAGCAAAAGCCCATTGGCGATTATTTCGTCGCTATCGGAGTTGTCGCAGGATGTCAGTCCGGAAGCCTGAATTAATGAAATGTAACT
>JGI12210J13797_10101691_pt1 | contig 10790 bp, 7 predicted proteins | sample ElkSlonscriptome_3_FD_13797 | JGI IMG/M metagenome (IMG submission 13797) | reverse complement strand
GTGATATCAGTCATTACAAACAGTCATACTCTAATAAACTTCCTTATTCTTATCGACAGGAGTCCTCGTGATGAAAGACGATTGAGGAATTTGAGTAATGTCAACTGAGTTAATATCAATTCTTCAAGCTGCAGCTACACATGCTGGACTGGCTAAGCGGAGCCGAAGCCAGCGTCCCCTACCCAGAGCATATAGGGGAACCTCTATAGTGCTATTTCCGAAAATGGGTATAAGCTGCTTTTCTGGCGAATGCTAGATTTCTGAGTACTGCTCTTTTCTTTACCGTTTATGCAATGGTTACAATAAGGAAAACTTCGTTTTTAGCTGTACTATGAACTGCTGTTGTATCAGCTCTGTTTGCTACGAATAGCGGCTTTCACCAGTTTCATCTGATACGGATCGGCGTCTTTGCGCCACACCACTCGATGGCCACGCAGTTCAGCGCAGTGTTCTTTCAAGCACTTTTCCCATCTGTGGCGATCGTAGATGGCTTTCACATCATCGAGTAAGCCCCAATTTCGTTCTTGCTGACTCAGCTTCGCAAATTTCTCATAGCCGGGATAATCAGGCATGACTACCTGTTCTTTTTGGTGTAGCAGCGGCGGGTTATCGTCTGGGTCATAGTCGCGATAGCGCACCTTTAAGTCTCGCAGGCTAATTTGCATACTGGTATGTAGAGCCGGGTGAGGGTCGCTGTCAAAACGCGGAAACGCCAGATAGGTGATGTTGGGCGTGCCCAGGTGGAACTTGATCAGCGTCGTTTCTTCTGGACGACCAATGGTGCGGGAGGCGCAGCCTTCGTAGATGCGCAGCAGAGGGTCTAACTCAGCTAGGGCTGAGACATGCACCCAGAGGGAGTTGGGGCGCTGTTGCCCTACTGGGCTCTGACGGCAGCGATCGGCTAGAATTTCAGGGCGTCCGAGGCTCATCAGCATCAGATCGGCGGCGGTGCAAGCCTGCTGATAGCTGCCAAACAGCGCTTTGATATCTGTTTGTACCACGGCAGATAAATCTTTGAACTTGGGGCGACGCCCAAAGTGAGTTAGCGCCAGATATACCATTAAGTCCTGACGGCGCTTTTCGGCAATGGCGTCCCATTCGTGAGCGTCAGTGGCCTGGAGAACCAGCTTAAATGCCCGCTTGATGCTGCCAAATGTCTGCTGCAAGGACGCGAAATCATGGGTTTCGATCTGGTTTTTGGTGTCTTCCGTCGTCGGCAGACGACCTCGATGGGTATAAAAGTCCATCAAGGGCTGGAGCAGCTCGCGGTATTCCTCGAATTTGTTGACCTTGAGGCGAATGCGAGGAGCAGTGGCGCGGGAACGGAAGCGGGAGACGCGAAAGGTTTCGGCTTCGGCATCATCCCGAAACACAAAGTAAATGCCCAAGGCTACAGGAATGGCGTCAACACCGAGCACCTGATCGATATAGGTTTTGAGTTCTTCTTGCTCGAAATATTTCTGAAAGGTGTTGCGACGGGTAATAATGCCGTCGCCATAGGCAATCAGCCCTCGGCTGCGGTCATCGATCAAGACCTGTGCCGCCACGATCAACACCTTTTGGGTCAAGTTCCAGGCATTGAGCAGGGCGTCTCGCCGTTCGGCGGTGTCTTCGATGACATTGACGACGTAGCCCAGGTTCACCACATCGGCGGGCGTTTGTTCGGTGTGGGGCTGGTAGTAGGGGTCCCAGCCTGAACTGACATGCCCCAGTCGTCGAACGTATTCAATATCAACACCGTGACCACAGCCATAATCGAAATAGGTGGAACTGGCGGAGAATAGCCCCGCTTCCATCGCCAAACGAACGGGTTTGGAAACGGTGACACGGGCGATCGCCGCTTTATGGCGCTGAATGTTGGGCGTTGCGGTTTGTGGCGACGGTGCTTCGCCTGGTGCTGCCTGCCTGGGGCAAGCAAGGCAGTGATCGTGGATTTCGATTTGGCGATCGCGCAATCGCTGTTCCCACGCCTGCCGAAATCCAATGGTGCGGGAGTCGTCGAGCAGCCCCAAGACTTCCTCTTGCTGGGTCAGGTGCAGAAACTTGAGGTAGAGGGGATAGTCAGAGCGGACGAAGGCATCTTTGCGGTGGAGGATGGGCGGGTTGGCGGTGGTGCTGTAGTCGCGTGCGGTGGCGGTCATGGTTTTGAGGTTGACCTGAATGCTGCACTGCAGCGCCGGGTGAGGATCGATGTCGAAGTCGGGGTAGAAGAGATAGACCACCTGGGGCTTGCTGAGGCTAAATTTGACCAGGGTGGCCCTACTTTGGGCACTGACTGGAACGCTGACTGGGGCGCAGACTGAGCGAGCTTTCGCTTCGTAATCTCGCAGCTCTTGGGAGAGCGACGGTGAGGTATCGGCACCAGCAACCTGCATGGCTGAGACATGCACGTATAGAGCATCGGGCAAGAGTTTGCCGATGGTGCTGCTGCGGCAGGCGCGAACGATGGTGCTGTGAGATAGGCTGGGGGTCAACGCCTTGGTGACATCCATGGTTGAGCTACAGGCGCAAGATCTTAGATCTATTTAACACCGTTATCCTATAGCGCCCAAATGAACTACACCCTGAGAGCTAGGGACTGGCGCTAGATATAGGTGATTGTGACTGGGTAATCGCCAGATATGGAGCTACAATGAGCTACTGGTGATTTTCTGGCGGGCTGTGAATCTCAAAGAATCTCAAAGATGAATGCAGCGGTAACGGATGCAGCCTTGCGGTAAGTCGCCTCCAAAACGATAATAATGGTACGCCAGTACCCAATCGATCGCGTACATCTCTCTGGATGAGGCTGCATGGTCAAGCAAATGGAACGTAATCTGAGCAATGTTGAGGTGAAGCAGCCGCTCATTTTTGCTCGCCATGAAACCTTTCATCCTCGCTTCGGCTGGCTGAAGAAGGGATTTGACCGAGCCAGTCGAGATTCACGAGTGTTTCTCCGCGATGACGCCCCCGTTGTGTTGGGGGTGGGGAAAAACATGGTGCGGTCGATTCGCTACTGGGCGGCAGCTTTCAAGATTTTGACAGACGATCAGCCTACGGAATTCGGCCAACGGCTGCTAGGAGAAGGCGGATGGGACACCTATCTTGAAGATCCGGCATCCCTGTGGCTGCTGCATTGGAAACTCTTGGAAAACTTGCCGGAGTCCCCCTGTCAAGCCACAGCTTGGGGTTATACCTTCAACCAGTTTCTTAGAGCTGAGTTTACGTTTGAAGACCTGTTTCATGAACTCTGTGATTTTCGCGATCGCCACTCTGCCCGCACCGCCGACTCCTCTATCAAAAAGGACGTGAGCTGCCTGTTGAGGATGTATGTTGAGCAACCCACAAAATCTGTGACCAGCGAAGATTCGCTTGACTGTCCGTTCACGCAGCTTGGGCTGATTCATACCGCAGGCGATACGCGCCACTTCACCTTTCGAATCGGCTATAAGCCCAGCTTGCCAGCAGAAATCGTGGTGTATGCCTGTCTGCAACACGCAGCGCGAACCGTGAATAGTCAGACCATTCCTCTCGCCAAGCTTTTGTATGACGAGGGCAGTCCTGGGCTGATCCTGAAGCTGACCGAAAGTGCCCTCTGTAGTGCGATCGAACAGGTGGAGCAGCGATATGGACAAATCAGGGTGTCTGACGCAGCCGGGAAGCTACAGTTGTCGTTTGATCGTCCAGCGTTGGCGTTAGCTGATGAGATTCTAAACCAGTATTACGAGGCGGTGTGAGGTAACAGCAATGACAAATCATAACAGTCACACAGCCTTATCTAGCTATTTCACACTCCATCGTCGCTATCTTCGCTCGGTCAACTTGGAGCGTGATTTAGATCGGCCAGAAACCGTACAGGGTTATGTTCCTACCGAACGCTCGGCTGATGTGCTGCGGCGAATTCTAGCGGCGATCGCCCACCCAAACGCTCATCGAGCCTGGACGATGACGGGCGTATATGGCACGGGTAAGTCGGCATTTGTTCACTATTTGCTGGCCTTGCTGGCTCCCGAAAAAAGCAAAGTCCGCCAAGAAGCCGTGGCGATCGCCCAGCGGGCGTTTGCGGCCAACAGCCCAGAACAGCAGGCCATTGCATCAACCCCATCTAAGCGAGGACTGATTCGAGCGGCTGCCACCGGACGACGGGAACCCCTCTGCTGGACCATTGCCCGCGCCCTTGTGCATGGGGCTGACTCGTTTTGGGCGGGCAAAAAGAAACCCGACGAGCTGTTTAAGACGCTGACGGACTGGCGAATTGAGCTGGAGCGACGGCAGCCCAAAATCGTTGATCAAGATGTGCTGAATGTGGTTCAGGATATGGTGGGTGACGCGAAAACCCACGTGTTTATCGCCATTGATGAGCTGGGCAAAAATCTGGAGTTTGCCACCCATCATCAAAGCGTCAACGATCTGTATTTGCTCCAGCAGCTTGCAGAATTCACCCTTGATGGCGAGCATCAGATTTATTTTCTAGGGGTTCTGCATCAGTCTTTTGCGGGCTATAGCGATCGCCTGTCTGCTGTGGAGCAAAGTGAGTGGAATAAGATTCAGGGGCGATTTGAAGACGTTTTATTTGTCGAATCTCCCAACCAAATGACGCGGCTGATCGGACAAGCGATCGACCATCGCCATGCTGCTCCTGTGCTGGATCAGGTGCAGCAGCAGGCGGATCAGTGGGTGGAGGCGCTTGCCCCGGTCTTGGCTGAGCATGAAGTGTCCGCGTCGATCTTGGCCGATGCCTGCCCGCTGCATCCGATTGCGGCGTTGGCCCTACCCCAGCTCTGTGTCCGCTACGCCCAAAACGATCGCTCCCTCTTCACCTTTTTGACCAGCGACGAACCCTATGCCTTTGGTGAATTCCTCAACACTGCAACAGTTGAGGACAGTGTGATTCCCATGTTGCAGCTCCATCAAATCTACGACTACTTTGTGGAGTCGGTGGCAGGACTCACGTCTCGAATCAACCTACAGCGCTGGGTTGAAATTCAGAGCCTGATTCAAGATGCGCGGGATCAAAGTCCTGATGTGCTGCGGGTGTTGAAAACCATCGGGGTCTTAAATCTAGTCACCTCAGCGGGTAATTTGCGAGCCACGCCGCGCCTGGTGTCTTTGGCCCTGTGCGATCGCCCCGATCGCCCACAGGAGCTAAACCATTGGCAAGCCTTAATCGAAACTCTCCAGAGCAAGGGGCTGATTACCTATCGACGCCAGCTCGACGAACTCAAGATTTGGGAAGGGTCGGACTTCAACGTGGAGGGAGAAATTCGGGCGCTCCTAGAGAAAGACCATGCTCCCCTGGCGGAAACTCTGACGCGAGTCCATCCGCTCAAGCCTGCGATCGCCCAGCGCCACTACACCACCACAGGCAATTTACGCTTCTTTGAGCAGCGCTATGGTGACAGTCGCCTCGATTTGCACCAGCTCCGCTGCTCCGCTGAGGGGTTTGATGGCCTAATTCTCTATTGGCTCGACACTGAGGTTCCTGAAGTCCTTCCGGCTCACACTCAAGACGACAAGCCGCTGCTAGTCGTGAGGACGGAGCAGCTTGACCTGCTGCGGCTACGGGCACAAGAATTTCGAGCTATCCAGAGCGTCAAAACATCGGCTCCCGAACTCTCAACCGACGGCGTTGCCCGCAAAGAGGTGAAGCATCGTTTGATCGAAGCCGAAAGACTTCTCGATGAGACTTTGGCTCAAGCGTTTAATCCGTCTGGTGACCATTGCCGCTATTGGGTCAGCGGCAAAGCAACGAGCATCACCAGCACGAGAGCCTTTCAGTCGGTGCTATCAGATGTGTGCGGTCGCACCTATGCCCAGAGCATCATTCTCGACAACGAACTCATCAACCGCCGCGATCTCACCTCTCAAGGGGCGAAAGCCCGCCGCCAGCTCATCGAAACAATGCTGGAACACAGCCATCAGCAACGCCTGGGGCTGCGGGGCTATGGGCCAGAGGTGGCGATGTATTATTCGGTGCTGGAAGCGTCTGGGATTCACCGTCTGGAGGAAGACCATCCAGAAGCTCGTCAAGACCAAGATGATCAAGAACAAGCTCAGGAACAAGCTCGCCAAGACGAAGATCATCAAGAGGAAAACGGCTGGGGCTTCTATCCTCCCTATGCCACATCCGGGTTGGTCACCATTTGGGCCGCCATTGAGCAATTTTGTTTGGAGTCGCAGCAGCAGCAGCGATCGCTCTATGAGCTGTACGACCAGCTCCAGCAACCTCCTTACGGCATCAAGCCGGGGGTGATTCCGGTGGTGCTGGCGGCGGTGTTGCTCTATCACGTGGATGATGTGGGCATCTACAAAGACGGTACGTTTATCCCGGTGTTGGGGCCAGAGCACTTTGAGCTGCTCGTTAAAGACCCATCGCGGTTTTCGGTAAAGTATTTCGAGATGATGGGCTTGCGATCGCAGGTCTTCAAAGAGCTAGAGATTATCCTACGTGGCCCCAATGCCAAAGCCCCAACAGGCGTTCGCAATGCCTCGCTGCTCGTGGTGGCGAAGCCTCTCTTTAGCTTTGTGCGTAAGTTGCCCAAATATACGTTGCAAACTCAGCGCATTAGCCCTGAAGCTCAGCAGGTGTTGAAGGTGCTGCAAAAAGCTCAAGAACCGGATGAGCTGCTGTTTTTATCGCTGCCGCAAGCCTGCGGGTTTGAGCCGATGCAGCCAGGAAAACTCGAAGATGACAGCATTGCTAAAGCCTTTCGGAAGCGGCTGGTGCAGTGTCTCCACGAGATCCAGACGGCCTATGAAGCGCTGTTGAGTCTGTGCAAAACTCGACTCTATGACGCATTTGGCGTTCGTCAGGAGGCTAATCTGAGAGAAGACGTATTGGTGCAGGCGACGCCGCTGGTCGGGCGCTGTCTTGAGCCGACGCTGAAGCGGTTTATTTTGGCGGCGGTGGATGAGCAGCCGACGGATGCGGAGTGGCTGGAGGCTCTGGCGATGATTGTGGCCGACAAGCCGCCTAAGTCGTGGAATGACGATGACCTGCTGCGGTTTGAGCTGGGCTTGAGCGATTTGGTGCGGCGGTTTAGACATTTGGAAGCCCTGCAAAAAGAGGTGCGGACGAGGGGATCTGGATTTAGCGCCAAACGGCTGACGGTGACGGAGCAAGATGGCTATGAAGTAAACCAAATCATTTGGATGGATGCGGGTGAAGATGCGGTGCTCAATGCCGCTGTGGAAAAGGCGCTAGATCTGCCCGAACTGCAAGACAATCCGCGACGGCAGCAGGCGTTTATTGCGAAGCTGAGCGATCGCCTTTTGAGCCGACCCCGTTCAGACTTAGAGCCTAATTCACATTCTGAAACAGAGCGTTCGAGTCTCCCCAAACCGACCCCTCGCAAGAGAAACTATAGTTAACGAATGGTCTCAGCGTCGCTATTATGACTCTCACTCTCTATCAATGGACGGTCGATAACTATCACCAAGCCATCGATGCTGGCGTGTTTGATCAGCAGTTGGTTGAGCTGCTGAAAGGAAACCTGATCGTCATGCCACCTGAGCGAGAACCCCATGCCTACTACAACAGCGAAGCCGGAGACTATCTTCGCCGTCTGTTGGGCGATCGCGCTAAGGTGCGCGAGTCTCATCCTGTGACTTTGGCGAATGATTCTGAACCGATTCCAGACTTGGCCATTGTTGAGCCGCTGGGGTCGGTGTATCTGGAGCATCACCCCTACCCTGGCAATATTTACTGGCTCATCGAGTTTTCTGATGCCACGCTCGAAAAGGATCTGAACGAGAAAAAAGTCACCTATGCCGAATCTGGAATTCTTGAATATTGGGTAGTAAATCTAAGAGCTAAGCATCTCCATATCTTCAGAAATTTACAACAGGGGCAGTATGTATCTGAAACAGTTGTGACTACAGGAGAGGTGACTCCTCTAGCATTTCAGGATGTGAAAATTCAGGTGCAGCGGCTGATGCATCTTTAATTGCTCCTCGCGCGTTTTAGAAACCTTTCTTGCTCTAGTCTCGCTCTAAACTACCAGAGACATTAAGGATTCGTTGATTAATCCAGGCCGCAAACGACGACATACGATAGCCTCATAGGATGGGCAAAGAGCCACCGCCCGTGCCCATCATCCCAAAAAACTCCCCAATCCCATCTATGAACCGAGAGGTAATGCCACTGTGAGACATATTCTAGGACTGTCGGGCGGCAAAGACAGCACGGCGCTTGCGGTGTTTATGAAGCAGCAGCAGCCCGATTTAGAAATGGAATATTTCTTTTGTGACACCCATAAGGAACTGCCTGAAACTTATGAGTATCTCGATCGCATCGAAGCGCGATTGGGCATCAAAATCACTCGGCTAGAAGCGTCACGGGGGTTTGATCACTGGCTTGATATCTATGGTGGGGCGCTGCCTTCGCCAAAGATGCGCTGGTGTACGAAGCAGATGAAGATTATTCCGCTAGAGCGCTATATCGGAGAGGATGAGGCGACGAGCTATATCGGCATTCGTGCGGATGAGCATCGAGATGGCTATATTTCAAAGCGCCCTAACATTCATCCTGTGTTTCCGTTTAAGGAGCATGGATTGGTGAAGGCTGATGTTTATCGGCTGCTGGAGGAAAGCGGCATTGGCCTGCCAGATTATTATCGCTGGCGCAGTCGGTCGGGGTGTTTTTTCTGTTTCTTTCAGCGCAAGTATGAGTGGGTGAAGCTGGCGGAGGAGCATCCAGATCTGTTTGCGGAGGCGATCGCCTATGAGCAAAATCATGCGGATGGTCGCACGTATACGTGGACGGAGGGCGAAACGCTACAGGAGCTGGTAGAGCGGAAGGAGCAAATCATTGCTGACCATGATCGAGCAATGGCTCGACAACACCAACAAACGCCCGATCGCCCGTTGGCGGATGTGTTGACGGATGTGTTGGATGAAGAGGATGAAACGCTGCCTTGTTTGGCCTGTCAGGTGTGAGGTTGCCCTTCCAAGGTTCTAAGTTTGGAGGAGTCAGCTAAGCGGAGTGTGGTTTTAGTGGTGTGAATATGACGAGAGTTCCGGGATTGCCGTTGAATAAAGCTGATGTGCGATCAGGACTATTAGCTTGGGCTGATCGCCCTAATGCGCCAGTTGCAGCGGTGATGGAGCAAACGGGATTGAGTCGTCAGCGAGTCAGTAATGCTAAACAGTGGGCTTTATTAGGTAACTTTTTAGATCAAAAGGGTCTAACACCAGAAGGAAAATTAGCGCTACAAAAAGATCCATATCTAGAAACAACTGTCACCGATTGGCGAGTTCACCTTATCGGGAGTTTCGACGGTCAGAACTCAAGTATTCAGCCTCAAAGCCTCGCAGACTGGGATATTTGGGCACATATTGTTTATAGTTTTTTGCCAGAACATTCAACGTTCACAAAAGAAGAATTATTCCAATACTTAGCACAATATTTTGATTCTGATAAGCTAGAGAATCCAATCAAAGTATTGCTCAAGACTTATACAGAAGCGAGTGCGATCGCCAATTCTGCATTCCTGACCCGAAACGGAGATACATATGCTACAGGTAATCCGAATCTTGAGAACGTGTATACCGTTGGTTATGTATTAGCAACGATTTGGCAGCAAGATATTGGCGATCAAGTGTCTGTGCTAGTCGATGAGCTTCTGAATTCTCCAGTAGGACTAGGGAAAGTTTTAGGACTCGACTCATCGCAGGTGCGAGATCAGCTCGATCGCCTCACAGAAGCCGAGATTATCGAACAGCGCTCAGCCAAACCTCATGCAGCAGGTCAAACTCCACTCCGTCGCCAGTCCCACGAAACAAATTATGTCGTGGTGCGCTGTTGGGATAATCCGTTAGAACTATTAGAAAAAGCCTACGATCAAGACTCTGTGGCTCCAAATCGTCCATTAATTCAGGCATTAGACGGCATCTTAGATGACGAGGATGGAGAATTGCCCTTCCTTTCATCAATGCAGAACTGGTTTTCAAACCTCCGTCCACAACAATCTCAATTTGCGCCGGAAGGCTCCGCGATCGATACGCTTTTGCATTTGGCAGGCTAAAACATACTCACGCTGGAGTCCATACGCCGCAAGAGTTGCGTCAATAACTTCCCAAAGATCTGCGAGTTCAGTCGCTAAGTTGGCATCGGTTGCGGTTGCGGCTTCTTGCGCTTCCTCAATCAGCTTTTGTCGCAAAGCTTGTCGATAGTCTTCATTTGTCATCGCTTCCACCGAAAATCGCACATGCTGACTGTCCAAAATTTCGGGAATGAGATCGCGCACCAATTTGTTGTGTTCTTTACGGGGCATAATTTTCATGTCCTCTCTGGATGGATCAAAAACAATAACAAAATCACCTTGAGGTGTATAACGACGCAAAATATGCAGATAATTTTCTGCATCCTTGCGCTTTCGAAATCGGCTAACCACGACACGCTGCATCTGGGGCAATCGTCGCACGATCGCCCAAACATGGAGAGAACTGTGATAAATCATAGAGTGACTTGAATTCGGTCAAACCCAAGTGAGACACTTAATCTAAGTGCCTCTAGGGATAAGCAGTTGAGCCTTGTTTGCGGTTTAAGCTTACCTTGCAACTAGAAATCAGTTTCTAGAAAAACAGGCTCTTTGTCAACCATTTTCTAGAAATCAATTTCTAAATGACTTTTGCCTCTTCTGATCAGCCTCCTAGCTCAACCCTAAAGCAACTGAGAGAAAAAGCCGGACTTTCTCAGGAGGCACTGGCACGGGTCGTTGGCGTTAGTGGCAAGACCGTCAGTAATTGGGAGAGAGGCATGAGTGTAGCGAGTTTAACCGTTCCCCAGATGAAAGCGCTTTGTGACGCAT
>JGI12210J13797_10029839_pt1 | contig 10790 bp, 7 predicted proteins | sample ElkSlonscriptome_3_FD_13797 | JGI IMG/M metagenome (IMG submission 13797) | reverse complement strand
TGACCGGCCGCCAGTCCCAGCGCGATCGTGAGGATTCCCAGCCCGACCGAGAGATGCACCCGCAGGCGAAGAAAATCGCGCGATGCATATCCAAGCGCCCTATCGACCAGCGGCGACAGCAGGATCAGCGCGCCGAGATAAAGCAGCGCCGGGCCGGGCCATTCCCAGCCGAACGTCCAGGGCAGGAAAAGCGCCACGGCCAGCAGGCTGGGCATCACGGCGACCAGATAGGCACCTGCGCCCGCCCCTCGATCCGCGGCATTGATGGAAACAGCCTGCCCCCACCACACGCCGCCCAGAAAGCTGAAGATCGCCGCGCCATAGGCAAAGCCGCCCGCCAGTGCGTTGTAGGCATATTGATCGCCGGCCAGCACCAGAGCGAGGCATAGCGCCTGCGGCAACAGCCCGGCATAGCCGAGCCATAGCGCGGCGGGTGTTAGCGATCGTGTCCCGTCCATGCTGCGCAAAACCGTGCGGCTGCCTCTCGGTTCCCGCCAGCGGTTGCAGGGAAACGGGAATTGCGGCAGTCAACCGCGCATGGACATGTTCGATCTTTCAGGGCGCGTCGCGGTCATCACCGGTGGCAATAGTGGCCTCGGCCTTGCCATGGCGCGCGGTCTGATCAAGGCGGGCGGCGACGTCGCCATCTGGGCGCGCGACGGAGACAAGAACGCGGGCGCTGTAAAGGAGCTTCAGGGGCTGGGCGGTGGTCAGGTCATCGCGGCGAATTGCGACGTCACCCGCGAAGACGAAATCGAAGCCGCGATGGCGAGCACGCTGGATCGGTTCGGGCGCGTCGATTCCTGCTTCGCCAATGCCGGTCGCTCCGGCGAGGGCGCGCGGATCCCGGACATGACGGCGGAAGGCTGGGATGCGGTCATGGCCGTCAACATCCGCGGCGCGGCGCTGACCTACAAGCACGTGACCCGCCACATGGTCGAACGCGCAAATAGCGGCGATCCGGGCGGAAAGCTGATCGCGACATCCTCTGGCCAGTCGATCATGGGGGTTAACAAGAGCGCGGACTATGCCGCGTCGAAGGCTGCCCTCAATGGCCTGACGCGGGGCGCGGCGTTCGAACTTGCGCGCTATGGCATTACCGCGAACGCACTGCTTTTCGGATATTACGAAACCGATATAACGGCGAACGCCGATCCCAGATTTGGCGAGTGGATCGCCAAGCGCATACCGCTGAGGCGACCGGGCGACCACGAGGGGCTGGAAGGGCTGGCCGTTTTCTTCGCTTCAGCGAACAGCGATTACATTACTGGGCAATCGCTACCCGTCGATGGCGGTCTTTCTATCAGTTGAGGTTTTCGCTCGCAGCGCTGCGAGCGACGGGAAGCGGCCCTAAACGTGCGGACAAAAGCTTGGTTCCCTTACGTTTTTCGGAACACCAGTCCGGTGCGGGCCGTTGATTGGTCAGACACCGCGGCGATGACCGGCGAAAGGCTCCGTCGTCGCAAAGCTGACCGACGAAGGAAATTGATATGCTCGAACTCATCACACTGATCGCCACGATCTTCATTCCCCCTCTCGGCGTCGCGCTGAAGAAGGGGCTCAGTTCCGATTTCTGGATCAACCTGATCCTGACGCTGCTGTTTTTCGTCCCCGGCCTGATCCACGGAATCTACGTCAACTACATCAAGGGCGGTGGACGCGCGCTGACGTAACACGAACCATCCGACCCTTTTGAAGGTCGAGCGGAGCGGGCCCGGGAAATTTCCCGGGCCCGCTTCGTTTGTGACGCGGGAGCGCTATATAGGGTTTTTCGGGGGTCTCATGAACGACACGACATCTGGCAATTCCAACGACGATGACGGCATTGGCGCTGACGAGCAATTCACCGAGCAATTCAAGGATCATCCAGACGACAAGGCCCGTCAGCGCGCCGTACCATCGGGACGGATGGCCCGGTTCGGCACGTTCAGCCGGCTCGTCGGCGGCGTTGCAGGCGGAATGGCAGCGGAAGGCGCTCGCCGGTTACGCAGCGGCGAGCGGATCAATCCGCGGGATCTCGTCCTGACGCCGGGCAATGTTCAGCGCATGACCGACAGGCTGTCGCACCTGCGCGGGGCGGCGATGAAGATGGGCCAGATGATCAGCCTCGATGCCGGCGATTTCCTGCCTGACGAACTTTCGAAAATCCTCGCGACCTTGCGCGATCAGGCAAACTTCATGCCCGCGCGACAACTCGACAAGGTGTTGAAGGCCGAGTGGGGACCGGACTGGCGCAAGCAGTTTCGCTGGTTCAATCCCCGCCCGATCGCCGCCGCTTCGATCGGGCAGGTGCACAAGGCACTGACCCGCGATGGCGAATTGCTGGCGATCAAGGTGCAATATCCCGGCGTTGCGAAAAGCATCGACAGCGATGTCGACAACGTCATGACCCTTCTGAAAGTCGCCGGTTTCGCGCCACCCGAACTCGAAGTCGACAAGCTGCTCGCCGCCGCCAAGCAACAGCTTCACGAGGAAGCCGATTACAAGCGCGAGGGCGAGCAGATGACGCTCTATCGCGAGCGATTGGCCGGCAATGACGGCTTCGTCGTGCCGCGCCTGCACGAGGGGCTGACGCGCGGTTCGATCCTGGCGATGAGTTTCGAGGAAGGCACTTCGATCGAAAAGCTTGCCGAAGAGCCGGAAGAACGGCGCGACGAAATCTACGCGCGCCTAATAAGGCTAGTCGCGCGCGAATTGTTCGAATTCGGCGTCATGCAGACCGATCCCAATTTCGCCAACTTCACCTATCGGCGCGACACCGGGCAGATCGTCCTGCTGGATTTCGGCGCGTGCCGCCCGGTCGATCCGGCGGTTTCGAACGGATATCGCGGCATGTTGATCGCCGGACTCGAAGGCAATCGCGAGGACGTCCTCAAGGAGACCCTGAATGCCGGTTTCATGATGCCTATCGTAGCCGAACGACACCCGGAGCGGGTCAACCGGATGATCGACATCGTCATCAATGAGATGCGCGAAGACCGAAAGTTCGATTTCGGCGATCGCGCCTTCGTCCCGCTATTGCGCGAAGAAGGTTACGCGATCGCACAAGACAAGGACACCTGGGCCTTCCCCCCGATCGAGACCCTGTTCGTGCAGCGCAAGGTCAGCGGCACCGCCCTGCTCGGCGCGCGGTTGAAGGCGAAGGCGAACGTCCGCCGCATCACCGAGGAGGTGCTGGAAAAAACCGCCCCCTTTCCGGTGCCGAAACCCTGAACAGCCTGCGCGCGCCTAGCCCTCGGCCAAGCGCGCCGAGATCCAGCGGTCGATGTGCTGTTCGAGAACGGATAGCGGGATCGATCCGTTTTCCAGCACCGCATCGTGGAATGTGCGCAGGTCGAAATTCGCGCCCAGCGCTTCCTCGGCGCGGGCGCGTAGCTCACGGATCTTCAGCTCACCGATCTTGTAGGCCAGCGCCTGCCCCGGCCATGTCATGTAGCGGTTGACCTCGGCATCGACATTGCCCGGCGTCAACGCGGTATTGTCGAGCATGTAATCGACCGCGCGCTGTTTGCTCCAGCCTTTCGAATGCAACCCGGTATCGACCACGAGCCGCGTGGCGCGCCACATTTCATAGCTAAGCCGACCCATCTGCTTCGCGGGCGTGTCGTACAGCCCCATCTCGATTCCGAGCCGCTCCGAATACAGGCCCCAGCCTTCTACGAAAGCGGTGAAGAACGTGCCGTTGGCGCGCAGCGGATGGATGTCGAGTTCCTGTTGCAGCGCGATCTGGTGGTGATGCCCCGGCACTGCCTCGTGCACGCCAAGCGCGGGCAGCTCCCACAGCGGGCGCTGATCGAGTTCGGTCGTGTTGATGCGGTATATGCCCGCCGATCCGGTCTCGAGGCTACCCGGCTCGTAATAGGCGGTGGTGTTGCCGGGTGCGCTGGCGGCGGGAATCGGTTCGACCGTGTAGGGCTGGCGCGGCAGCGTGCCGAACAATTGCGGCATGAATCCATCGATTGTCTTGGCCAGGGCGGCGACGTATTCGACGTATTCGTCCGCATCGGTCATGTAATATTGCGGATCGGTGCGCAGATGCTCGATGAACGCCTCTCGGCTATCGAAACCGGCCTCAGCCGCGACCTGCTCCATCTCGGCGCGGATCCGCGCGACTTCGGACAGGCCCAGCTGGTGGATCTCGTCCGGCGTCATGTCGGTGGTGGTGAAGCTGCCGACGCGATAGGCGTAGTAATCCTCACCGCCCGGCGTCGCGAGAATACCGGGCACGCCCGTGCGACAATTGGGCGCGTAATCCTCGACGTAGAAGCCCAGAAATTCCTCATAGGCAGGCAAGACCTGCGATTCGATCGCGGCCTTCGCGGCGAGGCTGAGTTCGTCCCATTCGGCCTGGCCGATCGAGGCGGGCTTCTCTCCTGCGAAGGGCTGCCAGAAAGGTGATTGCGTGTAGTCGTCGATCAGCTGGCGCTCGATTCGATTCTCGAAACCCTCCATCGGCTCGCATGGCTGGGTCAGGCCGCGCCTGACCGCTTCGCGGCTGCGTTCGATCCCTTGCCGATTGACTGCGGGAAACGCGTTCAAACGGTCGATATAGCTGCGATAATCGGCCGCGGTGAAGAACGGCGAGCGATACGGCAGCGAGGCAAAGCCGGAGAACCAGCCGCCGCGATTGGTGAACAGGATATAGCGGGTCTGGGCATAATCGCTGGCGGCGATCGCATCTTCGAAACTGCTTTCCAGAACGGCGTAATCGACCTGAAGGTCGAGCGGCAGCGCATCGGAATCGATGGCGCGCAGACGTTCCAGATATTCGCGCGTTTCAGTGATCTGACGATCGTATTCGGCAAGCGACAGGTCGTTCAGCCGGCCATCGCCGCGCCGGTCGCCGACGCTGGTCGCGAGAGTGGGCGATGCGTCCAGCGTGGATTGCCAGACTTCCTCACGCAGATCCTCGTAATCCTCGACCGGGCCGGCGAGAGCAGGCCCGGCGAGCATTGCGGCAATTGCGAGAGCCGAAACCGGATAGCGCATCGAAATTTCCCCTTTTGGCGACAATCTATCGTTATGTTTACTTCGACGTGCTGTAACACGCGATAATCATGCCAGACCAGAACTCAATCCGGCCCGCCATACTGTTCGTGTGCCTCGGCAATATCTGCCGCTCTCCCATGGCGGAAGGCGCGCTTCGCTCCGCTGCGGCGAAAGCGGGGTTGGAAATCCGTATCGATTCGGCCGGGACGGCGGATTATCACATCGGCTCTGCTCCCGACCCGAGAGCCATTGCGGCGGCTCGCACGAACGGTGTCGATATTTCCGGGCTGAAGGCGCGGCAGCTGGCCGCCGAAGATTTCCGGAATTTCACCCACATTTTCGGCCTCGACAAAGCGAACATGGAGGGGATCAGGGCGCGCTGTCCCAACAACACGACGGCGTCCGTTGCGATGCTGCTCGAAGCCCTGCCCGGACATGACAGTGAACCGGTGGTCGACCCCTACCACGGTGACGATGAGGGGTTCGAAGCGTGCTGGGATATTGTCGCCGAAGCGGCGGACGCGCTGGTCGAACGGTTCATGATCGAAGGCGTCGACGCGCGGTTCTAGCCGCCGCGCAGCAGCTGCACGCCCCAATCGCGCTCGAACAGGTAAAGCAGGATCCGCGCAGCCTCGCCGCGCGGCGAGGTCAGGCCGCCATCGCGGTCCATCAACAGCCGCGCATCGGCATGGGCCGCGGGCAACAGGCGCTGCACCTGATCGAGGTCTGCGATGCGAAACGCGGCATCGCCGGATTGCCGCGTGCCGAGCAATTCGCCCCCGCCGCGCAATTCCAGATCCTCCTCGGCGATACGAAAGCCGTCCTGCGTCTCCCGCATCAGGGCAAGCCGCTTGCGTCCCGTCTCCGACAATTCACCGCCGCGCAGCAGCAGGCAAACCGATTTCTCGCTACCCCTGCCCACTCGTCCGCGCAATTGGTGAAGCTGGGCGAGGCCGAACCGTTCGGCCTGTTCGATCACCATCAACGTCGCGGCGGGCACATCGACCCCGACTTCGATGACGGTCGTAGCAACCAGCAGTTTCGCCTCACCGCTGGCAAACCGTTCCATCGCGGCGTCTTTCGCTTCGGGTGGCAATTGTCCGTGGACCAGCACGACCGCCTCTCCGAACCGCTCTTTGAGCGCGGCATAACGCGCTTCTGCGGCGGCAATGTCGTCGGATTGAAACGAGCCGCTGGCCTCGCGCACCATCGGACATACCCAATAGGCCTGCTGGCCGCCCGCCAGATGCCGCTCGACCGCGCCGACGACGTCTTCCATCCGGTCCTGCGGCACGACGCGGGTATCGATCGCCTGTCGGCCGGGTGGCAATTCGTCGAGGCGGCTGACATCCATTTCGCCATATTGCGCGAGCGTAAGCGAACGGGGGATCGGGGTCGCCGTCATCGCCAGCGTATGCGGGCTGCGCTGCCCCTTCCCCGCCAGCGCCAACCGCTGCGCGACGCCAAACCGATGCTGTTCGTCGATCACGACGAGGCCGAGGTCGCGATAGGCGACACTGTCCTGAAACACCGAGTGCGTGCCGACGAGTATGTCGATCGAGCCGTCGAGCAGGCCCATGAGTATCCCCTCGCGCTCGCGCCGTTTGGCCCGCCCGGTCAGCAGCGCGACCTCTACGCCGGCCGGCGCGGCCATCGCGCGCAGCGTTTCGAAATGCTGGCGCGCAAGGATCTCGGTCGGAGCGAGCATCGCGGCCTGTTTGCCAGCCTCGTTCGCGATCAACATCGCTTCCAGCGCGACGACGGTCTTGCCCGCGCCGACATCGCCTTGCAGCAATCGCAGCATCGGGGCCTCCTGCCGCAGGTCGCCCTCGATCTCGTCGAGGGAGCGGCGCTGCGCCCCGGTCATGGCGAAGGGCAATCGAAGCCGGTCGCGCAAGTGCCGATCGCCGATCAGCGCCTGGCCCTTGCGACGGCGGCCCTCGGCCTTGACCAGCAGGAGGGCGAGGCTGTTCGCCAGCAATTCGTCATAGGCGAGCCGATCGCGCGCGGCGGGATTGTCGTCCTTGTGCGCAAGATGCAGCGCGTCGCGCCATTGGGGCCAGCCAGCCTGTTCGAACTGGCCCGGCTCGATCCATTCGGGCAGCTCCGGCAGCCGCGCCAGCGATTGTCCGACAAGCGAACCGACGCGCGGCTGCGTCAAACCCTCGGACAGGGCATAGACGGGTTCGTTCAGCCTTCCCAGATGCGCGTCGCTTTCGGTTTCGACGTGATCGGGGTGAACGATCTGGAGCATGTCGCCATACCGGTCCAGCCGCCCCGCTACCCAGCGCCGCTCCCCGACCGGCAACAGCTTCTTTGCGGTGTAGGATGCGCGCCCGAAATAGGTCAGCGCACAGATATTGCCCACCTCGTCCTGCGCCAGCACGCGATACGGCCCGCGCCCCGGATTGAACGGTGCGCGGTGTTCGGTCGGAGTCAGCGCGACGATCACCTGCTCGCCCTCGGATCCTTCATCCAGATTGGCGATGGCCCGCCTGGTGACGAAGCGTTCGGGCATATGATAGGCGACGTCCTTCACCGTATCGAGCCCCAGTTTTTCGAGCGGCCTGGCCATTTTGGGGCCCACGCCGTCCAGCGTGCGGGTCTCGGCAAAGATGGGGTTGAGGATATCGGGACGCATGGCTTCGACCCTATAGCCGCTTGCGCCTGTCAGGCGAGTGTCTTACCTCGGCCTGGATGACGGATATGCCCACCTTCGAACAGAGACTGGCCCGCGCGAAGTTTCGCGCATGGCATCGCGGCACGCGCGAGGCGGATTACATGATCGGCGGCTTCTTCGATCGCTATCACGCCAATTGGGGCGAGACGGAGATGGTCTGGTTCGAGGACCTGCTGGCCGAGGACGATGTCGACATCATGGCCTGGGGGCTGAAAACGCAAAGCGCGCCCGAACGCTTCGACGGCGAGATGATCGAGCGCATGCAGAAGCTCGACTATGTCGACATCCCGCGCTAGCGAACGGCTTCTTTCAAAAGCTCCGCTCTCGTGGCCATAGCGGCAATCGGGAACGTGATGCGCCTTTCAGGTCTTTGACCCACTAGATCATGCCCGAACTCGACTCGATCCTGAAGGCGGACGGCCCGCTGACGCTATCCTCCCTGCCGCGCGGCGCGCAGCCGCTCGTCATGGGCGACCTAGCGCGCGCGGCCCAGCGGCTGAAAGGCGGGCAACGCGCGGTGTTCATCGCCGCCGATGACGGTGCGATGCATGGACTGGCCGAGGCATCGCGCTTCTTCGCACCCGGCGTCGAGGTCATCGAATTTCCGGCATGGGATTGCCTTCCCTACGACCGTGCCAGCCCCGCCCTTACGATCAGCGCGCAACGACTCTCGGCCCTGTTCCGGTTGCAGCGTCCGGGCGCGGACGCGCAATTGCTCGTTACGACGGTCAACGCCGTATTGCAGCGCGTGCTCACCCCGTTCCGCATTCGCGAAAGCGTGCGCGAGTTCAAGCCGGGGGCGACGATCGGGCATGAAAGCCTCGCCGCATTGCTGACCCGGCAGGGCTATTCGCGCACGGACACTGTGATCGATCATGGCGAATTCGCGGTACGCGGGTCGATCGTCGATATCTTTCCCTCCTCGCTCGATTCCGGCCTGCGCCTCGATTTCTTCGGCGATGAGCTCGAAAGCTTGCGGCTGTTCGACCCTTCGACGCAGCGATCGACCGGAACGCTCGATTCGCACCTTCTGCTGCCCGCGTCGGAAGCGCTGCTGGACGACGATACGATCAAGCGTTTTCGCTCGCGCTATCGCGAACGGTTCGGTGCGTCAGCCACGCAGGATCCGCTCTACGAAGCGGTGAGCGAGGGTCGGCGGCTGGCTGGCATGGAGCATTGGCTGCCGCTGTTCGAGGACCGACTGGCGACCGTGTTCGATCACCTGGGCGAAAGCGACGTCGTGGTGATCGACAATGCAGCGCTCGGCGCTGCGGAAGAACGCCTGTCCGACATCAACGACTATCACGAGCAGCGCGGCCGGATCGCTTCGGAAAAAAGCGGCAGCTATCGCCCGCTCTCGACCGACGCGCTGTATCTGGCGCAGGACGAATTCGAACAGGCGATGCGCGATGCCCCGGCCCACCGCGCCAGCGTCTTCGCCGCCCCCGAAGCGGGCCAGAGCGTCGATTTCGGTTTCAAGGCGGCCCGTGATTTTGCGCCCGAACGCGCCCGTGGCGACAACGTTTACGAGATCGCCGCCGCTCACCTGAAATCCATTGGGAAGGACGGGCGAAAGCCGATGCTCGCCGCCTATTCCACCGGCAGCCGGGCGCGCATCGCCTCGATCCTGGAGGAAGCCGGCACGCCCATCGCGCTGGCCGCGAACTGGCAGGAAGCGCAGGGTCTGGCGGCCAAGGGAACAGCGGCGGCGATGGTCCTGCCTCTGGAAACCGGCTTTTCCAACGATACGCTGGAATTGCTGACCGAACAGGACGTGCTCGGCGACCGGCTCGTCCGGCGCAAGAAGAAGCGCAAGGATTCCGACGCTTTCCTCGCTGAATTGCAGGCCCTGGCGCGTGGCGATCTCGTCGTTCACGTCGAACACGGGATCGGCAAATACCTCGGTCTCGACCCGATCCCCGTCGGCAAGAGCCAGCACGATTGCGTCACGCTGGAATATTCAGGCGGCGACAAGCTGTTCATCCCGGTCGAGAACATCGATGTCCTTTCCCGCTATGGCTCTGGCGAGGACAGCGTCCCGCTCGACCGGCTTGGCGGCGAGGCATGGCAGAAACGCCGGTCGAAGCTGAAAGAGCGCATCACCGCGATCGCGGGCGAGCTGATGAAGGTCGCAGCGGAGCGATCGCTCAAGAAAGCGCCCGTCTTCGAGGCTGACGATGCGAGCTACAACCAGTTCGTCGATCGCTTCCCGTGGGAGGAAACCGACGATCAGGAAGCCGCCATCGCCGATGTGCTGCGCGATCTGGAAAGCGGCAAGCCTATGGATCGGCTGGTCTGCGGCGATGTCGGTTTCGGCAAGACGGAAGTGGCGATGCGCGCGGCCTTCGTCGCGGCGATGAACGGGCAGCAGGTCGCGGTCGTTGCCCCCACCACCCTTCTCGCGCGCCAGCATTACCAGAATTTCGCCGAGCGCTTCGCAACGTTTCCGCTCAAGGTCGGGCGGCTTTCGCGGCTCGTATCCTCCAAGGAGACAACCGCGACCCGAGAGGGGCTGGCCGATGGCACGGTCGACCTTGTCGTGGGCACGCATGCGATCCTGTCGAAATCGACCAATTTCAAGAATCTCGGCCTCGTCATCGTCGATGAGGAGCAGCGCTTTGGCGTGACGCACAAGGAGAAGCTGAAACAGCTGCGCTCCGACGTGCACATGCTGACCCTCACCGCGACGCCGATTCCGCGCACCTTGCAGATGGCAATGTCGGGCCTGCGCGAACTTTCCACGATCCAGACCCCGCCGATCGACCGCCTCGCCGTGCGCACTTACGTGATGGAATGGGACGACATGGTGATGCGCGAAGCGCTGCTGCGCGAGCATCATCGCGGCGGGCAGAGCTTCATCGTCGTGCCGCGCATCTCCGACATGGCGGCGCTGGAGGAATGGCTGGGCGAAAACGTGCCGGAAGTGAAGGCGGTGTCGGCTCACGGCCAGATGAGCGCCGCCGAGATCGAGGAGCGCATGAGCGCCTATTACGAAGGCAAGTATGAAGTGCTGCTTTCGACCACGATCGTCGAATCCGGGCTCGACCTGCCAAGCGCAAATACGATCATCATCCACCGCGCCGACCGCTTCGGCCTTGCCCAGCTCTACCAGTTGCGCGGA
>JGI12210J13797_11115528_pt1 | contig 10792 bp, 10 predicted proteins | sample ElkSlonscriptome_3_FD_13797 | JGI IMG/M metagenome (IMG submission 13797) | reverse complement strand
GCCGTGGACCCGCAGCCTGCCGCGCGATCTCATTCCCTACATGACCTCGACCAACCAGGTCCCGATCATGACCCAGTCGGACAGCGTGCTGAACCTTGGCCCCAATGCCTATGGCAAGCCGTCGGCGGCCTATCACATTCTGCGCGACACGGTGATCGGCCGTGAACGGTTCGATTTCGCGCTGCGCGAATATGCGCGCCGCTGGAAGTTCAAGCGCCCGACCCCGGAGGATTTCTTCCGCACGATGGAGGAGGCATCCGGCACCGATCTCGACTGGTTCTGGCGCGGCTGGTTCTACACCACCGACCATGTCGATATATCCCTGGATGCGATCCACCGCCTGCGGCTCGACACGAAGAACCCTGACATCGACCTCAAGCGTCGCCGCGACGAATCGCTGGGCGAGCCGGAAAAGGTCGGCGTGCGGCTCAACGAGGAACAGGGCGTGCCGATCTGGGTGCTCGAAAATCCGGGCGTAACCGATTTCTATGACGAGAACGACCAGTTCACCGTCACGCCCAGCGACCGGGAAGATTACCAAGGCTTCCTCGAGAGCCTTGAACCTTGGGAGCGGCGCACTCTCGAACGCGCGGTCAGGGAAGACGCGAATTACTACGTCCTCAGCTTCTCGAACAAGGGCGGGCTCGTAATGCCGATCATCCTCGGCCTCACATTCGAGGACGGCAGCACGCAGCGAATGACCATCCCGGCCGAGATCTGGCGGCGCAATCCCACGCAGGTGAGCAAGCTGCTCGTCTTTCCCAAGGGCAGGAGTCTCGCCAGCGTCGTCGTCGATCCGGACTGGGAGACGGCCGATGCCGATATCGAGAACAATCACTATCCGCGCCGGATCATCGAAAGCCGGGTCGAGGCGTTCAAGTCGCCCGAGGCAAGCTCGCGCACGGGCCGCGACCTGATGGCCGAAAGCCAGGGTTCGAACTGATGCGCTGGCTCCTCGCGGTGCTGGCGGCGCTGGCGCTCGCCGTTCCGGCTTCGGCACACCAGCAGAAGACGGCGATCTCGATCATCTCGCACAATGAACGCACCGGCATGCTCGAGGTCGTTCACCGCGTGCCGCTTCACGATGCCGAGCATGCGCTGAAAAGGCGCGGGATCGCGGCGCCCGACATCATCGGCGACATAACCAGTCGTCGGGAGTTCGTGCGTTACATCGCCGAGCGTTTCACGGTGACGCATGAAGGCGAGCCGATCGCCTTCACCCTGCTCGGCAGCGAAATCGACGGTGGCAGCCTCGTCGTCTACGAGGAAGCGCCCTCGCCCGGCCCCGGCGCGCGGCTGACGGTGCGGTCGCTGATCCTGACCGATGTCTGGGCGCGGCAGGAAAACCGCGTGAATATCGGAAGCAGGACCGAAGCCGAGACGCTGATCTTCCGCGCGGGCGACCCGGCAAGGGGCGCCGTGCTGCGCTAGACGGGCCCCGCCACCGGGATGCCGGACTGCAAGGTGATGCAGGCAGCCCCGCCCCGTGAGGCGGAAGAGCGAGTCTTCCCGCGCGCTCACCCGGTGTGGCGGCCGGGAATAGCCGGGCTGCGCCATCGCGGGTCGCGAGCGGCTCTTTCAGGCGATCTGGAGAAGCAGGCTGCGAAATTCCTCGGCGTGCCAGACATCGGTGACGAGGCCCTCCTCGTCGATCCGGATGACATCCATACCGTTGATGGTGAAGCTCTTGCCCCTTGCCTCCACCCCCATCAGCGGCATCCCGCTATGCGTCCCGGTCATCGTCCAGCGGTCGCAAACCATGTCTGCGTCGACCACGTAGCACTCTATCCGCATGGCGAGATCGGGCACCGATTGCCTGAGCCAGCGCAGCACATCGAGGATGCCTTCGATGCCCGGCCGCTGGCTGGGTGCCGGATTGTGGTCGACCAGTGCGGGATGATAGATTTCATGCGCGAGGTCGGCTTTCCCGCCCGCCCAGAGTTCCTCGATATGACGCCGCGCGATGGCGAGATTGCGCCGCTCGCGCTCGTCGAAATGCGCTTCGCCCGGAACGACCGCATCGGCGCCGGGAGCCGCGCGTGCCCGGGTTTCGACGGACGCGGCCATTTCTGCGATCGGGTCCACGGGCTTGCCGATATCGAGCGTGTCGACGCCGATCTGGTTCATGAGCTGGGCCATTTCCTCGACGTGCCAGAGATCGCCGATCCGCCCCTCCTTTGCGCGGACCATGTCGATCCCGGAAATCCGGATCGCATTTCCGCTCGCTGGCACGCCCAGAAGCTCGCCCGAATGGGTTCCGGTGAGCGTCCAGACATCGACGCCGAAGTCTCCTGCGACCAGCGTCGCGTGAAGGTCCATCCGCATTCCGCCAATGCCTGCGCGGAAATGTTCGACCACGTCCTTGAGCGCCTCGCGGCCCGAAGGCTGGCCCGGCACGGGCATGTGGTCCGCGATCGCCTCGGCATAGTTCGCATCGACGAGCTGCGTGCGACCCCTGCCCCAGATTTCCTCGATCTGGTCGTTCAGCAACCGCCGGATCGTGGCGGACGAGTTCATCGGATCCGTCATTGCGCCGACATCCCTCCATCGACCGCAAGGCAATGGCCGGTGACGAAGCTCGCACGGTCGCTCAGAAGCCAGGCGGCGGCTTCGGCGACTTCGCGCGCGGTCGCGATGCGGCCCATCGGGTGCGAGGCTGCGGCACCCTCGGCAAAGCCCGGATTGGCGACGAAGCCGCGCTCGGTCAGCATCGGGGTCTCGACCGCACCCGGAAGGACCGCGTTGACGCGCACGCCCGCAGGCGCGGCTTCCAGCGCGGCGGAGCGGGTGAGGCCGATCACCGCGTGTTTCGAAGTGCTGTAGGCGGCCAGCCCCGGCGCGCCGAGCCAGCCCATCACGCTCGAGGTGTTGACGATGGCGCCGGCTCCCCGCTCCATGAAGCCGGGCAGGAGCGCTTTCAGGCAATTCCACAGGCCCGCGACATTGACCTCCTGGACCTTGCGGAATTCCTCGTCCGGATAATCCGCGATGGGCGTCATGCGCCCGCCCAGCCCCTCGATGCCGGCATTGTTGAAGGCGCCGTCGAAGGGCCCATGCCGGTCGAGCGCCTCGGCAAGCGCGGCGCGGTCGGTGATATCGCCAAGAAAGCCGTCGCCCCCGCCAACCTCGCGGGCAACCCGCAGAACCGCCTCGTCGCGGTCGAACAGGACGACAGAGGCGCCGTATTCGCGCAGCAGATGCGCCGCCGCGCGGCCGATCCCGCTTGCACCGCCCGTGACGAGGATCCGCTTGCCATCAAGCATCGTGCGTCTCCCCGCCTTTTTCGGCATAGCCGTGGACGCTGTTGTCGGGCGCGCCGCCAGCCTCGCGATAGGCGGCGACTATGCGGTCGAGATGCTGCCCCTCGACCGCCGACTTGCGATAATCGGCCGGGTCGACGCCGTATAGCGGCGCGGCGTTCTGCCCGAGGATCGCACGCTTCAGGGGACTGTCCGCACCGCCCAGCGCCTCGAAGCCGAAGCGTTCCATCAGGTCGTCCGGCATGCGCAGGCGGCGCAGCGCCTCGACCTGCCATTGCGGCGATCCGTACCAGACGCTGTCGGTCCCCCACAGCACCTTGTCGGCCCCCAGCCCCTTCACCAGCATCCCGATCATCGCCGCGGCGAGGCGCGGGTGGGTGAGCACGGTAAAGGCGAAGCTCGCGCCGATATCGGCATAGACATTGTCCACGCCCCATTCTTCCGGGATCGCGGCGCAGTCGCTCACCCAGTCGATCCGCCCGGTCTCCTCGAAACGTTCGAGTTCGGCGATCGTCGGCTGCGGAATGGTGCGATAGCCGGCGTGGTAGATGACGAAATTGAGCTGCGGCCAGTCACGCGCGGCGCGGCCCACATCGTCGACCTTGGCGAAGGGTTCGGCCCCCGGCATGACCTCGTCCGCGTCGGCCGGCAGAAGGCCCTTGTGGATGCAGACATTGCGCACGCCCGCCTTCACCATCCGCTCGTAGGCGGGATACATCAGCGCCTCGTCGTCGAGCCGGTAGCGCTTGTGAGTGGGCGAGAAGGGTTCGCCCACGGTATAGCCCTTCCAGCCGTCGGGCTTCAGCTCTTCGTGGACGCGGTCGACCTCGTCAAGCCAGCCGTCCTGGCCCGGCCCGAGAACCGCATGGGTGAGGAGCCGCCTTTCGCCGACGACCGAATTCACCGCCGTGCGCGCCGCGGCCATCTGGTCGTTGGTGAGCATCGGCACGCCTTCGGACGGCGCCCCCGAAAGCAGCGCGACCTTGGTGTCGCTGTCGAGATAGATCGCCTTGATGAAATGGGCGAACTTGATCTGCTCGATCTCGAAGGAACCCGCATGGGGCAGTCCGAGAATCTCCGCGGACAGCTCGATCAGACCGGTCAGCGGCTCGAACGCCTGCGGGTCCGCATCGTCGCGCAGGAAATGGACCTGGTCGTCGAACACGAACTGGTCCGCGAGCGCCTTGCGCACCTCCTCGGCCTCGTTCGCATCCTCGGTCTCGCCCGCGCCGACATCGAAATGCGGCTCGAACACCTCGTTGAGGGCAGCGAAGGCGTTGGCCATGCCGATCGGCGAGGCGAGCCAGGAGGCCCGGCCCGCCCCGGCGTCCGCCTTACCGGCCCTTTCCGCCATCAGCGCCTCGTAACGCCGCAGGTGCAGGCTCTGCCCCGGCGGCGTGAATTCGCCATTCGAGACGATCATGGAAGGGACGGGCAGCCGGGCGAGGCTCTCTCCCGGAGCCAGCCGGCGGCGATGATGTTCTGTGAGAAGCGTGACCATGGGCGCAAGAATGCCCCCTCGGACGTCACTCACTCCATGAATAGGAGTTAGAGGTTCATAACGATCTGTCCAAGCCAGCGGCCCAATACCCAAGGTTATCGTTCGAATACCAGAAGTCATTGTTCGCGCGCCGCCGGCGCTGGAAACGTTCCGCAATCCGGAAAGTCGGCACAACGGCGTCACTGCAATGACAGGGGGTGTCGCCTGCGAAGCCAAGGGGAGAATGAACATGACCAAGACAAGGCCCGTGCGGTTCGCGGCCTCCATATTGCTCGCATCGACCGCGATGCCGGTCATCGCGCAGGAGGCCGGGGCCTCTGGCAATGCCGAGGATATGGAGCAGCAGGAGCAGGAAGGCGGCGTCGGGACGATCATGGTCACCGCCGAGCGCACGAGCCGGTCGATCCAGGATACCCCGATCTCGGTCACCGCGGTGAGCGGCGAGACGCTCGAGGCGAGCGGTGCGGTTGTCATCAACGATCTCGCGGCGACCGTCCCCAACCTCACTTCGACCACCGGCCCGCAGGGCTCGGCGGATGCGAACTTCTTCATCCGCGGGGTCGGCCAGTTCGACTTCATCGTGACCAATGATCCCGGCGTCGGGCTCTATGTCGACGGGGTCTATCTCGGCCGCACGGTCGGGGCGATGCTCGATGCCGGCGATGTCGAGCGGGTCGAGGTGCTGCGCGGACCGCAGGGCACACTGTTTGGCCGCAACACGCTGGGCGGCGCGGTGAGCGTCGTGACCAAACGGCCCGAGCTTGGCGTCGTATCCGGAGAAGCGCGCGCGACCTATGGCAGCCGCGACCGGATCGACCTCGATGCGAGCCTCAACCTTCCGATCGGCGAGACCGCTGCGGCGCGGGTCTATGGCTTCTACCGCCAGCAGGACGGGTTCGCCGACAACGTCGTGACCGGCGAGGATTTCGGCCGGATCGATCGCCATGGCGCGCGCGCGCAATTGCGCTTCGAATTCGGGCCGGACGTGACCGTCGATCTTTCCGCCGACTACTCGCTCGACAAGTCGAACCCGGCGCCCTCGGTCCTGCGCTCGATCCTTCCCCTGCCCTTCTTCCCGCCGGCGGCGCTGAACGACGTGCAGGACCCGGACAATTTCTACGACATCTTCGCCTCGAACAGTCCCGAGGCGCGCAACGAGGTCTATGGCTTCTCCGGCACCGTCACCGTCGACCTGGGCGCCGCCGAGCTGAAATCGATCACCGCCTACCGCGTGCTCGACGGCTTCTCGACCTCGGACCCCGACAGCACCCGCTTCCAGCTCTACGACCAGCTGGTGACGACCGAACAGGACCAGTTCAGCCAGGAGCTGCAGCTGACCGGCACCGCCTTCGGGGGGGCGCTCGATTACCTCGTCGGCGGGTATTACTTCAGCGAGGACGCGGCCCAGGTGCTTGACCTGTGCTTCGCGCCGATCAGCAGCCCGGCCGCCCAGCCCTTTCAGGCCTGCAACACCTGGACGCAGGGCAATGACCAGCAGACCGAAAGCTTCGCCGTGTTCGGGCAGGGGCGCCTTTCGCTGACGGACTCTCTCTCGGTCACGCTCGGCGGGCGCTACACGTGGGACGAGAAGGACATCATCTCGAACCAGTTCTTCGATTTCCGCCCGCAGCTGGTGGGGCCGGGCGCTGTGTTCGGCTTCGGCCTGCCGCCCGAACTGATCGGCGAGGCGATCGTGCTGCCGATCGTGACAGACCTGCCGGGCACCGCCAGCTTCGAGAAGTTCACGCCCAAGATCGGCATCGAATACGAACCGAACCCCGATCTGCTGTTCTACGCCTCCTATTCCGAAGGCTTCCGCGCCGGGGGCTTCAACGGGCGACTGATCGCGCCGCAGGCGACCATCCCGACCTACGAACCCGACACCAACGAGACCTTCGAAGTCGGCCTGAAATCGGACCTGCTCGACCGGGCGCTGCGGTTCAACCTCACGCTGTTCCACTCGCAATATCGCGACATCCAGCAGACCATCGCCGATCCGGCGGTGCAGTTCCGGGTCGCGAACGCGGGCGATGCGGTGCTCAAGGGCTTCGAGACCGAAATCGCGATCGTTCCCACCACTGGCCTCAGGTTCGATTTCGCGGTCGGCTACACCGACAGCGAATTCGAGGACGTGCCGGTCGCGGTCGGGCCGATCAACGGCAATCGCCTGCCCTTCAGCCCCGAATGGACCATCTCGGCCGCGGCGCAGTACGACATCGACTTCGCGGGCGGTACGCTGACGCCAAGGGTCGACTTCCGCTACCAGTCGGAGGTGTTCTTCACCGCCTTCAACCTGCCGTTCGAGGACCAGGAGGGCTATGGCCTGCTCAACGGGCGGATCACCTGGGTCGATCCGTCGGAAACCTTCACCCTCGCCGCTTTCGGGCTCAACCTGTTCGACGTCGAATATTTCACCTTTGGCCAGAACGCGCTGGCCTCCCAGGGCGTAGCCTACAACTATCTCGGGCGTCCGCGCGAATTCGGCGTGAGCGCGGGCATTCGCTTCTAGGGAGCGCGGACACCATGCGGATCCTCGTCATCGGCGGAACCGGGAATGTCGGCGGGCGGACCGTGGCGCGGCTGCGTGAGAGCGGGCACGAAGCGGTGCCCGCCGCCCGCAATCCGGGTCCGGGCGGGCTCGCGCTCGATCTCGGCACGATCGGCGACAGGACGCAGGATCTCGAAGGGTTCGACGCAGCCTTCCTGATTACTCCGCTGGGGCCGGAGGAAACCGGGATCGGCCTTGCCGCCGTCAAGGCGCTGCGCGATGCGGGCGTCGGCAGGATCGTCTATCTCGGCATCCACAATCTCGAAGCGATGCGTGCGATCCCGCATTTCGAGACCAAGGTTCCGATCAAGCAGGCCGTGCTCGACCGGGCTGGCGACACGGTGATCGAGGCGAATTTCTTCTATCAGAACGATTGTCTAGCGCTTCCCGCGATTACCGAGGGCGGTGTCTATCCGCTTCCGATCGGCTCGGCAGGCGTGTTCAGCGTGGATGCCTCCGACATCGCCCGCGCCGCGGCGCGCGCGCTCACCATGCCCGACTGGACGGGCCGTGCGGTGCCCGTCTGCGGGCCGGAGCGCCTGACCGGCCCGGCGATTGCCGCCGACTGGAGCGCCGCGCTCGGCCGCGAGGTCGTCTATGGCGGCGACGCGGTCGAGCCGTTTGTCGGGCAGATGCGCGCCGTCATCCCCGGGATGACCGAATGGATCGCCGAGGACATGGCGATCATGATGCAGGTCACGCAGGAAATGGGCTGCCCCGCCACCGCGGAAGACCTTGCTGCAAGCGAGGCCGTGATCGGAGCGCCGCCGATGCCGCACAGGACATTCGTCAAGACCATTCTCGAGGAGACCACCCGATGAAACCGATGTACACTGCTCACGCCACCGCCACGGGCGGCCGCGCCGGCCATGTCGAAACGAGCGACGGCATCGTCAGAATGGATCTCGCCATGCCCCCCGAAATGGGCGGCCCCGGCGGCGGGGCTAACCCCGAACAGCTCTTTGCCGCGGGCTATTCCGCCTGCTTTCACGGCGCACTGCAATTCATCGCCGGACAGGGCGGGACCGACGTCGCGGGCTCGAGCGTCACCGGGCACGTTTCCATCGGCGAGAACGACGCAGGCCCCGGCTTCAAGCTGGGCGTCGTGCTCGATGTGCACGTTCCGACGCTCTCGCAGGCCGAGGCCGAGGCGCTCGCCGAGCAGACGCATCAGGTCTGCCCCTATTCGAACGCGACGCGGGGAAATATAGACGTCGAACTCAACGTGAAGGGAGGCAAGTAGATGAGCACCGGATATGCATCCGCCCTCGCCGCGGAACACGACGCGCCGCCGATGCGGCCGCTGACCGACAGGGACCATCCCAACGCGCACATGCTCTATGCCGCGCACAAGGCATTCCAGAACGGCGATGTCGACGGCCTCTTCTCCCATATCGCCGAGGACGCGGTGTGGCACATGCCGGGCGACAATCTGCTCGCCGGGTCCTATGCCGGCCATGCCGAGATCATGCGCAATTTCGGCATGCTGCAGGAGGCGGTCGATGCCTATTGGGCGCATCCGCTCGACTATTACGGCAGCGACGGTCACGTCACCCTGATCGCGGAGGTCCATGCGCGCAAGGGCGACCGGGAACTCCATACGAAGGAGGCGATGACGTGGAGGGTCGAGGACGGCCAGCTCAAGGAATGCTGGCACCTGTGCCTCGAACCCGAAAAGTGGGACGCCTTCTTCAGCCGCGACTGACGGCGGCCGCACGCTTGCGCCAGGCCTGCGGTTCGCCCTGCATTTCGATGCCCTTGAGCCCGGCGGGACGGTGCCAGACGTGATCGGTGTCGACCCGCGTTTCGACCCGGTCGATCTCGGGCAATTGCACGAGCGCCTCGCGCGCCGCCTCTATGAAATGCGGTGCCATGGTGCATCCGGGGAAGGTCACGCAGAAGGTCAAGTGGAGCGTTCGCCCCTCGACCTTCCAGCCAAGCACCAGCCCCATCTCGACCAGTCCGGTCGGACGTCCGGAGGCGACGCTGCACGGGTCCTTCACCCTGTCGAGTTCGACCCGGATCCTTTCGTCGAGCGTCATGCCGCCTCTCCTTGCCAGATCGACCAGGCGGGTTTCATCCCCTCCTCGCGCTTGCCGGCGAAGGCGTCGTTCGCCTGGGCCTTGCGAAGAGCCTCGAGGTCGAGCCCCATCGCACGCGCGTAATTGCCGCCCAGGATCATGCGCTTCATCGTTTCGTCGAGCTGCGGGATGCCGTGACGATGCATCGCCTCCTCGCTGAAGCGAAAGTTCCAGAACAGCTCGAGCACGTGCTGCGGGTGGATCACGGTGCACCCGGTCGACCACAGCAGCTTCTCCAGCCCGCCCCATTGCATCAACAGCGCGAGCGCGGCCTCGAACCGGCCGGGCGCCTGCCACAGCAGGGCGGTGGTCGTCTCGAGGTTGGCGTAGACGTTGGGAAAGCGCCCGATCGCCATCGCCGTCTCCTCGACAAAGGCCATGCCCGAATGGATGATCTCGAAGTTCATGGCCGGAAAGCTGTCGGCCGCCTGTTCGAAATCCTCGCCGATCCGATAGGGCGCAAGCGGGACCGATCCGTTGGGCAGCGCCTTGTGGATCGCGATCGTCTTCAGCCCGCGTTCCTGCGCCCGCCCGATCAGCGCAAGGACCGTGTCGTCATTGGTGCGCCAGCGGCGATAGGGGTCCATCTGGTGCGGGTAGAGCTTGACCCCGATCGCCGTCGGCAGGTCCTCGTGCTGACGATCGAGGTCGTCGAGGACGCGGCCCTTCTCCTGCGTCGGGTCGAGCCCGATATAGCCGAGGCAGCGCTCGGGATAGGACCGGCACAGTTCCAGTGTCTTCCATTCCGCGGCGAAGCCGTCCTTGAACCAGCTGTCGAGCCGCAGGGTATGCGTGCCGAACAGGTCGGTCCGGCTTTCCTCGAGCATGGTCCGCGCAAGGACGTGCGGGTCCATGTCGACCATGTAGACGTCCTGCCGACAGGTCCGCCCCGGTGGGCTCATCGCGGTATGCAGGCCGTAGCTCATCAGGTGCAGCTGCTCGCCATATTTCGAGGCGACGTTCGAGCGGTCGAGATTGAGGGCATGAACCACCGCATCGATGACGAAGACATCTTCCGGTATCGGCTCGAGGCCCTCTCGGATCGCTGGCATGGACACGTTTCTCCGCTTGTTCGACAATGCGCGGCCCAGCCTACAGTGGCGACGCGCCAAGCACAGGGCGTTTCGCAGCCCATCTCATAACCAACTTTCATGAACCGTTGCCTCTGGGCGATTATCGCGCGCGCTCCGCTTCGTGTTTGACTGCACGAAACTGGAGAAAAAGATGGCAACCCAGCTGCGTGAACCCGACCGGCTTTCGCCCGCCGACCTCGTCCGCGAAGATGCGGTGCACCGTTCGGTCTATACCGATCCGGCGATCTTCGATCTCGAGATGAAGCGCATCTTCGGAGGCGCCTGGCTCTATCTGGCCCATCGCAGCGAGTTCACGGAGCCGGGCGACT
>JGI12210J13797_10565708_pt1 | contig 10793 bp, 10 predicted proteins | sample ElkSlonscriptome_3_FD_13797 | JGI IMG/M metagenome (IMG submission 13797) | reverse complement strand
TTCGACATTCAATCGGACCATAAACGACGATTCACCTCAAATCCATTCTTCTGTCTATTCCTTTGGAATTCCCGCCCTAGGAATTGGTTTTCTCATAAAGTACTTGATCAAACCCAAGGTGAGGATCAAACACCCCGAACAACTCAAGGTGATCGATTTTAATTAAGAATGAATGGGCAAGGATCAGGTGTTAATCCACGACCAATCTGGGAATTTGAGCCGGCAACCGGGTAAGCAATTCATAGTTTACCAACTTTGAAATGTCGCTGAAGGAGGCCACAGAAAGTTCTGCCTCGCCTTGTTTTCCAATCAGAACTACTTCTTCGCCCAATTGCACATCACTCAGCTCGGTAATATCCACGGTTAAGGCATTCATGTTGACGATCCCAATCACATTTACTCTTTTTCCTTTGATGATCACCTTTCCCTGATTGCTCAAATTGCGATCAAACCCCAGGCCATAACCCACCGGCACAATGGCGATTCGAGTGGGTGAATTGGCAAAGTAAGAGGTTCCGTAGCCAATAAACTCTCCGGTCTTGACCTCCTTGATGCTCATCACTTTTGATTTCCAACTGATGACTCTCTTTAAAGGAAATTCAAAATTCTCATGCTGATTAGCATATTCAACCCAGCTTTCATTCGACGGAAAGAAACCATATTGCATGATGCCGATCCGTACCATGTTATAGCGACTTTTTGGCAACCTTAAGCTTGCTGCAGAACACGCGGCGTGGACTTTAGGAGGTAGCTTGCCTTCTCGCGTCAGACGATTGACCAATTTTGAGAACTGCTTACTTTGGTGTTGCACGCGATAGTAATTACTGATACTCTCCGCTCCGGCAAAATGGGTGCAGATTCCCTCTAGTACGAGATGGGTTTGATTCGCACGGATGTATTCCAAAAGATCATCAAGCTTATCGATCTCGATCCCGGTGCGATTCATTCCGGTTTCCATCTCTAAATGAACCTTTGCGGGCATTCCTACCTTTTGGGCAATCCGCTTCGCCTCCTTTAAATAGCTAGGCTCAAATACGAAAAATTCGATCCGGTTTTCGATCATCCATTCCAAGGCTTGAATGCTTTTGTACCCCATCACAATGATGGTGGCCATGCCTTCAGTAGCCTGCCATACTTGGTATGCTTCATCGGCACTGTAGGTGCAAAAATGGGTAATCCCTGCCTCCTTAACGAGCGGACAATAAGCCTCAATGCCATGTCCGTAGGCATTTCCCTTGACCACCGAAGTGATCAAGACCTCTTCGCCAAGTAGTTCTCTGAGAAATTTGAAGTTATGCTCGATTGCTGACTTACTGATCTCAATGTGTGCCGGAGGAGCTGGTTTATGCATCGATCTCTTTGATAATTTGATGAAAAACCTCGATTCCGGATTCCGTAATATCATCCGGAAAATCATAATCGGGATTGTGCAAGGCCGGGCAATCTTCTCCGGAGCCCAAACCAAACATCGCCCCGGGAAAGCGTTGAGTGAATAATCCAAAATCTTCGCCCCATTTAAAAGCCCGATTAAGTAGGCAATGGTCAAGCTTGGCCGATTTTACGGCTGATTTCAAATGTTCGATTGCGGCATCATCATTCATGTTTGCTGCAAATTCTTGCGTGTAGCTTACTTCTACATTTAAATTTTCCTCCTCACCAATTGACTTCACGACTTGCTCTAAAACCAGGCAGTTCTTTTTTACCAATTTCGAGTCCCACGCTCTTATAGTAAAATGGATCTCTCCATATCCCGCAGAGATCCCATAAGCGAGATCTCCCATCTTTAAATGGATCGGCGTAATCAGAAAAAAATCTTCCGCTTCCATATCATTCTTAACCATTTGTTGACTGACCAATAGGCTTTTAGAAATTGCCATTGACGGATTATGGCCAAACTCGGGTTCAGCGGCATGGGCTGTTTTTCCATTTAATTTGATGATCATGCTGATCACGTGGGCATTGAATTGCTTTTCGCGGATTACGATCTGATGCTTGGGGAAACCCGGGAGGTTATGCAATGCATAAGTAAAGTCGATCTGAAGTTCCTTAAAATACGCATCGGCAATTACGGCCTTTGCTCCTTCCCCATTCTCTTCAGCAGGCTGGAACAAAAGGATCACTTCTCCGGATTTTGGTTTTTCATTGCTTAATTTCCTAGCCAGGCCGATTAGAATGCTTGCATGTCCATCGTGACCGCATTTGTGAGAAACCCCATCTACCTTCGAACGATGGGTAAAGTCATTGATCTCCTGGATCGGTAACGCATCAATGTCACCTCGAATCATGATGTGCTTGCCTTCTGAATTCGAGCCAAATCTGGCGATCACCGCATGGCAGTCCAATTTGACCAGCTCATCCGGTGCACAACTCTCACTAAGTTCCTGGTAGATGAATTCTGCGGTTTGGATTTCATTACCTGAAACTTCAGGATTTGCGTGCAAATGATGGCGAATTTCTGCTAAGGATTTCATGGGGCTAATTTTAAGCAATCCAAAAAGAAAAAGAAAACTTTGAAGCGAATCTTAACGATCAGATTTTTGGATAATTATAAAGCTGACCGCAGCCAACAAAATGCCAAAAAAGTTCTCGTCCAAACCGAAAGGTAAGGCAACTCCGCTTAAAATTAAACCCAAAGTACTTCCTCCTCCAATAATCATTGCCACCATCGCCGCCTTTGGAGAAGGCCGGCTCAAAAATATAAAGCCCAAGACCGGAACCAACAGGCCGGAGACCATGAAGGCATAAGAATACAACATTAACTCCAATACGTTCTGCATGTAAGTGGCCAATAAGATCGCTACTGCGCCAACCATTAAAGTGACCCATTGTGAAAGACGGATGCCGTGTTCCTTTTTAGAAAAAAAACCGTAGATGTCAGTGACAAAATTACCTGAGGCAGCCATTAAACAGCTATCCGCAGTGGAAAGTATAGCAGAGAAATAAGCCGACATCATCAGCCCCATTAAGCCGATCGGCAAAATATTTCTTAGCAATAAAGGCAGGCCTAATTCAGGATCTAAGCCATCAGCTGTGGGATAACCCAATTCGGCGAACATGCCTTGGTCAAAGGCAACCCTGGCAAAAAGTCCCAGCGCTATTCCCATGAAGGCCATAATTGGCCATTCGAACAAACCGGCGATCCGCCAGGCTTTGATGGCCGTTTTCTGATCCTTACTGGCATAGATCCTTTGGTAAAGGGTCATGCCTACAAACCAAATGGGAAGTATAGTGATCAACCAATTTACAAAATCTACTACTGAGAGATTATCCAATCGCAAGAATTCTTCAGGTACACTTTTCAAGATCATTTCGATTCCCCCAATCTTGAAATATGCGATGGGAAGACCAATGGCGATCAATCCTACCATTAAAATGATCCACTGCACCGTATCGGTGTAAATTACCGCCTTCATTCCTCCGAATACCGTGTAGACAACCGCAATCAAACCCATGATCAACACAGCGGTTCCAACCTCCAGGCTTTCGAAGGTGGCTGAGGCGAGTTTTGCCCCAGCCAAAATTTGAGAGCTGGAAAATCCGGCATAACCGATCAGTGAGATAATGCCTGCCACCAAAGCTACCTTGGGATTATAATAATAAGCCAACGCTTGGGGGAAGGTTAAGAACTTTCTATCCCTGGCCACTTGATACACCTTGGGGATCAATAAGACCGCACTGATCCAAGCTCCCAGTAAGCCGGTGAAGAGCATCCAGCTGCCAGAAAGTCCCATTAAAAAGCCCAATCCACCTAAACCGATGGAAAAACCACCACCCACGTCAGTAGCCACTACAGACAACCCAATGTGCCCGGCAGACATGCTCCTGCCCCCCACGTAATATTCATCATTGGATTTATTCCGTTTTGCGAAATAGAACCCTACTCCTAACATGGTAATTAGGTAGCCGATAAAAATGATCAGGTCGATAATGGCGATTTCCAGGTTCACGAGATGATATTAAACAATTATCACAACTAAATCGAAAGTTTGTCGTATAAAAACAGATTAACTACATTTACTTTAATGACAAGCAAAACAATTCGTAAAACCGCTAATCGGCAGAATCTGCCACAGATGAGTGCGGAAATTAGGCAGGAAGGCGATGCCCTATCCAAAGAGCCCAGTATAAAAAAAACAGTATTGATCGACGATAGCAAGGCTACCTTGCTAAAGCATGCAGAAATAATCAAATCCTGTTTACCGAATTCAGAGATCGTTTCATTTGATTCGGCGCATAAGGCAATCGAGTATTTGGGCGACCCTAAAGTTGCACCTCCGGAAATCATCTTCTTAGACATTGTAATGCCGGAAATGGATGGGTTTCAATTTTTAGACAAATTCGTTAACCTTTCGAATCATACTTCAGACCAAGTGAGTCCGTTGATCTTATTGGTGAGTGAAAATCTATCCCTTACCAATTTCAATCTGTCGATCGGTTACAAATCTCTCGGACTGAATATCGATCACCTTAAAAAACCGATGGATCAAGAGGATTTGAGTACTTTGATTAGCAAGCATTTTCAATGAACTATGCCCCCTGAGCGGAAAACATATCAACTGGATCTCAGAAAAAACACCGCAGAGGAATTATTGCCAATCCTGTTCGGAGAGCTTGCTGAAGATAAAATAGCATTGAAAGCAGCTATTTCAGATGAAAACATTGATCAGATCAAGTCGTGTAATCACAAGATCAGAGGTCTGGCCAGAAATTTTCACTTCGATGCACTACTGGAAAGTTGTTTAAAGATCGATGCGGCGCTGGAAGATGATTTCAGTGAATATAATCTTAACTCTGTAAAAGAACATTTCCATTTCGTGGAGGAAGAAATCAAAAAAGCCTTGGAACTTGCAAGAACCGCTTACGACTTTGACTTCCAGGCGGAACGCTTGAATTAAACCCGTAACGTATGGATCAGCTAAGCGATTTTTTTTTAAAGCTTTTTGACACCTCTGATTGGCCCCCTCGCTGGTTATGTGGAAGTTGGTCCGATTTTCACGGTTGGTTGTACATCGCCAGTGACATTTCCATCTGGCTTGCTTACTTTATTATCCCGGTAATCATTATCTGGTTCATCCAACGCAACCAAAACATTCCTTTTCTTCCGGTATTCTGGTTGTTTGGTGCATTCATCCTGTTTTGTGGGATCACACATCTCCTAGATGCTGTGATGTTTTGGTGGCCTGCTTATCGATTAAGCGGTTTATTTCGCTTTTTTACCGCCGCAGTAAGCCTGGCCACAGTATTTGCTTTGGTTAGAGATCTTCCAAAACTGATTAACGTAGAAAGTAAGAGTAAAGAGCGTGCTGAACTGGAAGCACTGAGAGGTGAAATCAAGGAAAAGAAAGCCACGATCGATCGTTTAAAGGATCAATTGGCTTCTCAAGATTCATAAAGACCTTGAACAGCACCCTTCAACACATTATCCTCTATTCGATCGCTCTCCTTTTGGCAGCGTCGATTTTTTTGGCCGACTATTATAGTCCACCCAGCTTAGCTATTGGAGCATTATATGCTATCGTAGTCTTATACAGCTGGTTACTCTCTGGAAGATGGATCTTGCCAATTACCGGACTCATCTGCAGCCTTCTGATTGTGATCTCCGGCTTCACTTCGCCAACAGTTGCTGAGTCTGAACCACTTAGCGGCATCAATCAATTGATCGCTTTGGTTTCCGTTTGGGTTAGCGTCACCCTGATCGCCATGGCGAAAAGAAGCTTTAACGAATTGGATCAAATTATCGGGAACCAGCAAGCAGAAATTGAAAAGAAAACCAATAAACTGGTAAAGCTCAACCTGTCTCTCGAAGCACAAGTTCAGGACAGAACCGGAAAATTAAAGCGTAAGAATGAAGAACTGAGTCAATTCGCTTACGTGACTTCACACGATCTTAAAGAACCGGTGAATACGGTAAATGGATTCATTAAACTGCTTTTAAAGGAAAAATCCGAACTGCTTGATGATGAAGCAAAGCTGTATTTGAACCATATCCAAAGCTCTTCAAGCCGCATGGGTGAATTGATCAGAGACCTTTTAGAATATAGCCGAATCGGCAGGCGAGACCAACTACAGGCGGTGAATTGTCATGATCTGATCGACCAGATCAAAGTTGATCTAAAGGCCACCATAAATCAGCATAAAGCAGAATTGATCGTGACTAAGCTCCCCAAATTAATGGCTTATCCACTTGAATTACGCTTGCTTTTTCAGAACTTGATCAGCAATGCCATCAAGTTTAGGAAAAAGAACCAGTCTCCCAAGATTCGCATTGTAGCAAAGGAAAGCGAATTCAACTGGCAGTTTTCCATTGAAGACAATGGCATTGGGATTGAGCAGAAATATCAAGATCGGATATTCACGATCTTTAAACGCTTGCATCCGACAGAGGTTTATGACGGAACCGGCATTGGATTGGCCCATTGCAAAAAAATTGTAGAACTTCATCAAGGAAAGATTTGGCTTGAATCGGAATTAAATAAAGGCTCTACTTTCTTCTTTACTTTATCTAAATCCATAAAATGAAGAAGCACCAAAAGGAAATTTGGTTGATCGACGACAGTGCAGCTAGCAACTTGTTGAACCAAAAATTATTCAATCAACTTGATCCTAAACTCCGGGTCAAAACGTTTACCATTGCAGAGGATGCACTCAACTCTTTTCGCGGGGCAAAAGATGAGGTAAGCACCATTTTCCTGGATTTGAATATGCCGGCAATGGACGGTTGGGATTTTATTGAAGAATTTAAAGCAATGAAGCAAAATTCAACCATTGAAACCCGTCTGATCTTACTTTCTACCTCGATGAATCCGAAAGACAAAAAGCGGGCAAGTGCGGATGATGCAATTGAAGAATACCTTCAGAAACCTTTGGAGGTAAATCAAATAATAGAGTTGTTGAGTTACTGAAAAGTATACTCAGTCTTTTTCTGCAGGTGCAGAACAAGCATGCTACTTTTATACTGATTAACTTTGTCTGATGGCTATGACCGAAGAGATCGAAGTTGAAGGTATGACCTGTGCCAATTGTGCTTTGGGGGTTAAAAAGGGATTGGAAAAATTGGGCTTACAAAAGGTCAATGTCGACTTTGCCTCCGGGGAGGTGAATTTTCAAAATATTCCTGAACTCACTGAAAAAGAGATCCAAAAGCAGATCGAGAAGTTGGGCTATTCCATTAGATCGGAGAGTCCCGAAGAGGAAGGAACCGGCCCTAGTAAGATCGAGAGAAAATTTTATTTCAGTCTGATCTTCACCCTTCCGCTCTTTGCCCATATGTTCCTGCCCTTTGAATTTCTTCATCGGCCCTTGGTTCAACTGACCTTATCCATTCCGGTTGTGGCCATAGGTTTCTTACATTTTGGCAAAAGCGCTTTTTACTCCTTGAAGAATCGCATGCCCAATATGGATGTGCTGATCTTTATTGGTTCTACCTCGGCTTTTATCTATTCCTTGATCGGCACCTTCTTCTTTACTGATGAAGCAGCCAATTATCTTTTTTACGAAACTGCCGCAACCATAATCACGCTGGTACTTTTGGGCAACGTGCTGGAACATCGCTCTGTGAAGAAGACCAGTTCTGCGATCAGTGAATTGAGCAAACTTCAAAATCCGGAAGCCAAGCGGATCGATCAAAACGGAGAAGTAGACATCATCGATGCCGATGAACTCAAGATCGGCGATCTGGTGCAATTGAATGAAGGCGATCGGGTACCGGTGGATGGCAAGGTCAAGCATGGAATGGCCTACCTGGACGAATCGATGCTGACCGGCGAAGCGGAGGCCATTGAAAAAGAAAAGGGTGATAAGCTGATCGGAGGTACCATTTTACAGTCGGGTAATCTTCAAATGACGGTGAGTCGGGTGGGAAATGACACCATTCTAGCCAAGATCATTGAATTGGTGAAGAAAGCCAGAAGTGAAAAGCCAGATATCCAACGATTGGGTGATCAGGTGAGCGCAGTCTTTGTACCGATCGTAATCGCAATTGCCTTGATCACTTTCGGAAGCTGGAGCCTTTTTACAGAAGTGCCATTTTCCGAGGCCATGATGAATGCTATAGCCGTATTGGTAATCTCTTGTCCGTGTGCCATGGGCCTTGCCACGCCCACTGCAGTGATGGTTGGTGTTGGTAGAGCAGCCAAAGAAGGGATTTTGATCAAAGGAGGAGCCACCATTGAGGAGTTTGCCAAGATCAAGCGTATGGTGTTCGACAAGACCGGCACCCTCACAAAGGGACAACTAAAGATCAAGGCCTTGAAGGTCTACGGCGATCTCGATACCAAAGAAATAGAGGGTTTGGTGTATTCCATGGAACAGTTTTCCTCTCACCCCATTGCCAGGTCACTGACAAAGGAGTTAAAGGCCAAGGGAGCGAGCAGCATACCCCTAATGGAACAAAAAGAAATCAAAGGCAAGGGAATCACAGCCAAGGATCTAGAAGGTAGTCGTTTTCAATTGGGCTCAAGAGGCTGGCTCGGCCAAAATAGAGACGAAGATCATTCCTTATACCTTTTTAAAGACGAAAAACTTTTGGCGGGGATCGACCTGGATGATGAGCTAAGGGAAGGCGTCCGTTCAACCATTTCCGAATTTGAAAAAGCAGGGATTCATACAATGATCATGAGCGGCGATCGCAATGAGAAAGTAGCATCGATAGCGAACCAAGTTGGTATCGAAAATTTCCATGCGGAAATGCTTCCAGAAGATAAGATCAGCATGATCGAAGCCTTGACAAAAAAAGAGAAAGTGGCCATGGTTGGGGATGGGATCAATGACGCTCCGGCCTTAAGTCAGGCGGATATAGGAATCTCTCTGAGTGATGCCAGTGAAATTGCCATGCAATCTGCTCAGGTGATCCTGCTAAAAACCGATCAATTGAATATTGTGTTTAGGGCCTTTAAAATCTCTGAACAAACATTGGTCACCATCAAGCAAAACCTATTCTGGGCTTTCTTTTACAATGTGCTTGCCATACCCTTGGCTGCTTTTGGATTCTTAAGTCCTATGATCGCGGCATTATCGATGGCCTTTTCCGATGTGATCGTGATTGGGAATTCGTTAAGATTGAGAGTGAGACGGATCTAAGATTTGGGAGCTGGGATGAGGGATGTTTATTTTTGGACGCAGGAGAACCTGCCTACGGCAGGCAGGCACGGAGAAGGCTCAGAGGTCACCAAGACATTGTAATACTGAATGCTGGACTCAAAAATCGCACTCGGACCATTTCATATTTCATTTATTCTATCTCGCAGATTTACGCTGATCCCAACTTCAAGTATCTCAAGTACTTCAAGTACTATTAACTTAACAATCACACTCTAAGTACTCCCCGCCTGCCGAAGCAAGGGCCTGAGCACGGCGGACAGGCAAGTATTCTAAGTATTCTTAACTCTATGTACTTTTAGCACATGAACTATAGTCCTTCCGACATAATCACCTACTACGAAGAATGCGAGAACGCCTATCGGGATGTCTGGGGAATGGACCGGGATCTGCAATTGAATTTAGGCCTGTGGGAGAAAGGCACCAAGAATTTAACTGAAGCCCTCGGTAATTTGAACCTAAAAATGGCTGAAATGGCCGAGATTGATAAAAACTCATTCGTGCTGGATGCAGGTTGTGGAGTTGGCGGTACTGCGATTTACCTGGGTAAGCACTTCGGCTGTAAGGTAGTGGGAATTAGCATTACCGAACGGCAGGTAGAGCTAGCTAGAAAAAATGCCAAAGCGGCAGGAGTGGATCAATTAGTGCAATTCGAAACGCAGAATTTCATGAGCACTAACTTCAAAGAAGAAACTTTTGATGCGGTGATCGGAATGGAAAGCATTTGTTATGCAAGGCCTAAGCTCGATTTTCTAAAAGAGGCCAAAAGAGTGCTTAAGAAAGGTGGACGCTTAGTTTTGGCCGAAAACCTGCAAGGTAAGGCTGAATTGACCGAAAAAGAAGTCACCATCCTATATCGAAAAGGATTCAATGGCTGTAAAGTACAGTCTCTGGACACCGAGGCCAATTACCGCCGTAATCTTAAAACGATGAACTTCAAGACAATTGAATGTATCGATAAAAGCAAAGCCGTTCGACCGTCAATTCTGAGGCTTCGGCGCTTCTTTTATCCAGCCTGGCTCTACAATCAGTGGCACCGATTGATCGGAAAGCCCTTTAGTGAAACCCAGGAGGCTAATACCAGGATGTGTTATTATTTACTGAGCGGATTAGATAGAGGCCTGTGGAGGTATGGATTGATTAGAGCAGTAAAGTAATTTGTGAATGATGGGGGATTATAAACCATTTAAGGATCTAAAAGTAATTGAATTGGCTTCGGTACTAGCCGGGCCGTCGGTGGGGATGTTCTTTGCAGAATTAGGAGCTAAGGTGATCAAAGTGGAAAATTCCAAGACCAACGGTGATGTCACCAGATCCTGGAAACTGGCTTCTGAAGATAAGGGCCACCCCTACTCTGCTTACTATTCAAGTGTAAACTGGGGAAAAGAGAGTTGGATGCTCGATCTAAAAGAGAGAGCAGATCATTACAAGCTGATGAAAGAAGTGATGAGTGCAGACATCTTGATCTCCAATTTCAGACCGAGTTCTGCTATTAAACTTGGACTTTCTGTTAAAGACCTTCAAGCAGTTAATCCTAAATTGATCTACGGAGAGATCTTAGGCTTTAGAGGAGAAAAGCGATTAGCTTACGATGTGGTATTGCAAGCTGAATGTGGATTCATTTCCATCAATGGTGCGGCTCCCGGAAAAGAGAGTAAATGGCCATTGGCTATTATCGACTTATTTGCCGCACATCA
>JGI12210J13797_10130760_pt1 | contig 10798 bp, 8 predicted proteins | sample ElkSlonscriptome_3_FD_13797 | JGI IMG/M metagenome (IMG submission 13797) | reverse complement strand
GTCTTATGTCTTATGTCATTCGTCTTATGTAAAGTCGGGGCGGGTTTAATTACATCTGGGTGTAACCAAAAAGATAGTAGTGAAACCCGCCCCTACACAATCTTCCCCATCTCCCCCTGCTCCCAGACGTGCCATGGCACGTCTCTACATTGCTTCCCCAGCTCCCAGACGTGCCATGGCACGTCTCTACATCCTTAAACCATCTCTTGCAATTCCAAAGAGGTTTCGTTCAGTTGCTGAGTCCCGATCTTGGTTTGATTAATACCTGTGGCGGTTTCTTTAGCGCCCTTATTAATCGTTTCCATCGCCTCGACGACTTGTTGAATCGCATCGACTTGCTGTTTTAAGTTCAGGGATATTTGTTGGTTATTTAACACCACTTTGTCCACCGCATCGGCTACCCCGGTGAAGGCTTCATTAGTTTTTTGGGCAATTTGTACACCGGATGCCACGGTTTTTGTGCCTTCATCTGTCACCATTACCGTTGAGTTAATCGCGCTTTGAATTTCGGAAACCAGTGTACCAATTTTGTCAGCGGATTGTTGACTTTGATCGGCTAATTTGCGAATTTCATTGGCAACCACTGAGAAGCCTTTCCCATGTTCTCCCGCACGCACCGCTTCTACGGAGGAATTAAGCGCTAACATGTTGGTTTTGTTAGCTAACTCAGACACCAACTGAGAAATACTACCAATTTGATTTGCCTGTTCAGAAAGACGAACAATCTGTTGTGCGATCGCGCCAACTTTATTTTCCAGGGTATACATCCCTTCCAGGGTTTCACCGACTGCTTGGGTTCCTCCCTGAGTCAGTTCCAACGCTTTCTGGGCGGCGGATACAGCAGCCTTGGCTTGTTCGGCGGATTGTCGGGAGGAGGCTTCTAACTCATCCATGGTGGTAGTCGTTTCATTTACCGAAGCCGCTTGCTGACTCGCCACCCGTTCTTGTTCTTCTAAGGTGGAGAAAATCTCTTGGCTAGAGGTGGAGATACGAGTCACAATTTGTTTAAGTAAATCTGCCAGTTGACTTGTCCGGAAAACGCCCACGGGTAACACAGCGGCGAGGGAGATTAAAATAATCAGCGTCGCTACTACTTTAAACGCCGTCACAGAGGCAAAAATTGTGCTTTTGGGAACGGTACGGATAGCCACCAAGAAGCCAGGTTGATTCGGCGCTGGATCAACGGTAGCGTAGCTAATTAATTCATTACTTCCTGTACCAATTAATCCCTGTTCACCTTGGAGAATTTGCTCAACAATTTGGTCAGAATAATCCTTCGCCAAGGTTTCATCTGTATCTAGGTCAAATCCCCACTCTTTCTCATCATCGGGATGGGAGAGATAGTAGCCCTCTGCATTAACCAGTAAGGCTGTTTCGCCCTCGCTTAAATTGGCGTCTTCGATATATTGCAGGAACTTGTTAGCAAAAACATTGGCAATCACAATCCCCTGTTTTTCCCCGGCTGCATCAGCAACAGGTGTGGCGTAGCGAATCACTGGTTTAAACGGGGTTTCGATTTCACCGCGTTCTTGGTTTAGGTTCACCGGGGAGACATAAACCTCTCCTGGTTCTAGTTTAATCGCTTCTGTAAAATAGCCGCGATCGCCTTTATTTTGCAACTCAGATTTGGGGATAACTGTCGTCGTCGTTCCATCGGAATCAACCCTGACAATTTCTAGACCATTTTCGTCAATAAATCGCAGCTGCATATATTGAGACTTCGCCTGCATTAGACTCTCAAAAATGGTCTGGGCTTGGTCTACCCAAACATCAGCCGATTGATTGCTTTCGGAATCCGTTTCTGAGCGAATAATCCCTTGAATTTCGGGAATTTTACTCAAAAATAAAACATCCTCATTAATCCCATCTAAGACAGCACCAATATTTTCGGCATCATCAGTAACCCTGTCCTCCAGTTTAGTTTCCGAGACTTCAGATAAGGCAGTCGAGGACGAAAATATCCCATAAATTCCGACGATTGAGACGGGAATAAGACTGCTTAAAAACAGCAGCAATAAGATTTGATTCTGAAGTTTTTTCTGGTTGGATAAATTCTTGAGAAATTTTGCCCACATGGCTGGTTACCTATCACTCTAAATTCCGTTTAACAACCCCATCGCTTTTCTGGAGATGGGAGGCTAAAAAATACAGTCCATTCATTTCTTTCCTTGGAAACCCCCCTAGTCCTATGTTTTACCAGATTAGGGGGGATGGGCTTTCACCCGTCTTAGCACAGGGATAAATTGGGTTACATCTTTACCGATAAATTCACTCAGGGCATTTTTCCTAAAGGATAAGCCAAACGTATGCTGCAAAATCGTAAGTCTGTCAAGGTGTAGGTCATCGCAGGATACTTGCTGTTTAGTTCAGTTGAATCCAAGTTTGCTCGTTCAACATAATCATAGATAACCCTGGTTTAGCCAATCTGTAGGATGAGAGCTGATCATCGTTTTTGGCTGAATTGAGAATAGAAAGTCAGCCTGTTCAAAAATGCTGGGTTTGAGCAATATTGAAGCCAAATAACCTGACGAGGTATTGGCTTTGATTGACATAGATTCTAGAGGAGCGTTTAACCCAGACTACTAGAGATACCCAGCTTTTTATCTTATCAGACCATTGCCTACATCATTCCTATGCTATTGCACTGGATTGATTTTCGGCAACAAATTTATTAATTGTTTATAATTTATAAGTAAAAAATAAAGCGACGACTTAAGCTAATTTTTCTCTATTTACGAAATTAAACTTTTATATTTAATCTGACAAATATGCCTCTGAAATCTTGAGTGATTCAGCGATTATAATATAGCTTGAAAGTTGTCATACAAACACTTGTCATACATTTAGGGGCAATGTATTACGAGAAATAGTATCAGGACGAATTGAAACCTAAGTGTGCAGTTGCGCTGTCTTCGCCATCAACCTTGCATTACTGACAACTGGCGTGGCATAGCTAAAATGGTGGAATAGATTTTACCATTGAATCGGGCGCACGCCATGCGCCCCTACGGTTTCGCGGCGTCAGATTAATTCCTTAAATAAGGTGTGCCACGCTACTACTGGACTGACACAGCTAAAATGATGGATTAGATCTTACCATTGAATCGGGCGCACGCCATGCGCCCCTACGGTTTCGCGGCGTCAGATTAATTCCTTAAATAAGGTGTGCCACGCTACTACTGGCTTGACACAGCTAAAATGATGGATTAGATCTTACCATTAAATCGGGCGCACGCCATGCGCCCCTACGGTTTCCGGGCGTAATTCTAATTCATCAAATAAGGTGTGCCACGCTACTACCCTTGTGAGGGGATGGAGAGGGGCTGGAGGTGAGGGTTGTAGCTTAAGTTGAATGACCTTTGAAACGGCACACTCAGACTACTTGTTTGAGTTAGCCGCCGATGGGCTTTGGCGAAAACTGATAATTAACAAACAGATAATCCCTAGATTAATAAAAACATCAGCAAAATTAAACACCGGAAAAGGCGCGAGTTGAATATGACGAAAATCGACTAATATAGGAAACTTGACAATCGGGAATTCCAGGAAATCAACTACACAGGTTAACTCTTTTCCATTAACGATACAATCATTAAAAAAGCGGTCAATTCCATTCCCTAATGCACCGCCTAAAATAAAGCCGTAGCCTAATTGCTCAATCGGTTTCAGTCGGGAACCAAACCATGCCAACCCCATTAACCCCAGACTCACTGCCAGTGATAGCCAGCGCAGCCAAACTCCGCCCTGACTAAACAGACTAAATGCTGCCCCAGTATTGAGTACATAGGTTAAGTGAAAAATATCGGGAATCAGAGGCAAACTTTCGTATAAGGCAAAATTTTGTACCACTAAATATTTAGTCAGTTGATCCACAATTACACTAACAGCGGCAATTACCCAGAAGTAACGATTTTTTCTAAGAGGCATGGTTATGGTTAGGAATGGAAAAGTTCTAATCCTTGGCGACTCTCGATGAAACCCGGTTTGTCGGGGCGGGTTTAGGGGCTATCGCGCCAGCTATTGATGATAATGTTTTTTCAAAACCCGCCTTGACTAAATTGTGAATGAGAAAATTATTTGACCAATGACCAATGACCAATGACCAATGACTAATAAAACAATAAATGCCGCAGAGTATACGCCACAACTGTAACGGCACAAACGATCGATAACTGTCCAGGTAACGGATAAATTGAGTATTTCAACATAGCATCCATCAGCGATAAACTATCCATACTTGTCAGGTCAAAAATAAGATGGAAAATCGTTAAATAGCCTATCCCGTAAATATGAATTGTGAATAAACCACATAAACAACTAAACCCTAGGGATTCTAATCGCAAAGGCAGACGAAACGCCAAAAAACCACAAACCCAGGCTCCCGCAATAAATCCTAATAAATACCCAAACATGGGTTTTATGACATAGCCTAAACCCCCGCCTTGGTCAAAGACCGGTAAAATTAAACCTAAAACCACATAAGCAATTTGAGACAGGACACCTGCATTTTTTCCACCTAAACACCCAACAAGTAGAACCGCCCCAATCTGACAGGTAACGCCTAAGGAAATGGGCTGAATTCCTTGGCTTGACCAATCCCAGGGCGGATTTGTCACGAAGGCTTCTAAAAAGGTGCCACCGATAGTCAGTAATAAGCCAATTAAAGCCCAAACGAGTTCATGGGGAGCAGACACTTTTACGCGAATCGTCCTTAACTCCCCCTCTATACTTGCTGGGATTGATGCTCTCCGGGAAGCGGTGCTTCGCCTCCGGTTAAGCCTAATGACTCTAACATGGCATGATCGTGTTCTGGCGGTTGTCCTAAAGTGGTTAGGTAATGACCAATTAACATAGCATTAATCCCGGCTTTCAATCCCAAGGCTTGGAGTTCGCCCATCACCGCTTCTCGTCCGCCAGCATAGCGAATGATTTGTTCGGGCAAAATCAGCCGGAAAATCGCGATCGCCTTTAGCGCTTCGTATGGATCAAGTTTTGTCTGTTCTCCCAAGGGCGTTCCTTGACGGGGATTCAGCAAGTTCAGGGGTACAGATTCCACCTCTAATTCCCGCAAGGCTAGGGCTAAATCGACCCGATCCTCCCAGGTTTCTCCCATCCCCAAAATGCCCCCGGTACAGGCTTGAATTCCGGCAGCTTTTAGGTGCTTAATCGTCTCGACGCGATCGCGCCAACGATGAGTGGTGACGATTTCTGGGAAAAAGTTCTCCGATGCCTCTAAGTTATGGTTATAGCGGGTGACTCCGGCTTCTTTAAGCGCCTGTGCCTGTTCGGGTGTCACTTCGCCTAAGGCGCAGCAGGGCTTAATCCCGGTTTCGCTAATAATCCGCTGGACGGTTTCCAGAATTTGCTCAAATTCAGTGGATTTAGGGGACTGATATTTGGGTCCACGCCCTTGACTTACCAGACAGAAACGCTTTGCCCCTGCTGCATCTGCTGCTTTGGCTTGTGCCAGTATTTCCTCTGGGGATTTGAGTCCGTATATGGGAGAATCTTTTCCGGGATGATGGGCAGACTGGGCGCAAAAGCCGCAGTTTTCTGAGCAGCTACCGGATTTAATGTTAACGATACTGCATAAATCCACGGTGTTACCACAGCAGGCTTGGCGCACTTGATCGGCGGCTTCACACAGGAGCATAATATTGTCCTGTCCCTCTAGGAGCGTCAGTTTCAGCGCTTCCTCTCGATTGATGCGATCGCCTGCTATAATTCGTTGGGCGAGAGCGTTGAGCCAGTCTCGCACTGCGGTTGGCACGGAGGCTGGGGGATTTGCCGCATCCGGATGGAGTGAATTGTTAGACTGTCGTAATGGCGTTTGAACCATCATAATTGCGGCAAGGGGGCGGACGTCTGTACCTGAACGGTCAGCGTCTGGGGAATTGCCGCCAACAAATAAATCAAGATGCATATTCATAGCCGTCAGCCTTGTGAATGGTTTTTAAATATTTCGGATGCACGTCGAAGCTTTTACCTCCTGTGGTTAACTTGAATCTCGGTCTGAATCGAATATGCTTATGCTGCAAATCGAACCTGACTAGCTCTTGAGAGATAGCGGTAATTGGGCAAAGTTTCCTGATTCGCCTCACCCAAGTTTCAATGTTGGCAATGCGACTTTCAAGAGATGGTGGCAACCATCCGTCTTTACGGGTTCTGTTTAAGAAACGAGGTTTGCGGTAACGGGTTTTACGATTACGTCTTCCTCTTCGCAATGAAGAGCGTGAATCAAGAGCGTCTTTAATTTGCTGCCCTCGGTGAGAGATTTCCAAGGCGTTTGTAACTCGCCCTGTCTCCTCTTGGACAACCGAAATTCCAGTAGTCTTGCTACCCGGGTCGATTTTGATTCTATGAAAATGAGTAACTGAATCTTCAATAACTCTATCCTGTAAAACAATAGTGAATGGATAGCGTTTAAATACTTTAGCCCTTCCTTTGTTCAGTAGTTCTCTTGCCCTGGCAGGGTGGCAGGGGTCAAGAGGTTTCAATTTTTTATCTAGTACGAAAACTCGCATTACTTTGAGACTCTCATGACTGGTAAAGTTTGCCTCGACGAGGTTAAGACTCGGTACTTTCTGAGTAACACTGGCTTTTCCGAATGACCTGTTTAATTACCCAGTTGTAGAGCTTGGAACTGGCACGCATCCCAAGGTACGAACTTTAACTCTTAGTCTTAACGGCTGCTCGGTTCGGCTCCGCTCACGCCCGCGAAGTCGAGGTGAGCCGTCTGGTCAACAGACTTTATTCAAGTCCACACCATACCCGATCAGGGTTGGTGTGCGGTAGTTGACGCTTAGACCCTCGCTTTGCACTTCGACGGTTTGGTTGTAATGTCACAACCGATAGAACCGCGACTTAACACTATACCGTATATCCGACATTCTGTCTTATACCAAGTTAGGGAACGGGGAACACCTCGACCCTTCGACAGGCTCAGGACATCGCTTCGCTCGGTGTGTCATGAGGAATCAAATTAATAACCGGGGTTTGGAAACCAAACCCCTACGGAAATTCAAATGAAACTTGTTAACCTTCTCTTTACGAATGAGGAGTATCCTGCAAGAGACTTCCCATAGTGTAACTGTCTTTGAGGCTTAGTCAAATGGTGTTCCGTCTCGCTTTCATCAATCCAGCTCGTGTAGTGCACTCCGTTTCCGTGCTAGCTCTAGCCATTAGCCTAGTGGCGTGTGGAGGGCAGCAAGAGGCTGACACAGGTGGAGAAACCGATCAAACTGACATGGGTGGGGGTGATGACAAACTCGCCCTCGCTGAATCTGTAGCGCTAACAGGTGCTGGTGCATCGTTCCCCGCCCCGATCTATCAGCGTTGGTTCCAAGAACTCAACAGTCAATATCCCAAACTGCAGGTTAACTATCAATCCGTCGGCAGTGGTGCTGGTGTGGAACAGTTTACTCAAGGTACGGTAGACTTCGGCGCTAGTGATGTGGCAATGAAGGACGAAGAAATCGCGGAAGTCGATAGAGGCGTTCTGATGCTGCCGATGACAGCGGGTAGTATTGTACTGGCATACAACCTAGAAGGCGTAGAAGAACTGAACCTGCCACGGGATGTGTATGTGGATATTCTTCTGGATAATATTACCAACTGGAATGACCCAGCAATTGCGGCGGCAAACGAAGGTGTAGAGTTGCCCGATCAGTCGATTACCGTGATTCACCGTTCTGATGGCAGTGGTACCACAGGCGTCTTTACCAAACACCTGAGTGCAATTAGTCCGGAGTGGGAAGAGCAAGTTGGTGAAGGCAAAACCGTCGAGTGGCCCACCGGGATTGGCGCAAAGGGAAATGAAGGGGTTACGGCTCAGATTCAACAAACCGATGGTGCGATCGGTTATGTTGAATACGGCTACGCCAAGAATAATGACCTTAACTTTGCTGCTTTAGAGAACCAATCGGGTAATTTTGTCACGCCCAGTGATGAATCGGCGTCTAAAACCTTAGAAGCAGTTACATTACCGGAAAATCTGCGGGCATTTATTGCTGATCCTGAAGGCGAGGAATCCTATCCCATTGTTACTTATACTTGGCTTTTGGCTTACCAAGAGTATGATGATCCGGAGACGGCGAAATCCTTAGAAGCAACCATTGAGTATATGTTGACGGAAGGTCAAGAAATTGCGCCAGATTTAGGCTATGTGAAACTGCCGCCCAATGTCAGGGAAAAAGTGGCAGAGGCAGCTGATGTGATTAGCGACGAGTATGACATTGAGGTGAGTGAATAGCCTTACACAAACGGATAGAGATAAGAAAGTTGGGAGTGAAAATTCTTCCACTCAGTCGGGGCGGGTTTAAAAGAAGCAACGATAACCGTGAAACCCGTCCCGCCACACAACCCGTTTTCTGGGAAGATCACCAAGCGTCTTTCCCATCTGCTTCAGTGCTTCAGATCCTAGGTTTGATCGGTTCACTGGTATCCTTGAATTTTCTAATATCGGTTCACTCTATTCAATTATGACTACACAAGCTGAGTCCCATTCAGCAGTCCTGCCCCAACGATCTGTCGGTGAAAAAGCGATAGATCGGGGGTTTGTTTGGCTGGCTCGCATTTTGGCGCTGTCAGTTGCGGGAATTTTAATCTTCATCGCGATCACAGTGGGCATAGAAGCCTTACCAGCGATCCGGGAATTTGGTCTGAATTTTTTGGTCAACAGCGCTTGGAATCCCGTAGAAGATGACTATGGGGCGCTGCCGATGATCTACGGGACACTGGTGAGTTCCGCGATCGCACTGCTGTTTGCTATACCTCTAGGAATTGGCACCGCCGTCTTTTTGAGCGAAAACTTTTTACCCAAACCAGCGCGGCTGACGCTGGTATTTATGGTGGAACTGTTAGCGGCGATTCCCAGTGTGGTCTACGGGCTGTGGGGTATTTATGTTTTGGTACCTTTCCTTTTACCGCTTGAGAACTGGCTAAATGACAACTTCGGCTGGATTCCCCTGTTTAGTACAGAACCTACGCGGGTGGGGATGTTTCCGGCGGGGATTATTTTAACGATTATGATTTTGCCGATTATTACGGCAATTTCTCGCGATTCCCTGGCATCCCTACCTCCGGATCTGCGCCAAGCTTCTCTAGGGTTAGGGGCTACTCGCTGGCAAACTATCTTTCGGGTTTTGATTCCGGCGGCATTTTCGGGCATTGTTGGTGGCATAATGTTAGGGCTAGGTCGAGCCATGGGAGAAACTATGGCAGTCACCTTGCTGATTGGTAATGCCAATCAACTTAATTTTTCTCTACTCGCCCCCGCCAATACGATTGCATCCCTGCTGGCGAATCAATTTGCCGAAGCCTCAGGTTTACAGGTTGCGGCGTTAATGTATGCAGGTTTTGTGCTATTCGTCTTAACTCTAATCGTGAACATTCTGGCGGAGTTGATTGTGCGCCAAGTTAAGAAGTTTTAAGTTCAGTTAAAACTCATGCGCCATGCCCAAAAAGTGAAGTGAAGGATCAAAACCTGAAAATTTTATGTCAGACAATTTCCCAGATCAACAAGCTGAAGGCTTTCCCACTCACAGTTTTACCCGTTCCTACACGAGTGGGCGATCGCTGTTTGGGATCATAATGACTATCCTTGCCGGAGCGTGCCTAGTTATTGCCTTAATCCCCTTATTTGCGGTGATTATCTATGTGATCATCAAAGGATTTAATCGCCTAAACCTGGACTTATTTACCCAGTTACCCCCAGCAGCAGGTTTATCCGGTGGCGGTGTGGGCAATGCGATTGTCGGTACGTTGATTGTAATCGCAATTGGGGCGCTGATTAGTGTTCCGATTGGTGTTTTAGCTGCCGTTTATCTGTCAGAATTTAGTTCCGGTCCAATTGCTCGCTGGATTCGCTTTGCCACTAACGTCTTAAGTGGTGTCCCTTCAATTATTGCTGGAATATTTGCTTATGGGATGATCGTGGTTGGATCGGCATTTGTCCCCTGTTCAGGTAGTTTTTCCGCATTGGCGGGAGGCGTAGCCCTGGCGGTATTGATGCTACCGATTATCATTAGAACCACCGATGAAGCCCTGCAAATCGTGCCTCAGGATGTGCGCTGGGCGTCTGTGGGTGTGGGAGCTTCGGAATATCAAACGGTATTGAGAGTAGTTCTTCCCGCCGCTTTACCCGCCATCCTAACTGGAACCACCTTGGCAGTTGCTCGCGCCGCTGGCGAAACAGCCCCGCTAATTTTCACGGCTCTATTCACCTTCTTCTGGCCCTCCGGGATATGTGAACCGACTCCCTCGCTAGCCGTGTTAGTTTACAATTTTGCCACCTCGCCTTTTTCGGCTCAGCAAGAATTAGCCTGGGCGGCTTCTTTACTCATGGTGGCTTTGGTCTTACTCACCAGTGTGATTTCTCGTTGGGCAACCCGGAAAAGCATTTATTGAACTATGGATTACCTAATTAATCTATCCATCTCAAAGGGGAGATTGAAATTCAACGTCTAAACATGAAAAACAACTTATTGTATCCAAATGCAACCCAAAATTCAGGGAAAATTATTATGGAATCTAATCAAAAAGTAGCAAGTCCGAATCAAGGACATGAACAATCAACAGAAACGGTTTTACGCACAGAAAACCTAGATATATACTATGGCAAATTTTTAGCGGTTAAGGGGGTATCTATGGAGATTCCCAAAAACCGGATCACAGCTTTTATCGGTCCTTCGGGTTGTGGTAAAAGTACATTAATTCGCTGCTTCAACCGTCTCAACGATTTAATTGATTCATTCCAGATTGAGGGTAAGGTTTACTATCGCCAGAAAGACCTTTATGA
>JGI12210J13797_10350421_pt1 | contig 10802 bp, 5 predicted proteins | sample ElkSlonscriptome_3_FD_13797 | JGI IMG/M metagenome (IMG submission 13797) | reverse complement strand
GCTCGTGGAGCTCGATCGCCGGGTCGAGCGGGCGCAGCTCGCTGCGGCGAAGGTGCGCCGTGATCTCGCGCTCACGACGGTGCGACGCACCCGGTCGCTGGGGGCCGTGGGCGCGGAGTCGCAGTCCCAGCTCGATGCCGACGAGTCGGCGCTGCAGCAGGCCTCGGTCGAGATCGACGTGCTCCGCGCCCAGATCGCACGCAAGGTGATCCGTGCGCCGTTCTCGGGGCGGCTGGGCATCCGGGCCGTCGACCTGGGCCAGTACCTGAGCCCGGGCACGCGCTTGACCACGCTGGAGGCGACCGATGGCGTGTTCGTGGACTTCGACCTGCCGCAGCAGCATCAGCCGGAGGTCGCCAGCGGGCAGCGGGTCCGCCTGTCGGCCACGGGCATGCCGCAGCTCGATGTGCGCGGCTCCATCGTCGCCATCGCGCCGTCGGTCGACCCCTCCACCCGCATGATGTCGCTGCGGGCGGCGGTGGAGGACCCCGATCACCAGCTCCGGTCGGGCATGTTCGTGCAGGTCGAGGTGGTGCTTCCCGAGCAGCAGGAGGTGGTCGCCGCGCCGCTCACCGCCATCGTCCATGCGCCCTACGGCAACTCGGTGTTCGTGGTCGAGCCGGCCCCCGAGGGGACCCCGGGCCCCGAGGGCGAGCCGGCTCTGGTCGCTCGCCAGCAATTCGTGCGCCTCGGCGAGCGGCGCGGCGACTTCGTGGCGCTGCTCGACGGCGTTCGTCGCGGCGAGGTGCTCGTGACGGCGGGGGCCTTCAAGCTCCGCAACAACGCGCCGGTGAAGGTGAACAACGAGCCGTCGCTGTCGCCCCAGCTGCACCCCACGCCGAGCAACCGCTAGCCGAGCGAGCCGAGCCGCCCATGCGCTTCACCGACACCTTCATCCGGCGCCCCGTGCTGGCCCTGGTCGTCAACCTGGTGATCATCATCGCCGGGCTGCAGGCGGTCGGCTCGCTCAACGTGCGGCAGTATCCCAAGCTCGAGAGCGCCAGCGTGATCGTGCGCACCGCCTACATCGGGGCCGACGCGGAGCTGGTGCGGGGCTTCATCACCACCCCGCTGGAGCGCTCGATCGCGGCCGCCGACGGGATCGACTTCATCGAGTCGCAGAGCGTGCAGGGGCTGTCCACCATCAGCGTGCGCCTCGCCCTCGACTACGACGCCTCCTCTGCGCTCGCCGACATCAGCGCCCGCGTCAACCAGGTGCGGGCCGATCTGCCCCCCGAGGCCGAGGTCCCCTCGATCACCATCGAGCCCTCCGACGCTCGGATCGCGGCGATGTACCTGAGCTTCGGCTCCACGATCCTCGAGGCGAACGAGGTCACCGACTACATGCTGCGGGTGGTGCAGCCGCGGCTGTCGGCGGTGCCGGGGGTGCAGCGGGCCGAGATCCTCGGCGGTCGCACCTTCGCGCTGCGGGCGTGGCTCGACCCCGAGCGCATGGCGGCCAAGGGGGTGAGCCCCTCGCAGGTGCGGGTGGCGATGGCCGCCAACAACTACCTGGCCGCGGTGGGGCAGACCAAGGGCGCGCTGGTGCAGGTGAACCTCACCGCCGCGACTGGGCTGGAGTCGGTCGAGCAGTTCGAGCAGCTCGTGATCCGGGAGTCGGGCGACGCGCTGGTCCGGCTGCGCGACGTGGCCACGGTGGAGCTGGGGGCCGACGACTACGAGCAGGAGGTGCGCTTCTCCGGCGAGGAGGCGGTGTTCATGGGCATCTGGGTGCTGCCCAACGCCAACTCGCTCGACGTGATCGCTCGGGTGCGCGAGGAGGTGGAGATCATCGCCGACCAGCTGCCCACCGGCATGCACGCCGACGTCGCGTTCGACTCGACCAAGTACATCGACGGCGCGATCAACGAGGTGGTCACGACGCTGACCGAGACGGTGCTCATCGTCATCGTGGTGATCTTCTTGTTCCTGGGCTCGCTGCGCACGGTGCTGGTGCCGCTGGTGGCGATCCCGGTGTCGCTCATCGGCGCGGTGTTCCTCATGCAGGTGCTGGGCTTCACCGTCAACCTGCTCACCCTGCTGGCCATCGTGCTCTCGGTGGGCCTGGTGGTCGACGACGCGATCGTGATCGTGGAGAACGTCGAGCGAAACATCCGCCTGGGCCACTCGCCCGTGCAGGCGGCCGTGCTCGGCGCCCGAGAGCTGGTGGGGCCGATCGTCGCGATGACGATCACCCTCGCCGCCGTGTACGCGCCGATCGGCCTGCAGGGGGGCCTGACGGGGGCGCTGTTCCGCGAGTTCGCGTTCACGCTCGCGGGGGCGGTGTTCATCTCGGGGATCGTGGCGCTGACGCTGTCTCCCATGATGGCCTCGCGGCTGCTGACCTCGGGGCAGGCCCGGGGGTGGCTGGGCCGCGCCATCGATGCCGGCTTCGAGGCGGTGCGAGGCGGCTACGCGCGAGCGCTGGCCCTCACCTTGCGGATGCGCCCCGCGGTCTATGCGGTGTGGATCGTCCTCTCGCTGCTCACGATCCCGATGTACCTGCTGTCGCCCGCCGAGCTGGCCCCCAACGAGGATCAGGGCACGGTGTTCGGGGCCATCGACGCGCCGGCCAACGCCTCGCTCGAGCAGATCACGTTCTATACCGAGCAGGTCGGGCGCGTGTTCGCGGAGGCGCCCGAGTTCGACCACAGCTTCCAGCTCACCTTCGCCTCGGGGGGCTTCGGCGGGATGATCCTCGTGCCGTGGGAGGAGCGCGAGCGCAGCGTCTTCGAGATCGAGCCGGAGATCAACGCCAAGCTCGGCGAGATCACCGGGGTGCGCGCGCCGGTGTTCTTGCCCTCGGCGCTGCCCAGCTCCGGGTTCCTGCCCGTGGAGCTGGTGATCGCCTCGACCGACAGCCACGAGGAGATCCTGCGCTTTGCCCAGGAGCTGTCGGACGAGGCGGTCAGCAGCGGGGAGTTCGCGTTCCCGCCGTTCACCGACGTGAAGATCGACCAGGCCAAGACCGAGCTGGTGATCGATCGGGACAAGGTGGCCGCGATGGGCCTGACGATGCAGCAGGTGGGCGGAGACGTGGCGGCCATGCTCGGCGGCAACTTCGTCAACCGCTTCGACATCGACGGCCGGGCGTACAAGGTGATCCCGCAGATCGAGCGCAGCGCCCGGCTGGTCCCCGAGCAGCTGCAGCAGGTCCACATCACCGGCCCGGGCGGCACGCTGATGCCGCTGTCGGCCGTGGCCACGCTGCGCGAAGAGGTGGAGCCGCGCTCGCTCAACCGCTTCCAGCAGCTCAACGCGGTCAAGCTCTCCGGGCTCGCGCCGCGCTCGCTCGACGGCGGGCTCGAGGTGCTCGAGCAGGCGGCCGAGCGGGTGCTCCCGCCGGGGTACCGGGTGGACTACACCGGCGAGTCCCGGCAGCTGAGGCAGGAGAGCGGCAAGTTCCTGCCCGCGCTGGGGCTGTCCATCGTGCTCATCTTCTTGGTGCTCGCCGCTCAGTTCAACTCGTTCCGCGACCCCTTCGTGATCTTGGCCGGCTCGGTGCCCCTGGCGATGTTCGGCGCGCTCATCTTCACCTTCTTGAAGTTCTCGGGCCCGCCGGGGCTGCGCTACCCCCTCACGGAGGGGTGGACCACCACCCTCAACATCTACTCGCAGGTGGGCCTGGTGACGCTGGTGGGGCTGGTGGCCAAGAACGGGATCCTCATCGTCGAGTTCGCCAACGTGCAGCAGGAGCGCGGGCTGGGCAAGCTCGAGGCGGTGACCCTGGCCGCCACCACGCGGCTGCGCCCGGTGCTGATGACCACGGTGGCCACCGTGGTGGGCCACTTCCCGCTCACCCTGGTCTCCGGGGCGGGCGCCGTGGCCCGCAACTCGATCGGGATCGTACTCGTGGGCGGCATGGCGATCGGCACGCTGTTCACGCTGTTCGTGGTGCCGTCGGTGTACGTGCTCATCGCCAAGGATCACCGCAAGGCGAGCGCAGCTGCGGAGCAGGGTGCACCGACGGAGGCGACGGAGGCGACGGAGGCGACGGAGGCGACGGAGGCGACGGAGGCGACGGAGGCGACGGAGGCGAAGACGGAAAAGGCCGAGGCGAAGCCGGAGGCGACCGAGGCCGACGTGGAGCCGCCGGCCTGATCCTCGCGGGGATGGAGCCGACGCTCAGCCCTGAAGCCGCTGGCGGTCGACGAAGATCGTGTTGACGAAGGTCCCCGCCCGGACCTCGTACCCGTGCTCGGCGAGCAGGGCGAGGGTGGGCTCGCGGCGCTCGGAGGTGCCGTAGACCAGCGTCTCCACGCACAGCACGGGCGGGCGGAAGCGGTCGAACGACAGGGTCTGCAGCAGCGGCAGGTCCAGGCCCTCCACGTCGATCGACAGCAGGTCGGGGGGCGCGGCGGCGAAGTGCTCCTGGAGGATGTCGTCGAGCGAGCGCAGGGGCATCTTCATCACCCGCTCGAGGGTGCCCGCGCCGGACTCGGCCACGTAGCGATCGGCCTGCTCCCGGGAGAAGGTGTTGAGCTGGGGGCGCTCGCGGATGACGTAGTAGTCGGCCTCGGTGCGGCCGTCGACGCTCACCCCCACCGGCAGCACGGTGTCTTCGGGGCGCGCTCGCTGCAGCAGGGCGGCCATGAAGGGGTTGGGCTCCACCAGCACCCCGCGGCTGCCCTGCACGTAGAAGAGAAAGGTGTTGCTCGAGATGCTCGGGTGGAACGCGCCGATGTCGAGGTAGCGCGGGCGCTCGATGCCGAGGTGCTCGAAGACGGCCTGCAAGACCACGTCCTCGCCCTGCTGGGCGTAGCTCAGCCGGCGGCCGTCGGGGGGCATGGGGCCCAGGTCGGCGGGCGGCGGGGGGATCTCGCCAGGCGCGAGCGGAGGGGGCTCGGCGGCGGCCGCGGGCGGGGTCGGCGAGGGCGCGGGCGGAGGCGACGAGGCGTCGCGCCACCCGTCCGCGAGCTGGGTCAGCCCCGCGGTGGCGCCCACCCCCAGCAGCGATCCCAGCAAGAACGTGCGCCGTCCTCCCGGCGCGTCGTCCTCGGCGCTCGCGTCACCCAAGGACCCGATCCCACCAGAGTCCGCCCACGCCGTCCAATCCCGCGCCGCTGCGCAGAGACCGCGATGACGCCTCCGGGGCGCCAGGGCGCCGGGGATGTGCGAGAACCACGGGGTGACGAGGTCACGCAGCAAGCCCGCGGCCGGCGAGTCAGAGGCCGACCCGGTGACCCCGGAGGGCAAGGGCAAGGCCTCCAAGGCCTCCAAGGCAAAGCGAGCGAAGGCGGTCGATGGCGGGAGCGTGGCCTCGACGCGTCGGCCGACACGAGCGCCGGCGGTGCCGGCCGGGTGGACTGCGCGGATCACCGACGCGGCCACCCTGGACGAGGCGCTCACGCGGCTGCCCGACCGGCCGGGCGTGTACGTGATGCGCGACCGCGAGGGCCACGCGATCTACGTGGGCAAGGCCCGGCGGCTGCGGGCGCGGGTGCGGCAGTACTTCAACGGGCACGACACGCGGGCGTTCGTGCCGCTGCTGGCCAAGATCGTGGGCGACATCGAGACGGTGGTCACCGCCAACGACAAGGAAGCGCTGCTGCTCGAGAACAACCTCATCAAGGAGCACCGGCCGCGCTTCAACGTGAAGCTGCGCGACGACTCCAACTACCTGGTCATCCGCCTCGACCCGAGAGGCGAGTGGCCGCGCCTGGAGCTGACCCGCGGGATCCGCCGCGACGGCGCGCAGTACTTCGGCCCCTACCACTCGGCCAGCTCGGCCCGGGCCACGCTGCGGGTGGTGAACCGCCACTTCCAGCTGCGCACGTGCACCGACTACGTGCTGGAGCGACGCACCCGGCCCTGCTTGCAGTACCAGATCGAGCGCTGCCCGGGGCCGTGCGTGTACGAGGTGGATCGAGCGGGCTACGCGGCCCAGGTGCAGGACGTGGGGCTGTTCTTGTCGGGGCGCCACCGGGAGCTCACCGACGGGCTGAAGCAGCGCATGCAGGAGGCGGCGAGCGAGCTGAACTTCGAGGTGGCGGCCCGGCTGCGGGATCAACTCCAGGCGGTGGAGACCACGCTGACCTCGCAGCAGGTGGTGGGCTCGGCGGCGCTCGACCAGGACGCCATCGGCATGTACCGCCAGGGGGGGCAGGTGGAGTTCACGGTGCTGCACGTGCGCCAGGGCAAGCTGCTGGGCACCCAGGGGTTCTCGGCCAAGGGGCTCGAGCACCCCGACTCGGAGGTGCTGGCCGACTTCGTGTCGAGCTTCTACGCCAAGGCGCCGGTGCTGCCCGACGAGGTGCTGCTGCCGGGCCCGATCGCCGAGGACGACGCGGCGCCGCTGATGGCGTGGCTGCGCGAGCGCAAGGGCAAGAAGGTGGGGCTGACCACGCCCGAGCGAGGCGATCGCCGCAAGCTCACCCGGCTGGCCGAGCGCAACGCGGCGTCGAACTTCGTCACCCGCCGCAACCGCCGCGAGGACAGCGACGCGGCGCTGGGCCGGCTGCGCCAGCGCCTGAGCCTGAGCAAGCTGCCGCGCGTGATCGAGTGCTACGACGTCAGCCACACCCAGGGCAGCGACACGGTGGCGTCGATGGTGGTGTTCGTGGACGGGGCGGCCGACAAGTCCCGCTACCGCTCGTTCCGGATCAAGGGCGTGGGGGCGGGCGACGACGAGGCCAGCCTGCGCCAGGGCGCGTTCCAGAACGACGACTTCACCAGCATGTACGAGGTGCTCGGGCGCCGGTTCCGGCGGGCGATGGAGGAGCCCGACGGCGCGTGGAGCCTGCCCGACCTGGTGGTCATCGACGGCGGCAAGGGGCAGCTTTCGCGGGTGGTGGCGGCCATGCACGACCTCGGCGTGCCGGTGGGGGCCGAGGGGGTCGACGTGGTGGCGCTGGCCAAGGAGCGCAAGGGCACGTTCGGCCGCGGGGCGCTGCGCGAGCTGGAGGCCCGCCGCAAGCAGGGCGGGTCCCACTCCTACGAGGACCTGGCGATCGAGAAGCAGGACGCGTCCACGGCCGAGATCCGCCCCGAGCGGGTGTTCGTGCCGGGCGTGAAGGAGCCGATCCGGCTGCGGCCCGGCAGCTCCGAGCGCTACCTGATGGAGCGGCTGCGCGACGAGGCCCACCGCTTCGCCATCACCCACCACCGCCGCCGCCGGGGCAAGCGAGCGCTCCGCTCGGTGCTCGACGAGGTGCCGGGGGTGGGGCCGGCGCTCAAGAAGAAGCTCATCGGTCACTTCGGGTCGGTGGCCGCGGTCCGCTCGGCCGACGAGGCGCAGCTGGCCGAGGTCAAGGGGATCGGCCCCGCGCTCGCCCACCGGCTGGCCGAGGCGCTCGCCGGAGGCCGCCGGCCCACGGGCGACGCGCCCGGGTGAAGGCGCTGTTGCCTGGGCGCTACGTTCGGCCGCTGCGCATGGACCCCCGCGGGCGGCCAGGGGCGCGGAGGGCCGCGGGGCCGGCCCTCGGAGCGCGGTCGGGCCGGGGAGGGGTGCGGTCGAGCCGGCGGGCGCGATATCATCGGGGGCGGTGGAGCTCGACCTCGACTTCGTGCGGGCGTGGTTTCCGGCGCTGAATGAGCGCTGGGCCCTGTTCGACAACGCGGGCGGCACGGTGACCAGCCAGGCGGTCACCGCGGGGATCGTGGAGTATCTCGAGCGCTACCAGGTGCAGCTGGGGGCCAGCTACGCGCTGTCGCAGCAGGCCGAGGCGCGGGTGCGGCAGGGCGAGGCGACCGCGGCGGAGCTTCTGGGCACCAGCCCCGATCAGACCGTGGTGGGCCCGTCCACCACCGTCAACCTCGCCACCCTCGCGCGCTCGATCGCTCCGCTGCTGTCCCCGGGCGACGAGGTGGTGGTGACCAACCTCGACCACGAGGCCAACATCGGTCCCTGGCGGAAGCTGGCCGAGCACGGGGCGGTGGTGCGCACGTGGCCGCTCGACCGCGCCCGAGCCACCCTCGACCTCGCCGCGCTCGACGGGGTGCTCTCCGAGCGCACGCGGCTGGTGGCCTTCACCCACTGCGCCAACGTGGTGGGGGAGATCATCGACGTGGCGGCGGTGGTCGCTCGGGTGCGCGCGAACCGGCCCGACACGTGGATCGTGGTCGACGGGGTGGCCCATGCCCCGCACCGGCTGGTCGACGTGGAGGCGCTGGACGTGGATGCCTACGCGATCAGCCTCTACAAGGTGTACGGGCCCCACCTCGGGGCGATGTTCGTGCGGCGGGAGCTGCTCACGAAGGTCGCGGGGCAAAACCACTTCTTCGTGCCCAACGACGCGCTGCCCTACAAGCTCCAGCCCGGCAACGTCACCCACGAGCTGGCCGCGGGCGTGCCGGGGATCGGCGCCTATCTCGACGGGGTGGCCGAGCACCACGGCCTGAAGGCGGTGACCCACCGCGAGCGCTGGGGCCTGGTGTTCGAGCGCTTCGCCGCGCAGGAGCAGCGGCTGGCCGCGCGCCTGCTGGCCTTCCTCCACGAGCACCCGCTGTGTCACGTGATCGGCCCGGCCTCGTCCGACGCCGCAGTGCGGGTGCCCACCATCGCGTTCGTGGTCGACGGCTGCCCCGCGTCACAGGTGGTGCCGCCGCTCGACGAGCGCCACATCGCCGTGCGCTGGGGCCACTTCTACGCCAAGCGAGCGATCGACGCCCTGGGCCTGGCCGAGGTGGAGGGCGTCGTTCGAGTGAGCATGGTCCACTACAACACGCTGGCCGAGGTCGATCGCCTCATCGAGGCGCTGCACGAGACGCTGGACTAACCACTGCGTCACGTGCGCTGGGCTCGGCGCCTCATGTCGCGCAATCTCCGCTCATGAGGATCCACGTCGATGGTGCCCCGCGGCCATCGAATCTTGTCAATTGCTCGGGCGAGGGTAGCCTCCCGGCGTGCAGAAGACGCCAGAGGTCGTGAAGCCGCCCCGCGGGGAGTCATCGACCCGCGCGCCCCATGGCGATCGCCGACCGCATGCCATCGTCATCGGGAGTGGATTCGGCGGTCTCGCGGCGGCGATTCGGCTCGGCGCGCGCGGCTACGGCGTGACCGTGCTCGAGCGGCGAGACCAGCCGGGGGGGCGCGCCTATGTCTATCGACGAGACGGGTTCACCTTCGACGGAGGCCCCACCGTCATCACCGCCCCGTTCATGTTCGAGGAGTTGTGGGCCCTGTGCGGGCGGCGGCTGTCCGACGACGTCGATCTGCGCCCGGTGTCGCCCTTCTATCGGATCCGCTTCCACGACGGGGAGGTGTTCGACTACACCGGCGACGCCGAGCAGATGCGCCGGGAGATCGCCCGCTTCGAGCCCGCCGATGTCGACGGGTACGAGCGGCTGATGGAGATGAGCCGCAAGATCTTCGAGGTGGGCTTCGAGCGGCTGTCCTACGAGCCGTTCTCTTCGTGGCTGGACATGGTGCGGATCGTCCCCGACATGATCAAGCTCCAGAGCTACCGCACGGTGTGGGGGCTGGTCTCGCGCTACATCACCAACGACCGGCTGCGGCAGGTGCTGAGCTTTCACCCGCTGTTGGTGGGCGGCAACCCCTTCGAGACCACGTCGATCTACTCGCTCATCTGCTACCTCGAGCGCAAGTGGGGGGTCTGGTTCCCCATGGGCGGCACCGGAGCCCTGGTGCGAGGCCTGGTCGATCTGATCGAGGGGCAGGGCAACACCGTCCGGCTCGACGCCGAGGTCTCCGAGATCCTGGTGGAGGGCGGTCGGGCCTGCGGGGTCGCGCTGGCCGACGGCACCCGCCTCTCGGCCGACGTCGTCGTCTCCAATGCCGACTCGGCCTTCACCTACAAGCACTTGCTCCCCGCCGAGCATCGCCGGCGCTGGACCGACGCCAAGGTCGACCGCGTCCGCTACTCGATGAGCCTGTTCGTCTGGTACTTCGGCACCGACCGCACGTACGAAGACGTCGCCCACCACACGATCCTGCTCGGGCCGCGCTACAAGGGCCTGCTGGACGACATCTTCAAGCACAAGCGGCTCGCCGAGGACTTCAGCCTCTACCTGCACCGGCCCACCGCGACCGATCCCTCGCTCGCCCCGGCGGGGCACGACGGGTTCTACGTGCTCTCCCCCGTGCCCCACCTCGACGCCGGCGTGGACTGGTCGACCACGCGCGAGGCCTACCGGCGCGGGATCGAAGCCTTTCTGGCCCGAACCGTGCTCCCCGATCTGCCCCGGCACGTGGTCAGCTCCACCGTGCTCGATCCCCAGGGCTTCCGCGACGATCTGCTCTCCATCAAGGGAGCGGCCTTCGGGATGGCGCCCGTCCTGCGGCAGAGCGCGTACTTCCGCCCGCACAACCTCAGCGAAGAGGTGCAGGGGCTCTACTTGGTGGGAGCCGGTACCCACCCCGGGGCGGGCGTGCCCGGGGTGCTCTCCTCGGCCAAGGTCCTCGAGCGGCTGTTGCCGGCGGTGTCCGAGCGATCGGAGGCCTCGGTCCGCGTCCCCTGACGTGGGCCCCAGCCATCCCGGCGCCCCGGAGCCGGCGATGGCCGAGGTCTCGCGCTCACACCCGCCACCCGCGGCGGATGCGAAAGGGCAGCATCCGCTGGACCACCGGATGGGCGAAGCGGTCGAGGTCGAGCGACTCGTGCATCGCGAGCACCGGGTGGCCGGCGATCGTCGTCTCCACCAGCTCGCGGGTGTAGAAGGGCGCGCTCTCCAGTCCGCGGCGGATCCGAGGGGGGGCCCCCGGGTCGGCCCGGATGGACCGCGCGACCCCCCAGCTTCCTCGGGGCAGCCGATGCCGCTGCTCGGCGTCGAGCGGCTCGATCTGGCCGTCGCGACCGAAGAGCAGGCCTCGAGCCGAGGGCGGACCCTCCCGGGGCTCGGCG
>JGI12210J13797_11056141_pt1 | contig 10803 bp, 8 predicted proteins | sample ElkSlonscriptome_3_FD_13797 | JGI IMG/M metagenome (IMG submission 13797) | reverse complement strand
TTGATCTGTGTCCCTTCCACTTCGATATTGGTCGTATCAGGAGGCAACTNGAATCCGCCCGCNGTNGNNCCTCGTTCGGTCGCCGCAATCCCCTTCTGAGTCCCTCGGATCAGGAACAACAGGGCAAAAGAGGTAGACACGGATCCCGTCCCGTGGTCCGTTTTGGGCCAAAGCCCCGTGTTGGCATCCTGGCGTTTTCGAAGATAATCTACTCCTTCGTTATACCAAGTTGGGCTATCGTCTTTTGGCAGCTTAAAGATTGCTTCGCGGAAGGCTTCGTATCGTTCGAGCGTATACAGCTGATAGTAGGGATACGACGAGCCATCTCCAGTTGGAATCACAGAGTTGGCCTGCAGCCATGACTGGCAATTTTCTACGGAGGAAGCGGCACGTTGCGCAGACATGCTTTTCCTCCGTTCTTGATTCTTCAATGGATCTGACTGCCTTTCAACATAGAGTTGCACAGCTTTCGGCAGACCTTCGATATTGGGACTATTTAGTCCCGCAAACACTTCACCGAATACCCGTTGAGTATCTGCCGCAATTAGGACTGTGCTACCACCAGCCAATGCCATCGACGGTGTTACTTTAAACCAACGCTGGGGCGAATCTTGTCCCCCACTGCCAACGATGGCATGGTACGGCCAACCGCCTGCCGGGTCCTGCGCTCGCATCATCCAGTTGCCAAGATCGCCCACTGTTGCGTAGTCAACCGGCACACCTTTCCGATCCAACGTCCAAAACGCCAAAGCGACATACTGACACTGTGAGACGTCGCCTGTTTCAAAATCGGGATACCCATACGAACCGTTATTTCGCTGCGAACGGCGTAGATAGTTAGATATCTGAGCAAGTTCCCTTTCATAGGCCACCGGATCAACTTCGGCCAACAGCAAAGCCGCGACGCTAACAGCGTAAAACGTTTTTGACAAACCTCCAACGCCGTCCGTTTGATCCGGATCCAAATTTGCTGCAATAAAGCGGGCGGCCTCCAGGCCACGTTCGACGACTGGATTATTGGCGTCATGCTGCACCTTGAAATGGGCATAACCGTTTAACGCTAATTCGCCGTGCCCGCCGCGAAAGACTTGACTCATGGGATAGTGGGGAGAACCGTTTACCTGAGATTCCAGCCCACGCACGCCTCGCTCGACCATCGCCAGGACCATCGGATGATCCGGATGATAGCCCTGTGCGGCTGCGCCGCCCGGCGGACCGAAGATGAACCATGTCGCCGGAACGGCGGCGAGGGTCAGTCGCAAAAATAAGTTGCTCACCGGTGGTCTCTGATTTGAAAAGGAAATGCGATTGTTCACCTGGCAAGTCTACGGGGCTCGTGCGACGGTTGCAACAATTTCAGCCCGCGGTTCCAGCCTTCTGCGGGAAACGGCTTTACGTAGGACTGCATCAAAATGTTCCCAGAATCGCCCGCTCGTACTCGTCGATCCGCCGCTGGACGGTGAACCGAGACTCGATCGTCTCGCGGGCTTGCTTGCCAATTGCCTGACGCTGCTCCGGCGACCGGATCAGAGACCGTAGACACTCGATCCATTCGTCTTTGTTGGCGGCGAGCATTCCGTTCTGACCGTGCCGGACCAGCTCTCGGTTAAAGCCCACGTCCGATCCGATCGCGGCGAGCCCGACCGCCATGTACTGGATCATCTTGGCGTTGCACTTGTACCACGACCACCGGTCGCTAGCCGGAAGCGGCATCACCCCAACGTCCAGTCGATGCAACTCGTCGATCAAATCGCAAGCATCAATGTCGATCCGATGCACCTTGACGCCAGAAAAGTCAATCTTTTGAAGGGGCGCGTGATTGCTGCTGATGACGCGAAATTCCAGCGGGTGCTCGCGTGCTATTACACGCAAGGCTTCCGCACAGTGCTCCAGCATGCAGAGGTTGCTCGGCGATCCCACCCAGCCGATCACCGTCGGACCGTCGCCGGATGAGCTGACCTCGCTTTTGGGAGCATAAACCTCCAGATCGATGCAGGTGGGGATGATCGAGATGTTCGAGGTGTATTGAGAAGCCCATTCCGCCAACCGAGTGTTGGCCACGATGACGTGGTCAGCCGTTGCAGCAAACTCTCGAATTTTCGCTGGAAACAACAGGAAAACGGCATCGTCAATGTCGTAGACCAGACGCTTGGAATGTTTTCGGATGCTGCCTTCGAGTGTCCCGTTCGCAGTGTGAAATAGCTCTGTCTCTAGAACGACGCAGTCGTAGTCCGATCGTTTGAGCTTCTCAATGTCCCGCATTCGGTTGGCATATCGCAGCAATTTGCCTGCCCGCCAACCGAGCAAAGGGTGTCGGCTATACCGCGAAGGATGACTGCTGAAGTATCCACAGTCATGTCCTCTGTTTTCGAGTAATCGGAAAAGCGGCATCCGAAAGCGAACCGAGGGCACGTCGCGACCACCGTGGAAATAACCGATTTTCATAGGCGGCAGCGAGGCTCAGCGAAGCAGGTCTTCGATATAGTTCGGCAGCCCTGTCATGGAGTCGGGCGGCTCGCCGGAGCCGATGATTAGGGGGGCGTCGTCGGGGGTCGGGGCGGCGAGGCCGTGGCTGCCGCGGACGAGTTGCGGGGTGAGCGGGATGACGTCCATTTTGTAACGCATCCCGACCTTTTTTTGCAGCAAACGGGCGCCGGCCCGCAGACGGCTGGTCATGAACAGCTCGCACGGGTCGTAGCCCGGCTTGCGGTGGATATCCACAGTACGTGCGAAGTCGGGCGCCCGATCGTCGTCGAGCCAATAATAGTAGCTAAACCAAGCGTCCGGCGACGCCAGGGCGACCCATTCGCCTGCTCTTTGGTGATCGAGCGCTAATTCACCGGCCTGGACCACCGCGTCGATCCCTTCAACCGACTCCAGGCATCGGCGCACCGCCTCACGGTCGGCCTCGTGCCGGACGTAAACGTGGGCGACTTGATGGTCGGCGACCGCCAGCGCGCGGCTTTCGGTCGGCAGGAGCATTTCGCCGAAGGGACCGTCGCGAACCGTCAGAAAACCTTCGCGGCGGAGTATGCGGTTGATTTCAATCGGCCGATGGACCGGCGTCAGCCCGTATTCGCTGACGACGACGACCTGCGCTCCGATTTCTTTGGCGGCATCGATGACGCGTCCCGCCGCCGCATCGACCTCCCGGACGCGGGCGGGGTCCTGGGTGGGCAGCCGCTGAAAGTCATAATCGAGGTGCGGCAGATAACAGAGCGTGCACTGCGGCTGCTTCTCCCGTAGCACCAACGCGGTGGCGTCGGCGATCCAGTCGCTCGAAGCCAACCCCGCCGCCGGCCCCCAAAAAGAAAAAAAAGGAAACGGTCCGAGTCGTTCGGTGAGGCGGCACCCGGTCCAGTCGATGATGTCAAACACCTTCGATCCGTCGCACCCGTAGTGCGGTTTCGGGGTCGCTCCCCATCGGGCCGTCGTCGCCTGGTTGAACCACCAAAACATCTTGGCAGTCTCGTAGCGGTCGTAGAAGACCTCCGCTTGGATCAGGTCACGAGATTGCTGCCAGAAACGTATCTCGCCGGTGTCGCGATAGAGCCAGCCGTTGCCGACGATGCCGTGATCGCGTGGCATCTTACCCGTCAGCATCGTCGCTTGGCTGGGACAGGTCACCGCCGGCACCGGGCTTACCCAAGGGCGGGCGTGTCCGACGGCCGACAGCCTGGGCGCGTGCCGGAGGTGCCGAGGCGTCAGGCCGACGACGTTCAGGATACAGACCCGCTTCATGCACGATCAATCATTGTCGACCGGCGGAAGAGTGAAAATCCGGTAGAGACAGAACGTGAGCAGCGCAACGACCACGCCGATCGAAAGCACCATCACGATGAGTCCGCCGGTTGTCATGAGAAGGTTCCGGAAGTTGGCGAGGTTGACAGGTGCGTCATGACGGCGGTTCGGACGACTGGAGATGATCGAAACGGCCGTCACGCTGCCAATTGACTCCGGCCAAGTGGATCATCACCAGCAATAACGTGGTGACGCCGCCGATGAAAATCACCGACATCAGAGCGACCGGATCGTTGATCACGGTTTCCAAATAGCCCGGGACGTGTTCGCCGGTTTTCGGGTCAACGCTACTGGGCACCTTCTGCCAGCAGAACATGACAAAGATGATCCCCAGGTAGACCGGCACCACGTATTTCAAGAGTAGCTGAACAAAGAATGGGATGCGAAGGCTGGCGCCGCGGTGCGCTTCCACCTCGCCCCGCCGGATACCGAACACCCAGCCGTAAATCACCGCCTGCACCATCGCCAAGACGAAGATCAACAGCGTCCCGACCCAGAAATCGAGCGTGCCCAGAGCGAGCAGCCCTTTGGAGAAATACATCACGAACAGCGATCCGGAGAGTGCGATGATCGCCAGCAGAGAGGCCGACGCGTGGCGTTCCAGGTTGAAGCCCTCTTCCAAAAACGCGATGAAGGGTTGCAGCATCGACAGGCTGCTGGTGATGGCGGCCAAAAAGAGCAGAAAAAACCACAGGAAGCCGAATAGTTGACCCGCGGGCATCTGGGCGAACACGTTCGGCAGCGAGACAAAACCCAGTTCGAAGGTGCCGAAAGTCGCAAAACTGGCACCGAGGAAGATGAACGCAGCCGGCAACGTGATCAGGCCTCCCAGACAGACTTCGAAAAATTCGTTCATGCTGCTGGCCGTCAGCCCGCTGAGCACGACATCATCTCGCTCGCTCAAATAGCTGCTGTAGTTGATGATGACGCCGAAGCCGACCGACAGGCTGAAGAAAATCTGTCCCGACGCGGCCAACCAAGTCATCGGGTTGGCGAGCGCTTCGGGTTGCGGGTTCCACATGAACCCCAGACCGGCGATGACATCTTCCGACGGCAGCGTCAAAACGCGGACGAGGACACACAGGGCACAGAGGACCATCAGGGGGATCGCGACCTTGCAGAACGTTTCGATCCCTTTGGCGACGCCGCGGTAGATCAAAATGAAGTTCACCACGAACGTGATTCCCACGAAGATCAGTAGGCCGCGTCCGGCTCCGAAGACGTGCCCGTCGGCATGTTTGCCAACCAGTTGATCAAAGAAATTTCTGTAGGCGGCCGGCTCTTCGCCCAGCATCAGATCGCCGGTCGCGTAGTTCCAGGCGTACGCCAGGCACCACGCTTCGATCACGATGTAGTACATGTAGATCACCAGCGGGATCAGCAGCGCAAAGACGCTCAGATAACGCGCTTTGGGCGTGCGGCAGAGCACACTGAAGATGCCCGGTGCGGAGTGGAATCCGCGAACGCCGGCGTACCGCCCCATCGTCCATTCGGCCCAACAGAGCGGGATGCCGAGGATCAGGAGCGAGACAAAGTACGGCAGCAAAAACGCGCCGCCTCCGTTCTGGGCCGCTTGACCGGGGAAGCGGAGAAAATTTCCCAGGCCCACCGCCGAGCCGGCCACGGCCAGCACGACGCCGATCCGGCTGCCCCACTGCTCGCGACCAGACGATTTGCCCGCACCCGCCGCCTCTTCGCCCAGCTGGCGGATCGCCTGAGCGTCCGCGTCGGTTTCCGCCGCGTCAGCATGGTGCTGCGGGGGCGGCTGATCAGACGCGGGCGAGTCGGATGAATCGTTCATCACGGTTTCCGTGGTCGGGGAACACGCCGGTTCCAGATCCAAGGGGGGAACGCGCCGGTTCCGGGGAAAAGTGGTTAGGGGCGGGCTCGAACCGCCGACACCGGCCTTTTCAGGGCCGTGCTCTACCGACTGAGCTACCTAACCAGACAATTTCACGACAATTTCACGGGCGACTGAGCAGGGCGATTACACGGATGCTGACGCCATGCCTAGGCACGGGTGTACTTTCTCCCGTCCGTTTGCCTCAACACGGCAGCAAAATACGCTATCATGTCCCCTGGCGTCAATCAGCCCTTTTCTTCACGCGTGCAATCTTTTCGCATGGCTACCGCTCCTCCCACGAACACCCCCGATGAGCCGGATGTCGTCGACGCCGTTGAGGTATCGGCGGAGCCGGATACATCGGGGCAGAACGACTCCGCTCGGTCCGATCTGACGCCGATCCAGCGCCAACGTCTGGAAGAGCGTGAAAAACTTAGGACGAACCGTTTCGACGTGGTCACGTCGTTCTTCATGGCGTTGATCTTGTTCGTCGGTACGTTCACCCTGATGCTATTCATCGTTTGGTTGACAACGCGAAAACCCACCGTGATCAAGCCGATCGAGGTGGTCGAGGAGAACGCGGCGGGGCGAGACGACAACGCCGAGGGGCTGGAACGCGACTTTGAGCCGCCCGGCGTCGAGGAGGTGGAGGAGTTGCTCGAGCCGACCCTCGCCGACACGATCGAGGCGGTGACCGATGCGGTCAGCAGCGTGGCAGCCTCGTTGGACACGATGGATACCAACGCCGACGCGAATTCCCAAGGTGCTGGCGCGGGCGACAGTCGTCCCCCCGGTCCAGAAGGGGAGGGCGACGATGTCATCCCGCGATACCAGCGTTGGCAACTGAATTTTTCCGCCAAGGGAAAACAGGAGTACGCCAAGCAGTTGGAGTTTTTCGATATCGAACTCGGCGCGGTCGGGCCGCCGATCCAAGGCGTCGACTACGCTTTCAATTTGACCGGATCGCCGCAAACCCGTCGCGAGACCGACAGCACCAAGGAGGAGCGGTTATACTTCATGTGGACAGCTCCCAGCCCGCTGAAGCGGTACGATGCGTCCCTGCTGCAGCAGGCAGGGGTGCCGATGAACCCCCAGCGACAAATGTTGAAATTCATTCCCAACGAACTCGCCGAAAAGCTTTTTAATATCGAGATGGCATACGCGGCAACCAACAGCTCCATTACTGAGGTCAAGCGAATTAAAAAGACCGTCTTTGAGACCACATCGACGGGCGGCGGCTACAGTTTCGAAGTCGTCGAACAACGATACCGCTGATTGCCTGGCGTGATCTGTTCAAGCTGATCGGTCGGTGAGGCCTCGGCCTCGCTTTTGGCCCCCATCCCATCCAGTCACCTCTTCCGATTCTTCCATTCATGTCCCCCGCGATGCCGCAACTTTTCCTTGCCGAGACCACCCTTTACGGAATCATCTCCAACTCGACGTACTTCTTGTTGGCTGCCGTCGCCCTGTGGGGGCTGTATCAGATCGTCGTGGTCTGGACCCGCGTCGGCCAAAAGCGTTTCAAGACCGAGGAGCAGCAGGATGCGTTTCTGGACGACGTCGACCAGATGCTCCGCGACGGCGATTTCGAGGAGGTCCAAGAGTATTGTGAGGGTGACTCGCGGGCGATCCCCACGATGGTCGACATGGCAGTGGAACACCGCGACGAAGGGTTCAAACGCGCCCGACAGGTCATGATGGACCGGTTCCAACGGGACGTGATGGCCGACATCGAGTACCGCCTGTCGTGGGTCAGCACGGTGATCAAAAGTGCTCCGATGATCGGGCTGTTCGGTACCGTTTTCGGCATGATGGGGGCGTTTAGGACATTGGCGACCGCCGAAACCGTGGAACCATCCGCTCTGGCGGGCGATATTCAGTTGGCGCTGATTACCACGGCCAGCGGCCTGGCGATCGCGATCCCACTAATGCTGCTGGTCGCCCAGGTCAACATTCGCATCGCGAAGATGGAGGACTTGGTCGGCTCCGGCGTCATGCGGTTCTTCGATTCGTTCAAGCTCGGACTCGCCCGCGCCTCTGGTGGCGCAGGTCGTCGGGCGGAACCGGCTCAGGCCGAGACCTACGCGGAGGTCGTGAACTGAGTCGGTGCCACCCCGCCAAGTGTTGACACGTTCTCTTCTTTTCGACGCCCAGCTATGAACCTTGCTTCTACTCGTGATGACCTCAACGACGACCAGCCGATGCCACGGCGCAAGCGGGTCGACGAAGAGATGGACATCACGCCGATGATCGACATCACGTTTTTGTTGCTGATCTTCTTCGTGGTTGCGTCCAAAATGGACCCGACCCAGATTGGAACCATTCCGGAGGCGACCCAGGGCTTGGCTATTTCCGCGAAAGATTCGGCTGTCATTTTTATCGAACCCGCAGGCCCTGACAAAACCGTGCTGAGTCGGCGGGACGGGTCGAAATTTAGTAGCGACGAGGAGACACAGACGGCGGAAATCGTGGAGTACGTCACCAACGAATTGGAAAAGTCGATCAGCAAGAACAAAAACCAAGTGATGTTGCTCGGCGACGCGGACTTGGATGTGTCGCAAGTGAACCGTGTCCGCCGAATCATCGGCGACGCGTTCCCCGACCTGAAATCGACCTATCTGGCGGTTAAAGAGCAGTAGGAAGCGATGTCGATCCTGATCCAGTGCCAGAAATGCGGAGAACGACGCCGGGTGAACGAACGCCTGGCGGGGCGAAAAATGCGCTGTCCCGGCTGCGAAGCGGTACTCCGCATCCCGGTGCCCCCGCCCAAGCCGAAGCCTGCCGAGGAGGCAGCCCCGGAGTCGGTCCAGGAAGTCGTTTGGGATGACGAGAACCAGAGTGACAGCCCGGTCGATACAGGGACCGCCGCGAAATCGGCGGTACCGACCGGTGTGCCGACGATGTCCGTTCCCGACGCCGACGCCGGTTCCTCCGCGGGCCCTGATCGGATCGATCCCTCAGACGACGAGGACGACGAATGGGTGCCGCCGCGGAGGGAACGGGAAGAAGCCGAACTGGACATGACACCGATGGTCGACGTGACCTTCCTGTTGCTGATTTTCTTCATGGTGACGGCCAGTTTCAGCTTGCAGAAATCGATCCAGATGCCGCGTCAGCAGTCCGATTTACCGAGCGTAACCGTGGACCCGGACCCGACCGACCAACTCGANCCGGTCGAGCTTGAAATCGACGAAAATGGTGGTTTCTTCGTTCTCGCTGCCGACTGGGAAGAAGAGACGCCGGGCAAACAAAACTTGATCTTGGCGCTTAAAAGAGCCGTAGCGGGAAACAGCGACGGCATGCGGCTGAGCGTAAAGGTTCAGGGAACCGCCAAGTTGCAGTACCTGGTCGACGGCATGGACGCGGGCACCATCGCCGGCTTCACCGAAATCGAAGTCACCGAAGTGGACGGGTTCAACTGACCACGCCTGCGAATCGGAACCTTCGAGCGGATCTGCCTGAAGGTTCGAGCTAATTTGACCGTCCGAGCGACCCCAAACGTCCGGCACCGACCGATCGGACGTGCTTTTCACCTACTTGATTCCTGACGACCTCAGCCATGCTTGCCAACGAACTGATCGACCGCTTGGAACGCCGCGGTTTGCTCGATCAAGAGATTATCGAAGCGTTGCGGGAGCAGCTGCTGCAGGGGGGCGCTCGGGTCAAGCCGGAAGCGGTGGCCAAGCTGCTGGTGGACAACGGCCAGCTGACCCGCTACCAGGCGACCCAGTTGATCGGCGAACTTCGCAACGCCCAGCAAGAGGCCGGCAGCGAATTGGCCGCCGAGCCCGGCGCGGAGACGGAGGAAGAGCTCACGGCGTTGTTAATTGACGAGGATGACGAGGAGGAGCCGATCGAGGCACAGGAAGTTTTGGAGGCGACCTACGTCCCCGACGATGACGAAGCCGATATCGTTGACGCCGAGGCGATCGACGATGCCGAATTGTATGACGATCCGGCCCCCGCCCGACGCCCCAGCGGCCGGCGCCAGCCGCCACCGCAAGAGTCGGTGTGGGATTCGTTCAAAGTGTACGGCTATCTGGGTATCATCGGGTTCCTATGCCTGGCGGCGTTCGGCCTGTACTTCGTGCTGTCCAAAGGGAACGCCGACGATCTGATCGATTCGGCTAACGAACTCTACAGCACTCAGAGTTACCAGCCGGCTCAAGACGCCTACCTGGCGTTTCTGGATAGCTTTGGCGACGACAATCAGTACTCCTCGCTGGCCCGGACGCGGATCACGATGGCCGAACTGTATCGTGCCGAAGAGATGAGCGACCCGACGGCTGCGCTGGATTTGGCCAAAGAAAAATTGCCGGGGCTGGTGGACGAGGAGGGACTTAATCAGGAACGTGGCAACCTGGCTGAGCTGCTGGTAGAGATTGCCGAAAACATCGCCGTGGCGGCCGGAGAGGCTACGGAAACCGCCGAGAAACAACGTCTGCTCGGCCGGCTCGATGAGCAGATGGAGTTGATGGACAACCCGAATTACGTGCTCTCGTCGATGAAGACCACCCTGTCGGCGAAGTTGTTGGCGTTATCGGAGACTAGGAATCGCGTCCGTCGCGACATCGAGCGTAATTTACGGCTGGACGAGACCGAGCGGTCGATGGTCACCGAATTGGAGCAGGACGATACCAAAGCCGCCTACGAGCATCGTCGATCCTTGTTGCGAGACTTCCCGGAACTCCACGATAACGAGCGACTGGTCACGTTGATCGAGCGTGCCAGTGACTTGCAACAGACGTTGGTGAAGCCGGCGGCGGAGTTGCCCGAGACGTTGACCGAGCCGGCCGACAGCGCTTCGTTGCAATCGATCGTGCTGACCAGTTTGCACGGCGATTCGGTTCCAGGGTTGCAAGGCGAAGCGTACTACCTCCGCGCGGGCGGCAGCGTGCTGGCGTTCAACGCGGAAGACGGCCGACTGCTTTGGCGAAAATTCACCGGCTTCGGCGAAGATCATACCCCCGTGCGTCTGGATGACGGACGATCGGTACTGCTCAGCGACGTGCAGAGCCACGAAGTACGACGGCATCGCGGCAACGACGGCGAATTGGTTTGGCGGTCCCGGATCGAGGAGCCGTTCCCCGAACCCGTCGCCACTCGCAATGCGGTCCTGGTCTCCGCCGAATCCGGCCGGCTGATTTCGCTCGATACCG
>JGI12210J13797_10045408_pt1 | contig 10803 bp, 5 predicted proteins | sample ElkSlonscriptome_3_FD_13797 | JGI IMG/M metagenome (IMG submission 13797) | reverse complement strand
CCGAGGGCGGCCCGTCCGTCGGCTCCCACTCCCATGCGCCGTCATCCTCGAGGTCCACCTCTGGTTCCGCACTCGGATCCGATTCACCCTCGAGGTCGATGACCGGATCATAGTTCACGTTGACCTCGTACCCGCTCTCGGCCCGGAACGTCCCCTTCAGCTGGACCATCGTCGGCCGAATGCTCTCCGCGGCGGCCCACTCCACGTTGTCATGACCATACTTCGTGATGGCCTTCTCCCACAGCCAGTGGTCCTCGTTGATGTCCCGCTGCCCCCACTGGTAGTCCACGTCCTTGCTGCGGTCGTTGGTAGGGTAGCCAACGGCGAAGGTCCAGGTTCTGTCCTCGCGCTTCCCCTCGCTGCCCGGATTGCAATTGAACGCATGTCGCATGAAGCCGGACATCGTCACGTCGTAGGCGATCTGCGCCTTCGCCGTGTAGTCGTAGGAGACCTCCGACTTCTGGAGCTCCAGCCTGAACGGCAACGCCTTCATGGGACCGACTTCCGGCTCGATGTACCCCGACACCGTCTCCACCGAGGACCCCCCATTGGTCTCGGACCAGCTCTCGCTCGTCTCTCCCCCGACCGTCACCGAGATCGAGCCCGTGCCGGGGAATTCGAGCTTGCCCTCGACGCTGACGCTCTCGGAGATGCTGCTCCCGTTGGTCTTCGACCAGCTGAATTCGCTCGTCGTGCTGAGGACGCCCCGAAACGACTGCAGCCGATCGGATCGGTTCACGAGCATCCCGGTCAGCACGATCGTGTCCCCGTTCGGCTCCGTGTGCACATTCTCCGCCTGGAGGGAGCTGCGATCCAGGACGAACCTGAAGTTGTTGGCGGTGATCTTGGCCTTCTTCTCCGGCCGATCGCACCAGAAGCCCTCACAGTCCCCCTCGCTGTTGCCGTAGAAGACGACCTCGTTCTCGGAGGTCTCGATGATCATGTCCTCGCCGACGATTTGGTCCTTGTTTCCGCCGACCCAGCCATAGCCCAGATAGTGGGCCATATGACTCAGCGGCTTGATGAAGTTGCCATGATCGTTGCCGAGCTTGTGCACGATGCGCTCGGCCACGTCGTCGGGGAAGTACTCCATCTCCCTGGGCGGGCGGTCCAGCGATCCGGCCGCTTGGTAGTCGGTGAGCTCTTCTTCGTCGCCCTCCGGGTCCGAGTCGCACCCGGTCGTGGCCGAGAGGCCGATGGTGACGGCCAGGGGAATGAGCGAGAGCCGTGCAAGGGGTCGATTCGTTGCCATGTTCTTGATCTTGATCTTCGTCTTCGTCTTCATCTTCATCATCGCCTCACTGTCATTGGTCGCGGCCATCGGGCCGGCGGTGCATGTTTCTGAGTCGAGCTCTTCGAGCGCTTTGATTCATCGCTCGTCGAGTGGGACACCAGGTGACTAGTTCAGTCCATACTATCGAGGTGCCGAGTCGTATGCGCTCGCCCGAGTCGCTGTCCTTGGAGCCTCGACTCGCGACTCGTTCTACGCTTGGTAAGATACCTACCGAGGGGAATCTATTCGTCGAGCAGCAAGGAAATCGTTCGTCTCGGTCTCGAGCCCCCTCGCGCGTCGTCGTCTGCGGAGCCAGAGGATCAACCCCAGCAGGGTCCATGCCGCACGACTCGTCGGCCTCCCCGCCGCGCATCGCATCGCGGGTGCCTCGGGCAGCTCGAGCTCGAGGCAGTACCGAGACTCACAGTCGGCAGGCAGGAATTCGGTGTCCAGCTCGTCGTCGATCCACTGGAGCGCGACGGCGGCTACGCCGTACCAGGCGCCGTCCGAGCAGTTCTTCGTGCCGCGCGAGGTGATGCCGGCCACGCGCGGCTCCCCCTCGCGGTTCATCACGATGATGGGCCCGCCCGAGTCTCCGTTGCAGGTGTTGCGCTCGCCTCCCTCCTGGCCGGCAAAGAACTCCAGCCCGTTGTCCGAGAACCGGTCGATGATGGTCGTGACCAGTCGTCTGGATCGCACGCTGGGCAGGCTCTCGCCGGCCTTGGTCAGGCCGAATCCAACCAGCGTCACCGCGTTGCCGATCTGCATCGTGTCGTCCCAGTCCTGTTGATCGGTCAGCGGGATCAAGAAGCCATCGCGCGGGATATAGGGCTCCCTCAGCTCCACGTAGGCGTAGTCGTAGCGCTCGTCGTAGGCGTATCCGAATTCCGCGGCTTCCTCCGCGCAGGTCCGGCAGTAGGAGGGGTGTACGCCGTAGCGCTTGGCGACCGTAGACGCCCCACCGGTCTTCGCTCCAAAGTACACCTCGATCTCGCCTTCGTTCTCCCCGAAGCAGTGGGCGGCGGTGAGAACGAGCGTGGGGGCGATCATGACGCCGGTGCACGCTCCCACGCCCTTGATGGCCACCACCGAGTCGAAGTCCTCGGTGTCCGTCCCTCCCGCGATCGAGGTCGGCGCGGAGGGCGTGGTCCACTCGGCACTCGCCGCTGCGCCGTCGGCCGAGGCCATGGCCAGCACGAGCGATGACATGAGCGTAGAGAGGGAAGTGAGCATATGCCGCCTCGTGGTCTCGATGGTCAGCCGTCCGTCGCCGGCCCGCTCGCGCGTCGTCGTCCCCACCTCAGAGTCACCGGACACCGCATGAGCTATTCATCCTCACCACGCGGGTCGGCGCGTGGATCCGCGCGCCGGCCCGGGCTGGCCCAGGCCTCTCGCTCGCCCTCGCTCGACCTCCAGTCGGCGATCGGCGGGCATCTTCGGAGGTGGTGGCGCTCGGTGAATACTCCCTCGGAGGCGGGGTGACTGGATGAGGGCGAGGCACCCATATCCATCCGCCTCGACCATCCTTCTCGAGCCCCAACCCGGGGACTATGGACCCTTCGGAGCACGCCTGGGCCGTATGGCCGACCCCAGGCGCGCCTCCGGATGGAACGGGAGCGTCGGTATGCGACGCACCCGTTCGTCGCCTCAGCGGGGGCGTATGTATGGTCGTGAACACGGGCACCAGCCGCCGGTCGCGTCAGTCCTCGCTCGTGCCCGACGGCACCACGAGCGAGGAATGATCGAAGCGCGTCGACTCGCGGACCTGGGCCGACCAAGATGCTCGAGCCGAGCGACCGCTGCTCCTGAAGGGGCGGCGGTCGCTTCGGTCTCGAGCCGCTCCGATCTGACACTCGCCGAGCAGGCGGGACCTCCGTCCCGACCGCGGGCCGTGGTGGATGCAATTTGGCGAGGCCTGGCGACCGACCCGGAGCAGCGCCGACCGTCCATGCACGAGCCGCTCGACCGAGCGTCCGCCACGGGCACGCACGGGCGTCGACGCCTGATCATGGCGTGATCGTGGCGTCCCTCTGGGCTCGCGGATGATCGATTCATGATCGTTCCATGAGTCGGCGCAGGCTGCCATCGAGGCCACGCCCCGCCGCGTCCGACCGTGGTCGCCTCGGTTCGATCAGCACACTTTGGAAGGAGGCGCCGGTGCCTCGAGGTTTTTGCCGGCTCGACGAACACAAACTCCCCGCGAGGTGACATATCCAGCAGAGACCGAGACATTGATGCAAAGGTCTCGACGACAGTGACACCGGGCCCAATGAATCACTCCCGGCCAACCCAAGAGGCATGCGGAGAACGACGATGAACACCAAGAATATCCTGCGACACACCAGCCTGATGATCGTGCTGGGACTCTCGATCGGCGCCTGCTTGGACGAGGACGCGGCCGGTATCGGTCCCACCGAGGAGGTCGACTCGGACATGACGGGGACCGGCGACGATGGCTGGGACGACGACGACGACTGGGGCGACGACGACGGCTCGAGCGACGACGGAGCCGACGACGACGACGACGACGATGACGACGTCCACGGCGACGAGGAGGAAGCGCTCTGCGGTGATGGGATGCTCAGCCCGGGGGCCGGAGAGCAGTGCGACGACGGCAACGCCGACGAGCTCGACGGCTGCCTCAGCGACTGCCGGTTCGGTCCCACCGATCTGAGCATCGACTACGAGGTCGAGAGCCCGCTCGATGTCCGCGGCGGCGGCGGCGGCGGCCACTTCGTCGAGGAGTGCCCCGAGGGAGAGGTCATCATCGGCCTCGTCGGCCGGGCCGGCGTGTATGTCGACCGGATCCAGGTCCAGTGCGGCATCATCGAGCTGACCAGCTCCGAGCCGGCCACGTTCGAGGTCAGCCTGGAGCCTGGCACGATGCTCGAGCACCACGGGGGCGATGGAGGCAGCGAGTTCTCCCTCGCCTGCGAGCCCGGCCAGGCCGTCGTCGGCTTCAGCGGTCGCTCCGGCAAGTACCTCGACCGAATCTCCCTGCGCTGCGCTCCGGTCATGATGACCGACGACATGGCCCTCGGCTTCGGCGAGACGGTCGACACCGACTCCAAGGGCGGCGGGGGAGGGGGCGAGTTCTCCCTCGATTGCCCCGCCGGCGAGGTGGCCACCATCGCCCAGGGTCGCTCCGGCAAATTCGTCGACGCCCTCGGCCTGACCTGCCGGCCCCTCGTGCTGCGCTAGTCCGATCTCATCGACTCGCGCGACAGCACTCCACTGATTCAGTAGCGGACTTCGGAGGGCGAACTGTTCGAAGAGACAGTTCGCCCTCCTCTCGTCACGGGCTGCTAGTCTTCCACGGCGCCGCGGTGGACCCGGTCGTGCGTGGTGGGGGCCTCGGCCAGCGCCGACTCCCGCCGGATCAGCGCATCCCGTCGGCGCTCGAGGGCCACGTCGACCGGCCCGATCTCTCGGTGGAGGTCGGCCATGCGCGCGAGGGTGCGCGCGATGGCGGGATGCCCCGGCTCGATCACCCCCTCGAGCAGCTCGAGGGACTCGGTGCACCGCCGAAGAGCCTCCTCGGGCTCGCCTCGGTGCCGCGCGACGTCGGCCAGGTCGAGCAGGACCCCCGCCGCCAGGTGGTTGCGCGGCCCGGCCTGCTCGCGCCAGATCGTCCAGGCCTCCTCGAGCAGGGGCTCGGCCTCGTCGACCCGGCTCCGCGCCAGGTAGGCGCGGCCGAGGGCGGTGAGATCTCGGGCGAGCTTGGGGTGGCCGGGACGGAGCGCCTGTCGCTCGGAGGAGAGCCCCTCCTCCATCGAGGACAGGCCCTCGTCGACCCGGCCCAGCGCGACCAGGGCCTCGCCCCGGAGCACGGACAGCTCCCCGATGTAGGGGTGGGCGGAGCCGACCGCGTTCGTCCAGATCTCGAGGGCGCGCTCGAACAGCTCGAGCGCCTCGGCGAAGCGCTCCTGCTCCAGGTAGACGCGCGCCAGGTTGCGCATGGCGGCCGCCGTGATCGGGTGGTCGGCGCCCAGCGCCTCGGAGCGCATGCTCAGCGCCCGCTCGCCCGCTTCGGCCGCGGCTCGGTAGTCGCCCAGGCCCAGGTAGACGTACATCCGCAGGTAGTGACCCTCGGCCTCGTCCAGACCCTTGGGATCGGTCAGCGTCAGCGCGAGCACGTCGGCGTGCTGGGCCCAAACCTCGGCCTCCCGGTAGCGCTGTAGGCTCGAGAGCACCATCATCAGCGAGCGCGCGGCCCGGAACGCGACCTCGGGGGCCCCGGCCGCCTGGGCCTCGAAGTACGCCCGGGTGAGGGACTGCTCGGCCTCGGAGAAGCGGCCGGCGTCGCGGAGGCACCGACCCTCGATGAAGCGGGCGTTCGCCAGCAGGGGGGGCCACCCCAGCGGCTCGGTCCGCTCGATGGCCAACCGGGCCACCTCGAGCGCCCAGGCGTAGCGGCCCGCGTGGCGGAGGTGATCCGACTCGGTCAGCAGCGCCCGGATCGCCCGGACCTCGTCGCGCACCTCGGAGGGGGGCGTGGGGAGGCGCCGCAGCAGGACGGGATCGAGGCAGGTCTCCACCGGGTCGAGGTAGGACGCCAGCCGGACGGCCCGGCGAGCCGCCTTGGGGGTCGCCGTGGCGATCTGCTGGACCGTCGCCTCGAACTGCAGCCGGCGATCCTCGAAGCACCACGCCGAGCGATCGAGCAGCGTCTCGTCCCAGGTGTGCTCGATCGAGCCGCGTACGCAGGCTTCGATCCGACCGGAGCGCCAGGCGTCTCGGTACTCGTCCAGCCACGGGGTCAGCGTGTCCACGCTCCGCTGGGCGAAGCCGGCGCCCGTGGCGAGCAGCCCCTGCGACAGCTGGGCTCGCTGTTCGTCGTTCCAGATCTCGTCGATCGCTGCCCCCTCGGCCTCGCAGGTCGCGAGCCGCTCGCGCTGCGTGTGCGCTCGCCGCTGCTGCAAGGCCCCCAGCGCGAGGATGGCCACCACGGCGCCCGCGACCCAGCGACGCCGCCGCGTGCGTCGGGGCCCGCGATCGAGCGCCCGGAGCAGCGCGGCCATCGAGGGCCAGCGATTGCGGGGATCGGGCTCGAGGCCCCGCTCGAGCACGCGGTGGAGCCACTTGGGGACGCGGGCCCGAGTGGGCGCGATGAGGCGGGCCCCCCGGCTCGTGCTGCGGGACATCAGCGCGCTCGGCAGCTCCGAGGAGCTCGACTCGTAGGGGCGCTCGCCGTAGAGCGCCTCGAAGAGGGTCACGCAGAAGCTGAACTGATCGCTGCGGGCATCGGCCGGCTGGGCTCGAAACTGCTCGGGGGCCATGTACGCCGGCGTGCCCACCAGCGCGCCAGTCTGCGTGAGCGGAGAGGCGAGGACCGAGCCGGAGCCCGACGGCTCGGGGGGCTCCTCGGGCTCCTCGCTCCACGCTCGCGCGAGCCCGAAGTCCAGCACCTTCACCGTGCCGTCCTCGCCCCGCATGATGTTGTGCGGCTTGAGGTCGCGATGGACGAGCCCTGCCTCATGGGCCGCCATGATCCCACGGCCGGCCTGCACGAAGACCTCGAGAACCTCGGGCCACTGAGGCTCGGTGCGGATCCATGCATCGATGCTCTGCCCGCGGATGAACTCCATGGCCATGAACACCAGGTCATCGCTCTCACTCACCTCGTGCACCGTGATGACGTTGGGGTGGGAGAGGCGGGCCATCGCCTGAGCCTCACGCTGGAACCGCTGCCGTGCGTTGGCCGCGGAGTGCTCGGCTTGCATCACCTTGACGGCGACCTTGCGATCGAGCTGCTCGTCGTAGGCGGCGTAGACCGTTCCCATGCCGCCGCGGCCGATCTCCTCGAGCACCACGAAGCGGCCGATGTGCGTCTTGGCCGGGTTCTGGGCGAACAGGCGCTGCCGCACCTTGGCCTCGATGAGCGCCTGGAGCTCGGGGTCCAGCTCATCGGAGCCGCCGCCGTCGAGGGTGGTCGCCAAGCCGTCTCGCGGGTCGACCACGGAGTGCGCACGACTCTCGGTCCGCGATCCCGAGTCGGAATCGCGCGCGCCCCCCGAGACGCCAGCGTTCATCCTCGCGAGTGTGTCACCTCCCGCCCGGATCCATCAACGACGACGTCCCGTCGTGACTCGCGGGGCGTACCCGCGATCACCGGTGGTCCTACTCGAGGGTCTTCGGATTCACGAAGCCGCGGCGCTCATGGCGTACGCCTCGATCGCGGGATCCATCATGCGCTGGCGGATCGCGACATACGACGCGTTGTCGCATCTAGCGAGCCGCCACGCGATCGCCGTCGACGCGCGCTCGAGCCGAGCAACCCGAGCCCGAGCCCGAGCAGCCCGGCGGGCAGACCCGCCGGGTCGGCGCCGCTCACCTCGCGCAGACCGACCCGGGGCGGGTGGCGTGGTTTCGGGAGCTGCTGCTCGAGGTGAGCGATCGGGCGCAGATCATCGTGCTGACCTGTCGGCCGGAGGCCGGAGGGCTATCTGCAGGACGGCGAGCATCCCGGGGGCGCAGAGCGCCATCGGGATTCCGATCGCCTGCGGGCGGTGGACCTGACGCGGGTCATTCGTCGCGCCGGAGGGTGACCGGGGCGGTCGGTACCTTTTTCACCCTCCGTGAATAGCCCGCTCGCGGGCGGGTGACTCTTGGTTGCCTGAACGATTGGGCACTATGGGAGCTGAATATATGAAACACTCTATCAATCCTGAGATGGAGCGATTCCGCGCGAGTCGCTCGGTCTCGACGGCGCCGCTCGACATGCGAGGCATGAAGCGGCGACGGACGCCTGCGTGGCACCTGGCGGTGTGCTTGCTGGCGGCTGTCGGCTGCAGCGACCAGGGGGACGAGCGATGGTCGGAGCAAGACCGCGGGAACGACGAGGCCGCGGGGTCCTCGGACGAGCTGGTCCGGCGGGTCGCCGAGCTCAGTGACGACACCGTGGTGATCTTCGACTTCGACGAGACGTTGTTCCTCGACAGGGGGACGCAGGAGGCGGCGTTCGCCAGGGAGGCGATCGAGCAGCTCGACGAGCACGATGTCAACGTCGCCATATGCTCGATGAACGACAATCGATCTGGACTCGCGGGGACCCTCGGAGACCTGAACCCCAGCGTGTTCAACGCTGGTTTCCTCGCTGACGATTCCGTGGTCTTCCAAACCGACAGCGGAGTCGAGAAACGACAAGAGATCCGGGCCATCCTGAGCCATCTCGGCGTAGAGGAGCACCGTGCGGTCTTCTTCGACGACAAGACCATGCACATCGACGAGATCCGTAGCGAGACCAACGTGCATGCGATTCATGTCGACATTGACGGGCTGGATCAGCCCGAGTTCGACGAAGGCATGCGTGCGCTACTCGGCGACGGTGCTCCGGATGATGACGGCGACTGCGATCTGGCCGTCCATGACTCCGAGTACTGCAGCAAGTGCGGACCCTGCGGCGTGGGCGAGGGCGACTGCGACTCGCACGATGAGTGTCTCGACGGCCTGATGTGCATGGGGGAGGATGGAAGTCCCCACCAGAACGCGGGACACGACATCTGCGTCAGTGGTGATGACGATGACGGCGGCGGCGATGACGGCGGCGGCGGCGGTGGTGGCGGTGACGGAAATCTGCGGATCCAACTCGACGGTGGTTCCTGGAGGAGCGTAGGTTGCTATGCCGCGGGTCCGCTGGCGAGCGGAAGCTCGCAACGATGGACTGTCTCCTCGCGGACCCTGCGAAGCGACAATGGTCTCTATCTGCACTGTCCCGAGAGCTTCGGCCCTGGCGACGAGTGTGTATGCAAGGAGGGCAGCGGAGAGGCCTACCATGCCATCGCAGAGCAAGATGGGGACTTCAAGAAGAACCACCCGAGCATCAGCGGAAACGAACTCGACAGCGGGCTGAAGAACAAGGTGATCTGGATCTTCCCCAACTCTGGGCACGAGATCTGTCTGTCGGCGTGGCGCGAGGGGGACGAGATCAAGATCAAGGCCACCGACGCCAACATCAACCTCCAGCCAGGTGGGAATCATGCAGAGTCGAAGCACGATGACGTATGCAGCCGGTGGTGTTTCGGGGACGGCTGTCCGTGAGACGCGGTGGGACCTGATGACATGAGCCGCGCGGTTCGCCGCGCTCGAACGCCACGCCATGAGTCCACGCACACTCTCACTCGTGGCCAGCATCCTCGTCGTCGGATGTCGGTCGACCTCGCCTACGGCTGCCCCAGATCCCGCTTTCGGCCCGAGCACCCCGAGTCCGGTCGCATCGAACGTCCCGGCGGCATCCGCCTCGGTGGAGCCCGTAGACGCGGTTGTACCGTCGGGGCCGGTCTCCGATCCGCCCGTGGCCACGGTCGACGGGGTCCCCATCCCCTGGGAGTCGTTCACGACGGTGTACGAGCTCAAGATCGGCCGCCAGCGCTGGCAGATCAAGGATTGGGCCCTCCACCTGGAGCGGCGCGGCGAGACCGAGCAGTCCCTCCGAGCGCCCCCGTGAACGAGCCATCGCCCTCCGAGACCACCGCACACGCGGTCGCCAGCAGCAGCAGCCAGGATCCTCGCTTCATGGCCTCGGAGGGTACACCGGCGCCTCCGCTCGGCGCTCGCGCACCTGCCCCCAGACCGCGCCGGAGCCCCCGGGCGCTGCGCGCCTACTCGTTCTCGACCGCGCCGTTGAGGATCCAGGTCTCGATGTCGGACAGCTCCGCGCCCGACAGCGACCCGGTGCCCGTGAGCGGATTGTACGGCATGCGCAGCCCCTCGATCCGGTCGTCGCCCAGCAGCTTGAGGTAGAGATAGCTCTGGTCGGGCTCGCCCGGCTCCACCAGCCGCATGTCCTCGAGCTGGGCCGAGGGCTCCAGCAGGCGCTCGAACACGCCGTCGCCCAGCAGGGTGAGCCCGCCCTGGGGGTCGGCCTCGTTGTGGCAGCCGCCGCAGTTGAACTCGAGGATGAGCTTCACCCGCGACTCCCAGGTCACCCCGTTGCCCAGCAGGTTGAGCTGGTCGGGGTTGGTGGAGAAGCTGCACCGGTTGTAGTCGATGGGGCCCGATAAAAGCGCCCCGTCGCCGCCCTCGGGGAAGCCCTCGACCAGGCAGAACAGCGCGAGCATCTCGTCGACGGTGAGCGGCGGGTTGGCCAGGGGCATGCGCGAGCCGGGCACGGGCCGCGCCTCGGCGTGGATCACCCCCCGCATGCGGCCGATGAGGTAGCTGCTGAGCGGATCGCCCGGCTCCAGCATGCTCACCGGCGCCCCCATCTGCGCGCCGAACGTGCCGTTGCGGTTGGCGTCGCCCATCACGATGCCCACGCCCAGCAGCTCCTGCACGTCCTCGACCTGGTACTCCTGCACGCGCCCGAGCACGTGGGTGTCGTCGCCGATGAGCCACCAGTTGGTGCGGTAGCTGGCGTAGGTGCTCTGCTGAGTGCGGCCCGCGTCGTCCACGAACGACCGCACGAAGCGCATGGTGCCGTACGCCGAGGTGCGATCCTCGTTGGGCATGGGCTGCGCGAGGTGGAGGTGCAGGCCCGGCGCGTCGGCGGACGGCTCGGCGTCGCCCCAGTCCTCGGACTCACCCGGCAC
>JGI12210J13797_11226408_pt1 | contig 10805 bp, 8 predicted proteins | sample ElkSlonscriptome_3_FD_13797 | JGI IMG/M metagenome (IMG submission 13797) | reverse complement strand
GGCGGGAGCCGACCCGGCAACGAAGGCGTAACCGGCCAAGCCAGCGGCGACGGCAAGAACATGCGCTTTCAGTTTCATACCCAAACTCCCAGCCGTATCCATCGAATAAGCCTACGGTTGCTGAAAGTCTATGCAAGCAATTTCGCACACGCAACGATCACCCCATGCTTCAATACCCACCGATTGGAGCCGAAATGCGGCGAACGCTGGTAGACGTTAGCGCGTGCGAGAGTCAAACAGGCCATCCGAGTGCAAATGCCGATGAAACCGGGGCGGGCATCCAAGCCGGCCCCGGGCTTCCTCGAGCTACCTAAAGCGTTCAAGCGAGGATGAGATCGCCGCCGCCGAAGATGACGAGATCGTTGATCTCGAGATCACCGCCGCCGAAGGCGCCATCGTCGTTGACGTCCACCTGGATCTGCTGNTTGGCACGGTCGAAGCGAACGTCGATCAATCCGTCACCGCCAGTGAAGGCGTTGGCGCCGATGTACTGCTTCGTCCCGACGATGGCCCTGAGATCAATNTTTTCGATCCCGCCGCGAAAGTGAACGATATCGCCGTTGCCGAAGGGTGAGTCCGCGGCGCTCGAGAATACGTAGGTGTTTGCGCTGCGGAATCCGAACAGCTCGTCCTTGCCGGCGCCGCCATTGATGGTGTTGGCGCCGAATAGGCCGTAGATCTTGTCGTTGCCGGCATCGCCGAACAGGATGTCGTCGCCATCGCCGCCGGTGATCGTATCGTCGCCGTCACCGCCTTGGATGGTGTCGCGAACGCCGTTGCCGGAACTGGTGGCGATCCCTGGCTTTTCCTTGCCGGCCTTGAGGATGTCGTTACCGGCCCCACCGACGATAAAATCGCTGTCATCGCCGCCGAAAATGTGGTCGTCGCCGCCGCCCCCGTCTAGGCGGTCGTTACCAGGATCGCCGTGGATCGTGTCGTTTCCGGTTTGGCCGAAAATGATGTCATTGCCCTCCCCGCCAAACAACTCATCGTTATCGAGATTGAGCACATAGTTCTGAAGATTGAAGGTAAACTTATTGACTGTGAAACCGTTGTAAATTAACAGCGGCGCACTCGGCGGCGCATTGAACAGGGGGATCAGCGGTTTCAACGGGACAAAGACGAATCCCGGGTCCTCGTCGCCATAGATGACGTCGTCGCCATCGCCGCCGTCGATGGTGTCGTTTCCTTTTCCGCCTTCAAGACTGTCATCGCCGCCCGGAAGCTTGGTGACAGTGAATTGGCCGGGGATGCCAATGGGCAGGCCGCCAAAAATGCTGTCGTTGCCGCCGCCGCCATGGATGGTGTCATCTCCTGCTTGGCCGTCGATGGTATCGTTGCCGTTGGACGGTGTGGTTCCAAACGGGTTTGCCGATACTCCCTGGGAGAGGGTTGTCGGGGTGATAGTGTCGTTGCGATACGTGCCATTGAAAATGCCCATGGAAAATACTCCTTTGGGATGATGTGAGCCGTTTTGGACTAACTTTGATCACCGGAGTATTCCCTTGCCTTCGGAAGCAGAGAGTGTCCATTTGAGGATCTGTTGTCGTAGTTGCAGGCCCAATGGGGCTTTGCATGCGGAGCGGCGAACAAAACCCGTACCCTTGATCGCGCCCTGTAACGAGGAGAATTGATGGGCCGGCGCCGACCGCCCGGGCCGGCGCCGCGATCCGGCTGCGCTTAATTAACGGCTTCGATCTTGTAGCTTCCAACTCCTTCGGTTTGTAACGACTGGCCCGGTTCCAGGTCGAAGGTACGGGTCTGGCACTTGTCCGCCGGCACGCTGGACAGTCTTTTCACGACCGGTTTGTCATCGGCAGTGATTATGAGGTCAACGTCGTTTTTTCCGGCGACGATGGTCACGGTGTAGGTTTGCGTCTTTTTCGACTCATTCCTGATCACCCTATCGCCGTCTTCAAAGGGATTGAAGCCTGGCTTTTTTGCGTTTGGTGCATCGTCGGCTACCGGCTCACCGGCAATGGGGCCGCATGTGTACTCGAACCCGTCGCCGGAAAAAGTGATGACCTTGCCTTGCGGTTCGCCTGAAGCACCGTCGCCGTCGGGTTTGCCTGTGGACATGGGCCAGTCCGTTGGCGATTTCTCGACGGGCTCCACCTTGAGATGATTGAGCCAGCCTTCCATTGACGTCAAACGCTCCTCCAATCGTTCCACTTTGGTGGCGTTCTCGCGGATCTGATCTGTATCGATAAGCATTTCAGGACCTCCTACTGACCTGTTTGGGTTAAGTGATGCTGTAGTTACCCGGCATCCGGCGGGATGGATGCAGCATGTGCACGATTTTTTTCCACGCGCGGCGGCGTGACCGGGCCCCTTCATCTGCCCGAGCGCCGTCGTGCCCGCACCGTGAAAGTGGTTAGTGATCAGCCCGAACCGCCCCGGAAGACGCGAGTAGGAGCGTTCTTATTCTTCTATGGGGTAAACGCCGCCTTGATAGAGGACCGGCCCTGTGGGTAGCCCGGTGGGCGAGCCGCCGGCGGGCTCGAGGCTTACGGCGAACGCCGCTACCTGTAATCGGCCGTCATCGACCGCCGCTTGGATTGGAAGCGCCAGCGGCTGCGTTGGGTCGAGCAGGCCGAGCGACCGTGGCGGCGTGTCCGCATCCCGGATCATCCACAACTCCAACGCTTTATCAGGCGCCGCCACGTCCGCGACCGGGCGGATGGTGAGCGTCCGTCCCCGGGTATCCACCGTCAGCACCCATGCCGGGCGGGCTTCTCCGGCGTTCAGCACCGCCACGTAGCGCGTCTCCGGTTCCGGTTCGAGTCGTTGCACGCCGCCGATATAAAGCGCGAGACAGGCCGCCACCGCCAGTGCGCCGGCGGTCGACCAGCGCCAGAACGACAGCCGTTGCAACAGGGGCGGTCGGACGGATATTGGTTGCGTATCTCCCGCCGCGTCTGAACGCAGCCGGCCGGCAAGCGCCGTTTCGATGCTTGTCCAGGCGTTTGGCGGCGGTGCCACGTCGCCAACCGCTTCGGCCACCGGCGACAGCTTCGCGGACCAATCGTCGATCAGCCGGGCAAAGGCGGGATCGCGGTCGCGCTCGGCCTCGGCCCGCGCCCGGTCGGCCGGGGCGAGGGTGCCAAGCACATACTCGGCGGCAAGCATTTCGCGATCGTCTAAATCCCCGTTCATACCGCCAAACAATCCTTCAAGCGGGAGAGACCGCGCCGGATCCAACTTTTCACCGTACCGAGCGGGCAGTCGAGCCGCTTGACCAGTTCTTGATGGGTATAACCTTCCACCAACGCCATTACGATGCAGGAGCGCGGGCCTTCTTCCAAGCTTTCTAGGCACCCTTGCAACCGGCGGGCATCGGCGCCCGCTCCGGCCCAGTCGAGATCGGCGCCGGCCACCGCGTCATCTGCCAGCATTGGCGCGCCGTCGGGATCGTCAAGGGACACGGTCTCGCGCTCCCCACGGCGGCGGTTCAACGCGCGGTTGCGGCCGATCGCCGCCATCCAGGCGATGGGCGAGCCGCGCTCGGTGCGGAAGTCGCCGGCGTGATCCCAGATGGCAAGGTAGGTATCCTGCAGCACTTCCTCGGCCACGTCGCGGCGCCCGACGATGCGGACGATGACACCGAACAGCTTTGCGCTGGTCGCGGCATAAAGACGCTGAAAGGCGCTCTGATCGCCGGCGGCGATCGCACCCAGCAGGTCATCCAGCGTTTCCGGGTTGCCCATGGCGTCGTCTCCCCGATTGCCGCGCCTTCTATTTTCACGAACGCTGACACATTCTGTCTAGCGCGAACCGGCACCGAACACAAATAAGGCGCTTGCGGGGAGCCACGAAAACGGCGCGCCCCCGGCGGCCCGGTTGTTGGTCAGCGAGGTCCGGGGTATAGCTCCCATACGGCGGCTGACACTCATAAACCCTTCAGGTGGGACCGATGCCCGCGTTTGATTCAACCTTTGTGGAGATCGTCGCGATCCTGCTCGGCACGGGGGCCATTGCCGGGTTCGCTGCGGGGCTGCTCGGAGTGGGTGGCGGGATCGTCATCGTTCCCATGCTGTACTGGATATCGCCGTTGTTGGACGTAGATCCGGCAGTGGTCGTGCATATGGCGGTGGCGACCTCGCTTGCCACCATCATTCCCACGTCTATCGCTTCGGTGCGCGCCCACCATTGCAGGGGTGCGGTGGACGTGGACTTGTTGAAACTGTGGGGGCCCGCGGTGTTCGTCGGCGCCGCGCTCGGCGGCACCACGTCAGGATATCTGGACGGCAAGGCACTGGCGGGGGTGTTCGGCGTCGTCGCCCTGGTTGTTGCAGTGAATATGGTATTGCCGAAACCGCTCGTCCTTGCCGATGCCATCCCTGGTTCGGCGGCAATCAATCGGCTGATGGCGGGGGCCATCGGATTCGTGTCGGCGTTAATGGGCATCGGCGGCGGAACACTCTCGGTGCCGACCCTGTCGCTGTTCTCGTTTCCCATTCACCGCGCCGTCGGCACCGCGTCTGCGTTCGGATTGGCCATCGCCGTGCCGGCGGTCGCCGGCTATATATACGGCGGGTGGGACGTGCCCGGCCGCTCGCCATTTAGTGTCGGTTATGTGAACATTCTGGCCGCCGTCCCGTTGATGGTCATGACCGTGTTGTTTGCACCGCTCGGCGCCAAAACCGCCCACAGCATCGACCGTACGTGGCTGAAGCGTTGCTTCGGGGCGTTTCTCGCTATGACAGCGATCCGCATGCTGACGTGAGCGGGATCGTTGCGCCAATGGAACCGGATTGCGGATTGCAGCGTTGTTTGAATGAACAAAAACAGGGGGAGTGAGATCTTGCGAACGCTTTTATTAGCCGTCATTTCCGTAGTCGCCGTATTGGCGACCGCGACAGTCCGGGCCGAACAGATCGGGGCCGTCAGCACCGTGTGGAAGATGCTCGGGCCTAACCACAAGATTGTCGTCGAGGCGTTCGACGATCCAGACATTCCCAACGTTTCGTGCTGGATAAGCCGGGCGAAGACCGGCGGGGTCAGGGGGGCCGTGGGGATTGCCGAGGATCCCTCCTATGGATCGGTGGCCTGCCGCCAGCGCGGACCGATCGAAATATCCGACAAATTGAAGGAGCAGCTCATCGAAGAAACCGAGGACGGCGGCGAGAAGGTATTCAAGGCGCGAACCTCGATCATCTTCAAGACATTGCAGGTGAGTCGGATGTACGACGAAAAGCGCAACACCCTGATCTACCTGGTGTGGTCGGACAAAGTAATCGAGGGCAGTCCGCGAAGCGGTATCTCGGTTATCGCCATCGCACCGTGGAACGAGCAGCCTGCACAGCAAGGAAATTGACGGGGGGCAATATTAACGACCGTTGGTATTACTCCTGTGGCGCCCTGGGATCCAATAGGTCGGGAAGGGCAGGATCGGCCCGCTCCTCGGCGATCTGTTCGTCGAGTTCCGCGTCGCGAGCAATATCGATCGTGGCGTCGACCGGGCGGGGAGTTATACCGCGTTTGCCGGATGGCTTTTCGGTGCCTTCGGGCAGACCGAGCACACCGCCGCCCTCGATGCGGAGGCGATAGATAGGCTCCGGCATCTCGATGTCGGCCTGGTCGAAGGCTTCCTTGACCAGCCGAAGGGCTTGGCTCTTGACCTTGCGGTAATCGAACTCCCGCTGATCCACCCAGCCGGCGATCCACATCACCACGCTGGAATCGCCCAAGGCCTGGATTTGGCTTGCCGGCGGCGGGTCGTCGAGTACCCCGTTCGCCGCCCGCAACGTTTCCACGGCGAGCTGCTGGGCGTCGAGAAGGTCGGCGCCCGTATCGACGCCGACAGTGAAATCGAACCGGCGCTGCGGTTTTCGCGTGTAGTTGACAATAACGCCCTTGAACACCGTGGCGTTCGGAATCCGAACATGATTGCCGTCGAAGGTCAGAATAACCGTGGCCCGAGAGGTTAGCCGGATAATTCGGCCTTCGTGGCCCTCAATCAGGACTTCGTCATTGGGCTGGAATGGTTGGCGGAGGCTCAGAAGTATGCTGGCGATATAATTTTCGACCGTATCGCGAAGGGCGAAACTGAGTGCAAGGCCGAGCAGGCCTGCCGCGCCCAGCACAGTTTGCACCAGTCCCGAAGCATCCAAAACGGATAGAGCGAGAACGATGCCGAGCACGAGGATGGCGCCCTGCACGATCTGGCGTACCAGCTTGGCAATAAAGGCATTGGGAGTCAGACGGTCATAGACCCAGCCGAGGCTGCCGACGAACCGGGAAATGAGCCAGAAGATACCGATGGTGAGCAGCGCGATCAAGAAGATGGGCAGGTCGCCGACGAAGTCGGTCGTCCAGCCGGTCACGCGCTTGACGGTCGGCGCGAGGCGGCGTTCCAGATCGCGGTCGGATGTCGTATTGTCGATGACCTCGACGACGCCTTCGACCTTGCCGGCGAGGTCGAGCGCTTGATCACGAGCGTCTTTGGAACCGACGTCGCCGCCGATTTTCACCACTCCGGCGGTAACGTCGATGGACACCTGATCGAGACCGTCGAGATTGGCGAAAATCTCACGGAGGCGATTTTCGATCGCTTGATCGTCTTCGGGTGTGATGTCGAGCGCTATGGTCCCGCGCGGCGCATCGTCGGTGCGGTCGTCAGCCCCGTTACCTATCGTATCTGTCTGACCGAAAACCGGGACGACCGGTGTGAGGACGAGAGTCCCCACCACGAACAGGAGGAACAGTCCGAACGAATACCGGCGCGTCAGCGGCGGGATGACCAATTTCAAGCGATGTAGGGGCTTTTGAAGCTGCCGAGCACCTTGATGTAATTGGCACGCTCGAAGGCTGCGGGGTCGGCGACGTTCTGCTGGCTCATGGAGCCTTTCATCTGCTCCACGGATTCGTAGCCGCGCCGGTCCATCCATTCGCTCATGCCGTCCACCAGGGTCTTGATGTGTCCCGTGCCGTTTCTGAGCAGAGCCGAAGCCGTCATCACCGCATCGGCACCGGCCATGGTGTATTTGATGATCTCCGTTGGCGTCTGAACGCCGCTGGTCGCCGCGAGAGAGGCGTTGACGCGGCCGTGCAATACCGCGATCCACAGAAGCGGCAGGCGGATCTCGCTCGGCGAGCTAAGCTCGAGGTCGGGGACCACTTCCAGCTCATCCAGGTCGAAGTCCGGCTGATAGAAGCGGTTGAATAGCAGCAAACCATCGGCGCCCGCTTCCACGAACCGAGTGGCCATCTCACCCATGGCACTGAAGAACGGGTTCAGCTTGACCGCGACGGGAACGTCCACCGCGCCTTTGACGGCCTTGATGATGTCCACGTAGCGCTGTTCGACCTCGCGGCCGGTGGTATCGAGATTGGCCGGGATGTAATAGACGTTAAGCTCGACCGCGCTGGCGCCGGCTTCGGCCATTTCCTTGGCGTACTCGGTCCAACCCTCGCTGGTGACGCCGTTGAGGCTGGCGATGATTGGAATGTCGGAAGCGCTGGATGCCTGCCGGATCAGGTTGAGATAGGCGTCCGGCCCTACCTTGTATTCTTCTACCTCGGGGAAGTAACTCAACGACTCGGCAAAGCTCTCCGTCCCCGATTCCATAAGGTAGTTGAAGGATTCGTTTTCTTGGCGAAGCTGTTCCTCGAACAACGAGAACATGACGACCGCCGAAGCGCCCGCGTCTTCCAACCGCTTGATGCCGTCCAGGGTCTTTGACAGCGGCGAGGCGGAGGCGACCACCGGGTGCTTGAGGTCCAGGCCCAAGTATTTCGTTCGAAGATCCATTTCTCTCATCCTTTCGGTCTTAACGACCAGAGTCTTATTTCTTTCGCTCTATTTTCCCCGCGGGCGAAGCTACCCGCGGAACTCCCATATTGTGCGCCCGCGCCGCTCTCCGAAGACCGCGAGGTTTCGGGAACGGCTAGGGCCTGGCCGGCGCTAATCGGTCAGCGCCGCCATATCTTCATACAGCTTCCATTTCCAGTCGATGGCTTCCTGGGCCGCCGCCATCATTTGTTCGACGGCCTTGGGGTTGGTGCGGGCGAGCATGCGGTAGCGAAGCTCATTTCCGGCATACTCCTTCAGCTTGATCGTGGGACGCGGCGAGTCGAGAACAAACGGGTTTTCGTTGGTGTCGCGAACGTCGGGATTGTACCGCATCAGCGGCCAATGCCCGCACTGCACCGCGAGGTTCTGTTGGTCCAGTCCTTTCTGCATATTGATCCCGTGGGCAATGCAGTGGCTGTAGGCCAGGATCAGCGACGGTCCGGGGTAGGATTCCGCTTCGCGCATGGCCAGCAATACCTGTTGCGGGTTGGCGCCCATCGCGACGCGGGCCACATAGACGTTACCGTACGAGATTGCTTGGAGGGCGATGTCCTTCTTGCCAACTTGCTTGCCGGCGTTGGCGAACTTGGCAACAGCGGCCAATGGCGTCGACTTTGAGGCCTGACCGCCGGTGTTGGAATACACTTCGGTATCCAGCACCAGCACATTGACGTCGCGTCCCGTAGACAGAACGTGGTCGACACCGGCGGAGCCGATATCGTAGGCCCAGCCATCGCCGCCGATGATCCAAACGCTGCGGCGAACCAGATGATCGGCCACTGACAATAGATGCTTGGCGGCATCGGAATCGATGGATTGCAGTTTCTCCTTGAGCGCCTCCACCCGTTGCCGCTGCATACGAATTTCCGACTCCATCCGCTGCGGCGCGGAGATCAGTTCGTCGAACAGGTCGCCGCCAATCTGCGGCTGCAGTTCAAGGAGCAATTGGTGAGCGAGCTGAAGATGGTTGTCGGCGGCGAGCCGCATCCCCAGGCCGAACTCGGCGTTATCCTCGAACAGCGAGTTGGACCAAGACGGCCCGCGGCCTTCGCTATTGACGGTCCAAGGTGTGGTCGGCAGGTTGCCCCCGTAGATGGACGAACATCCCGTCGCGTTGGCCACCATCATGCGGTCGCCGAACAACTGCGACACCAGCTTCACATACGGCGTCTCGCCGCAACCGGCGCAGGCGCCGGAGAACTCGAACAGCGGCTCGAGGAACTGGGTGCCGCGGATGGTGGAGAAATCCACCCGCGAGCGGTCGTTGACCGGCAGCGTCTCGAAGAAGTCCATATTGGTATTGGTCGTGTCGAGAACATCGTCCTTCCAGACCATGTTGATGGCCTTCTTACCGGCCTCTTCCTTGCTCTTTGCAGGGCAGACCTCGACGCACAGTGAGCACCCCGTGCAATCCTCTGCGAAAATCTGCAAGGTGAAGCGGGTTTCCGGAAAACCCCGGGCATCGATCGGCGCAGCCTTGAAGCCCTCCGGGGCTTCTTCCAAGTGATCCTGATGGTAGAGTTTGGAGCGGATGACCCCGTGCGGGCAGACGAATGCGCAGTTGCCGCACTGGATGCAGATGTCCTCTTCCCACAGCGGCACGAACTGGGCGATGTTGCGCTTTTCCCATTTGGTGGTGCCGCTTGGGTACGTGCCGTCGATGGGCATGGCGCTCACCGGCAACTCGTCGCCGCGTCCCGCCATCATCATGGCGGTCACCTTCTGCACGAACTCGGGCGCCTCGGGGGGGACTACCGCCTGCATTTCGATGTCGCTGGTGACGCGATCCGGGATCTTGAGTTCGTGGAGGTTGGCCACGGTATGGTCTACCGCCTCGAAGTTCTTCTGGACGATCTCGTCGCCCTTCTTGCCATAGGTTTTCTTGATGGACGCCTTGATCCGTGTGATGGCCTCGTCGCTCGGGAGGACGCCGGAAATGGCGAAGAAGCATGTCTGCATGATGGTGTTGGTGCGCGTCCCCATGCCGGTGTCGCGCGCCACCTTGGCGGCGTCGATGATGTGTACCTTGACCTGTTTCTCGATCATCTGCTCCTGGACTTTTCGGGGCAGCTTGCCCCAAGTGTCGTCAAGGCCATAGGGGCTGTTGAGCAGGAATGTGGCTCCCGGCGCCACGTTGGAGAGCAGGTCCATCTTCTCGACGAAATTGAACTGGTGACAGCCGACGAAGTTAGCGGCGCCGATCAGATAGGCGGACCGGATCGGGGCGCGGCCGAAGCGCACGTGCGACACGGTCTGCGAGCCGGACTTCTTCGAGTCGTATACGAAGTAGCCTTGGGCATAGAAGTCCGGATCCTCGCCAATGATCTTGATGGTGTTCTTATTGGCGCCCACCGTGCCGTCGGCGCCCAGACCGTAGAACATGGCCCGGAAGACGTCGTCGGTTTCGGTGGTGAACGAGGGGTCGTAGTCGATGCTGGTATTGGTGACGTCGTCGACGATGCCGACGGTGAAATGGTTCTTCGATGTCTCTGACTTGAGGTTGTCCAGAACCCCCTTGATCATCGCCGGGGTGAATTCCTTGGACGATAGGCCGTAACGACCGCCGATGATCTTCGGCATTCCATCCGTAGGGCAGGTGCCGGCCGCCAACGCTTCCGCGAACACGGTAATGACGTTGGTGTAGAGCGGCTCGCCGACGCTGCCCGGTTCCTTGGTGCGGTCAAGCACCGCAATCGCCTTGGTGGTTTTCGGAATGGCCGCCAGGAAGTGTTCGGCCGAGAACGGGAAGAACAGATGCACCTGAACGACCCCAGCCTTTTCACCGTGCTTGTCCAGGAACTCAATGGTTTCACGTGCGTTGTCGGCACCCGATCCCATGAGGATCAGAATATTCTCGGCGTCTTCCGGGCCGAAGTAATCGAATAGATTGTAACGACGCCCGGCGACTTTCTCGAACCGTTCCATGGCGGTTTGAACGACATCGGGGATCCGGTCATAGAAAGGGTTGACCGTCTCGCGCGCCTGGAAATAGACGTCGGGGTTTTGGGCA
>JGI12210J13797_10496029_pt1 | contig 10805 bp, 9 predicted proteins | sample ElkSlonscriptome_3_FD_13797 | JGI IMG/M metagenome (IMG submission 13797) | reverse complement strand
GCACCTGATTAATGCCGTGCAACTGATATTCCACCGGGTTTTCGGTGGTAATAATGTTGGTGCCGATTTTGTTGAGCTCCTGCAAAGCGGAATAAAGGGTCGTTGTTTTGCCGGAACCCGTTGGGCCCGTGACCAGAATCATGCCGTATGGCTGGGACAGGGCATATTCAAAGTTATCGAGCGACATTTGGTCCAGGTTCAGGGCCTCAAGGTTCGGCACCAGTGCGGATTTGTCCAGAATACGCATTACAATTTTTTCGCCATGCACCGTCGGCAACATGCTGACACGGACATCCACTTCTTTGCCGAGCGCTTTGATTTTAAAGCGTCCGTCCTGCGGAACGCGCCGCTCGGCAATGTCGAGCTGCGACATAATTTTGAGACGCGAAATAATGGCATTCTGCAGATTTTTTGGCGGGCTGGGGGCTTCATAGAGTACGCCATCGACCCGGTTTCTGAGCCGGACTGATTTTTCCATGGGCTCAATATGAATATCTGAAGCCCCTTTGCGCAGGGCTTCAATCAGAATGGAGTTCACAATACGGATAACCGGAGCATCGCCGGCATGTTCGAGCGCGTCATCCAGATCTTCGTCATCAAGGCCATCTTTGCCGAGCTCCACGTCAGTTTCGTCGGCCATATCACGGAGGATATCTTCTAATCCCTGCGCGGGTTGTTCATCGGATTTGCTCAAAATGCCCAGAATTTCATGTTCAAGTGCGATGACCGGGGTGAGCTCAAGCTGGGTAGAGGCCGTGATTGTATCGCGACCGGCGAGGTCGAACGGGTCAGCCATGGCCACCGTCAACGTGTTTCCGATCTTGGCAATGGGTAATGCTTTGATCTGCTTCCATTGTTCTTTATCCACCAGCTCCAGCAGGTCAAGGTTAGCTGAAAATGTTTGCAGCGATATCGGGCGAATGTCGAGGTATTCGGCGGTCGCCAGCGCCAGATCCACATCAGAAACAACACCTTGTTTTAATAGGAGTTGTTCCAGCGGAGTATTGGTCTGATCGGCCTCTTTTTCCGCCGCATCAAATACATCCGATTCAATGGGGCGGATGCGTTTCAGGCACTCAATCAAGCTGTTTGTGTGTGTGGTCATAGTTTTAAATCTGGTTTAGATGGAAATTATACGGACATATTAAGCAGATCTTATGCCGACCTCTGAATTCCCTGAATGATGTTTTCCAATTCCTGAAAAAGGAGCGTGGATTACTGCGAGTCCGGGTCAAGATTTTCTTTAGTTTCCAACTGATTGCAAAATCGAAAAATCATCTGGAGATCCAGCATGGCCTGTAATTTGCTTAATACAGACGGGTACAACGGGAGAATAATGAATGTCAGATCCAAACCAGAACTTGGTCGATAGCATTGCGATGCTGGAACAGATTCTTGAGGTCATGCCTCAGGATATCGATGCCTTGAAGGCGCTCTACAGCGCAAATCTTAAGTGCGGCATGCCGAATAAAGCGTTTGATTATCTTGGTAAGTTGGTGGATGTTGCTGCGGGGAATGGTAAAAAGGAGCTGTTTTCATTTCTCGAAGAGCAGCTTCCTCGCTTTGAACAGTCTCATCCTTCGGAATCCGCCGCGCAGCAGGCCCGGTTGAGGACCTTGCAGGGGGTCCACAAAATTAACGAAGATCTTTCCCGATCCCGTCAGCAGGAAGTGGGAGAACGGAACGTCATCGACGATGCTTCCAGTGACTCTGATGTGGCGGAGGAACTCGCACTGGCCTGGCGGCTCTACGAGGAAAATCAACTTTCGCAGGAGGACTATTCCACGGTATTGCATGATCTGACCGAAATTTCGTCCAAAGACCTTGATGTGCCCGCGAGTGTATTACATGTGCTCAAGGATCGGGGGTTTATGAATTCGTCCCGGATCATCAGTTATCTTTCTGAGCGTTCGGAGGTGCCCTTTATTTCGCTGTCCAATTTTGAGTTGCCGGAGGATATTTCGGGCGTTGTACCGGACGAGTTTATTTCGAAAGACGGGGCCTTACCTTTCGGCTTTCTGGGAAATGATCTTTTGGTTGCAGTTCTGAATCCGTTTAACCATAAGCTGCTCGATCGTATGGAAAAAGAGAGTGGACATACCTGCCATACGTATTTGGTCGAAGCGGATGATTATGATGAAGCAGTGGGCCGGTTTCGTGCGCTTAAAAAAAGTGCCGCGTAGCCTGACTCTTATGCTGAAAGACATGTTGTGGACATAAAAAATTCTTTAAGCAACGATGGGGCTAAGCTGTCGTATTTCGGTCATAGATTTTTTGTCCGAGGAATAGGTTCCTATTGTTAAACAATGGGCGCGCCTTGTTGCTTAAACAAACTCAATGGATGAAATAGTGCAGGCTATCGCTTGTTGTCGACAGTCAGATTGCGGGTTTCGCCCTGACATTCGACCACGACATAATGATCCTGAACGTCAACCAGGGTCACCTTGCCGTTAATCAGCTGACCGGGATGGTATTGATGATCGTTGATGATCGCGAAGGATTCTCTGCGGTTTATGGAAGTGCCGAATCCGGTAAGTTCTAGACGGGGCCAGCGCACACCGCCCTCACGGTTACCGAACAGCCCGGCCAGTCCGCCGCTTTTTTCTTCGGCCTGTTCCTTTTCAGAATCGTTCCCTTTCAGTGAACGAATCAAGGCACCTGCCTGTTCAGCGATGGGGACCGTCTGTTCGGCTTGAGGGGCTGTATGGGTACCTTCATCGGTCGATGCGCCGGCCAGGGCTTTGGAAGCTCCGGAATAATGAACCATCATAAGCGAGGTGAATAGGAGCACAGCGATCAACAACACCATGGTGACCAGCATGACCGCCGGTGCAACTGCTTTTCCTGTTTCGTTTTCAGAATTATCAAGGCGCTGCAGTTCGTTGCTCAATTCGCTCACAATCCGACCCTCGGGGTTACAGCTTTTTAGAAAAACTTAATGCTCATATCAATGGTAAATCCCAAAGTTTTTAGCAAGAGGTAAATTGGGAGATGATCATGGTATGGATACTGCTTTAGCTGAGGCGCACCTCAAGCGCAGGGAGTCCGAACAGGGGTTGTTCGGTCGGGTGCAACAGGAAGGAAATCACTATGTTTAAAAAAGTAATCAGCACTGATCGGGAGCAGTCTCGATCATCCGATTTAATCGGCGTTGATTTTGCAACGACGGCGACCAAAGTGGCACGCCTCAAGGAAAGTAAAGGATCGTTGGTGCTGACTGGCCTCGATCTTTTACCGGCCGTGGATTTTGCGGACGAACCCTCCAGACTTCAGCTGCCTAGGAGCATGACTACGAACTATGGCTGCCTGGCCTATACCGGTCCATCGGCTGTCGTGCGCATGATCAACACCGCCCTTCCGGCCGACCAGCATCAACTGCCGGAAGAAAAGATTCGAAAGCATCTGAATATTTCAGATGATTTTCGTGTGTCGGCATCGCTGGTGAAGCGGGGTGAGGGTCGCCAGGATTCAACCTTTCTTGCCGCGGCAATTCCGAATGATGATGCAGCACATATGCTGGAACTGTTTCCAGTGGGGCCGCCAGCGCCCGCATCACTTGAAGTGGCTGGACTCTCTTTTATGACGGCATTTCTTCATGCACACGGGGACGCGTGCATAGGATCAACGGTCTGCCTCCTGGAAGGCGGCGAAACGATCAGCCATTTTGCATTTATTACCAATGGCATTCCAACGCTGGTTGGCAAACTTCCGATCGGAGCCAAAATCCTGCGTGAAAAAGTGGCCCAGGATTTGGGGCTGGATGATGAGCTAGCCATCTCGATCATGAACGACGCGTCGGTGAATATCTCGTCTTCCTTGACGAATGTACTCGCGCCCCACATTAAACAGCTGTCGATCTCCAAAGATTTTATTGAGCGGCATCAGGGCAGTCGCCTTTCCGGTCTTTATGTGTCCGGAGGCATGAGTTTAATGTCTGGATGTGCTGAAGAAGTGGGGCGTCTCCTTGGGATGCGGGTTCAGCCATGGACCCCGCTGGAAAATATTATTTTCGACAAGAGCTCCATTCCCGAAGAGATGATTAAACAGGCCACGCGGTTCTCTGCAGCCATCGGGGCTGCAATTGGAGGGATGGAATCCTGATGAATTATCCACGCGTCAATTTAATAAAGAAAAATGAGCGCCGCTACCAGGGCCTCTTAAGTCGGGGTTTTATCCTTACGACAGGCATTGGTGTTCCCTCGGTCTTCGTACTGCTGGTTTTCGTACTACTTTACGGCCAATCCATGAGCCTGAACGCACAGCTGGAATCCTCGCGTGCGGTGTGGGAAAACTATGAGCCTCGCCTGAAACAATATCGAAAAGAAAAATCCGGTCTCACGACCACTGGAAAAATAAAGAACCTCTTCGACGGCTGGGGACAATCTCAGCGTTCCTTCCTCGGCCTGCTCGAAGAGTTCCAGCAGGGTACACCGGCTAACATTCAATTTACACGCCTGTCTATACGCACCGGGGCTTCGAAACCGATCTATAAAACAGCCGAGGAATTAGAGCTGGATTATGATCTGGTGATTTCTGGAAAGGCCGAGGGGGAAGCAGCAGAAAATGCAGTTATCAAGCTCCAGAAGCATCTGCTTTCCGGTCAGGAAGTGGGATCGACGTTTAATACACTTAAGTTGGCCTCCATGCGAAACAGCACAACGGATGCGGGCACCCCGGTACGGCAGTTCAGCCTGACGGGCAGCTCTAAACAGGAAGGAGAAAAATAATGGACTTCTCCAACCTAAGTAAATCAAATAAACAAATGCTGATCGGTGGCGGTGTCGGAGCATTGCTGATCGGTGCCGGCCTGTTTTTCGGCATTAGTAGTTTGGTCTCCAACCTTTCTGAAGCCAAATCCGAGCTCAAGGAGTTGACCGGGAAGGTCGATCGGGCAGAGGCTGAATTAGATCAAAGAGAACATACCCAGAATGATTTTGAGCAGACGATTACGGTGCTTGAGACCCACTTGGAGAACCTTCCACCGGAGGCAAACTATTATTCCTGGGCCACTGAGATCATCTACACCAAAGGTCGGAACACCGGACTGCAGGTTGAATCGGTAGATGAAATCAGGTCGCCAGCCTCGAAAGAGAAAATGAAGGATCCGGTTTATTTTGAAACCTACTCGCTTCGTATCACTGCACGCGGCGGATTTGAACAGGTTAAGGCTTTTCTTAAAGATGTTGAAGAGCATCACCCGCTTGTTCGTTTTACAGGATTGGAAATCTCTCAAGGCAACGATCCTGATCAGCACAATGTGCAACTTTTTGTTCAGTGGCCGTTCAAGCTGAACCGGATCGCCCAGCTCTGGAAAGATCAGAGACGCCGAACCATGATTGCCGATGCGCCTGCGCCAGAAGAGCCGGTTGAAACAACACCGCCGGTGGTTGCGAAGGCGGAGCCTGTTGAAAAACCCGCGCCGGTGGTTGAGCATAAACCTGCGCCGGTCAAAAAAGAGGTGGTCAAAACTGAGCCCAAGCCGGTACCAAAACCGGTAAGTGTGGACCCGGTCGTGGCTAAAGTCGAACCGTCTCCACTAAAACAACCGACGCCGCCCATAGAACCCGCGCCAGTTGCCAAGCCGCAGCCGACTCAGGTGGTCGTGAAGCTGCCGAACCCTGAGCCTACGCCTGAGCCAATAAAAACAGCTGAGCCGGTCGTGGCGAAGGTAGAGCCGAAGCCTGCGCCGGTGAAAAAACCTGCGCCGGTGAAAACAGCAGAACCTGTCGTGGCGCAGGCAGAGCCCGCGCCGGTTGTTTCACAGCCTGCACCAAAACCTGCGAAGAAGAAAGAGCCCGTACAGGTTGCGAAAAAGGCCGAATCAAAGCCGGATCCAATTAAGACAAAAGCTGAGCCGAAGAAGGTTGAGCCGGTCAAACAGCCGGATCCGATTGTGGCAAAAGCGGAGCCTGCACCAAAACTTGCGAAGAAGAAAGAGCCCGTACGGGTTGCGAAAAAGGCCGAATCAAAGCCGGATCCGATTAAGACAAAAGTTGAGCCCAAGAAGCCGGAGCCAATCAAGCAACCGGAGCCGATTGTGGCCAAAAATGAGCCTGCCAAACCGGCGACGCCAGCAACGGCGGAAGAACCGAAAAAATCGGATAGCCATTTAACCGACATCATGGCGTCCATTGATCAGGCGGAAAACGATGCCGAGAACAAGGCCGCGAATGACGGAGAGAAGAAAGATGAAATGAGTTCTCTTCTCGCATCGCTCGGCTCGCATGGCGAAGAGGATTCGCCCGAGCCTGATGCCGCCCCGGCGGCTACATCGAATGCGGGTGATCTAGAAGCCTACATTCAGCAGCTGGCATCGCAACCGACCGAAAAGCCCGTTGAAGAATCGGTAGAAGAATCGGTCAAAGAGGTCGTCTCGCCTCCCGCAGTCATTGCACCCGTGGTTGAAGATGGGCCGCCAAGTTATGCATCCACAGGCAAAAGTGCGAAGATTCTTGAAGAACTGCTGATGAAGGGACGTCCGAAATCCAATAAATCACTGGGCTCGTTCCTGGATGGAATTGTGGGGGATATCAATGAGAAATAATAATACATACAAAAGCTGCAAAGGCTTCTGCCGTATGACTTTTCCAATGATTGGAATACTCGTTCTGTCAGCAGCTACGACACTTGCACAAACTGAAAAGAGCAGTGGCACGAATGATGCTAATTCAGTAGATGCCTCGCTGAAGCGCGATCCATTTTGGCCGGTAGGTTATGTGCCGGAAAAAATAGTTCAGGCGAAAAAGAAGAGCACGATGAAGAAGACCACGGTGAAAAATGATTGGGCAGGGGCCATGAAAAAAGTTGTTATCAATGGAGTCAGCAGTAAAGGAAAAAACGATTTCTATGCCGTGGTCAATGGCGAATTGAAAAGCTTAGGGGACACATTCAGTGTCGATCATAATGGAACCACATATACATGGGCAGTAGCCAGTATCCAGCCTCCCGGATCCGTCCGGTTGCGCCGGGTGTCCGCACTGTAAATTTCAAACAGGAAGGTGAAGAACATGAGAAACTATAAAACAATGGGTATGGGGAGTGTTTTGGCGGCAGCTGTATTGGCAGGTTCGTCCTCTATCGCTCAGCAGCCTAAAGTCGAAGATCAGGATCTGTTGAACATGCTGGATTCTGTAAACAGTGAAGCAGCAGTCGAAGATGGTACTGAAGTTCAGGTGGATGTGATGGATGTTGCATCGACGAATGACATGATCGATATAGCCAGCACGAACGACAACGACATTGTCGATTCCATGACCGTGAGTGCCATTGAAGACGCCGAGGCCACCAGCGATGGAAGTCTGATTACCGTTCGCCTGAACCGGGTCGGCCTTGAAGAAGCCATTAATCTTTTTGCCCAGCTGTCTGGTGCAAACATTATTGTGCCCGAGCTCACCGAAGCCGCCCAGATTTCAGTCAACCTGAAAGACGTCGAATGGCGCCCGGCGCTACAGTCGATTCTGGATACCTATAACTATGAGCTCTATCAACGGGTCTCCGGCTCAAACGTCTACAGTGTACGTCGTCGTCCGGCCGGTGCTCCCGAGCCGCAAGTGGTCGAAACCTTCCAGCTGCAGTATGCAACGGTTCCGAATGCGGCCCGACTGATTCGCGACCTGCTACCCCCGGAAGCCAAGATCTCTGAATTTGCCTCGCGCAATATGATGGTCATTAAATCCACGGAATCCAGCTTGAGCGAAGTGCGTGCCGTACTTGCCGCGATCGATAAGGTCCGCCAGCAGGTCTATATTGAGTCCAAGTTTATGGAACTCACCGACGATGCCCAGAAAGATCTCGGGATCGACTGGTCTGTGCTGCAGGCCTACAGCATGGGTACCGCGGGAAATCCGCAGTACGCTTATGGAACCGACAAATCGGAAAATGTTCTGACGGATGCGGATGGAAGAAAATATAATGAGGCATCTGGTTTTCTAAATCCAGGTACCACGCCCGGAGGTACATCTCCGGTTCTTGAAGGGCTTACGCCGACTGGCATGGATGCGACTTCTCAGATTCTGACCAGTGTGTTGGATGCCGATGAGTTCCGCGTGGTTATGAGTGCCCTCGAGCAGAACAAAGGGGTGAATATTGTATCCAACCCGAAAATTATCGTGGCGAACGAAGAGCTCGCGAATATTTCGATCATTCGTAAAGAGCCGAACCTGAAGCAGGAACGTGAGCAGCAGCTCAACGACCAGCCGGCAACCACCATCTTTACGCTCGATCCGGAAACGCCCTTCTTCGAATACGGAATTAAACTGGACGTTACGCCGTCCGTAAATACGTCCAGTAATATCACCGTGGCCATTCAGCCCTCCTTAACCCGTAAATTTGCCGATAAAATTGCGGGTGACAATACGTATCCGATCATCGACGAAAAGAGCATCGATACGGTCTTCAACCTGGCCAGCGGCGAAACCGCTGCCATCGGTGGTTTGACTGAAATTACCGAGGGTGAAGAGGAGCGTAAAGTTCCAGTGCTTGGAAGTATTCCGCTGTTAGGTCGTCTGTTCTCCTGGAAGCAAACCGTGAAAGGTCAGGATGAAACCATCATCTTTGTGACGGTTGGATTGGCGAATACGGAGCAGCTCGCCGAGGGGAATATCGATATGCCGGGCGATGCTGAACTGGCCCGTCGTCAGCTCATCATGGACAACAACAAGCGTCTGCTTCGGGATCATGGCCGCGAATACTTCGAGGTTCAGGAACAGCAGAAACTGGATGACATGATGAAAGTCATGGATGCCAAAGAAGCCGCCCGCGAAGCGAAACGCCAGGAGCAGCTGGATAAAGAAGCGGCCAAGCTCGCAAAGTAACCCGTTAAATTTAGACCCGGCGGGGGTGAAACAGCCGGCACGTAACACATTTGCGGAGATCGCTAAACCATCTCCCTAACACCCGGACATTGGAAAAAGGTTCCTCCCACCTTTTCCAATGTTTGGAAACTCCCGAAAGGCCCTCCGAATTTTCGGAGGGCTTTTCACTTTTTTATCCCACTCTCCAATTCCTTGCAGAGCCGCAGTGATTGCGGAGTAGCATTGACTGAATTTCTCTGCGCTCTCTGCGTCTTTGCGAGGATAAACGACAGGCCCAAGAGGTACTAGAATTCGATGTCGTAAAGGCCTTCGCTATCTACGGCAAACTGTTCAACAGCCATATCGGTCATCGGATGACTGCGTAGCGCTTCGAGCAGTTCATAGTTTATCGTCGCCGAGTGGCAACCGCGCTTAACGATACGATGCACCTGGTCGACCGTTTTAAAACTGGCGGCCAGTACTTTGCAGTCATAGTCAAAGTGATTCAGCGTATTGGTAATGTGCTCCACCACTTCAATGCCGTGCGATGAAATATTGTCAAGTCGGCTGACATATGGGGCCACGTAATCGGCACCCGCCTGGGCGGCAACCAGCGCCTGCTGGTGGGTAAAGATCGCCGTGGCCGTAACCTTGATCCCGGCATTCTTAATCAACGAAATCGCACGCAGGCCTTCGGCCGTGACCGGGATTTTGGAATAGTATTCGTCCCCGAAGCCGAAATGTTCTTTATACTTCAGCGTTTCGCGCAGCATTTCGCCGGCCGTCTGACTACTCACCTGGAAGTGCACCATGCCGTCGCCGACAATTTTCTGAATCTGCGGAACGATTTCCGAGATCGGTTTCTTTTCCAATGCCAGAATGCTCGGATTAGTGGTCACGCCCGCGAGCGGGAAGTAATAATAGAGTTTCTTCAGTTGTTCGATGTTTGCTGTGTCAGCCATGTAGATCATTACGAATCTCCTGGGTTAGCTTGAGTGCTCATTGAGTCACATAAAACACAAGAATACACAAAGGGTTTGGCGTTCAGGTCTTTGTGCTTCTTGTGCCTCTTTGTGGCCATTCATTTACTTTCCGATTAAATGAAAAATATGTTCACCAGGTTTGAGCGCTGGCGGCGCGGCGCAGGTGAATGCAGTCGACGGTAATGGTTGGAGGAAGNCTGCAGAGATAGACNACGGCATCNGCGACATCCTCGGGCTGGATCATCGCCGANAAATCGGTNAGGTCGGGGCGGGACTGCTTGACCATTTCGGTTGCGACGCCGCCCGGGCAGATTGCGTGGACGCGGATGCTGTCCTCCTTTCCTTCCTCAATGGCGGTTTTGGTCAGGCCGAGCAAGGCATGCTTGCTGGCACCGTAGGCCGCCTGATTCGGGTAGCCTTTCACGCCGACCACTGAGGAAATATTGATGATTCGTCCGCCGCCTGATTTTTTCATGGTGCGCATGGCTTCGCGCAGGCAGAGGAAGGCCCCTTCCACATTAACTTTCTGAATCTGCTGCCAGTCTTCGAGTTTGATATCTTCGATGGCATCAAAAATTCCAAATCCCGCATTGTTTACGAGAAGATCAAGGGTGCCGGATTTTTGAAAAAGTTCAGCGATTTCAGTCTCGCTGGAAAGGTCTGCCGCATAAATTTTAGCCTGAACCCCGTAGACTTCGCACCGTGTTTTCGTTTTTTCAAGCATNGAGAGGTCGCGACCCGTGAGGACGAGATTATACCCGTTTTCGGCGAGTTTTTCAGCGATAGCGCTTCCTATTCCACGACTTGCGCCGGTGATCAGAGCTTTCTTTTTCATTTCTTTTCTCCTTTCCAATGGTTGGAAGTGAAATAAATAAAAATCAAAAAACAGCTTGATGGAAAGCAAAAACAAGGTAAAAAGAAACTCAAACGATAGCAAAAGAAAGTTTAGAGTCCATGAGTAACAACTTTGCAGAGCGTAAATCGGTGATCCTCGATCTCCTTATGAAGGAGGGGAGTGTCAGCGTGTCCG
>JGI12210J13797_10308606_pt1 | contig 10808 bp, 8 predicted proteins | sample ElkSlonscriptome_3_FD_13797 | JGI IMG/M metagenome (IMG submission 13797) | reverse complement strand
GGGGCGGCAGCCGCTTCGCCGGGAGCACCTTCGACCCCGCGAGCCATTACCGGGCCCGGGCCGTCATCGAGTTCTTCGACCAGCACGAGCTGAGCGTCGCGCGCCTACGCGAGCTCTCGCTCCGCCAGACCTCGCGGCTGATGGAGGCGCTCCACACCGAGACCCTGCTCACCCCACGGGACGAGGCGCTGCGCGGCGGGTTCGTGACGGTCCAGGTCGACGGAGCGCCGGAGGTGGCCCGCCGCATGCGGCAGAAGGGCGTCTTCGTCGACGCGCGCCGCGACCGGCTCCGCTTCGGGCCCGCGCCTTACACCACCGACGACGAGATCGACGAGGGCGTCCGCCGCTTCCGGGAGTGCCGCTCGTGAGCGACGCGCCCGATCCCTTCGAAGGGCTGCAGGTCGCGCTCGGCGACCGGGCGCTCTTCCCCGAGCTCGCGGACGTCTACCTCGGCTGGGCCGCGATCGCGCCGGCCTCGACGCTGGTGCGGCGGCAGGTCGATGCCTTCCTCGCGGACTACGCCCGCGGCGGCTTGGGCGGCTTCGGTCGCTGGCTCGGTCAGCGGCCACGGCTCAAGGAGCGCGCGGCGGCGTTCATCGGCGCCGAGGCCGCCGACCTCGCCTTCTGTCAGAGCACCACCCAGGGCATCATCGCGATCGCGCGCTCCATCGATTGGCAGCCCGGCGACCGGGTGATTCTCTTCGACGGCGAGTTCCCCGCGAACGTGACCCCCTGGCAGCGGGTGGCGGTCGACTTCGGCCTCGAGCTGGTGACCGTGCCGCTCGCGCCCTTCTTCCGCTCCCACGACGAGGGGCTCGCGGCCCTGGACCACGAGCTCGCCAAGGGCGCGCGGCTGGTGGCGGTCAGCGCCGTGCAGTTCCAGTCCGGGCTGCGGATGCCCACCGAGGCCATCGCGAGAGCCTGCCACGCTGCGGGCGCCGAGCTCTTCGTCGACGCGATCCAGGCGCTCGGCATCGTGCCGCTCGACGTCGGCCGCGGCAGCGACGCGGCCATCGACTACCTGGCCACCGGCGGCCACAAGTGGCTCGCGGGCCTCGAGGGTGCGGGCTTCGTCTACGTCGCGCCGAATCGGGTGGAGGCGCTGCAGCCACGGATGGCTGGCTGGCTCTCCCATCAAGGAGCGCTCGACTTCCTCCTCGCGGGCCCTGGGCACCTTCGCTACGACCGACCCGTGCGGCACAGCGCCGACTTCCTGGAGCCCGGCGCGCAGTCCCACGTGGGCCTCGCCGCGCTCGAGGCTGGCCTGGCGCCGCTGGCCGCGCTCGGGCCGGCGGCCATTCACGGCCACGTGCAGGCGCTCCACGATCGCTACGAGGCGATCTTCCGCGAGCACGGATTTGGCAGCCTCCGTACCGAGGAGCTCGCGGGCCGCAGCGGCATCCTCAGCTTCGAATGCCCCGAGGGCGTGGACCCGATCGCGCTCCAGCGCGGCCTGCGCGAGGAGGGCATCGTCGTGGCGATCCCCGACGGGCTGATCCGGGTCGCCCCGCACTGGCCGAACGACCTCGCGGAGTGCGAGCGGGTCGCGGCGGCTCTGCCTACGCTGCTCTCTCGAGCCGTTTGACCTGAGATTTCTCGCAAAGGCGCAAAGGCGCAAAGACGCAAAGAGGAATTCGGCCGGGCTTCTCTTCGCGTCTTTGCGAGAGAATTCGGGTTCCGAGGAGCTGGTCCCCGCGCTGCTCCGAACGCCTCAGCCGAGGCGGGCGAGGACCGGGTAGAGGTCGTCGGTGACCGAGCCGCGATCGAGGGCCGCGCAGGCGGTCTTCTCGAACTCGGCGGTCCGCGGCTTGGTCACGAGCATCACCTCGGCGCCGAGGGCGGCTGGAAGCATCAGGTCGAGCTCGAAGATGTCGCCGGCGACGAGCGTCTCGGCGGGGGCGGTGCCGGTCTCGGTCCAGATGGTGCGCAGCAGATCGAAGTAGTGGCCCCGGCGCGGGTAGATCGGGCGGGCGAGGTCGCCGACCTCGATGGTCTCCGGCAACGACGCGAAGCGCGGGTCCGGGGTCGCGGGGTCGGTGACGATGAACTTCCGGGCGTTGCCGATCACCCGGAGGTCCTCGCGGCCCTTCGGATCGAGCCGGTCGATCTTCTTCTGCACGTCGTCGGTCGCCGAGTTGGTCACGACCACGACCGGCACGTCCGAGGCGAGGAGCGCTTCGACGACCTCTTTGGCTTCGGCGCGGAAGACCGTGTCCGCCTTCGGGTAGTTGTCGAAGTAGAGCTTCTGCAGGACCGCGGTGCGCTCTTCGAGGTCGGTGTAGATGCCCCGACGGTCGAAGATCATGTTCATGATCACGGTCGCCCGCAGGTAGGGGTCGGCGTCCCCCGGTGCGACGATGCGGCCGTCGTGGAGCCAGCCGTGCAGCCCAGGGTTATCGGCGATGGTCGCCTGCGCAGCGTTCCATTCGTCCTCGAAGTCGGGGCCGAGGATGGAGAGCACGTCCTGTCGGTAGGCCTCGTAGAAGGGGCCGGCCTCGGCTTCGACGTCCGTGAAGGTGCCGTCGAAGTCGAGAATGATGAGACGGGGGCGCTGGAATTCTTCGACCATGAGGGAGCCGGGGTTAGGGCCTGTCCCGATATTCGGCGTGCTTAGCTCGCAGATGATCGGGATTGCTGGGGTTTTGAGCGTGAAGAGTCATACTCTTCGTATGGCGATGAGGGATCGAGACCTCAGCGATTTCGAGGGCTTCGAGATGAGTGCGTCGAATAACGGGACAGGCCCTAGCCGATGTCACGTGAATGTGCCACGCCGTCGCTCACACCGGGGCCGCCCTCGGAGCGGCCGACCGCCTCCTGAACCTTGGAGAAACCAGCTTCGCGCGCCTTCTTCGCCAGTCCATGGGCGAGGTCCTTGGGCAGCGTCGGCCCTTCGTAGACGTAGCTGCTGTAGACCTGGACCAGCGTGGCGCCCGCGCGGATGCGCACCCAGGCGTCGTCGGCGTCTTCGATCCCCCCGACGGCGATGAGCACGGCTTCGGGGCCGAGCTCGGCCCGCAGCCGCTGCAGCACCTGCAGGCTCCGAGCCTTGAGCGGCGCGCCGCTGAGTCCGCCGTTGCCGAGCTCGCGGACCGCCTCGGCATCGGTTTGGAGGCCCCGGCGGGAGATGGTGGTGTTGTTCGCGATGACGCCCTCGAGCTCGAGGGCGTTCGCCAGCTGGGCCATGGCGTCGACGTCCTCGTCCGCGAGGTCTGGGGCAATCTTCACCAGCAGCGGCACGCGGCGGCCGGGCACGGCGTGCTCACAGGTCTCGCGGACCGTGCGGAGGATCGGCTCGAGGGATTCCACCGCCTGAAGGTCGCGCAGCCCCGGCGTGTTCGGCGACGAGACGTTGACCACCAGGTAGTCGGCGTGGGGGGCCAGGCGGGCGGCGCTCAGCGCGTAGTCGTCGGCCGCCTCCTCGGGCGGGGTGATCTTCGACTTGCCGATGTTGACGCCGACGATGGTCTGGCGCGGGCCGGCGAGGCGCGGCTCGGCGGCCTTCGAGCCGCCATTGTTGAAGCCCATCCGGTTCAGCAGCGCCCGGTCCTTCGGCAGTCGGAAGAGCCGTGGCTTCGGGTTCCCTGGCTGGGCGTGAGCGGTCAGCGTGCCGACCTCGACGAAACCGAAACCGGCGGCCCCGAGCGCCTCGAAGCCGATCGCGTCCTTGTCGAAGCCGGCCGCCAGACCGACCGGCGTGGGCACCTCGAGATCCCACACGCGGGTGGTGAGCGCGGGGTCCGCCTTCGGCGAGAGCGCCAATCGAAGCATGCCCTTGCCGCCGGGAATGGCGGCCGAACGGCGGAGGGCTCCAAAGGCGAGGTGGTGCGCCTTCTCCGGATCCATGCGGTACAGGAGCGGGCGGAGGATGTGCCGGTAGAGCATCGGAATGGAGGGTGAAGCGTCGCGGCCTCGGGATCCACCTGATACCTTGGAGCGGTGTCTCAGCGATCGGTCGTGCGCTTTGGGCTGGGGTTGGCCTTGGTCACTCTCGCCGCGGCCCTGAGCCTCCCGGCCGCAGCGGCGCCCACCCGAGCGCAGCCCGCGAGGCTCCCCTCCGTGGGCGACACGCCCCCCGAGATCGGTGGCCAGCCGGTCCACGGCTCCGATCCCCTGAGCCTCGAGCGGCTCTCCGGTCGGGTGGTAGTCCTCGACTTCTGGGCCACCTGGTGTGGTCCCTGCCGCGCGGTGATGCCCTTCCTCGACCGGCTCCATCAGCGGCACCACGGCCAGGGGCTGACGGTGGTGGGGCTCAGCGGCGAGCCGGCCCCGGTGGTTCGCCGTCACCTCGAGCGTTCCGCGGTCCAGTACACGATCGGCGCGGCCGCGCAGACGACCCTGCAGCGCTACGCCATCCGCGGCTTGCCGACGCTCGTCGTCATCGGCCGCGGCGGGAAGGTCCGGAGGGTGACTCACGGCGCCGCACCTCACGACCTGCGCCATCTCGAGCGCCTCGTCCTCCGGCTCCTCGCCGAAGCGCCCTGAAGGGCCATCGCCCGGGAGGAAGTCTCCATTCCCGGGCGGAGCGTGGTAGCGTCCCCGCCGCGCGCCCTGCGCATTTTGCAGGCTCGCGATGGGAGCTGAGAGATGGAATCGATCGTCGACGAGCGGGCAGAGGCCGACCACGGCCCTCGCGCCAAATCAGCCAGTGGTCCGTGGTGGAGGTCGCAGCCCTCCGACGGTTTCGCCCGCGACCGCCTCTTCTATTTCAAGTACGACCTGGTCTGGCTTTGTCTCTTCTCGGTCGTCGTGGTCGCCGCCCACGCCACCGGATGGACCGGGCTCGGGCTCACCTGGACCTCGCTCTGGGCCATCCCCGCCCTCTTGGTGGCCTGCTACATCCAGGTGCTCGCCGGGGTGTGCGTCCACAACTGCACCCACGGGAACTTCCCGCGGCCCATCAATCGTCTCGTCGGTGAAACCCTCGGGGTGATCATCGGCACGCGCTACGCGTCCTGGGAGGTCCTCCACAAGCGGCACCACGCGTTCACCGACGACGTGGAGAAGGACCCTCATCCCAACGAGCGGAGCTTCTGGAGCTTCTTCATCCACAAGATGGTCCTCGGCCTCGAGACCAGCATCCGGGCTCAGTCCTTCGAGCGCTTCGGAGACACGCCTCGGATGGTCAAGCTCGACAAGTTCCGCACACTCTTCTCGTTCGCGGTCGGCATGGTGATGCTCGCGTTCTGGCACGCGCTCCTCGGCACCGTCGGCTTCTTCTACGTCTTCCTGCCCTCGCTGGTCGTGGGCGCGATCCACGTGAGCCACTTCAACTGGGCGACCCATCGCGGCTGGGCCGACGATGGCGACTTCCGCCCCGTGAACCTGAACCACGGCCTCTACAAGCTCGGGAACTTCCTCTGCTTCGGGCTCTACTTCCACGCGAACCACCACGCGTTCCCGACCTACTTCGACCCGAGCAAGTTGCCGGCGGAGAAGGTCGCCCGCGTCGAACGGCGCCTCGCCGCGATGGCGCCGAACGGCGCGTAGCGGCTCCGAGCCGCCGGACTCGGAGCCTCACGGACGCTCCACCCCGAGGTAGCGGCAGAGGCTCAGCGTGAGCTCGTCCCTGAGCTCGTCATCGCTGAGGCCCGCCGAATCGGGGCCGCTCACGTGCGCGAAGAGCGCGCGCTGGTCGACGGTCGCGAGCACCTGATGGATGGCGAAGCGGATCGCGCGTTCCGGTTCGGGGTGCTGGATCTCCTCACCGCGGATCGCCAAGAGCTCCCCGAAGGAGTCGACGACCGTTCGGCGGAACTCCACCGCGTGACGCCACTGTTCGGGCTTGCGGGCCGCGCTCTCCAAGAACGCCGCCGCCAGCTTCTGCCGCCCCTCGAGGCGAGCGAAGAACATCGCCAGGGCGCGCTCGATCATCTCTGCCAGCGGCTGCTCGGCCCAGAGCTCTGGGTCCACGAGCTCCGTGATGCTCCACTGGAACCGGCGCTGCTCCCGTTCGTGGAGCGTACGCAGCAGTTCGTCCTTGTCCTTGAAGCGGGCGTAGAACCCACCCACCGAAGACCCGGCCTTCCGAGCGATCGCCGCGATCGAGACGTTGGCGAGCCCCTCGTCTCGGATCAGCGTCTCGGCCGCGTCCAGGAGCCGGTCGAGGGTCTCCTCGCTCCGGGCCTGCTTCGGTCTGACCACGGTCTTCAGCGACTTGTTGGTGCGCCTCCGACCACCGGTTGGCGGGGCTTCGGGGGCGGGCTTGGATTTGGAAGTGGGCACGATGGGTCCGAATCTACCGAAGTCCCTCTGCCAGCGGGGGCCCCGGCACCCAAGGCTATCAGCCTGCTGAAGAACTGGCGCGGGCGTTCCGCGCCCGGATGCACACGCCCCGAGGCCATCCCCTCGCCTCGAAAACACTCGGCATTTCCTCGGCTCGCGGACGCGACATCGCATGGGAGCATTCCGCCATTTGTGAAAAGCTACACATTGGCCCTTCAGGAGACGCCCGGAGCGCCGTTCTCTCGAACGATGCACCGACCGAAACCAAAGCACTGGAAGCGAGTGCTCGTCGTCGACGACGATGAGCGCTGGACCTCATCTCTCTCGAGCTACCTACGCGATGCCGGTTTCGACGTCGACTCCGAGCACGATGGGCTGGTGGCGACCGAGCGGCTCCGCGCCGACCCGCCAGACCTCCTGATCACCGACTACTTTCTCCGAGGGCTCGACGGGGGGAAGCTCTGCATGGTGGCCAAGAGCGTCTCGCCCGAGATGACGACGATCATCCTCACCGCCGGCGCGGACCGGGTGATCTCGAGCCTCCGCGCGCCTTTCGCCGACGCGGTGATCGCCAAGAACACGCCACCGGTCGTGCAGGCCGATCTGCGCGCCGTGCTCGGAGACCTCGGCGTGAGCCTTCCGCCGCCGGGCGAAGAGCGCGTGGTCGTCGGCCACGAGCGGCTCTACCCCCGCTCGATCTGCCGGAAGCTCCACGCGGTCAAGGATTACCTCGACGCGCTGCACGAGCGGATGGGGGACATCGTGATCGGACTCGATGCGCAGACTCGCATCTGCTTCGTGAACCGAATGGGGTGCGAGTTCTTCGGCATCACCGAAGCCGAGGCGATCGCGCGACCCCTGCAGGAGCTCCTGCCCGTCGTCGACGAGAGTCGGCTGATGGCGCAGGTGGACCGCACGCTCGCTGGGGACCCGAGCCTCAAGCCCTTCGTGCTGGATCTGGGGGGCACGATCCTTCGAATCTCGCTCAGCTTCATCGATGACGACGACGGGCATGCGCGCGCCCTGCTGGTCGCCCGCGACCTCACGGAGTTGCGACGGGCGGAGCAGGACCGTCTCGAGGCCGAGCGTCGGCTCCATCACGCCGAGAAGTTGGCGGCCGTCGGTCAAATGGTCGCGGGGGTCGCCCACGAGATCAACAACCCCTTGGGGGCGCTGTTGCCCAATCTGGACTCCCTCGACACCGGCCTTCGGGAGGTCGCGGAGCTGATCGAGGACCCGCATGGCGCTGGAGCCCGGTCGCGCCGACTGGCGCTGAACGAGCTGCGTGGCGAGATCACGGAGATCCTCAGCGACTGTGTGGCGGCTTCCGAGCGCATCCAGGGCGTGGTCGCCCAGATGCGACGCTTCGCGAGTCGAGGAAACGGCGGCTCGTCGCGGCGTTCGGTCGACGAGGTCGTGCAGTCCGCGATCTCGCTCGTCACACCCCAGATCCGGACCGTGGGCGAGCTCCGCCAGAGCGTGGGTGGGACTCCGCCCGTCCTGATCGATGCGGACGCTCTCGAGGGGGCGATCGTGAACATTCTCTTGAACGCCGCCCAGGCCATCGAGAGCACCGGCGAGCAGGGATGGATTCAGGTCGAAACGGGGACTCACGATCGCGGGGTCTACGTCGACATCACGAACAGCGGCCCGCCGATCCCTCCGGAGCTCCACGGTCGCATCTTCGAGCCATTCTTCACGACCAAGGCCCCCGGCAAGGGAATGGGCCTCGGGCTCTCGCTTTGTTTCGACGTGGTCGACGCGCACGATGGCCACCTCGAGGTCCACGGCGAGCCGGACCAGCCCGTGGGGTTCCGCATCACACTTCCGACCCGTGACCGCGGCACCGATCACCCGAATGCTCGGCCGACCCCGTCGGGGCCCTGGCCGACCGAGACCGCTCGAATCCTGATCGTCGATGACGATCGTCTGGTCCGCCAGAGCTATCGACGCATCCTCGCGACCGACCACGAGGTCGTCGCTGTCGCCGGAGGCAGGGAGGCCCTCGAGCGAATCGGAGCGGGTGAGCTCTTCGACTTGGTCGTCTGTGATCTGATCATGCCGCAGATGACCGGCATGGAGCTCTACGCGCGGGTACGGAAGACCGACCCCTCGCTCGCCGAGCGCTTCCTCTTCGTGACCGGTGGCACGAACAGCGACGCAGCCCGCGAGTTCCTTTCCACCTCGGGGCGGCCGTGGGCCTACAAGCCCATGACCACCCGCAAGCTCCGCGCCGCCGTCGCCGACTGTCTCGCTGGGATCGTGGATCGGCCGGGGAGGGTGTCCGGTCTTCGCGCGCTCGAAGGGATGGTTCGAGGCCGCTCGAGCGTTCCTCCGAGCCGAAGGGACTGAGCCGACCGGAGGCGCTACGCCGGGGAGACCACGCGCAGCGCCAGCTTCTCGATGGTGCGGCCGAACTGGTCGGGGGTCTCGTCGCCGACCAGGCGCTTCTTCGCTTCGACGTAGGCGGGGATGTCGCGGAGGCGGCGCGGCAGCAGCGGGTAGGTGCGGCGGAGCGTCGCCAGCGAGCTGTGGAAGAGCATGGCGTCGCGGCGGGTGTAGCGGAGGCCGAAGGGCTCGCGGAGCGAGCGAGGCATCAGCCCGGCCGTCATGGTGCGGTACCAGCCGATCAGCGGGGCGGCGCTCGCGCGGGGCGGGGTCAGCAGGAAGTGGGCGATCTCGCGGGCGGGCCGGCCGACGGAGATCAGGTCGCTGTCGATCATCGAGGCGAACCAACGCTCGAAGTCGGTCCAGCTCCCCGGCAGGTCGGCCGCCGGCACCCCGAAGAGGCGGGCGAAACGCTTCGACCCGCGCCAGTAGGCGTCCTTCTCCTCGAAGCTCAACGGCGCGACGACGGCGTCGTAGACCTGGATGGCGGTGTGGATGAGCGTCGCGTGGACCCAGAGCAGGGCGGTCGCGTCGTTGGCGAGGTAGCGGTCGCCGGGGGCGAAGGCGCCGACGTGCTCGTCGATGGTGCCTTCGATGGTTTCGTGGATGCGGCGCACCCGCTCGCTCGAGCGCCGGGCGTGGCCGAGGTCGCCGAAGATCATGGCGTGGACGTGGCGGAACGTCCGCTCGAAGCGCCCGATCGGGTCGCTCTGGGTCTCCGAATGCTCAGCGACGGCGTGGGCCACGTAGGGGTGCGCGAGCTGCAGCAGCGCCGCCCGGCCGCCGCCGAGGAATAGCACCGACTCCCGGGCGATTCGCCAAGTGATCGAGTCCGGGCCGTGGATGCCTGCGTTGGCGTCGTCGGTGCTCAGGAACACGGCGGAAGCCTCGGCGTCGAAGGACTCCCGGTCGACTTCACCAGACCCACCCATCGGACAACCCATGAACGATAGCTTCGCCTTCGACCTCACCCTCCGTCAATCGAACGCGCGGCTGCGTTATGCTCGCGGTCCCATGAGGCTCGTCCACTCGCTCGCAATCGCCTGGCTCGCGCTGGGCTGTGGCCCGGCGGCGACGTCGGCGCCCCCCACGACCCCACTATCGGAGCCCGCCGAAAGGGAGCCGACCGATTGGCTCGTCGATGTCACCCGCCCCGATCCCCCGGCGGATGGGCCGGCGGCGGTGGACTCGGCGCCGCCGGCGTTGGTTTTCCAATCCGTCGCTCGGAACAACGTCGTCGATGTCGGCTTCACGGCCGATGGCGGTGCGCTCGTGACCCTCGGCGGCGACGGCGAGGCGTCCCTCGTCGATCTGGCGTCCGGGCAGGTCCGGGCCGGCCGGCGGGTCTTCGTTCGGCGAGCCATCCGCGGGCTCGATCTCACCGACCGCGGCATCGCCTACGTCGCGAACGGCACCAGCTTCGGCGCCAGCGGTGGGCTCCGCGCCTGGGATCTGCGGACGGGTCGCCTTCGCGAAGTGGAGCTGCCGGACCTGGCCTACGTCGACGTGCAGGCGCTCAGCATCGAGCCGCGGAGCGAGCGCCTGGCGCTCATCCACGAGCTCGAGGGCACGACCATGCTCCGGCTGCAGGGGCCGGGGTTGGCGCACCGAGACATCCCGCTGAGCATCCCCGGTTTCCCGACCGTGCTTCCCTCGGGCTCGGTGCTGATTCACCACGGCGACGCCAGTGTGTCGCTCCGCAGCTTCGGGGACGAGTCGGACGAGCCGCTCTTCGCGGTGGCGCCGGAGGCGGAGGGACAGCTGGTCCTCGCGGTCCCGCACCCCGCGGGCCAGGCGCTCATCGTCGCCGCTCCGGATGCGCCGCTCGTCTGGCTGGACCCGACCACGGGGGAGCGAGTGGCGGAGGTCAGCATCGACCACGCGCAGCCCATCCGGGCGCTGATCGCGAGCGGCGACGGCGAGCGGATCGCGCTCATCCGCCAGGAGGGTGAGCTGACCCTGCGCTCCACCCGTGATGGGAGCGTCATCGGCGTGACTCAGCTGCCGGAGGGCTGGCTCCAGGCGTTCAACGGCACCGAGGGGCTCCACCTCGACCGAGCCGGCGAGCGGCTGATCTACCTCGGTCGGCAGACCGTGACGGCGATCCCTCTGCAGATCGGCGAGAGCGAGCCCGCCGAGCCGGTCGAGATCGCGCTCGAGGACTACACGAGCGGCATGGTGCTCTCGCGGGACGGCCG
>JGI12210J13797_10022595_pt1 | contig 10810 bp, 6 predicted proteins | sample ElkSlonscriptome_3_FD_13797 | JGI IMG/M metagenome (IMG submission 13797) | reverse complement strand
GGCCCCGCCCGAGGGCAAGATCGACCCGGCCATCGCCCGGCGCGTCGCGCTCGCGGCCAGCTCGATCCCGATCGAGGAGCGCGAGCTCCAGCTCAGCTACGCCTTCGGTCGCTGGCTGTACTTCGAGGGCGAGTACGACAAGGCCCTCGCCAACCTCGACGCGATCTCGCCGGTCAACATCCCGATCACCATGGGCCCCGGCGGCAAGTGGCGGATCCGCGCGGCCTACTTCGCCGCGACCACGGCGCTGGCCATGGGCGAGCTCGACAACGCCCTCGCCCGCTTCCAGCTGATGACCGTGGCCACGCCGATCAACGAGCGCGACAAGCGGATCGTCGAGCTCGCGTGGATGGCCCAGGCCCGCATCCATCACGACCTCGACGAGACCGACATGGCCGTCCGCGCCTACCGGAGGATCTCGCGCGACTCGCCCTTCTTCCCCGAGGCCATGTACGAGACCGCGTGGACCTTGCTGCGCGCCGACAGCTACGACCGCGCGCTCCAGGCCCTCGACTTGCTCTTGGTCTACGACCCCGACAGCCCGATCGTGCCCGAGATCAAGCAGCTGCGCGGCAAGGTCAAGATTCAGATGCGCGACTGGGCCGACGCCGAAAACGAGTTCTTGGCCCTGCGCCGCGAGTTCGACGAGCTCGCCAAGCGCCTCGGTCGCCAGCTCGAGGCCAAGGCTGACGCCGCCGACTACTTCTCGGCCGTCGCCGCCGAGGACATGCTCCACTTCTCGCTCGGCGCGGTCATGCCCGTCGAGGCCGTGCCCGTGGCCGAGACCCTGCCGCGCGCGACCCAGGCCGTCGACCTCGCCAACGAGCTCGGCGAGGTCGAGCTGATGCTGTTCGAGACCCGGGCCCTGCTCGCGCGGATGGAGGCCGCGGTCGAGGCCCAAGAGCGCGCGCGCCTGTTCACCGACCTCGGCGCCCACCTCAGCTCGCTCGACTCCGTCGAGCTCGAGATCCTCGATCTCAAAGAGCAGCTGCTGATCCGCAACCGCAGCAAGGTCCGTGGCGCCGGGCTCGCCGACATCGAGGCCAAGCGCAAGGCCCTGCGCAAGCAGGTCGACAACCCGCTCGGCGACGGCAGCACCCGCGACGACTCGGGCAAGGCCCTGCGCGAGCGGGCCGAGGAGCTCCACCAGCTCGACCTCACCGTCCAGGCCCTGCGCGCCCAGCTCATCGCGACCGAGCGCTACTACGAGCAGACCCGCAAGGATCAGCGCATCGATCCCGAGGGCTTCTTGACCGAGGCCGCGGCCTTGCGCGACGAGGTCGCCGCGCTCGAGCAGACCGTCGCCACGCTCGAGGCCGAGGTCGAGCGGACCCAGACCGCGATGCGCTTCGCCGACCCCTGGGCCGAGGCCCAGCGCGCCGCCGTCGAGCGCTACACGAGCTTCCTCGACGACGCGTTCGGCGCCATCTTGGCGGCCAGGCCCGACGCCGACGCCGACAAGATCTGGGACCGGGCCAACTCGTTGCGAGAGCGCGTGCGCGAAGATCGTGTCCGCCTCGACAACGCCGCCGGCCGCCGGCTCGAGCGCGCGATTCTCATTCTGCGCCAGGAGCGGGTCAACCTCGACGCTTACAAGGCCGAGCTCGCCGATCAAAAGGCCGAGGGCCGGGTCCTCGTCGGCGAGGTCATGCAGGCCTCCTACCGCGACGTCGTCGGCGAGCTCGCCAACCTCGTGACCCGCTCGGAGGTCGGCCTGCTCGACGTCGCCTGGGCCATCCAGGAGATGGAGGCCGAGGAGATCCGCCGGCTCGAGACGGCCCGCGACCGCGACATGCGCGAGCTCGATCGGGTCATCGACCAGGCCATGGAGGACGAGCAATGAGGCGGGTCGTGTCGCGGCTGAGCCTCGCGCTGCTCGGCGTCCTCGTCGTCGCCGGTGAGGCCAGCGAGGCCCAGGCCTCGCGCCCCGGCCAGGGCCAGACCGGCGCCGAGCTGCCCGGGGTCCCCGGCGAGCCCGGCTCGGGTGTCGGTCGCGTGGTCGAGGGCGGCGGCGATCCCCAGCGCCTCCAGGCGCCGCTGCCGAGGCGCCCGCGCAGCGCCGACGAGGCCGAGGCGATCAACGATCTCGAGGACATCTTCGGCCGCTTCGAGTCCGCCGGTGAGGCCATCGAGGACACCCTCGTCGACCAGCTGATCATCGAGGCCGAGATGGGCCGCGAGCAGCTCGAGAAGCGCTACGACCGGGAGATCCGCGAGCACCGGGCCGAGGTCCGCTCGCTGCGAGCCAAGGCCATCGCCCGCTACGAGGACTTCCTCGAGCTCCACCCCAACGACGCCGCGTGGACCCCGGAGATCATGTTCCGCCTCGCCGAGCTCCACTTCGAGGTCTCGCTCGAGCGCTTCCAGCGTCAGGAGGAGGCCTGGCAAGACGAGCTCGCCGCGCTCGAGAAGCGACGCGAGGCCGGCGAGGACAACCTGCCCGAGATGCGCGCGCCGCCGAGCGTCGAGTACGAGCGCTCGATCGAGCTGCTCGGGGCGACCGTCGCCAACTTCCCCAACTACGCGCTCAACGACGCCGCGCTCTATCGCATGGGCGTGCTGCTCTACGAGTCCGAGAAATTCGACGCCAGCCGCCAGGCATTCTTGGCCCTGACCTGCACCAACCGCTTCGTCGTCCCCAACGAAGACCTCAGCAACGTCGTGTCGAGCTCGACCTTCCGCAAGGGCGACTACGAGCGCTGCTCGACGATCTCCGACCGCGACGAGCTCGTCGCCGAGAGCTGGCTGCGGGTCGGCGAGCTCCACTACGACGTCGAGGAGTACGCCCAGGCCCTCGAGGCCTACACCCAGGCCCTCGGCGAGCCCGGCAGCACGCTCTACTCCCAGGCCCTGCTGCGGATCGCGTTTGCGACCTACCTCCAGCGCGACTTCCCCGGCGCGATCGGCCACTTCGACACCTATATCGTCTACGTCGACTCGCTCAAGGGCACCGAGCGCTACGAGGACGAGGGCGCCTACCGTGGCGACGTCATCAAGTGGATGGCCAAGACCTACAACGAGACCGACTGGGACGGCAACGGTCGCCGCGATCGCCCCTCCGGCCTCAAGCGACTCGAGCGCGACTACGCCGAGCGCAAAGACGAGCCCCACGTCCCCGAGATCTACGCCGCCTACGCCGACTTGCGCGCCTACGAGACCGAGTTCGAGGACGCGATCGAGATCTACGAGCTCGCCCTGAACCGCTGGCCGCTGGCCGCCGCCGCGCCCGAGATTCAATTCAAGGTCCTCGAGGCCTGGAAGCTCCTGCGCGAGGATCGCAAGGTCAGCGAGGCCCGCGACAAGCTCGCGACCAACTACCTGCGCGGGACCAACTGGTACTACGCCAACGAAAACGATCCCGACGCGATCGAAAAGGCGTTCAAGCTGGCCGAGGACGCCCTCGTCGCGACCGCCGTCGACCACCAGGCCAAGGCCCAGGCCCTGCGCAGCGAGGGCGACGACGAGGCCGCCAAGCGCGAGTACGAGATCGCCGCGCGGGCCTACGCCGCCTACCTCGAGCGCTTCCCCAACACCCCGAGCTCCTACGAGTACCGGTTCAATTTCGCCGACTCGCTGTACTACTCCGACCAGTACCTCGAGGCCGCCAAGCAGTTCGCCATCGTCCGCGACTCCAACCTCGACAACCGGCTCGAGGTCGACGCGGCCGAGGGCGTCGTCGCCTCGCTCGAGGGTTACGCCGAGGACCAGGAGGCCGCCGGCAACTACCAGCCGCGCGAGATGCCCAAGGACGCCGACGCCGGGCCCTACGAGCCCGTCGAGCTCTCGCCCCTCGCCGCCGCCTTGCAGGACGCCTACGACCGCTACGCCGAGGTCAGCCCCGACGCCGACGACGTCGCCGAGATCATCTACAAGTCCGGCGCGATCAGCCAGAGCCACAACCGCTTCGCCGAGGCCCGCCCGCGCTTTCAGCGGGTCATCGATCGCCACTGCGACCAGGACGTCTCGATCAACGCGAGCTTGGCGATCATCGACGGCTACACCATGCAGGGCCAGCTGACCGAGGAGATCGTCAACAGCATCAAGGCCTGCGGGACCGGCGAGGCCAAGACCGAGTTCGCCGGCAAGCTGCGCTCGATCGGCAACGCCGTGATCTTCCAGGAGGCGACGATCCTGTTCGAGGCCGGCGAGTTCGAGGCCGCCGCCGATCGCTACGTCGCCCTCGTCAACGAGGCGCCCGACGACCCCAACGCCGACAACGCGCTCAACAACGCCGCCGTCGCCTACGAGAACATCGGCCGGTTCGAGAGCGCGTCGAACACCTACGAGCGGATCTACACGACCTACAAGCCGTGCAACTCGCCCAATCTCAAAGACGGCGAGAAGTGCAGCGAGTTCGCCGATGAGGCCCTGCTGCGGACCGGCTTCAACCACGCGCGCTTTTTCGAGTTCGAGGACGCCGTCGACAAGTACCTGATCCTCGCGACCAAGAAGGACTACGAAAACAGCGACCACCGCCTGACCGCGCTGCGCAACGCCGCGAGCTTGCAAGACAGCCTCCAGGAGCACGAAAAGTCGGCCAAGCTCTACTACGAGGTCGCCAAGCAGGCCGAGTCCGAACAGGAGAAGGCCGAGGCCATGTTCCGCGCGGCCGAGGTGCTCGAGAAGGCCGGCAACGACAACAAGACCATCTCGGCCTACAAAAAATTCCTCAACAGCCACGCCGGCCAGCCCGACCAGGCCCTGCGCGAGGTCGAGGCCCACCTCAACCTCGGCAAGCTCTACCGCGACAACAACAAGCGCAAGGACGCCGAGCGAGAGCTCAACAAGGTCATCGATTTGTTCGCCGCGCGCGGGCTCCAAGCTGGCACGCCCGAGGCCGCGCTCCCGGCCGAGGCCCAGTTCCTCCTCGCCGAGTACAAGCTCGAAGACACCACGAAGCTCAGCATCAAGTCGACCTCGTCCAAGAAGATCGCCGCCGAGGCCAAGAAGCTCGTCGACGCCCTCGTCGTCGTGTCCGACGAGTACGACAAGGTCTTTAGCTATCGCTCGCTCGACTGGGTCCTCGCGGCCATGTACCGCCGCGGCTTCGCGTTCGAGAACTTCGCCAACGCGATGATCGACGCGCCCGTGCCCAAGCAGCTGCGCAAGGGCTCGGAGGCCTACTTCGCCTACAAGATCACCATTCAAGATCAGATGGAGCCGCTGTACCAAAAGGCCATCAGCCTCTACGAAGAGTGCATCAAGCGCGGCAAGCAGTACAACATCACCAACGTCTGGACCTCGCGCGCGCTCGAGCGGCTCAACGTCTACAAGGCCGACGAGTACCCGCTGCTGCGCGACCCGGCCTTGGTCCTGGAGCTGGAGGATCGGCGATGAACAAGCACCCCCGCAGGCGTCTAAACCAGCTTGGGCTCGTTGTCGGCGTGGTCCTGGCCTTCGGCGCGTGCAAAAACCAAGGTCAGACCACCGACGCGCCCGACGAGCTCGAGCTCCCGCCCGAGCAGGAGGTCGCCGACACGGCGCCCGAGGCCAAGCCCACGCAGCCGACGGCCGAGCCCGTCAAGGACGACAAGGTCGCGGCCCAGAAGGTCGACGCGCCCGACCCCGCCCCGGCGACCCCGCAAGACCGCGACCCCAACAAGGAAAAGGCCAAGATGAAGGCCTCGCGGCAAAAGAGCGCCAAGGCCAAGCAGCTGCTCCAGACCGGCCAGCACAACAAGGCGATCGAGCAGGCTCGCAACGCCCTGCGCGACCACGAGCAAAACGTCGAGGCGATGCTCGTGGTCGCCGAGGCCTTCTACAAGCAGGGCAAGCACGAGCTCGTCCAGTCGGTGACCGGCTCGATCCTCAAGGTCGACCCCAAGGTCCTCGGCGCCGAAGAAAAATCGCAGGCCTACAACCTCATGGGCTTCGCCTACCTCCAGGCTGGCTCGCGCCACGAGGCCTTCAAGGCGTTCAAGAACGCGGCCGAGACCGACGCGAACAACGCCTCGGCGTGGAACAACCTCGGCGTCCAGTACATGTGGCGCGGCGACACCAAGACCGCCGAGAGCTGCTTCGAGTACGCCGTCAGCCTCGATCCCAAGTTCGCCGAGGCCCAGCTCAACTGGGGCGCCGCGCTGCGGTCCAACGCTAAGCTCGCCGAGGCCGAGTCGGCCTACCGCGCCGCGTCCAAGCTCCGCCCCGACTGGGCCGAGGTCCACTTCAACCTCGGCGTGCTCTACCTCGACGCCGAGTCGATCCCCAACCACGACGAGATCGCCAAGCTCGACGCCGCGATCCGCTCATTCGAGGCCTACAAAGAGCTCGTCGCCAAGGGCAAGACCTCGATCGAGCGCAGCACCAAGCAGCGCGGGCCGACCGACGCGATGGGCAACGAGCTCGTGTCCGTCGCCCAGGCCGACCTCTACATCAAGGCCGCGCGCAAGGGCATCCAGAGCGAGGAGCGGCGCCTCGATCGCGAAGCCGAGCGGGCCGAGAAGCAAGCCGAGAAGCAAGCCGAGGCCAAGGCCGAACAACCGGCCGAGGCCAAACAAGACCAAGACGAGCAGGGCGAGGGCGAGGGCGAGGGCGGCAAGGGTGACGACGAGAGCGAAAAAGCTCCGAGCCAGCCGCAAAAACCCCCCGCCGCCGACCCACCGGCGGAGGATCCGCCAAGTGAGAAGCCGCAGGGGCCGAGCAAGCCGCAGGCGCCCAAACAAAAGCCGCAAAAGCCGCAGAAGCCCAGCCCGCAGAAACCCAAGACCCAAAAACCTGGCGGCTGAACCAAGTCTGTTGAGATCTCCTAGGAATGTTAGTCGTTCGAGCGGCCCTGTAGATGCGAGCGCCCTTCCATCAGAGCATGTCGATGACGCGCAACGCGCTGGTGCCGACACCGCAGCGTGACCGAGCAATCAATGATCACTCTTTCGCTCGGGCGGCCTGCCGATCTAAGATGCGCTCGATCGATCGACTTGCCCCCATCGCGCCGTGTCGCGCATTTAGCGACGTTCCTGCCTGCGCGAGCTCAGCTTCGACCCTGCGCATCCGTAGCGCCTGGTCATCAGAAAGCTTCGAAATGCAAAATTCCTCGGAACTTGTCAAAACCTGGATGGACGAAGCACCATCCAGCCTGGCGAGTTTCCGGATACGGCCTCCGCGCGCCCCGTCAAACGACGATTTTCTCGTTTTTGATGTAGGGAACAGGGCCCCGCAGGTACAGCCAGACTTGGGAGTTGCGCAGTGTTGACACGAAAGCAGGCTTTTTCGGTCTTGGCAGTCGCTGGGGTTTTGTCTACGATGGCGCTTCCTTGCCAGGCGCTCGCACAGGATCCAACACCGGAAGGTGGCTCCGAAGCGAGTGCTTCGGATCAACCGCGATCCAACTCGGGTCGCAAGAAGATCTCCCTCGAGGACGAGTTCCTGGTCGAGGGCAAGCTGGAGAAGCCCAGCGCGTTTTTCGTGTTCAAGCGCTCGGCGCTCGAGTACGACTGGGCGCGGCTCGACGCGCGGTTTGCGCCGCTCGTACTTGAGTCCGTCCAAGATCCTTTGTTCTAATACCTAGGTCGAAGGCGCATGATGCGCCGCTCCGACTCTCTCTCCATCAACCAAACACCAAGCCCTCGGGCACAGCAGCACTCGGGCAACTAGAAAAGCCAGCCCCCTCAGGAGGACACCGGTCATGGGTGATTTCGCAACATTTTACGCAAACGGTGGCTTGTTCATGCACGCCATCGCCCTTTGCGCCATCCTCGGCCTCGCCGTCATGGTCGAGCGCTTCATCTTTCTGTTCTTCCGTTTCAACATCAACGGACAGCAGTTCTTCAACCAGATTCAAAAGCTCGTGATGGCGAACAACATCGATCGCGCCATCAAGCTTTGCAACGCCGCCGACAAGGCCGCGCTCGCGCGCGTCGTCAAGGCCGGCCTGACCCGCGCCAACAAGAGCGAGGCCGACATCTCGGCCGCGATCGAGGAGTCGATGCTCGAGGTTGGCCCGGCCATCCAAAAGCGCGTCCCGATGATCGCTGCGATCGCGAACATCGCGACCTTGCTCGGTCTGCTCGGCACCATCTTCGGCATGTTGGAGGCGTTCCGGGCCGTCGCCGACGCTCCGGCCGACCAGCGCTCCACCGCCCTCGCGCGCGGTATCGGTATCGCCATGAACACCACCGGCTTCGGTCTGATGGTCGCGATTCCGCTCCTCGCCTCTCACATCTTCATCTCCAACCTGGCCAAGAAGATCTCCGACGAAGTCGAGCTCTACTCGGTCAAGCTGGAGAACTTGCTCGCCGCGCGCGTGCGTCACAGCTGAGCACCTCTACGCCCGAGTGCTGCAGCCCCTGACCCTGGGGGAACCTCCTCCAGGGTCATCGTCTGAGCCACGGCACCGGCCGCCCAAGAAGCCATTCTCGAATCGGGGACCCCATGGCACGAGTCAGGAAGAACGAAGAGATCGAAGTCGAGGAAGCCAACGTGCTTCCCGTCATGAACATCATGTTCCTTCTCATCCCAGCGCTACTGCTGGCCATGGAGGTCGCGAGCATGGCGGCCATCGCCGTGTCTCCGCCAAAATTTGCGGCGGCGCCATCCGAGAAGAAGGAAGAAGAGAAGAAGGAGGAGAAGCCCTTGAAGTTCAAGGTCTTCATCCTCGACGACGGATTCCGCGTCACCACTGCTTCTCAGCAAGAAGGCGCAGAGGCCGGCAAGGCTCAGGACTCTTCGGGTCCGAGCATCCCGCTGGCCAAGCCCGGCGCCGACATCACGGACTACGAGCGCTACGACTACGCCGCGCTCGAGGCCAAGGCCAAAGAGCTCAAAGAAAAGGCCAAGCACGAGACCGTGGTGACGATCAGCGCCGAGAACCACATCCCGATGCAGGTGCTCATCAACACGATGGACTCCGTCCGCGGCTCGGAGTGCAAGCTCCTGCCGGTCAAGGAGGGCGAGCCCTTCCCGGACGAGTGCCTGTTCTTCCAACCCATCGTCGAAGCGGGTGCCGGCTGATCCCGGCCGCCTCGTTCCACCAGAAAGGAGCACGAGCATGTCCATGACCCCCGACGAGCTGTTCAAGATCAAAAAGGAAGTCAAGAAGGCCAAGCGGCGCCTCAAGAAGGACGAAGAAGCCAGCTTGGGCATGACCTCGCTGATGGACATCGTCTCCATCATCGTCGTCTACCTTCTCAAGTCCTACGCCTCTGACCCGGTCCTGATCACGCCGGTCGCCGAGCAGAAGATCCCCATGTCCAAGATGGACATGCCGATCAAGGAGGGCGTGGCCATCTACGTGTCCTCGCGCGAGCTCATCTTCAACGAAGAGCAACTCGCGACCCTCACCGAGGGCGAGCTCGACCCCAACGTCGTCCAGGGCCACGTCATCCGTCCGCTGTTCGAGAAGCTCGAAGAGGAGACCGAGAAGTCCAAGCAGGTCTTCGAGGGCCGCGGCGAGGAGTGGGTCGGTCACATCATCTTGATCGGCGACGAGGCCCTCAAGTTCTCGACCATCGTCGACGTGATGTACACCGCAGGCCGGCTCGAGTACTCCGAGTACTCGTTTTGCATCATCCAAAAGGGTTGAGCCTCGCGCTCAATCGGCAGCGGGCCCGGCAGCGTCAACGACGCGCGCCGGGCTCGGCAATTTCGCGCTAGCGAGCGTCATCGAGTGAAGCGCTGTAAGGCCGCGAGATGATCGATCGTGCGTCTCACGGCACAACCTACGCGACGCGGCAGGCCATAAATCTGGCCTAGATCTGAAGGAACGCGCTTCGTCCGGACATCCAATCCATTGGCCTGATCACGGCGGTCGACCGGTCCCAGCTTTTGTTTGGAGTCCAAATCTCCGCTGCTATGCTCCGCTCCTGACGCATCCGTCTCATGTCTAGCTCCAAGCGCCCCAAAGTCCTCCGCGTCGCCGCGATCGTCGACGGTGAGTCCTGCGAGGAGCTCCACCAGACGGAGCCGGGCGACATCTACATCGGTCGAGCGTCGGGCGCGTCATTGTCGATGGGCCCGAGCCTCGACCTCGAGACCGGGATCGCGGCCGAGGGCGAGGACAAGGATCTGGCCCTCCCGCGGTTCCTCGTCGTCCTCGGTCTGCTCATGATCGTGATCGGCGGCGGGTGGTTTGCCTACGAGGTCAACCAGCACGTCAGCGAGAACGCGGTCCTCCAGGCTCCCGAGCAGTCGTCTGGCGACGCCGCCGGCGAGGGCGAAGCCGGCGAGGGCGAAGCCGGCGAGGGCGAAGCCGACGAGGGCGAAGCCGACGAGGACGAGGGCGATCCGACCAGCACCATCGCCTTGACCTTGGCGCTGCTCGGCGTGATCCCCCTGGTCACCGGGCGGACCATGCTCCGCGGCCTCCGACGGCGCAGGCGCGAGGAGCTCACCGTCTACGACGGCTGGGCCCAGCCCCGCGACTACCGCAAGAACGCGCCGATCTGGCTCGGCCTCGGCGTGGTCATGGTCCTCGGCGGCGGCGGTCTGTTCGTCTACGAGGTCGAGCAGCACGACCCCAACGCGCCGGTCACCGACGCCAAGCGCGGCGACATGTCGGCGTTCAAGACCGCCGACGGCGGGGGCACCGGCGGCCTCGGCCTCGCCATCGCCCTGCTCGGCCTCGTGCCCGGCGTGATCGGCTTCATGGGCATGCAGGAGGCGCCGGTCAAGCCGCGCAAGCGCAAGCCCAAAGGCGGCGAGGCGCCCCGCCGCCATCGCCTGTTCGAGTGGGTCCCCGACGAGGGCGTCTACTACATCGACATCCCGGCCCAGACCAAGGGCAAGCTCGCGCTCGGCAAGAACAAGGCCAGCGTCGACGCCCTGCGCAAGCGCTTCGGCGAGGGCGACAAGCTCCGCGTCAAGCTCGGGACCAAGG
>JGI12210J13797_10047718_pt1 | contig 10813 bp, 5 predicted proteins | sample ElkSlonscriptome_3_FD_13797 | JGI IMG/M metagenome (IMG submission 13797) | reverse complement strand
TCTGGACGAAGGCACGGTCCGGGCCGAGGTAGCGCGCCTGGGCTACGCGGCCTGGCCTCGGGGTGAGGATGGTCTGACGCCCCGGCGTTCTACGTGGACCGGCCCCATGGCTCGGATTGCATACGTCTCGGCCTCTCTCTTCGCCATCGGTCTCCTCGTTCGGCTCCTCCTCCCGGGGGGGCCAGAGGTCGAGCTCCCTCTGACCCGCTTCGGTATCGCGGACGGGTTCTTTCTCCTCTCGGCGCTCGTCGGCGGGTGGAACTTCTTCCCCAAGGGCATCCGGGCGGCACGGGCGCTGGCCCTGGACATGAACTTCCTCATGACGGTGGCGATCCTCGGAGCGCTGGCCATCGGGGAGACCATGGAGGCGGCGGCCATCGCCTTCCTCTTCGCCCTGGCGGAGCTTCTCGAAAGCTACGCTGTGGACCGGGCACGGAATTCCGTCGAGGCGCTCCTGGAGCTGGCCCCGGAGACCGCAACGCGGGTCGGTACCGAAGGCGAGCAGCGGGTGCCGGCTTCGGTTCTGGAGCCGGGGGACGTAGCCGCGGTGCGCCCGGGGGAGCGGATTCCTGCGGACGGCGTCGTGACCGAGGGGAGGTCCGCCCTCGACGAGTCCCCCATCACCGGCGAGTCCCTCCCGGTGGACAAGTCCCCCGGGGACCCGGTGTATGCCGGGACCATCAACCGGGAGGGATACCTGCGGCTCCTCGTGGAGCGCCGGGCCGATGAGAGTACTCTGGCTCGGATCGTTCGTCTCGTGGAGGAGGCCGAGGGTCGGCGGACCAAGGCCGAGCGGTTCGTGGACCGATTCGCCCGCTGGTACACCCCCGTCGTCACCCTTGGAGCACTGCTCCTCGTCCTCGTCCCCCCTCTGGTCTTCGGAGCCGCCTTCGAGCCCTGGTTCGTCCGGGGCCTCACCCTCCTCGTGATCGCGTGCCCCTGTGCTCTGGTCATCTCGACGCCGGTGGCGGTGGTGAGCGGGGTGACGGCGGCGGCCCGCCGCGGAGTCCTGATCAAGGGAGGTACGTATCTTGAAGCCCTTGGGGAGGTGCGGGCCGTCGCCTTGGACAAGACCGGCACCCTCACCTTCGGACGGCCCTGGGTGGTGGAGATGATTCCGAACAACGCAGCCGAGCCTCACCGGACGTTGGCCTTGGCCGCTGCCGTGGAGAGACGGTCCGAGCACCCTCTGGCTCGGGCCATCGTGAGCCACGCCGAGAGCCTCGGCGTGAGCCTCGACGAGCCCGTGGACGACTTCGTCAGCGTACCTGGAAAGGGAGCCCGGGGAACGGTGGGCGGGTCCGAGATCCGGGTCGGTCGAAGCGAGATGCTCGGTGGTTCGGACGCCGGTGGGGCCGGGCTCTCGGTCCGGGGAGGCCAGACCGCCGTCGGGGTATCCCGGGACGGCATCGTACTGGGGTGGATCGTTCTGGCCGATCAGGCCCGGGACGAGGCCCGCGAGGCCGTCGAGGGACTTCGGGCGGAGGGTGTCGGCCACATCGTCATGCTCACCGGTGACCAGCGGGAGGCGGCGGAGGCCGTGGGCCGGGCGCTCGGTGTGGACGAGGTCCAGAGCCGCTTGCTCCCAGAGGACAAGGTGGACGCCGTGAAGAAGCTGGAGGCGCGCTACGGCTCCGTAGCCATGGTCGGGGATGGGGTCAACGATGCGCCGGCCCTGGCGGCGGCCACCGTGGGGGTCGCCATGGGGGCCATGGGCACCGATGCGGCCCTGGAGACCGCCGACGTCGCCCTCATGGGAGATGACCTCACTCGGCTCCCCTACGTCCGACGCCTGTCCAAGCGGGCCCGCCGGGTGATCCGTCAGAACATCGCCGCGGCGATCCTGGTCAAGGCGATCCTGGCGGTCGGAGTGCCCATGGGGCTCGTCTCTCTGGTCACCGCTGTGGTGATCGGAGACCTGGGCGTGTCTCTGGCTGTGACGTTGAACGCCCTGAGGCTGGGCCGGGTGGGTGAGGCGGGATAAGGGTGTCGAAGAAGGGCCGCCCCCCTCGTGGGAGACGGCCCTCGCGGCATGCCGATCGAGCCCGTAGGCCGTGGCGTTGGCCCGGTCCGGTGGGGCTCCGCCGCCGACGAGACCTCGTCGGCCTCAGTCTCCCGCCATCGGCTCTGGGGAAGGGAGGTTGCCCTCCCGGCTCCCGACGACGAAGCCTTTCAGCTTGTCCACAAACCCGTGAAGGATCAGGTACGCGCTGGGAACCACGAAGAGGGTGAGGATCGTGGAGAAGGCCAGACCGCCCACCACGGCCACCGCCAGCGGCTGCATCAACGACGAACCTTCGCCGATCCCCATCGCCAGGGGCAGCATCCCGGCACCGGTAGTGAGGGAGGTCATCAGGATCGGGCGCAGGCGCACCGCCCCGGCCTCGATCACCGCCTCGGTCCGGGTGTGCCCTTCGGTCTGGAACTGTTCGATGTACTCCACGAGGAGGATGGCATTGTTCACCACGATTCCCGCCAGGAGGATCACCCCCAGGAGCACCGGTGCGCTCAGCGCTGAGCCCGTGGCGTACAGCGCCACCGCAACCCCGATCAGGGAGAGCGGAATGGAGAGCAGGATGGCCAACGGGTTGATCAGGCTCTCGTACTGCACAGCCATTACGACGAAGACCAGAAAAATGGCCACGAGTATCACGGTGGCGAGCTGACGGCTGTTCTCCTCGATGGAGTCGGCCTCACCCCCCAGGATCACCGAATAGCCCTCCGGGAGGGCCAGATCGCCAAGACGGGCCTCGACCTCGGCGGCCACCTCGCCCACGCTCGCCTCGCTGGTGATCACGTCACCGGTGAGCCTGAGGATCCGGTTCTGGTTCTCTCGCAGGATGGAGGACGGCCCGATGCGGGTGTATACCTTCGCCACGTCTCGCAAGTAGATCGCCGCACCGCCGGCCCGGGACGGGAAGAGGGCGATGGAACCGACCTCGGCGGGATCCCGGAAGGTCTCCTTGGGGAAGAGGACGCGGACGTCGAACTGGTCGTTGCCCTCGGTATACTGAGTGGCCACCGTCCCGTCCACGGCGGTCCGCAGCGTGGAGCCCACGCTCTGGACGTCGAGGCCGAGCTGAACGGCGCGCTCCCGGTCCAGTTCGATGGTGAGCTCCCGGCTCCCCTCCTCGGTGGAGGGCTCCAGGTTCTCGAGGCCCGGCACGTCGCCCAGAACCGCCGTGATGTCCCGGGCGATCTGCTGCTGTACGTCGAGGTCCTCTCCGACGATGGTGACGGCTACGGGGGACCCGCTCCGATTCGTCCGAAGCCCACTGATCCTCGGAGGCCGGAAGAAGGCCCGGACCCCGGGCATGGCCCGCTGGAAGACCTTCATCTGCATCTGCCGCACCCACTCGTCGGCGCTCATGGTCCGGTCAGCCAAGGGCACGAGGCGGACCTCTACCGACCCGCGCCCGCTCAGCTCGACGGTGGAGGAGCCGAAGATGAAGCCTCCGGCGGTGGCGAAGACCGTCTCCACGTCCGGCATCTCCGCGACCATCGCCTCGATCTCCTTGATGGTCTCGTTGGTCTCCTCCGGCGACGAGCCCGGAGGCAGCGAGATGTAGGAGCCGATGTTGCCGTTGTCGACGGCGGGGAGGAACTCGCTTCCCAGGTCCCTCGTCAGATACCAGGCTCCACCCAGAGAGCCGAAGCCCACCAGCACGATCACCCATCGAAGCTTGACCATTCGCGGACCCGCGGCGCGATACGCCCTACGGCCCAGCATCACCCCCCGATCCACGAGGCCGATCCCCGGGAGGCGCTTCACACCGCTCTTGAAGCGAACCTTCGAGAACTGCGCCGCCAGCGACGGCACCACCGTCAGCGCCACGAAGAGCGACCCGAGGATGGCGAAGGAGATGGTCAGGATCATCTCCCGGAAGATCAGGGCCGTGAGCCCGGTGATCAGCAGGAAGGGGACTACGGCGGCGAGGTTGGTCGCGGTGGAAGCCACCACCGCGCTGGTCACCTCCGATGAGCCCACGTGGGCTGCGTCCAAGGGGTCATCGTGCAGCTCTTCCGTATGTCGGAAGATGTTCTCGAGCATCACGATCGAGTTGTCGATCAGGAGCCCGATTCCCAGGGCGAGCCCGCCCAGAGAGATGATATTCAGGGTCAGGCCCCCACCGCCCATCATCACGAAGGTCGCCAGGATGGCCAGGGGGATGGCGAGGCCGATGACGAACGTCTTGCGAAGCGATCCCAGGAACAGGAAGACGACCAGCATGGCCAGAAGGCCGCCCCCGAGGGCGGCATTCCGGACCGAGTTGACGGAAGCCCGGATGAAGGACGCCTGATTCTCCAGCAGCTGGAGCCGCACGTCCCGGGGGATGAAGTTGGTTTCCCGGAGCGAGGCCAGCGTCGCCTCGATCTCGTCCGCGACCCGGACGGTGTTCGCCTCGGGCTGCTTCCGCACCGAGAGCTTTACGGCCGGCACCCCGTCGAGGCGCGCCCACAGGCGCTGGTCGGCGTTCGAATCTCGAATCTCGGCCAGCTCAGCCAGCCGCACCCGGTCCCCGGATGGCGTGGTCAGCAGCACGGACCGGATGTCGTCCACGGACTGGAACTTGCCCGCGGTTCGACCCACCAGCTCCTGGCTGGATCCCTGGAACCGACCCGCGGCCACGTCCAGGTTCTCCGCGCGAAGCGCATTCGTGATCTGCACCACCGACACCCCGAAGGCCTGAACCCGCTGCGGGTCGAGGATGACCTCGATCTCCCGGGTCAGCCCGCCGGACACATCGACGGAGGCCACCCCTTCGATGGTCAGGAGCTGGGGCCGGAGTCGGTTCTCGACCCAATCCCGCAGCGAGATCAGGTCACGGGTACCCGATGAGAAGGCCGCCTCGTAGATCGCCTGCTGGGACGGGTCGAACTTGAAGAGCGTCGGCGGATCCGCCTCTTCCGGGAGCCGGCCCCGAACCCCCTCCAGGTTCTTGGCTGCATCCTGGAGGGCGAAGTCGATGTCCGCGCCGTAGGAGAACTCCAGCGTCATGGACACCCGGCCCTCCTGGATCTCCGTTTCGATGCGGACGAGGTCCTCGGTGGTGGCCAGCGCCGCCTCAACGGGCTTCGCGATGGTCTCCTCCAGCACCTCCGGATCGACCCCGCTGTTGCTCACGTTCACCCGAACCTGCGGGTAGACGATGGGGGGCAGCAGATCCAGAGGGAGTCGTCCCGCGAAGAAGAGGCCCAGGACCACCACCACCGACGACAGGGTGAGCGTCCCCACCGGACGCCGGATGGACCACGACGAGATGCCGGTCTTGGAACGGTGATCCTTTCCCAGGTTGCTCATCGGTTACTCACTCCCGCTGGGGCGTCCGCCGCCGGCTCCCGGAGGACCGCCGGCCCCTTCCGCTCTCCCCCCGCCGGGAGGTCCGCCTGCACCCGCCGACACGTCCCGGATTCGAGCACCGTCTCGGAGCAGGTTCGCTCCCGCCGTGACGATGCGGTCGCCCGGGTCGAGGCCGTCCAGGATCTCGATCCTGCCCTCGGAGGTGAGGCCGGGGGTCACCGACCGCAGGACCACCGAGGAGGAGTCGCCCACGAGGTAGACCGCCTCACCGCCGCCGCGACTCACGATCGCCGAGGCAGGGATCAGCCGGGCGTCATCCTTGGGCTGAAGCTGAAACTGCACCCGGGCGAGGTAGCCCGGTCGGGCGCGGCGCCCATCGGCTGGCGAAAGAGCCACCTCTACCGGGATCAGTCGCGTGGTCGGGTCGGCGGCGGGAAAGACGCGCCTCACCGAGGCCGAAAGGACCTCGCCGGCCAGCGCGTCCAGGCGAAGTTCGACCTCATCGCCGGGCTGGATATCCACGATATCCAGCTCCGAGACGTTGACCCGAACCACCATGGTGTCCACCTCGGCGACCTCCAGAAGGCGAGCCTGCCCCCCGATGACGTCTCCGGACTGAACGGTCTTGGAGGTGACGATTCCACCGATGGGGGTCCGCACCTCCGTGAATCCGACCCGGGTGCGGAGCTGATCCACCTGGGCCCGGGCGGCCTCGTAGGAGGTCCGGGCCGCCTCGTACTCGGGCTGGGTGATGACTTGCCGCTCCCGGAGCTGCTCGGCCCGCTGGAACGCCGCCTCGGACACCTCGAACTGTGCCTCGGCGGAACGGAGCTGGGCCTGGAGCTCGCGGTCGTCGAGCCGGGCTACCACCTCGCCCGCCTCGACCCGGTCCCCCTCCTCGACGGGGACCTGAAGGACGGCGCCGGCGACCTGGGTGTTGACGCCGATCGTACGGATCGCCTCCACCGTGCCGGGGATGGTCACGACCCGGGCGATCTGACCCACAGCGACCGTATCGGTCTCGACCGGGGTCGGCGGTGGCCCCCGAAAGCCGCCGCCAGACGGGGCGGCTTGGCCATCTCCGCACGCCGCGACGGCGAGGGCGGTGGCTACGAGCAGACCCGAACTCCGAGTCCGGCGGGCGCAGCCCAATGAGGAGGCAGGGGGCTTCATGTAATCATATCCTGGAGGGAACGACCCAGCACGGCTTCGAGCTGGGCCAAGGCAAGTCCGAGATTCTGTCGTTCCAGGACCCACGCATTCTCCGCGTCGGCCAGGGCGACCTGAGAAGTCTGAAGCTCGACGATGGTCGCGACGCCGAGCTGATACCGCTCTTCCTGCACACGGAGGTCTTCCCGGGCGAGGGTAAGGCCGCGATCCGCGATCACGACGCGCCGGTCTGCAGCCTGGATTCGCAGCCAGGCATCCTCCACCTCGACCCGGGCTCCAATGACGGCGTCCCGGTACTGAGCTTGGGCCAGCCGCTCCTGGGCCTGGTTCCGCCACAGGCTCGCCTCCCGGCTGAAGCCGTCGAAGAGGGGCAAGCTCGCCGTGACGCGGAAGCTCCAGCTCTGGGTGCGAGGCGGGAAGTTGAAGTCGAACCAGTCGTACCCGCCGTTGACCCGCAGGGAGGGCGCATACTGGGTCCAGATCGTCTGCTTCTGTGCACTCCAGTCCTTCACGCTCGCCTCTGCCGAGACGACCGGAGGTGCCTCCCGCTCCGCGATCGTCACCAACGTCTCCAACTCCGGAAGGGTCGGCACGGTCTCGGGGAGGGCCGCGTCGCCGGTCCGGACCTCACCGGCGACCCCGACCTGTCGGCCGAGACGCAAAGCGCCGGTGCGGAACGCCACCTCGGCGTCCAGGAGGGCCAGCTCGGCATTGCTCAACTCGAGTTCGGCCCGGAGGACGTCGGAGCGGGTCACGGTCCCGAGCTCGAGACGGGTCTCGGCGAAGTCGAACTGGGCCTCGGCGCGGTCGATTCGCTGCTGGGCCACCCGGACGAGCTCCTTGGCGGCGGCAACGTCGAAGAAGATCTGCGTCGTAGCCAGAGCGACAGCGAAATCCTGATCCCGCTCGTTGGCGATGGCGGCGTCCAGACGGGCTCCTGCAGCGCGATTGGCGGCGATGCGCCGACCGAAGGAGAAGACCTCGTAGCTCGCCGTCACCTGCGCCGTGTAGCTCTCGGAGACCAGCTGGCCGGTGGTCTGATCGAACCTCTCGTTGCTGGAGTTGGCGAAGGTCGTCCCCGCGTTGAGTGTGGGGAGGTAGTCCCCGAAGGCCTCCCGTTTGCCGGCCTCGGCGTTCTCCGTGCCCACCCGAGCCTGGATGGCGGCCGGGGAGTAGACGAGGGCTCGCTCGATGGCGTCCCGGAGCGTGATCTCCTGCACCTCCCCGACGACGCCGAGCTCTACACCGGGGTCTTGAGCGTGAACAGGGGAGGCCGGGACTGCTGGGATCGTGAGCATCCCGGCAGCGGTAGCAGCCGCCGCCATGCGGCCCGCGAGCGACCGCAGCCGCCGCCAGAGCGCGTCACCTGGCCTGCGGAGTCCGCGGGACTGCCGCAGGTGGGCAACTCCCGGAGTCTGGTCGATAGGGGTCGGTTTCATGTATCGCTGGGCGAGTGAGCGAACTTCATTGCCTTCTTCTTACCATTACGACGTACAAGTCGATCAAAACGTTGAAAATGAGCGGTTGTGGAGTCGGTACCCGGGCGGAGGTCCGTAAGTTCACGGACCCTTCAATGACCCCCGAGACGCCCAGGACGTTTAATCGATCATCCGCCGGGCGCTCTTCCGCCGCGTCCTCTACCCCGTCGCCGGGCCCGTCCTCGACTGGTCTACTCCTCCAGGGGGTGGGCCCGGAGCATGTCCTGGAGCAGCGGATTGGGGAAACGTCTCTTCAGCGTGATGGCGTAAAAGGTCTCCCGCAGCCCCGGGAGGCGGGCCAACTCCGCCAACTCGCCCGATTCGAGTTCGTCTCGGACCACGATCGCCGGGATGACGGCGCGGCCGATTCCCTCCCGAGCCAGCAGCCGGAGCATGGCCATGTCGTCGACCTCGGCGGCGATGGATGGGTGCAGGTCCATTCGGTCGATGAGGGCGTCGAAGCCGATCCGCATACTGCTTTGGCGGCCTGGGAGCACCAGAGCCGATCCGGTCAGGAGCTCCTCGAGCGGGACGTCGGGGATATCATCGTCAGGTCGACCGATGAGACTGATCGGCTGGTGCGCCAGGGTGTGCGCCACCCAGCGGGTGGCGGCGTCCCGGGGGGGAGCCCAGTTGGCCAGGAGGACGTCCAGGTTGTGGGCCTCGAGGTTCTTCATGAGGTCCGCGAAATTCCCGGAGTGGACCACGATGTCCACATCCTCTCGATCGAAGAGGGGAGCCAGGAAGCGGAGCTGGAAGTTTCGGGACAGCGTCGCCTGGGATCCCACCCTCAGGATGATCCGATCCTGACCCCGCTCCTGCAGCGTGCCCAGGAGGTCCTGGCCCAGGGAGAAGATCGCGTCGGCGTGATCCAGGGTGATCCGACCCGCCTCCGTGAGGATGAGCTGGCGCCCTCGCCGCTCGAAGAGATCGTGATCCAGCGCGGTTTCGAGCTTCTGGATCTGTACCGACACCGCCGACTGGGAGACGTGGAGCCTCTCGGCGGCTCGGGTGAGGTTCCCCTCGTGGGCCACGGCCCAGAAGTAGTGCAGATGATGGTAGTTCAGGTTGGCCAAGGTCTCTCCACCTCGAATCGGGCTGCACATCCGTCGTTCACTTCAACAGAACGATATTTGCACAAACTTGTATTGGACGCAACAATTGGCTTCCACTATCCATGGTCTCGTCAGATTCGAACACCCCGAACGCTCACGAGGCCGGCATGGAAACCATCTCGACGCTCTTCCCACTCCTGGCGCCTCTGGCGCTGTGGTCCGTGGCCCTGGTCGCCTGGCGCCAGCCGGGCTCGAATCCCCGGGCCGTTCAGACCACCGCCTCCATCGCGTGCGGTGTCAGCGGGGCCGTCGCCCTGGGCACTGCACTGTGGGTGATCGTCGTCGGGCCCGTCACCAGCCCACTCCTGGGCGTCGCCGGTGTCGGGTTCGCCCTGCGCCTCGACGCCCTGAGCGCCGTGATGCTCGGGCTGGTGGCGTTCATGGGTTGGGTGGTGCTTCGCTACAGCCGGAACTACCTGGACGGCGACTCCCGGCACGGCAGCTTCCTCGGGGGCCTGGCCCTCACTGTGGGCTCGGTGATGCTTCTGGTGCTCTCGGGGAACCTCGGCCACCTCGTCTTCTTCTGGGGACTCACGAGCTTCTTCCTCCACCGCCTCCTCCTCTTCTATTCCGATCGCCGGGGAGCCGTTGTGGCCGCGCGGAAGAAGTTCATCGTGGCCCGGGCCGGGGATATCGCCTTGGCGGCGGCTGCCATTCTCCTCTTCTTCGTCTTCGGGACCGCCGATCTCGCGACTCTGCTGGAGAGGGCTGCCGAGGCGGGTCCGGCCCAGCTCGGTGATTCCCGCCTGGTCGCCGCCACCCTGCTGGTGGCGCTGAGCGCCGCCCTCAAGTCGGCTCAGTTTCCCACTCACGGCTGGCTCGCCGACGTCATGGAGACGCCTACTCCGGTCTCGGCCCTGCTCCACGCGGGCATCATCAACGGAGGCACCTTTCTGGTCGCCCGGGTGGCTGAGGTCATGCTCCTGACCCCCCTGGCGCTGAACGCACTGATAATCGTCGGCGGCTTTACTGCTCTCTTCGGCTCCGTGGTCATGGTCACCCAGACGAGCGTCAAGGGCTCCCTGGCCTACTCGAGCGCAGCGCACATGGGCTTCATGCTCCTCCTGTGCGGACTGGGGGCCTTTCCGGTGGCCATCCTCCACCTCGTGGCCCACTCCTTCTACAAGGCCCACGCCTTCCTGGCCTCGGGGAGCGCCGTCGAGGCGCTGCCCATGCGGACCCGGGCCCTGGCCGTCGCCCCGGGCCTCGTGACGATCGCGGCGGGAATGGTGGCCGCCGTGGCCACCGTGATGGCCGTGGGGACGGTGCTCGGCGTCTCCCTCGTCGAGCGCCCGGTCACGGTGGGTCTCGCCACGGTCCTGGTCGTGGGCCTCACCCAGCTCTGGGCCCGGGGCCTTCAGGAAGGCCGCGCCAGCCTCGAGGTCATGACGACGCTGGTCTTGCAGGCCGGGGGCGTCACGCTGGCCTTCTTCGGCCTCGAGCTCGGCGCCACGGCCATCCTCTCCGGCGCGGTCCCCGCAGAGGCGAACCCCGGTGCCCTGGGGCTCGCCCTGATGACCGGGGTTGTCCTGGCCTTCGCTGCGGTGGTGGTGATACAGCTCCGCCTGCCCGCCTTCGCCTCCTCCCCGACCTGGGCTCGAATCCGGGTCCACGTGCGAAACGGCCTCTACGCCGACGCCCTCTTCAACCGCCTCGTGGGTGCCCTCCGCTTCCCCTCGAACTCCTCTGACCTCTACCGGAGCCACGGATGAACCCCCTCGACCTGACCGGTACAAGCGTCCAAGCCG
>JGI12210J13797_10068232_pt1 | contig 10816 bp, 6 predicted proteins | sample ElkSlonscriptome_3_FD_13797 | JGI IMG/M metagenome (IMG submission 13797) | reverse complement strand
CGAGCAGGCGCAGGTCGTCGATGTCGTTGCCGCCGCGGTCGTCGGTGTGGCCGGCGTGGAGCGGCTGGTGGGCGTCGCCGACGAAGTGAATCAAGAACCGCAGGGCCTCGGCGCGCTCGGCCTCGCTCGCGCGCTGGCTGCGGAGAACCTCGATGTAGTAGGGGATCGCCGTGGCCAGGCAGCCGCCGCGCTCGAGGCACGAGGCGTGGAGCTCGCGGGCGCTGATCGGGCCCTCGACGTTGACGTAGTGGCTCGAGAACGCGAACGCCCAGGCCTCGTCTTGCTTGGCCTCGCGGTCGGCCCAGATCGCGGCCTCGGCCATGTCGGTGTAGCCGGGCAGATCGGCGAGCAGCGCGTCGACCTCGGCCTTGGCTGCGGGGCTCAGGCGGCGCGCGGCGATCTCGGCGACGATCCGGTGACCGTCGTCGTGCCAGGCCGCGGCCGTCGCTGGCGCGAGCGAAGCCAGCGCGGCGATCGGGAGCGCGACAAAGCGGCGGTAGAGCGGTGCCATGGCGCAAAGCTACTCGCCGCCCGAGCCGACGTCACGCGGGGATCCGCCGGGCAGCCGGGATCGCCATCGGGGCGCTGCGCGGCGTTGAAATCGCCGATCCCGCTCGCCGGGATAGCGACGCGCGTGGCGATCTCGGCGGCGATCCCGAGCGCGCGCTCGGGCCCGATCCCGTCGCCGACGTCGGTCGCGGCCGACGATCGACGCGCGCGCTCGCTCCGGTCGCGGTGACGCTGCGTCACAGCGCGCGCGATGGCTTCCGATCCACTCGTGCGGTCGGGCCTGACCGCTGACCGTGGATCGATCCCGAGCGCGCGAGCAGGTCGAGGCTGCGATCGCCAGCCGAGCGCGGCATCGCGGTCGCGCGCGCGCGAGGTCCGAGCTTCGGACGCCAACCGTTCGCCGCTTCGCCAACCGTTCGTCACCGTGATCCCCACGTGTCGCCCTCGTCCCTGACGGTCAGGCCCAGCGCATCACATGGTGGGTTCCCCGGCCTTGGCGCGGAGGAGCCCAGCATGATGTTCGACGATGTCCAGCCCTACCAACCGAGCGATGAGGCGTGGACCGAGCCCTCCCGTCCGCCGATCCGGGTCGGCTTCATTGGCGGCTTCGAAGGCCGCGCGCTGACGACCTGCGAGCTCGACGCGGCCCCATGCTGGCTGGCCAGCGAGGTCGCGAGCTTGCTCGGCTTTGGCGGCGTCTCGGAGCTCGCCCGCGGCCTCGCGATCGAGTGGACCGACGTCGCCCGCGAGGGTCAGCACTGGGTCCGCGTCGGCGCGCTCGAGCTCGACGAGCTCCGCATCGAGCTGCGCGAGCGCGGGGTCGTGCTGGCCCCGAGCCTGGCCGAGGCCAGCAGCGCGCTGGTCTTGCTCGAGCCCGGGGTGGCCCTCGTCGTCGAGCGCTGTCAGACCAGCGACGCGGCCCGGGCCCGCGGTCAGCGGCTGCTCAGGCACCTGCGCGAGCGAGCGATCCCCGACCTCGGCGCGAGCGCGCGACCGAAGGGCACGCCGCTCGAGCGCGAGGTCGCGGCGATCGTCCGTGAGCGCGTCGAGCTCGAGCGGCGCCGGTGGGAGTACGACGCGCTCGAGGGCCTGTGCAGCGCGCTCGAGGCCAGCGGCGAGGTCGATCCCGAGGTCATCTGGACCTACCGCGTGGTCGCGGCCGAGACCGTGCTCGGCGGCGAGCTGTGGCAGCTCAAGCCGAGCATCGAGCACGGCTGGCTCAGCCCCACGCAGATCGCTCGACGCCACCTCGGCGTCAGCCCCCAGCGCGTCGGCCAGGTCATCAGCCTGCTCGGTCTGCGCGACAGCAAGGTTCACAGCAAAGCAGTTCTCAACAAAGCCGTCGGCCGTGATCGCGCCGTCGTCTCTCACCTGTACAGCCCGGCCGCCGTCGGGCTCATCGAGCGCGAGCTCAAAAGTCGAGGTTATCGCCGTGTCGAATAGCACCACCACCACCACCACCACCACCACCACGCCTGACAACGACACCGAGGTCCGCATCTGGGTCGCCGCCGACGAGGACGCCAACCGCGTCAGCGCCGTGCTCGAGGCCCTCGGCTACACCGTGCTCCGCGAGCTGTCCGAGGGCGACGGCCCCGCCCGCCTGCGCTGGGCCGTCAACCGCCTGGCCGGGCGCCACAAGCTGACCCCGCGCGAGCAAGACATCCTCGAGCGCGTGCTCGCCGGGCGCAACAACGAGGAGATCGGCATCGACCTCGAGATCAGCCGCGCGACGGTCAAGTGGCACATGCACAACATCTTCGCCAAGACCAACACCGGCAATCGCGAGAGCCTCCTGCGCCTCGCTCTGCAGCTCGGCGGCGTCCGGGGCCCCGACGGCAATCGCGACGACGCGAGCAAGGACCAGGACAAGGCCAAGGCCAAGGACGAGGCCCAGGCCGACGACAGCGTGCAGACCCAGGCGGCCGCCAACGATCCGGTCGAGGCGATCCCCGCCGCCGCGGTCCCGAGCAAGTCCTGGTTTTGAACGGACGGGGAGTCACCGAGGAGGCGCGCTGCGGTCGACGTGGCGCGCCTTCGTACGTGGATGGGGGATGGATGAGATCCTCTCGCCCGAAGACCTCAGCTAAACAAGCTCGCGACCAGCTCGCGGTCTCGAGCGAGGGCCCAGCCGTGAAACTGGCTGAGCAAGTTGATGTGGAGCGCGTCGAGCTGGGTCAGCGCGGTCGGGACGTTGGGAAAGCCCGGCGGCACGACCAGGCGCACGCTCGGGTGGAGCTGCTCGCGCCAGCGCCGACTCGGGCTCGTCAGCAGCCACAAGACCGTGACCTCGCGCCCGCCGGCGACGGCGTACTTGTCGTTGTTGACCGTGGTCAGCCGCTGCTTGACCACGATCGCCTCGCCGGCCTCGTGGCGCGCGCCCATCTGCTCGGCGAGCCAGTCGAACTGCCCGTCGTCGTTGGCGAACACTTGGTTGTCGCCGTAGTCGGGGTTGCCCTCGCCGGGCTCGCTGTAGGGCAGGTAGCCGGTCCCCCGCTGGTACTCGCGCAGGCCAAACAGGGCCGGGATCTGGCGCTCGACGACGACCTGGCCGCCGCGCTCGATGTCGAGGCCCTCGGGCGAGGACACGGCCGCGATGATGGTGTCGATGTCCTCGTAGGCGAGCAGGCTGCACACGCCGGTGTTCTCGACCGAGCCGCCGTCGGCGAAGCGGGCCGGGACGCCGCAGGGCGGCTGCCACAGCGGCGAGACGTAGGTCAGCAGGGGGGAGATGTCGCCGAGGCCCTTGTCGGCGAGGGCGTCGGCGTAGGCCGCCGAGCTGATCCCGACGATGTCGCTGAGCGCGAGGGCGCAGTCGTGGCGCAGCTTCATCTGGTCTCGGTCGCCCTCGATCCACTCGCCGCCGAAGGCGTGGCTCGAGATCCCGCCGCCGCCGACCTCCCGGCCGTCGATTGTCCCGATGCCCGAGCCCATCACGCCGGAGAAGTAGGGCGTGAACTGGACCGGCGCGAGGACCTCGTCGCCGGCCGGCCCGCGCACGCGCATCGCCCCGTTGACGATCAGGTAGGGCCGCGGCGCGTGGTCGTCCTCGCGCACGAGGTGGCAGGGTCGATCGAAGCCGGGCGAGGCCTGGCGCAGCGATCGCTCGGTGCCCCGGTCGGCGCTGAAGGTCGCGCGCGGGAGGTGGTCGTCGCCGAAGGCCGCGAGGCCAAAGTGCGCGAGCAGGCCGAGGGCGACCTCGCGGGCCCACAGGCGATCGACGGGGACGCCGCGCTTTTTGTGGTCCTCGACGGCCTTGGCCACGATCGTCCCGACGGCCATGTCGCGCTTGGTCAGCGGCACGCCGAAGTGGGCGTCGGCGAGCGAGCGCAGAGAGGTCGGCGCCCCGGCGCGATCGAGGCGCAAGCTCGCGGGATCCTCGACGTGGGTCCCGAGGAACTCGGCGTCGGCGACGTCGCCGGGCAAGAAGCTAAACGGGACCGAAAACCACCCGCCGCCGGACACACACGAGATCGCTCGGACGTGGCGGAGCAGGTCGGCGTGATGAAGGAAGCGGACCACGCCGAGGGCCGTCGACGCTGCCCGGCTGCCGCCGCCGGACAGCGCGAGCCCGACCCGGCCGAGGCTCGGGGGTCGACCGCTGATCCCGGTGATCGACAGGCCGTCCGCGCTGAGTAGGGATCGGGCGCCGAGCAGGGTAGAGCTTGTCATCGCTCGATGGTCGCCCAGCGCTCGCGGGCGGGGCAAGCGTCGGGGATGGGTACGCTCGAACCCGCGCCCGACCGCGGGCGCGAGTCGAGCCCGACCTCGCGCCCGAGCCCAAGCCCGACCGCGGGCTCAGCCTCGGATCGATTGGTGACCAACGGTGACGCCTGGTTCGGGGACGGGCCGCGCGGTTGGGGGCCGGTCTAAAGCGGCGAATTTACCCAGCCATGGCCCATCTGCGCGGGCGGGCGTCACGGCGGACCCGCGACTGGTCGGTGGCACTGGCGTCCCTGACGGTCAGGGCCCCCCCCGCGCATGGTTTCTACACAGCCAAGGACAAGCCGCCATGAACACCACCACCGAGACCCCCATCCCCACCGAAGTCCACATCCGCGTCGCCCAAGACGACGACGCCAGCCGCATCGCCGCCGTGCTCGAGGCCCTCGGCTATCGCGTCATGCGTGAGCTCGACGAGGGCGACGGGCCCCAGCGACTCGAGTGGGCCGTCACCCGCCTCGCGCGCCAGCACAAGCTGACCAACCGCGAGCAAGACATCCTCGCCCTCGTGCTCGACGGTCACGACAACGAGGGCGTCGGTCGCAAGCTCAGCATCAGCCGCGCGACGGTCAAGTGGCACATGCACAACCTGTTCGCCAAGACCAACACCGGCAACCGCGAGAGCCTCCTGCGCCTCGCCCTGCAGCTCGGCAGCCAAGACGGCCCGAGCGCGCCGATGCCGACCTCGCGCCCGTCGAGCTCGACGAGCTCGACGAGCCCGAGCCAGCCCGCGCCCAAGCCGGCCCCGGCCAAGCTCGCCTCGGCGGTCAGCGTGCGTCCCGCAGCGATGGTCAAGCGCGACAGCTCGTGGGCCGCGGGTGAGGACGTGACCTCGCGGGTCGATTTCGACCAGCCCCGCGTGCCCTCGGCCGACTCGATCCCCTCGAAGCGCTGGGGCTCGTTTTAGTCGCAGGGCCTCGACGAGCTCGGCCGCAGCTCCCGCGCGGCCGCGCTGGTCCGCCGGTTTTGCGATTTTGGGATATGGTCGGAGGCGATGCGCCAACGGTCTACCTGGTTTCTCATTGCGACCGTCGCCCTGCTCGGCTGCCCGGCCGGGGCGGACTCGGACGAGACGAGCTCGAGCTCGACGAGCGGTCCGACGACGACGACGACGACCACGAGCTCGACGGGCTCGGAGACCAGCTCCACTAGCGGAGACGGCGACGGCGACTCGACGAGCGGGGACGGCGACGGCGAGCCGACGAGCGGGGACGGCGACGGAGACGGTGACGGTGACGACACCACGACCGGGCCCAAGTTCGATCTCGCCGAGGTCGACGCTGCCGACACCGCTGGCGTGTTCGATGACAGCGACATCGAGGTCGTGATCACCGGCGACAACGCCTACGGCTTTGGCTACGGCGACGACGAGGGCATCTACACCTACTACGGTGGGATCGAGAACAACTCCGCGGGCCAGATCTTCAATTGCAACGGCGGGCCCGAGGAGTACCTCGTCCCGGGTGAGGAGGCCGAGTTCGCCACCTTCCTCTACATCGTCGGCTACGCCGACAGCTCGGTGACCCAGGGCGTGCTCGGCCGCTTCCGCAAGCTCGATGGCCCCAACATGGGCGACAACATCTTCACCGGCGACCCCGAGTGGGAGGTCTGCGCGACCGGCATGAACTACAGCCCCGGCAGCGGCGGGCCCGACCAGGACACGATCTCGATGATGATCCAGGCCTGCAACGACGGCGCCCTCGACCCGCTCACGACCAGCGTCGGCTGGGTCGACTCGGTCGGGACCGAGTTTGGCGCCGTCGCGATTGGCGAGGACAACACCACGCCCTACGACGGCGGTCCGATGGCCGGCAACGAGTTCCCGATCACCTGCCAGGCCAAGATGGATCTCGACGCGCGATGGATGTGGTTCAACTGGGATCCGGCCAACGTCGTGTGGCCCCAGCAAAGCCCCTTCCTGTGGCCGGGCGGGAGCAACCCCGATCATCAATTCTTGCTGTTTCGCCTGGCCGCCGCCGCGATCCCCTCGCCCGTCGGCTGAGCCGGTCCTCGCCAGCGGCGCGGCGGTGACGACTTGCTACTCGCCCTCGCCGAGCAGATGGAGCAGCGCCTGGCCGTAGCGCGCGAGGGTCTTGGGTCCGACGCCGGGTACCGCCTTCAAGTCGCCGATGTCCCGCACTTTGGAGTCCGCGAGGGCGCGCAGCTGCTTGTCGTTGAGGACCCGCGAGGGCGCGATGTCCTGAACCTGCGCGACGGCGGCGCGCCAGCTCTCCAGCACGCGCAGCCGCGGATCTCGCTCCGCGGCGGAGGAGCGGGGCTTGGCAGAGGAGCGGGGCTTGGCGGAGGAGCGGGGCTTGGCGGAGGAGCGGGACTTCGAGCTGCGCTCGCGGGCGGGCGCGGACGGGGGGCTCGCGCTTGGGGCTGCGCTCGCGGGCGGGCGCTTGGTCCGGCGCGTGCGTCGCTTGCCCGTGTCTCGACGGCCGCCCCTGGCCTTGCGTCGACGCGGCGCCTTGGTCTTGGTCTTGGGCTTGGCCGCGGGCCGTCCACCAAAGTCGACGATCACGGGCAAGGTCGAGAGCATGGCCTCGAGCGAGGCCGGGTCCGTGGGAAACGGGCGAGCGAGGCTGAGCTTGCGAAAGCTGACGCGGCGACGCTTGCCGCGGGGCACGAAGCTGCGCGATTCGACCTCGACGTAGCCCGCGCGGACGAGCGCCTCGATCACGCCCTCGAAGCTGCCGCGGTCGACCTGGGGCAGCCCGAGCTCCTCGAACAGGCGCCCGGCCGCGAGGCCCTTGGGCGCGGCGCTCAAGGCGGCCTCGATCGCCTCGGCGCAGCGCTGCTGGATCTCGCTGGCGTCCTCGCGGCGGGCGAGCAAGGCCTGCTCGGGCGCGCACAGATCACACAGGCCGCAGGGCCCGGCCCGGTCCTCGCGATCGCCGAAGTGCTCGATCAGCTCCAGCATCCGACATCGCGAAGATCGCAGGTAGTGCTGGGCCCGCTCGAGCTGCTCGTAGCGATGCTCGCGCTGGGCGCGGTAGGGCTCGCGCCAGTCGCGGCGAGGACCACGGCGGACGCTGTCCCCGTCGAGGACCGCGGCGCCGTGGATCGAGAGCTTGGTCAAGATCCGCTCGAGCTGGTCCATCTTGATCCGCGCGCGTCGGCGCAAGGAGCTGGGCGCGACCGCGTTGGGCCCGAGCAGGCGGGCGACGGCCTCGAGCTTGGCGACCGGCGGGTAGTCGCGCTCGAGGAAGAATTCGTGGGTCCGGCGATCGGCGTAGGCGTGCATGAGGATCGCGCGGCTGGCCTCCCCGTCGCGGCCGGCGCGACCGATCTCCTGGTAGTAGGCCTCGAGGCTGCCGGGCGCGGCGACGTGGACGACCGTGCGGACGTCGGCCTTGTCGATGCCCATGCCGAAGGCCACGGTCGCGACGATGACCTCGCTCTCGCCGGTCGAGAACGCGGCCTGGACCTTGGCCCGTCGCCCGGCGCTCATGCCGGCGTGGTAGCCCTCGACGCGGTAGCGGCCGCGCGCGGCGAGCTCCTCGGCGAGGTCCTCGCAGGCGCTGCGCGTCGGGGCATAGACGATCGCCGGGCGGCGCGCGGGGCTGTCGAGCAGCTCGGCGCACAGATCGTTGCGGACGCCGCTGGGGACCTCGACGACCTCGATGGCGAGGTTCGTGCGGCGAAAACCCTTGATGAAGGTCCGGGCCTGGTCGAGGCCGAGCTGGGCGAGGATGTCGCGCTGGACCCGGGGCGTGGCGGTGGCCGTGAGCGCCGCGATCGGCACGCCTGCGCCGGCGCTGAGCGGACGCAGGCGGGCCTCGAGCATGCGGTAGTCCGGGCGAAAGTCGTGACCCCACGCGGAGATGCAGTGGGCCTCGTCGACGGCGATCAGCGCCGGGCGGCGGCGGGCGAGCATCTCGGGGAAGCCGCGGACGCCGAGGCGCTCGGGCGCGATGAACAGGAAGTCGAGCTCATCGGCGAGGTAGCGGCGACAGACCTCGCGCGAGGCCGTGCGCGACAGGCCCGAGTGGATGCGCTCGGCGACGAAGCCGTGCTCGCGCAGCTTGTGAACCTGGTCTTCGATCAACGCGATCAGCGGACTGATGACCACGGTCACGCCCCCGCGGGCGACGCCGGGCAGCTGGTAGCACAGGGACTTGCCCGCGCCCGTCGGCATCACGACCAGCGCGTTTTGACCGGCGTGGATCGCCGCGCAGATCTCGGCTTGGTGGGGGCGAAAGGCCGGGAAGCCGAAGCGCTGGGCGAGCAGCTCGGGCAAGGCCGCAGCGGGGAGGGGAGCGCGGGACGACGCCGGAGGAGCGCCGCGGCTAGACGCAGGAGCGGAGGCAGGAGTGGAGGCGGGCGTCGTCGCGGCGACGGGCCCAGTCCCGGAAGCAGACGCAGCAGTGGAGACAGGCGCAGGCGTGGAGGCAGACGCAGGGGTGGAGGCAGACGCAGGGGAGAGGGCTGAGCGCGGGCTCGCCGGCGCCCCGGCGTGGATCGTCGCGCAGACCTCACGGACGTAGCCCTCGATCGTGCGCATGAAGGTCTCGAGCTCGCCCGCCTCTCCGCGCATCTGGTCGAGCGCCAGCTCCCAGCTGCCCGTCATCTCGGGGCTCTTGACCTGAGCGTGGACCGCGTCGATCAGGCGCTCGCCCTTCTCGCTCGCGCGGAGGCTCTTGTTGGTCTCGCGCTCGACGTAGCCGCGGCGCAAGAGCAGCTCGATGGTCGCCGCGCGCGTGGCCGGGGTGCCGAGACCGCAGCCGCGCATGGCCGCGCCCAGCTCCTTGTCTGTCAGCTGGCGGCCGGCGTGCTCCATGGCCCCGAGCAGCGTGGCTTCGCTGTGGGGGCGCGGGGGCTGGGTCTGCTTGGCCAGGGCCTCGATGGTCAGCAGCGCCACGTCCTGGCCCTTGGCGAGGCCGCCGGGGAGCTGCTTGGACTTGGACTTGGACTTGGACTTGGACCGCAGGTCGAGGATCTTCCAGCCCTCTTGCTCGACGGAGCTGCCCCTGCTCAGGTAGCGATCGATGAGCGGCGGCCCGTCGGCGCGCGCGTTGACGATGTGGGTCTCGACCTTGGTCCGCGCCTCGATGTGGACCTCGTGGTAGGCCGCGAGCAGGCGTCGGCACACGAGGTCGTAGATCTTGGCCTCGTCGCTGCCCGGGCGCAGCGACGGGCGCTCGGCCGTGGGCAAGATCGCGTGGTGATCGCTGACCTTGGCGTCGTCGACGTAGCGCGAGCCGAGCGGGCGCTCGCCGCTGCCCTCGGCCACGCTGCCGGCGTAGTTGGGGGCGATCGCGGCGACGATCCGCGGCAGCGTGGCGGCGGTCTCCCGGTCGATGTGGCGGCTGTCCGTGCGCGGATAGGACAGGGCCTTGTGGCGCTCGTAGAGCGACTGGGCCAGGTCCAGGGTCCGCTTGGCCGACAGGCCAAACAAGCGGTTGGCGTGGCGCTGGAGCTCGGTGAGGTCGTAGAGCAGCGGCGGGGGAAAGCGCCGGTTGCTGCGCGCGATCGCGGCGATGTGGGCCCGACCGGTCTTGGCCCGGGCGATCACGGCCTCGGCCTCGCCCGGCTCGGGGGGCAGGCGGGCGAGCTTGTCGGCGCTCGGGCTGTCGGCGCTGGCGTCCCGCCTGGGCCCCGCGGTCTCGGCCCCGCCACGCTTGGCTGGGGCCGGGCGGTGGTAGACGCCCTCGTACTCGCCCGAGGCCGCGCCGAAGCGGGCGTGGACCTCGCGATAGGGCTCGGGCACGAACGCGCGGATCTCTCGCTCGCGCGCGACGAGCATGGCGAGGGTCGGCGTCTGGACCCGCCCGACGCTCAACGAGTCGTCGTGGGCGAGGCTGTAGGCGCGCGAGAGGTTCATGCCGACCAGCCAGTCCGCGCGGCTGCGGGCCCGCGCGGCGTTGGCGAGGCCGTCGAGCTGGGCCGGGCTGCGCAGGCGACGAAAGCCCGCGCGGATCGCCTCGCGGGTCAGGGCCGAGATCCACAGCCGGCGCCAGGGCTTGGTGCAGCCGAGGTGCTCGTAGATGTAGCGAAAGATCAGCTCGCCTTCGCGGCCCGCGTCCGTCGCCGACACGATCTCGGTGACGTCGCGGGCCTTCATCAAGCGGGCGATCACGGCGAGCTGGTCCGCGCCGTGGTCGAGCGCGCGCAGGGGCCAGCTGCGCGGGATCATGGGCAGGGTGTCGAGGCGCCAGGACTTCCAGGCGGCGTCGATGTCCCCAGGCTCGGCGAGACCCACGAGGTGGCCCACGGCCCAGGTCACGCGGTAGCCCTCGCCTTCGAGGTAGCTCTTGCGCCGCCGCGTCGCGCCGAGGGCCGCGGCGATGTCCCGGGCGACGGAGGGCTTCTCAGCGAGGACGAGGACGGCCACGATCGCGACTCAGTCACTCGTTGCGAGGGACAGGACATGAAGCACGCCCGGGAGCTTGCCGGTCAGCAGCTCGCTGACCTCGCTGCGGTCTTCGGCCTCGCCGGTGATCGGCCCCCGACAGACCACGCGGTTGTCTTCACGCAGGGCGCACGGACCATCGACCGCCCGGATCCCGGCGACATGGCCAAACACGCGGGTGTCGACGCGGCCGTGGACCTCGTGCTCGCACGACAGCTGGCTGAGGCC
>JGI12210J13797_11148336_pt1 | contig 10817 bp, 7 predicted proteins | sample ElkSlonscriptome_3_FD_13797 | JGI IMG/M metagenome (IMG submission 13797) | reverse complement strand
CCGGCCGCTCTGAAACGGATAGTGCCATCCAACCTGAAATCCCGGATTGCGGAGGTTATCGGCGCCAAACAATCGTGTGTTCATGAACGGTGCATCAAGCCATCCCCAGTCGTGGAAGTGTTGGGTGTTGAAGAGACCGAAGTTGGAGAACATCTGTCCGGCCTTGAGATCGAAACCGTAGGGAATGACGCCGGATTGCGTTTGCAGAAACGCCTCCTCCAATTCGACCTTGGTCTCGCCCTCGGTATCGAGAAAGAAGCTTATGGCCAGGCTCGCATCCACATAAGGATCCAGTGCGCCCTGCATGCTGAAATCGAGGGTTTGAAACGTAAAGCCGTTCTGTCGCGGGTCGTGATCGCCACCTTCGAGGTTTTCAAGCGTCTCGCCGCTTTCCGACGATCCGCCTCCAGCAATGGCGACATCCGCCGAAATGTTCTTGAGGCGAAGACGGGTGCTGCCCATGTCGACGGAATAGAGATCGGGAGGCGTGGTCGCCTCGCCGTGATCATGGGCATGACTATCGCCGTGCTGCTCGTGTGACGATGCCGTGGTGGAAGCGGGTGTCGGGCTTGTCGCCGGCGTCCCATGCGCATGATGCTGGTGGGCGTCAGTTTGACCGGGGGCTGGCTTGATATCCTCGGCACGTCCGCGGTAACCGGCTTGCAATCCTTCGACCTGACTTTGCAGCGCTTCGATGGTCCTTTCTTTCTCCGATTCGCGCTTCAGAAGCTCCTGAATTGTTTGCTCCAGCAATTGAATGCGTGCCTCTGTGCTGGTCGCCGATGCCGGGCTCGTCAGCGCGAGCCCGCTGATGGCGACGACCGCTGAAATCGCGCTTGTCGTCCTCAACCGGTTGAGCGCTTTGCGTGATTGCAGTTCGGGCCGAATTTTCTTTTTTGCAACGTAATAACGTAACATTTCATTCCCGTCCTCTGAGCTTGGTGTTCCATTATCTGAAATTTTTTAGTGGGTTAACTTGCGGGCTTCAGGCAACTTCGCAGATCGGTCGCCAAGTTGTTCAACAAAACGAAATAGGCATCGGGCCCCGGTGGCAGGTCGGCCCCCAGTGGATCCAGGAGGGCCGTTCGCGCATCTGTGCCTTCGATCACGGTGGTGACGACTCCAGGCTCGAACTGTGGTTCCGAGAACACGCAAACCGCACCGCTATCCAGGATTTTCTTGCGGATACTGTAAAGGCGCTGCGCGCTTGGTTTGCGGTCGGGGTCAACGGTGATCGATCCCGCGGGGCTCAGACCGTAGCGTTTATCGAAATACTGATAGGCGTCATGGAAGACCACATAGGGTGTTGTCTTGACCGGCCGGAGCTTGCCGTCAATGCCGGAATTCAAAGCTGTGAGACGCGTTTTCAGAGCATCCCCGTTCGCCTGGTAGCGCGGCGCATTGGCGGGATCGACTTCGCTCAGAACGCCAACCATGCGGGTGACCATGGCTGTCGCGTTGCTTGGATCCAGCCAAATGTGCATGTCGTTTTCGCCGTGCGCGTGTCCGCCGTGCGCGTGGTCGTCGTCATGGTGCTCGGCATGATCTTCGGCGTGGCCGTGATCATGCTCATCACCGTGTTTCTCAGCGTGTTCGTGGCCGTGATCATGTTCATCGGCGTGCTTTTCGGCGTGCTCGTGACCGTGGTCATCCCTATGACCGTGGTCTTCTTTATGCTCTTCGTGATCCGCGTGAGCCTCCCAGTCACCGCCTTCCCGGAAGGGCAATAAGACAACGCCATCCGCTTCGTGGAGGGCAACCACCTTGGCCTGCTTGGGCAGCGCTTCGAGCGGCTTTTCCAGAAATGTTTCCATCTCGTCGCCGATCCAGAACACGACATCCGCGTTCTGCAGGGCTTCCGCCTCCGATGGCCTCAGGGAGTAGGCGTGTGGCGATGCGCCGCCTTCGATCAACAGCACCGGTTCGCCGATGCCCTGCATCAATCCGGCGGCAAGCGAATGAATAGGCTTGATGCTCACCACCACGTCGGGGACCTCGGCCCGGGTTGTTCCAGCGGACCACCAGGATGCCGCGCCGATAAGGATGCCAATTGCTAGAGATTTACGAAACGTCATGCTTACCGAACTCCGGCGTGTCGCCTATAAGAATGAAGATTTGCAAGTCGTACAGCGTTACATTATAACATGTCAATAATCTGTTCGGAGGCAGCGGCCCATCGTTTGGTTTGCCTCGGCTGGAGCGTAAGTCTGTGAAACACGTCTCAACATTTCCACAATCGGATCATGACCACGACCATTGCGTGGTTGCGATTTTGGCTCATGCCGAAGACGTCTGTCGGCGTAAGAAAGTCCGCCTCACGCCCCAGCGGCGGCAGGTTCTGGAAATCGTTGCGGAAAGTCACGCCGCGGTTGGCGCTTACGAGATAATGGACCGCCTTACAACGGACGGAAAGCGGCCGGCGCCCATCACCGTCTATCGGGCCCTCGACTTCCTGATAACGCAGGGGTTGGTTCATCGTCTCGCGAGCCTCAATGCCTTCATCGCCTGCCCGCGCGCCGGATCGCGGCACGGCGCCCAGTTCCTGATTTGCAAGCGGTGCGGGAACATCGGCGAGTTGAACGATCACTCGGTGGATCGCGCCATCGCCGGCGCGGCGTCGGACGTGGGCTTCAGCGTCTCGGCGCCGGTGGTCGAGGTGGCCGGCCTCTGCATGAACTGCCGACACGATGCGAAACCCGATGCCGCATGATCATGATGGTCCTTCAGGACCGGGCGTGGAGCCACGGGCCGACACCCTGATCGCCGGCGAGGGTCTGTCGCTCGCCTACGGTACCCAAACCCTGTTGCACAACGTCTCCGTCTCCGTTCGGGCCGGCGAGATCGTTACCGTCATCGGACCCAACGGTGCGGGGAAATCGACGCTGATAAAGATTTTGCTCGGTCTCGTGAAACCGGACTCGGGGCATCTGAGTCGCCGCGACGGACTGCGGATCGGCTACGTGCCGCAGCGGCTACCCATCGACCCCGTGCTACCGCTGACCGTGGCAAAACTGATGACCCTGACGATCCGGCGGTCGCGGGGGGCTATCGCGGGGGCGCTCGCGGAAACCGGGGTCGGCCATCTGATCGATGCTGCGGTTCAGACCCTTTCCGGCGGAGAATTGCAGCGGGTATTGCTGGCTCGCGCGCTGCTGGCCGATCCCGATCTCCTGGTCCTTGACGAACCCGTACAAGGCGTCGATTTCGCCGGCGAGACCGCCCTTTACCAGTTGATCGGCGCGTTGCGGGATCGCCGCGGCTGCGGGGTGTTGATGGTTTCCCATGATCTGCACATGGTCATGGCGGCCGCCGACCGGGTTCTCTGTCTCAATCGCCACGTCTGTTGCTCCGGCACGGCCGAGGTCGTGGGCCAGCATCCAGAGTACATCCGCTTGTTCGGCGCCAGGGCGGCCCAGGCGCTCGCCATCTATACTCATCATCATGATCACGGCCATGGCATATCCGGAAACGTGGTTCCGTTGAGCGGGGCGGGCGACGACCCCGAGCCGCCATCCCGCACCAGGGAAACCGGTCCATAATGTTAGACGATTTCCTTGTCCGCGCCATGGTCGCCGGCGTTGGCGTCGCAATCGTCGCCGGCCCCCTCGGATGCTTCATCGTCTGGCGCCGCATGGCGTATTTCGGCGACACTATGTCGCACTCGGCGCTGCTGGGGGTCGCGCTCGGCTTTCTGGTCAATATCCAGCCGATGGTTGGCGTCGTCGTGGTGACCATGTTCATCGCGCTGGTGCTGATTTCGCTACAACAGCGGCCGTGGCTCTCCAGCGACACGCTCCTCGGCATTCTCTCCCACTCGGCACTTTCGCTCGGCCTCGTCGCCGTCGGCCTGATGGCTTGGCTGAGGCTCGATCTTCTGAGCTATCTTTTCGGCGACATCCTCGCTGTCACGCGGATGGATATCCTCTGGATTTACGCCGGCGGGGCCGCAATCCTAGCGGCACTGTTGGCCATCTGGCGGCCGCTGCTGGCGTCCACGGTTCACGAGGATCTAGCCCGCGCCGAGGGCGTGCCTGCTTTCAGGGTAAAGCTGATCTTCATGCTTCTAATTGCTTTGGTGATCGCACTTGCCATGAAGATCGTCGGCGTGCTCCTGATCACGTCGTTACTGATTATTCCCGCCGCCACGGCGCGGCGGTTCGCGCGCACGCCCGAGCAGATGGCCGTCATCGCGGCGCTCATCGGCGCCGTGGCCGTTGTCCTCGGGCTGCAAGGATCGCTGCACTTGGATACGCCATCGGGACCGTCCATCGTAGTTGCCGCTGGGATCCTGTTCGCATTGAGCCTGCTGCCGTTCGGACGGCCGAAAGCGACTTAGCGCAGCTCATGGAGGAGCGTGCCGGCCTCCTTCAGGTCCTGCATATTAAAGCCTTCCGTGAACCAGTCATGAATGGGCGCGAGCAGATCACGCGCCTCGTCGCGCTTGCCTTGGTCGCCCCACAGCCGGGCGAGGCTGGTCGCGGCCCTGAGCTCCTCAAGGTGTGCGTTCTGTTCCCGCGCGGTGACGATGGCGCGGGTCAGCCACGAGGCGGCGTCCTCGTCGGTTCCTTCGCCGGATGCAATGGCGATCTGACCGCGAGTCCTCAACAGTTTCGGAATATCAATGTAGCCTCCCGCCGAAGGGACCACATCCAGGGCGTCGATGATGCAATCGATGGCTTTCGCCCACTCTCCACCAAGCGCTTGCACCTCGGCCGTCATCAAGAGAAAGTGTGGGACCATTAGCGTTGCGCCGGTAGAGCGCCATTCGTCGAGCCCGCGCTTGATATCTTGGAGACCGGTTTCCAACGCGCCGGAACGGGCGATGGTCATGCCTCGGTGGGCGACAGCCATGGCGTGCCAATTGGGAAAGCCGTACTGCTCGCAAAGCGTAACGGTTTCGTCCAACAGCGACCGGTCGTTCGAAATCTCCGGATCCAGGGCGCGCAATACGCTTGCCTGAAACAGCCCGAAAGCGCGGGATGGAATATGTGGATACGTCGAGGCGCGGTCTACAAACCGCCAGTGCATGTCGCGGGCCTGATCCAAGTGGCCTAGATGATGAAGCGTCATGCACAGATACCCCATCAAGGAAAACAACGGATTGTAGCCGTATTGGTGCGCAAGACCGTGATCGCGATCCTCGTCGTACAGCAGGAGACCCGTCTCAAACTGTTCTCGCGCTTTGTCCAGTTGCCCCAGATGGAATAGGGTTACCCCGCGACATCGGTGGGACAAGACCGGGGGACAGGTCCCTTCCTCGGCCCAAGCGCTCAGGTCATCTGCCAGTTCGAGGCATTCGTTCAGGCGGCCGCGAAGTAGTAGAATCACATAGCGCCCGTTGGTGATCATATTCCGAGGGAGCGGGTCTTGCCGGTTTTTCGAGAGAACGCGCGCCCGCTCGAACGCTGCTGCCGTAGTCTCCGACGCCCAGCCTGTGACTGCAATAGAAGCGTTGCCAAGCGCCAACTGCATGTCCAGTTCTAGCCGTGTGTTCTCCTCGCTTTCCGGCAGCGTGGCAAGCATCCGCAACCCGTTCTGCAGGTGAGCGATAGCCTCCTTGATGGCCGAGCGCGCAGTAGCCGCTTGGGCGGCGTGCCACCAGTAGTCCACTGCTTTTTCCGCGTCCCCGGCTTCGGCGGCGTGCCGGGCCAGAATTTCGAACGATACGGTTTCCGGGCTCCTCTCAAGGATTTCGAGAATGCGGCCATGAAGGCTTTGCCGCCGGCCGCGCAGAAGGCTCCCGTACGCGGCGTCCTGCACCAGTGCATGCTTGAAGATGTAGCCGGTGCTGGGCGGGGCGCCGCGAGGGAAGATCAAACCGGCCTCGACCAATTGGGTCAAGGCGATCTCGATGTCGGCGTCGGACCACTCGGCAACTTCGGCGACCAGTTCCCGATCGAACTCACGACCAATGACGGCGGCGGTCTGCGCGATCTCCTTGAGCCTGCCCAGTCGGTCGAGGCGCGCCATTAGCGAGTCCTGCAGGGTCGTCGGAATGGCCATCGGCGGTAAAGGGCCCTCGAGGACATAGCGGTCCCCCGCGTCCACAAGCAGGCCGGATTCCAGCACTGTTTTCGTCAATTCCTCCACGAACAGCGGAACGCCGTCGGTCTTTGCCACAATTTGTTCAAGCACCGCGCGCGGCAGGCGCTTGCCTGCCGCGAGATTCTCGACCATGGCGGCGCAATCCTTCCGCCCCAGCCGGTTGAGCGAGTAAGTAGTCACGTGGGCATGGCCGCTCCAGGCCGGAAAGAACTCCGGCCTGTGGGTGATGATCATCAGGGCGCGAACGCTCTGGCACCGTTGGATCACCAAATCCAGCAACTCCAAGGTGGTCGGGTCCACCCAATGGACATCCTCGAAGATCACAAGGACCGGCTGTTCCCGAGCAAGTCCGGTGAGCTGACCGGCGAGCGCTTGGCGGGTCTGCGCCTTCTGCTCCTGAGGCGAGAGTGTCAGCGGCGGATGACGGTCGGCGGTGGGCAGCGACAACAGCGCAGCGAGCAAGGGGACGACCGTTTCAAGATCGTTCGTTGACGCGGCAAGCAACGCCTCCAGCTTTTGCAGTTTTTGCTCGGGCACGTCCTCCGCTGTAAAGCCCGCGGCAAATTCGAGTTGGGCGATGATCGGATGGAGCGCGCTGTTGGTGTGATAAGGCGAACACTGATAGTTCAATCGGAGGTGGGGTTCGCCCGCGAGCGTCTCGCACAGCGCCTGAGTGATGCGGGATTTCCCGAACCCGGGCTCGCTGGAGAGCACCACCACCTGACCCTCGCCGTCCCTGGCCAGCTGCCAGCGGCGCAGCAGCAGGGCGATTTCCTCCTCGCGGCCGATGAAAGGTGTGTGTGCGGCGGTGTTCCGGGCTTCGAACCGGCTCTCCGTCGCTCGTTCGCCGGTCACGCGGGAGGGGCGTATCGGATCTGCGATGCCCTTGAGCGTGCAATCTCCCAAATCTTCCGTTTCGAAAATGCCGGCGACAAGATCCATTGTGCTTGGCGCCACCACGACGGTGCCGGGGTGGGCTAAGGCCTGAAGGCGGGCCGCCAGATTGGGCGTTTCGCCGGCCACCGATTGCTCCTCTGAGGCCCCCATGCCGATCAGATCTCCGACCACCACGACGCCGGTGGCGATGCCCACGCGTGCGGTCAGCGGCGTTCCTCCGGGTTCGGTCAAAGCGGCCACCGCCTGGGTCAGCGCTAGCCCTGCGCGCACGGCCCGTTCGGCGGAGTCCTCGTGGGCATGCGGGTAACCGAAGTAGGCGAGCACGCCGTCGCCCATGAACTTGGCGACAAATCCTTCGAACCGGGCGATCACGCCGGCACAGGTGTCTTGATACAGGCGGATAACGTCGCGCATGTCCTCGGGATCGAGCTGCTGTGACAGTGCTGTGGATGCCACGAGATCGCAGAACAGCACGGTCAACTGCCGGCGCTCGGCCTGTCCGAGGAGAGGCGGGGTGACGGCCGATTTATCCGATTCGCTTGGATCCGAACGCAACGCCTCTATGGCGTTAAGCAGCTTGCGGCGATGACCGACGACGGTTACGCCGATATCCTTCAGGTCCTCCGCCGTCAACGTCGGAAGGATTTCTGCGTCGATCTCATTCTCGTGGAACGCCTGATCATAGCGATCCAGGCCGAGATTCCTGAGCCAACCCGCGATGTCCACACTGCCTCCCTCGTCATCGCGGGTACTTTAGCCGACGAGAGCCGTCTCCGAACCCCTAAATTGCTGTTCTCCTTGACTTATGGCCGGTGGCGGTCCACATAAAGGCCAGCCGTGGAAACGGTGATTGGCGTTCTGGCCGCGTGAACGAGGCTTGGTTCCACAAGCTTTCGTCCTGCCGAACGCCTTTTGTTTTTCATTCGACTGCCCAGGCCACGCGGGGCGTCTCCCGAATTAAAGTGTTCACTAGCGGCACCCGCAGACCCGGTGTTGTTCCGGCGTTCGCGTGTCGCGTGGCTCTAACCGAAAGATTACCTTTTTTGAAAAGTTTCGCAGACCTCGGCCTCGACCGGCCGATCCTCGACGTGCTCTCAGCCGAGAAGTACGACACACCGACCCCCATTCAAGCACAGTCCATTCCGCACGTTCTCGGCGGCCGCGATCTGCTGGGAATCGCCCAGACCGGAACCGGCAAGACCGCGGCGTTCGCGCTGCCCATCCTGCAGCGGCTGGCGGCCCGCCCGGGCCGGGCGCCGCGCAAGTGCTGCCGGGCGCTGGTGCTCAGTCCCACCCGCGAACTCGCCAACCAGATCACCCAAAGTTTTCGTACCTACGGCCGCAAGCTCAATCTGAGCTGCACCGCCGTCTACGGCGGCGTCGGCGCGGTACCGCAGATCAAGGCCATGGGCCGCGGCGTCGACATTCTCGTCGCCACGCCTGGCCGCCTGCTCGACCATATGAGTCAGGGCAACATCCGCCTCGACCATGTGGAAATCTTCGTTCTCGACGAGGCCGACCAGATGCTGGACATGGGCTTCATCGTGCCCATCCGCAAAGTGGTCGCCGCGCTGAAGGCCGAGCGCCAGACCCTGTTCTTCTCGGCCACCATGCCCAAGGACATCCGCCGGCTTGCCGGCGAGCTGCTGGACCATCCCGAGCAGGTGTCCGTAGCGCCCGAGTCCACCACCGTGGAGCGCGTACAACAGCGCGTTATGTTCGTGGACGCCGGCCAGAAGACGGCGTTGCTGGCGGGTTTGCTCGCCGACAAGGCGATGCGGCGCACCCTGGTGTTTACCCGCACCAAACGCGGCGCCGACAAGGTAGCGCGCAGTTTGGGCCAGTCGGGCATCAATGCCGAAGCCATCCACGGCAATAAAACCCAGTCCCAGCGCCAGCGGGTGCTGGACGGATTCAAGGCCGGCCGCACCCGGGTGCTGGTCGCCACCGACGTGGCCGCGCGCGGCATCGACGTGGATGCGGTCTCCCATGTCGTAAATTATGAGCTTCCGAATGTTCCGGAGAGCTATGTCCACCGTATCGGCCGCACCGCCCGAGCTGGCGCCGAGGGCATGGCGATCTCGTTCTGCGATTCCTCGGAGCGCGCATTCCTTCGCGGGATCGAGGTGTTGATCCGTCAGCGTCTGGCCACCGAGGACCGCCGCGACCGGGCTGGCGCAGGCCGGGCGCCCCAAGCCAAACCGCAGCAAAGAGCGGCGCAGCAACAGCCCCGCCGCGAGCGGAATGATCGCCAGGACCGCAATGATCGTCAGGACCGCAACGCCGCGGCGCCGAAGGGTAACAAACGCCGCCGTCCGGCTGCCGGTAACGCTCCGCGCAAAACCGATGGCGATCTTTCCAATGTTCGGTTTCTCAAGCCGTCCAAACCGAAGCGGCGCGCCAACCGCCCTGATGACGGCAATCAGCCCCGTCGCCGCGCCAGCTGAACGGCGCGGCACGGTAAGGGCAAGCGCGCCCCCTTATCTTCTCCAGGCCGGCGGCGTCAGCGGCGCGACAATTTCAGGGCGCGATGTCGGTGATCAACGGCAGCGCCAGACCCGCCGCGAGCCACGCAAAGGCGAACATGGCGAGGCCGAGAAGAATGCGCTCGCCGGTTGCGCCGCTTATGCTGACATCAAACCCGGAGACCTTGGTCTTCCACGCCACGAACGCCGCGCTCAGCGCGAGAAACGCGAGATTGAGATACAGCGTATAGTCGACGGCGAAAAATTCCCGTTCGGTCACGCTTTTCACGGCGCCCGCGTCCGGTAGCAGACCGAAAACAGAAAACGCGTAGTGCAAGATCAACGCGGTCGCCACCAAAATCGCTAAAAAGACACCAAGGATGTACATTGCCATGGTCCATCCATAGTATGAGGCTTGAATTCTCAGGACTGGAAAAACGACGAGATCACTGAAGATAAAGGCCATGATGCCGGCGAAGCTCACCCCGTTGCCATAGAGAACGGCGGCTAGCGGAATGTTGCCCATCGAGCCGATGAAGGTGAAGAAGGCGGCGACGGGTCCGACGAGGGTCTGCAGCAGCAGTTCCCAGACAGTTGGATCGCCGCCGCCGGAACCGGCGAACAGCGCCTGGAAAAACGTTTGAGGAACGAATGCGGCGATGATGCCGGCGACCGTGAAGCCAATGGTGACGTCTTTCCACACCATCATCCATTCCATGACGTAGCGGGACGCGACCATGCGCCATCCGGCGCGGCTGCGGATCAACTGTTTCCAGTCGGGAATGTCCCCATCCTGGCTGCCCTCCTCCTGCTCGCGCGCGCGTCGGCGCGCCTTTTCGACCAGGCGGTTCGGATAGGTCAGCCTTACGGCAAGCCACATCAGCAAGATCAGCACAACGCCACCGACATACTCGCCGATCACGAACTGCCAGCTCAGGAAGACCGCGATGACGATCCCCAGCTCGACGACGAGGTTTGTCGACGCTAGGAGGAAGGCGAGAGATGGAACGAGGCCGGCGCCCTTGGTGAACAAGGACCGCGTGGTCGCGAGGGCCGCGAACGAACACGAACTGGAAAGAAAGCCGAAGAAGCTTCCGAGAAAAACGCTCCTAGCGCCGGCTTCACCCATGCTTTTCTTCATTCTTTCCCGGGTCACGAAAACCTGGATCATGCTGGAAATAAGATAGCCCAGCCCGAAAGCCCACAACGCCATCCAGAACAGGCCGACTGTCGTCATGGCCGCCGTATGCCAATTTTGCAAAATATCCTGCACCATTTGTCCCCCTCGTACCCGATGTCTGCGCCACTCTTTTCATAGTTCCAACGCCCAAGCTTGCCGCTCGGTTCCCCTGTCGGTTCGGGCGAGCGTTCGAAACGTTGGGGTATGGCGCGCGATGATGGGGATAGCGC
>JGI12210J13797_10140270_pt1 | contig 10818 bp, 7 predicted proteins | sample ElkSlonscriptome_3_FD_13797 | JGI IMG/M metagenome (IMG submission 13797) | reverse complement strand
AGGCGCAGGACCAAGATGATGAGCTTCAGCGGCCAAGGCCGCGAACGCGCGTCGTCACTCACCCCCACAGTATGGACCCAAGGACCACCGGACGCTCGCGTCAGTAGGGATACCCGGGAATCGAGAGCTCGGCGGCGTAGAGGCCGGGCTCTTGCAGCGTGGTCGCAAACAGCGTGGTTCGCTCGGGACCGCCGAACGCGACGTTGGTCAGGCCCGCGAGCTCGAGCTCGCCGAGGACCTGCCCGCCGGGATCGAGGACCACGACCCGCCCCTCGCTGACCACGTAGAGGTTGCCGGCGCAGTCCTTGGCCATGCCGTCGACGCTGTCCCCCACCGCCAGGACCTCGCTGCCGCCGCCGACGGAGCCGTCGTCCTCCACGGCGTAGGCGTACAGCCCGTTGACGCCGCCGACGTAGAGGGTCGCCTCGTCGAGGGCCAGCATCACGCCGTTGGGCTTGGCGACCTCGCCAGCGAAGGCGACGGGCTCGCCGCCGTCGAGCACGTAGTAGGCCCGCTCGGCCGGCTGGGGGTTGGGGTCGGGCGCCTGCCAGTTGGGGTCGCTAAAGTACAGGTGGCCGGCGCTGCTGAGGACCAGGTCGTTGGGCGAGTTGAAGCGCTCGCCCGCGTAGGCGCTGACCCACGGCGTGAAGCTGTCGGGCGCGGCGAGGTCGAGGGTCGAGATCGTGCCGTCGCTGTGGCGGGCGACGACCATCCGACCGCGCGCGTCGACGGCCAGGCCGTTGGTCCCGGCCGCGGTCGAAAAGGGCTCGAGGCTGCCATCGACGAGGGCGAGGATCCGCGACTTGGGCGGCGGGCCGCCACCAGCGATGTGCGACACATACAAGGTCCCGTCGATCCACACCGGGCCCTCGAGGATCTCGAACGCACCGGGCGCGGGGTAGCCGTCGTCGGGCGGCGTGGCGACGAGCTCGAGCGTGACCCCGTCGAGCGCGGGGGTCTGGCCGTCGAGCCCAGCCGGGCAGACCTCGCCGTCTCCGGGATCGCCGTCTCCGTCGCCGGCCATGTCGCCATCGCCGTCGCCCGGATCGCCGTCGCCGGTCATGTCGCCATCGCCGTCGCCTGGATCGCCGTCGCCCGGATCGCCGTCGCCCGGATCGCCGTCGCCCGGATCGCCGTCGCCCGGATCCGACTCGCTGCCCGTCGTGACCTCGGCCGTCGCCGGCGAGGTTCCGGTCGACGCGCACGCCAACGTGAGCATCGCGCTAAAGACGAGTCCTTGGGTCGAGTACGCTCGCATGGCGGCGCGAGTATAGGACAGCCGGGCTACGACTTCGCCGCACCCGGCTCGGCGCTGGCGTCGGGCTCGACCGCGCGATCTTCACCCTTGTAGCTGTCCCACACCAGCCACGCGGTCATGAGCACGACGTAGCCGACCAGGCCCCACGACAGGTAGCCGGTGTACACGGTGTGCTTGCGCCCGGCGTTGTAGACGTAGTTCGACATGATCTCGATCGCCATCAACACCGCGAGCCCGACCCGGTTGCGGCGCTTGGACAGATCCTGGGCGTGGATCAAGACCAGGGTCAGGCGGGCGACGAAGTAGTAGTAGGTCGCCGTCGACAGCATGAAAAAGGGGATGAAGCCGTAGGCGAAGGCCTCGTCGTCACGCCGGCGGCGCAGGGCCCAGCCGAGCGGGACGAGCAGCGCGAGCGCCCACAGCCGCCGCTCGGTCCCGTGATCGGCGATGAATTTCTTGCGCGCGTCCGAGATGTACTTGTGCTTCTTGTCGCCGTCGTAGCTGTAGGCGACGGCAAACCCGACCCGCTTCGACGACAGCTGCTCGGGCTTGATGTGCTCGGAGATGTTGTCGGCGTGGGTCGCGATCGCGTCAGTCCCGACCGTGAGCGCGGCGCCGGTCTCGAACACCAGGCAGGTCGCCAAGAACGCGCCGGCGAGGGTCAGCAGCCGCCGATCGAAGCGCTCGCGCAGGGGCTTGCTGCGATCGAACAGCCCGGCCACGCCCTTGATCGCGGGCCCGAACATCCACACAGCCGGGAACAGCCGCATCAGCGCCGCGTAGCCCGCCGCGACCCCGGCGAGCCCCGGCTTGGCCTTCTTGAGCAGACAGCACGCGGCCGCGAGCCCGCAGATCCAGTCGTAGCGCAGCAAGGCCTGACCCGGGACCGGCCAGCCCATCGACAAGGTCACCGACAAGAACAGCAGCGACCACAGCACCGTCGTCGTGTCGTAGGCCCAGCGGATCAGCCACATCAGTAGGCCGAGCAAGATCACGTCGATCAGGCACAGGTACTTGATGTACTCGACCGGGCACATGGCCACGAGCGGCCGGGCCACGAACAAGAACGCCGGGGTCCCGTTGAACCCCCGGTCCTTCATCAAGTTGGCCCAAAAGTCCTTGCTGATCGTGGCCTGGAGGAAGCCAAAGTCGTGCTTGAACGCGGCCCAGCGCTCGTCGCTGAAATTGTCCCGGACCTCCTCGCCGCGGGCGAGGGCCTCGGGCCGCGAGACCAGCTCGTAGACTCCGTCGTGCTGGATCCGGACCTGGCGCAGACCCGTGTAGTAGGGCCCGCCCTCGTGCTCGCTGTCGGCCAGCGCCATCGCCGGGTAGAGGTCGTAGTAGCCGACCTCCTCGAAGTAGCGCGCGCTCATGTAGTAGTGGAGCAGGTCGTAGCCGTTGAAGTTGCCGCCCTCGACGTACTTCGGGCCCCAGCGCATGTAGTTGAGCGCGGCGAACAGCGTCAGCACGATCAGCGCGGCCGAGGCCGTCTGCCGGGGCAGCGAGCGCCACGCGAGCGCGAGCACGGCGGCGCCGGCCGCGATGAACACCTTGATCCCAACGGCGACGCCGAAGCCGACGCCCTCGCCGAGGAACAAGACCCCGAGCACGACCAAGGTCACGAGCCCGGCGACGCGCGTCCAGGTCTGGAGTTTGTTCCACCCGACCGCCAATCCGACGCCAGCGACGAGCAAGACGACCTCGAAGCGCGACAGCGAGCGGAAGGCCGTGGCCAGGAAGTCGAGGAGCATGGGGGATGCTAATTACAATCCCAGCCCGCGTCTACGCCGTTTGTTCGGCTTGCAGCGGGACCCAGCGGGTATGGAAGCCCGCCGGGATCCGAGCCGGGATCCGCACGCGGGCGACGGTCTCGAGCGTAGCCGGGTCGAGCAGCCACAGCTCGCAGGTCTCGGCCCCGAGCTCGCTGACGAAGGTCGCGAGGACCGCGTCGTCCTCACCCGGGCCAAAGGGCGCGACGCTGACCTCCCCACCGACGCAGCCCGCCGGGTAGCGACGCTCGATCGCCGCGCCGCTGTCGAGATCGACCCGCCGGACCCCGGCGAAGGCCAGGGTCTCGCTCGCGTCGAACGAGCCGAGGTAGGCCGCCCGGGTCGGCGCGCCGATGCGACGATCGTCGACCCGGGGGAACTCGGCGACGGCGTCGTCGAGGACGTCCTCGCGCGCGAGGCCGGTGTCGAGATCGAGGGTCCAGCGGACGAGCTCGGGCTCGAGCCGCAGGTGAGCGATGCGCGGGACCAGCCGATCGCCGCGCCCTGGCTGGGGATCGTAGACCAGCGGATCGCGGATCCGCGAGGCCGTGACCACGACCTTGGTCCCGTCCTCCCACGCGTTGGCGAAGTGGTAGACGTAGCAGGCCGGGACCTCGAACCACCGGACCAGGCTGTGGGTCTGGCGATCGAACAGCCCGAGCCGCGTCGGCACGTCGGGGAAAAAGCGCATGCGGACCTTGGCCCGGGCGAGGGCCTCGGGATCGGCGAACATCGACACGTCGATCAACACGCTGTAGCGCTCGGTCAGGGCGACGTCGTGCTGCGGCCGCGGGCCGGGCAGCTCGATCGGCGTGCGCGTGAGCTCGCCGGCGGGGGTCAGCACGCCATGGGTCAAAAACGGCGGGCGCATGGCGTAGTCGAGGAACACGAGATCGCCGGTCCGCGGGTCGACCTTGGCGTGGGCCGTCATCGTCCCGGCCTGATCGAAGCGCGCGCGGGTGTCGAGGGTCTGGGGATCGAGGGCGTAGGGCGTGCCGCCGCCGAGCCACCACAGCGCCAGGAGCTGCCCGCGCCAGTAAATCAAGTCGGTGTTCGCCGTGTTTTTGTAGGGTCCGTCGGGGTGGTCGAGATCGGGGCGCGAGAGCAGCCCCGTCCGCGTCGCCCGACCGGCGGCGACGTCGGCCGCGTAGCCGCGCGTGCGAACCCAGCGGTTGCGGTAGCGCGGCGCCCCCGCCCCGAGCTCGACGGCGTGGACCATCCCGTCGCCGTCGAACCAGTGGTACGGCGTCGGCGGCGTGAACTTGGGATTGCTCGAATTCCGCGCAAACACCCCGCGCAGCCCGGCTGGGAGCTCGCCCTCGAGCAGCTCGAGGGCCTCGATGCTGCGCTCTTCGTCGACGGGCGCGAAGCTGCCGCTCGAGTAGGCGTGACCGTCGTCGTAGTCGCGGGCGCTGACCATGGTCCCCTCATATCACTTCATCGCGCCTGCGTGCGCTCGCGGCTCGCTCCTGCGCAGAGCCTCGCACTGTGACATTCATGCCATGTCTGGTTTCGCGCTGGGGCAAGCGCCGCTCGCGAGCGCGCGAAATCCTTCGCTGCGTTGCACCGCGGGCGACCAGGTGGGATGATCCGAACATGACTCGATATGGCCTTGCGAGGCTCCCCCTAGCTCTGACTTGCATTTGTCTGCTGCCCCTCGCCGCCTGTAACGACGACACCGAGGTTGGAAACACCACGGTGTTCGGGACGACCGGTGACGGCGACGGCGACCCCGCGACCGGTGACGGCGACGGCGACGGCGATCCGACCGGGGACGGCGACGGCGACATGACCGGGGACGGCGACGGCGATCCTCCGGCCGAGTGCGAAGACGACGAAGAGCAGTGCGTCGACGGGGCCCACCAGCTGTGCGACGGCGGCCAGTGGGTCGACGATCCCTGCGACGACAGCTCCTACTGCGACGAGGCCACCGGCGCGTGCACGGCCTGCGCGTGCGAGCCCGGCGAGGTCACCGGCTGCGCCGACGAGGACAACCTCGAGATCTGCGCCGACGACTGCTCGGGCTACGAGTCCCAGTCTTGCGGCATCAACTCCTTGTGCCTCGACGGCGTGTGCGAGGACCTCGTGTGCGCGCCCGACCAATTTTACTGCATCAACGACAAGGCCTACCAGCAGTGCAACGGCAGCGGCACCGGCTTCGAGTCCGAGGTCATGTGCCAGGGCACCGACGTGTGCCTGGCCGGCGAGTGCGTCGACGCCTGCGCCGCGGCCGAGGCCGTCAAGTCCAACGTCGGCTGCGAGTTTTGGGCCGTCGACATGGCCAACCTCCCGCCGCGCGACGCCTTCACCTACTCGATCGTCGTCGCCAACCCGAGCGAGAACGACACCGCCACGGTCCGGATCTGGGACAAGCGCATGGGCTTTCAGACCGCGATCCTCGAGGCCGACATCCAGCCCCGCGACACCCACGTGTTCAACGTGTCCGGGTCCCACGCCGGCTACTCGAGCTACTACGACGGCATCGACGCCGGCATCCTCGGCAGCGGCATCGCCGAGGGCACCGCGTTTCGGGTCGAGAGCGATCTGCCCGTCATCGCCACGCAGTTCAACCCCATCGGCGGCGCGAGCGGCTACACCTCGGAGGCCTCGCTGCTGCTCCCGACCCACGTGCTCGCCAACGACTACCTCCACATGGACTGGAACCGCGGCCACGGCTCGGGCGCCTCGCTCAACATCATCGCGACTCAAAACGACACCCAGGTCACGATCGAGCCAGCCGTCGACACTCAGGCCGGCAGCAACGGGCTCCCGGCCATGAACGCCGGGCTCCCGACCGTGATCGACCTCGACGCCTACGACTACATCCAAGTCAGCGTCAACGACCAGAACCTCACCGGCTCGGTCATCAGCGCCAACAAGCCCGTCGCCGTGTTCGGCGGCCACTCCTGCGCCAGCGTCCCCGACGAGGGCACCTCGGGCTGCGACCACATCGAAGAGCAGATCTTCCCGATCGAGACCTGGGGCGAAGACTACGTCGCCTCGCGCAACCCGATCCGCGCCAACGAGCCGATGCGCTGGCGCGTGCTCGCGGCCGAGGACAACACGACCGTGAGCTTCGACCCCGCGGTCCCGCTCGGCGGCCAGATCGTCCTCGACCAGGGCCAGTGGGCCGAGTTCGACAGCATGGAGGACTTCTTCACCTCGGCCGACAAGCCGATCCTCGTCGCCGGCTACATGCTCGGCAGCGAGGCCGCTGGCCAGACCGGCCTCGGCGATCCCTACATGGTCCTCATGGTCCCGGTCGAGCAGTTCCGCAACGACTACGTGTTCCTCGTCGACGACTCCTACCAGCAGGACTTCATGAAGCTCGTGCGCAGCGCCGGGCAAGAGGTCCAAGTCGAGTGCCTCGGCGGGCCCGTGCCCGACGATCGCTGGACCTCGATCGGCGGCAGCGACTACGAGTGGGCCGTGATCGACGCCAACCCCGGCGAGGCCATGTGCACGACCGGCACCAACCAGGCCTCGAGTGAGCAGGGCTTTGGGGTGATCGTCAGCGGTCAAAGCGGCGACGTCAGCTACGCCTACCCCGGCGGGCTCGCGCTCGAAGCGATCAACCCGCTCTAGCAGGCCTGCTCAATCCCTCACCCGAGCAACAGCTCGCGCAGCCCGGCCGCGTCGTCGACGATGACGTCGGCCGCGGCCTCGAGCTGCGCGCGCTCGCCCGCGCCCCAGCTGACCGCGATCGTGTAGACCCCCGCCGCGCGCCCGGCCTCGACATCGTGGATCGCGTCACCCACGAACGCGACCCGCGGCGAGGCTGGGATCCCGAGCTTGGCGAGGGCGAGCTCGACGGGCTGGGGATCGGGCTTGGGCCGCTCGACCTCGTCGCCAAAGATCGCGACCGGGAAGCGCTGGTCGAGCCCGAGGGCGCGCAGGCCCTTTTGCCCGCCGCGCCGGCGCTTGCTCGTGACCAACGCGAGCGGGACGTCGCGGGCGGCGAGCTCGTGGACGATGGTGTCGACGTCGACGAAGGGTCGCACGTGGGCGTCGTGGACCTCGAGGTTGTAGTCGATGTAGGTCGCGGCCAGGGCCTCGGCCTGATCGGCGTAGCCCCAGCGAATGAACTGGGCGGTCAAGGTCGCCCCGACGCCGCTGAGGATGTCTTCGTCGGTCCGCGGTGGCAGACCGTGGGCAGCGAGGGTGTGGTGGTAGCAGACGACGATCAGCTCGAGCGAGTCGAGCAAGGTCCCGTCGAGGTCGAAGAGCACGGCGTCGAACATCATCGAAGGTCGCTCAGTCGCCGGCCAGGGCCTGGGCGATGTCACGGGCGTGGAGGCCGAGGAGATAGAGAATGCGATCGAGGCCGCCCGCGGTGATCGAGGTGTCGGCCGCGGCCTCGAGCTTGGGCTTGGCGTGGAAGGCGATGCCGAGGCCGGCGGCGTCGAGCATGAGCAGGTCGTTGGCCCCGTCGCCGATCGCAATGGTCTGGGCCGGGGTCACGCCCTCGCGCGCGGCGATCGAGGCGAGCAGCTCGGCCTTGCGCTCGGGCGTGACGATGGGATCGAGGACCTCGCCGGTCAGCACGCCGTCTTTGACCTCGAGCTCGTTGGCGTAGGCATAGTCGAGGCCGAGCTGGTCTTTGAGGGTCTGGGCGGCGAAGGTGAAGCCGCCCGAGATGACCGCGGTCTTGTAGCCGAGGCGGCGGAGCACTCGCAGGAGCTCCGGGGCTCCATCGGTCAGCGGCAGGGTCTGGGCGAGGGCCCGGGCCTCGGCTTCACGCATACCCGCGAGCAGGGCGACGCGCTCGCGGAGGCTGGCCTCGAAGTCGAGCTCGCCGGCCATCGCCCGGCGGGTGATGTCGGCGACGCGATCGACCACGCCGTAGCGGCGCGCGAGCTCGTCGATGATCTCGATGCGGATCAGCGTCGAGTCCATGTCCATGACGATGAGCCGCTTGCTGCGCCGGGTCAGGGTCTCGCGCTGGACCGCGACGTCGACGTCGAGATCAGCGGTCGCGGCGACGAGATCGGCGCGCAAGGCCGCGGCTCGGGCCGGGTCCTCGGGCCGCTGAAGGATGATCTCGACCGAGCGCAGGGCGTCGCCCGACAGCTGGCGGATGCTCTCGATGTTGGCGTCGTAGCGGGCGAGGACCGAGGAGATGGCGTGGACACCGCGAGCCCCGAGGTCATCACCGATGGCGGTGATCGCGAGGCGCTCCGGGTCGTCGCCGAGGCCAGCGTCGTCGATGACCACGAACTCGAGCGCGAGGCCCATCTGCGTGGCTCGAAACAACAGGTCCTCGAGCACCGGCTCACCGCGCGAGGCCTGCGAGCCCAGATCGATCAGCAGGCACAAGGTCAGCTGGCCCTGGACGACGACCTGTTCGATGTCGAGGAGCTCGGCAGCATCACGGGCCAAGACCTCGGTGAGCGCTGCGGTGATCCCGGACGTGTCGGAGCCGGTCACCGTGACGAGGACGCGCTGTCCGGATGCCATGGCCACTTGTACCTTGCTATACCTCGGCTGTGGCCACGCGCACCCGCGACTTCGCCGAGCGGATCCTGCTCGGGACCACGCTGGCCGACAAGCTGTTCGATCCGGGGGTGCTCGAAGACCGCGATCCGGGTCGACGCTGGCGCGGGCGCGCGGAGCCCGGTCGCGCACCCGCGCTCGAGATCGCCGACCACGCCGCGCCCTTCGTCCGTGACGCGGCCCTCGCCGATCCCCGCGCCCGCGGCCGCGCGCTGCACTTTTTCGCCAACCACGAGCTGCTCGCGCTCGAGCTCATGGCCCTCGCCCTGCTCCGCTTCGCCGACGCGCCGCCGGCCTTTCGCCGCGGGCTCGCGGCGACGATCCGCGACGAGCAGCGCCACCTGAGCCTCTACCTCGAGCGGATGCGGGCCCTCGGCACGCAGTTCGGCGAGCTGCCCCTCGGCGGGTTTTTCTGGCGCACGGTCGCCGCGCTCGACGAACCGAGGGCCTGGGTCGCGCACATGAGCCTGACCTTCGAGCAGGCCAACCTCGATCACGCCCGCTACTACCGCGAGGCGTTCGCGGCCCGCGGCGATCCCACGAGCGCGGCGCTGATGGACGCGGTCTACACCGACGAGATCAAGCACGTCGGCTTCGGCCTCCACTGGTTTCGCAGCTGGCGAGACCCCGAGCGCGCGGACCAAGCGGACGACGGCGACGGCGACGGCGATAACGACGACGAGCTGATCGAGCGCCACGCCGCGGCCCTCGTCGCGCCGGTCAGCCTCCGGCGGGCGCGCGGACGCGGCTTCGATCGCGCCGGCCGAGCGCGCGCCGGGCTGCCGCCAACCTACATCGACGCGATCGAGAACCTGCCCAGCGCCCGCGGCCGCGCGCCCGTCGTACACCTGTTCGAGCCGACGATGGAGCGCGAGCTCGGCCTGCCCCGAGGCTACTCGCCCGACGCCCGAACCCGCGCGCGGATCGCCGATCTCGAGGCCCTGCCGCTGTTTTACGCCGCGGCCGATGACGCCGTGCTGGTCCGCGAGGCGCCGCGGCCGGCCTTTGTCCGCTCGCTGCGCGAGGCCGGGGTCGCGGTCCCCGAGTTCGTCGTCGCGGCGCTCGACGGCCCGCGCATCGACGCGCCGGAGCTCGACGAGATCGCCCGCGTCGAGCCGTGGGGCTGGACACCCAAGCTCGCCCGTCGCCTCGCGCCGCTGCGCGATCGCAGCCGAGCTCCGCGCGCGCCGGCGGCGGGCTGGCCGGCGTCGATCTCGTCCAAGGCCACGGCCGTCGCCGCCCTCGCCCGCTTGCTCGACGCCTGCGCCGAGCCCCGCCTGAGCGCGCCCGAGAGCGCCGGCGTGGTCGTCGAGTCGAGCGCCGCGCTCGAGCTCGCCCTCGCCCGCCTGCGCGAGCTTGGCTATCCGACGATCGCGCTCAAGGCCCCCTGGGGCAGCTCCGGCCGCGGCACCGCCCGGGTCCTGCCCGGTCCGATCCCCGCGCCCCAGCGAGCCTGGATCGATCGGATCCTCGCCCAGCAAGGCGCGCTGATCGTCGAGCCCTGGCTCGAGCGCGCCCTCGACCTGTCGCTGCGCCTGACCATCGAGGCCCCGGGTCGCGCGCGGATCGACGGCCTCGGCCGGGTCTTCGTCGACGCCCGCGGGCAGTACGGCGGCGCGCTGATCGGCCGCGCGACCCTGGGCCTCGCGCCGGAGCTCGCCCGCTTCGTCCACGGCGACGGGCGCGACCCTCGCTGGCTCGACGCGATCTGGGATCGGGTCGCGGCCGAGGTCGCGGCCACCCTCGCGCCCTCGGGCTACGTCGGGACCGTGGGCGTCGACGCCTTCATCCACCGCGGGCGCGACGGCTCGCTGCGCCTGCGCCCGCTCGTCGAGCTCAACACCCGGGTTCACATGGGCCACGTGGCCGTCGCGCTCGAGCGCCTCGTCACCAAGGGCAGCGTCGGCGTCTGGCGGCTGCTCGCGCCGGGCGCCGTCCCCGACCCGCTGGCGCCGATCGAGCTGCGCGGGGCCAAGATTCGCGCGGGCGTGCTCGCGACCAACGATCCAAGCCGCGCCCGCGTCGTCGTCGGGCTGCTCGCCGTCGCCGGCTCGCTCGCGCAGGCCGAGGCGCTGCTGAATTCGGATCCAAACCCGACGGGTTCGCTACTTGGGTCATGACCCCCGACGTCGACCCAGACGGGACATGGACACAGGCGCTACCCACGCAACACTGGATGCCCGACCCAGCTCGCTCGTGTATGCTGCCTCCCGCCGCCAACTCAGCGCACGCGCGCAGCTCCTCGAGGCGACGAGGGCCTTGGCAATGAGCACCCTCGAGACAACGGTAACTTTGGAG
>JGI12210J13797_10695965_pt1 | contig 10820 bp, 8 predicted proteins | sample ElkSlonscriptome_3_FD_13797 | JGI IMG/M metagenome (IMG submission 13797) | reverse complement strand
ATCACTTGGCTATCTCACAGCAGTTGGTTGATCGAAACTGAAACGTACCGCATCTTGCTCGACCCCTTTTTTAAAGACAATCCTGCTGCCACGGTGACTTCAAAAGATTTCAAAGATGTTCACTACATCTTGATCTCACATGGACACTTTGACCATGTCGCTGACGCTGGTTCGATTGCCAAACATAGCGGTGCGACCATTATCACGAATTTTGAAATTGCCAATTGGTTTACGGAAACACAACACGTCAAGTCGACATTTGGAATGAACCTTGGCGGCAGCAGCGATTTTCCGTTTGGCAGCGTCAAGATGATTCCTGCACTGCACAGCAGCCAGATGCCTGATGGGGCTTATGGTGGCAACCCAGCCGGTTTCTTATTGACGATTGAGAACAAGCGTATCTATTTCGCTTGCGACACAGCATTGTTCAAAGACATGCGTTTGTATGCTCACGCCGCCGATGTCGCCATCGTTCCAATCGGTGATGTTTTTACGATGGGCATTGACGACAGTGTGCGTGCGATCAAGTTGATCGAGCCTGTCACCGTGCTGCCGACTCACTACAACACGTGGCCGCCGATTGAGCAGGATGCCCAGGAGTGGGCTCACCGAGTGACTGGCGAAACATCTGCAACGCCTGTCGTGTTGGATGTGAACGGGACGTTTGAGTTTTAAAGGAGGAAACACAGGCTGGCAGCCTGTCCTACTCTTTTTCGCGGACGAAGACTTCGTCTCCTTCGACTTTGACTTCAAAACACTCGACTTTGATTCGCGGGTTGTCTTCCCAGGTGCCGTCTTTGACACAGAAACGCCAAGCGTGCCAGGGGCAGGTGACTTGTTGGTTTTCAGGATCGAGATGGCCTTCTGCTAGCGAAGCTCCCATGTGAGGGCAAAGGTCGTCGATCGCGTACCACAAGTCGCCTTGTCGAAAGACGGCGACCATGCGACCCTCGTAGGGAACCGCCAGACCTTGGCCATCCTCAAAATCGCTGACATTCCCGACCGATTCAAATTCACTCACTCTATTTTTCCTCGAATTGTTGACGTTTCTTGTTGACGCTCACGCACTTGGCGTTAAAACGAAAGAGCTTATCACAAAGCGAAACGCTTGGCGATTCTTCGCTATTTCCCTCCACTTCGGAAACCCCTTCTCCTAGGAAACCCCCGATACGATGATCAACCAAACACGCCGACGTCTCCTCGAATCTCGCGTTTGGCCTCACGTGCAAACCCCAGCTCAATATGTGGGTGGCGAACGGAATATCGTGGTGAAAGACCATCGAGCGGTCAAAGGAAAAATCTGTTTGGGTTTTCCCGATGCCTATACCATCGGCATGAGCCATCATGGTTTACAAGTATTGTACTCACTGATCAATCGTCGTGATGATTGGTGTGCCGAGCGAGTCTTCATGCCTTGGCCCGACATGGAAGCTCTGCTCCGCGAGTATGATATCCCGCTCTACTCCTTGGAAACGTTTACCGCTTTATCGGATTTCGATGTCGTCGGCTTAAGTTTGCAATACGAAATCAGTTCACCCAACGTCTTGACGATGATCGATCTGGGAGGCATCCCGCTCGAAGCGACGGAGCGGACGATGGCTGACCCGCTCGTGTTGGCGGGTGGCCCGTGTTGCCAAAACCCAGAACCGATGGCGGACTATTTCGATGTGATGATTACGGGCGACGGTGAGCCATCGCTTCCGGTCGTGTGTGACCTGTGGCTTGAGCAGCGTGACCGCTATCGCCGAGAGGATGGCAGCTTCGCAGGCGGTGAGAAAGGCAAATCGCAGCGGAGCGAGGCGTTGGCGGAAATTGCCAAAGAACTACCGTATGCCTATGTTCCTCGATTCTACGAGCCCCAGTACGCCGATAACCGTGTGACCGCTTTGGTGCGAACCCGCGACGATGTTCCCGAAACGATCGCCCCGAGCGTCATTAGTGACCTCGACGGCATCCCCATTCCGACCTCGCCAATTGTTCCTTACATCGAATGCGTTCATGATCGAATCGCGGTCGAGATCATGCGGGGTTGTCCACACCTTTGTCGGTTTTGTCAAAGCACGGTCATCAAACGCCCCCTTCGAATTCGCGAAGTCGAAACGATTGTCGAGGGAGCGATTGAAAGCTATCGCAATACTGGATTCAACGAGATCAGTATTTTGTCGCTTTCCAGTAGCGATTATCCACACTTCGAGCCGCTGGTGCTTCGGCTGCACGAAGTCTTCAAGCCACTAAATGTCAACATCAGCGTGCCGAGTCTTCGCGTCAACGACCAACTTCGAACGCTGCCCCAATTGATTGGCACCGACCGCCGCAGTTCACTAACGCTTGCGCCCGAGGTTGCCCGCGATGACATGCGAGCACAGATTCGAAAAAAGATTAAGAACAGCGATTTGATTGAAGGTTGTCGCGCTGCGTTTGAAAACAACTTTGATTCGGTAAAGCTTTACTTCATGTGTGGATTGCCTGGCGAGCGGCCGGTTGATTTGGACGGTATCGTCGATTTAGCCGAAGACATCGCTCGCGTTGGCAAAGAGGTCAAGGGCCGCTACCCTCGCGTGACCGCCAGCGTTTCGAACTTTGTGCCAAAGGCCCACACACCTTATCAGTGGAACGGGATGCAGCGCCGTGAGTATTTTCGTTGGGCACACAAGTACCTGCGAAGCCGCTGCCGAATCCGCAGTGTTACCGTCAAATGCCACGATATCGAAACCAGTTTACTCGAGGGTGTCTTGAGTCGTGGTGATCGACGAACCGGTCGAGCCATCCGGTTGGCATGGGAGCGAGGAGCACGTATGGATGGTTGGACCGAGTACCTCGATCCGAACCGTTGGTGGCAGGCACTCGAAGACGCCGGCATCGATGTCGACCGCCAAGTGCATGACGACTATGAAGTGATGTCCAAGTTGCCGTGGGATCACGTCAACGTGAAATTTGGCCGCGACTATTTGGTCAAAGAGAAAGGCCGGTCGACGGTCCAATTGGCCGCCATGGCCGATGCGGTTTAACAAGTTTCACCGCATGGGCAACGCTCCGAGCGTCGTGTCTTGCTTAACTCGCGGCCCGCTGGGCACGCGGTTTAACGGTAGGAAACGATCGGCAAAGGATGGTTCGGCCTCTGAGGCTTTCTACTTGTTCCACCACCAGCTACGGTCGGTAGCGGCCAGGGCAACACCGCGAGTTTCGTTGACTTGGTCATCGACTTTTTGGTTTTCGACCACTTCAAAAGCGTTCACTTCGACGCCGCCCGAAGCGGTCACGACCCATCCGCTGCGTCCGCGAACAAAGCTACACTCCGGTGCAATCGCTTTCGGTACGGCATAGCTTGTCAGTTCGACAATGTCGGTTTGTCCTTTCAATCCCGTCATGTCGATACCCGCTTTCTGGTCCAGTCGTTCTTGCGTGATCAGCGTGGCAACGACGGTCACGTCCATAATGCTCTGAAGGTCTCCAAAGACTGGGATTTGCTTTGCCAGTTCTGAATAGTTTTCGGTCATCGCGTCGGCCCATTTCTGTGCGACCTTATCTGACTTGCCAGCACTTTCGACCTGCCCGTCTTCGGTGACGATGTCTTGCTCGGTCAGTGTCTTGACACCTTGCCCAGACAACTTCCACGCCATTTCGTCATCGCTCTTAACGAGTGCTTCGTAGTTGCAAGCCATCCACCAACGAGGATTCTGGGTCGCGTTGTGCCGATTGTTTTGGGCCATTTCCAAATAGCTTGGCAGACTTTGAACATTCGAGGGTGTCAGCGCCAACGCGACACGTTTCATGTCATAATCCGAAGCGACCAAGATGCGAGCATAGCGGCTATCTTGGGGCACGCCACTGAGCAAGATCATTTGAGGGCCGAATGCTTCTTTGAGTTGTGCTTCATAGATCGCCGGGTTCTGGCCAGGTTGAAGGCGCATTCGGCTGAGCATCTTTCGTAGATTTTGTCGGCCTTCGGCGGTCGGTTCGATGGAACAACTGATCGACTCCTTGCGAGCACTTTCGACGCTTCTTAGTGCGACGATCAAATCGGCGAGGCGGATGGTTGATTTGCCGCTAACGGTTCCCACGACACTGCCGTCTTTGCGAAATTCCCACGGTTCGGCTGGTCCAGCCAAAACGATGTCATTGTTGTCGGCGTCGACAAACACGTACTCAATCCGCGTTAGCCCCGCCATGTAGACCACATCACTTGGAACGGGCTTGCCCGCATCGTGACACTCTTTGAGTTCGGCTTGGACCCCGGATAGCGAGATCATCCGCATGTCGGTCGGTTTCGTCAGATCGCCTTGCGGATCTTGATGAACGGCACGAGCTACGTTAGCCAATTCGCGTTGTTCTTCGATCGTTGCATTGCGAACAATTCCCTCAGGGCTGATCAGTACCCCTCCAACAGCCCGGCCCGCTTGGTTACCGATTCCGGCGTGCAGCGACGTTGTGATACAGACCACAGCGGCCACCGATGTCACGAAGGGTAAGTGGTGCAATTTACTCGATGTCATCAAAGAAGTCTCCGAAGGTGAGCGAAACGGTTAGGCAAATGGTTCATTCCGACCCGACACGGGTTGGCTGATTTTTGTGGATTGGCGATATTTTGGCTTCTGAGCCAACTTCATACAATAACTACCGAGCAGGCTTCTCGCAACGCAGCCAACGTGGTCGGCAAGAGTGTGTAAGATAAAAAGGCGATTCGACGATCCTTTACCGCAAACTTGTTTTGGCCTCCAATTGACTGATTCCGTGTCTAGCGATTCTTTCCGCAGCGAGGATTCCCATCCCGCGCCGGCTCATCCCGCGCCGGGAAACCGAGACGGTGCCTATTTGGTGCTGCAAGCCGCAGGTCGTTGGAGCGACGTGTTTCGTCTGTCGGTTCCTCGCGAAGCGGTGATCGGTCGGGCTTCGTCGAATCAAATCGTCGTTCGTAGCGATCAGGCGAGCCGCCGTCATGCTCGGATTTTCTGGTCCGACAGCGGATGGATGATCGAGGATTTGGGTAGCCGAAACGGGACCTTTGTCGGTGGCAATATCGTCCGAGAGCCTCGGCCGCTGCGTAGCGGTGATAACATTCAAATTGCAGGCTTTGCCATCTACTTTACCGACCGACTCGGTAGCGGCATCGGCAGCAGTACCGGCAGCCACCTTGGCAGCAATCACCTAGGCAAAGATCAAGCGACCGACCAAATCACGATGGAGATCGACGCCGATTCGATCACCGACCGCCGCCGCCACAGCGATTATTTGCGTGGATTCTCACAGCAGCGAGCGGTCACCGGTAGCCTGCTAAAACTCGCCTTCACGCTGGCTCAATTGACCTCGATCGAAGATGCGGTCACGACGGTTCTCGATGCCTTGAAGTCTCAATTACAACTCGATACCGCGGGGATTTACTTGGGAAACGATGCTTCCGTGGGAGTCACTGCGGAGCCGATGGCGAACATCAGCGACGTTCCCTTGGTAGGCACTTGGCAAAGTGGTGAGCGTAGTTACCGTCGTCCGCCCGAATCGCTGGTCCAAAACGTGGCAAACGAGGGTGGGAAGGCCTTGTTAGCCCGCAACGTGCTGGGCGACAACCAGTTGGCATCGGAGAATAGCCGGGGCGAAATTGAAGTCGAGAGCATTATTTTGGCACCGATTTGCGATCATCAAGATCGTGTGTTGGGAATGATTCATTTAACGACCGCTGGCGGGATTCGGCCCTTCGACAGCGACGATTTGCAGTGGGTCGTGGCGGCAGCCGAGATTCTGGCGGAATCGCTGTCACGGCTCGCCGATCATGACCGGCTCGCTAAATCGTTGCGGCAAAATCGCCACCGGGCTGACGTCTTGCAGCGGCAACTGAGCGACAAGGTCCGCATTATCGGGAAAAGCGACGCGATCGCCGAGGTGACTCGCAAAATCGGCTTGGCTGCTCCCACCGCTGCGACGGTTCTCATTCGGGGTGAATCGGGCGTCGGCAAGGAATTGGTCGCCGCGGCGCTGCACCATAACAGCGATCGCAATGAAGGTCCGCTCATTTGCCTCAACTGCGCCGCTCTGAGTGATTCACTCTTAGAAAGTGAATTGTTTGGTCATGAAAAAGGAGCGTTTACCGGCGCGACCGAGCGGAAACGGGGCAAGTTCGAAATGGCGGACGGCGGAACGTTAATGCTCGACGAAATTGGCGAAATGAATTCAGAATTGCAAGCCAAACTGCTTCGCGTTCTCGAAGGACACCCGTTCGAACGGGTCGGGGGGCATCAGCCCATTCGCGTTGATGTTCGCGTGGTCGCCGCAACCAACCGCGATTTGCAAGCGATGGTGGGCAAAGGAACGTTTCGCCAAGATCTTTATTACCGGCTGCATGTGGTCGAGATTTATGTGCCACCGTTGCGGGCTCGCCAACACGATGGCTTGCTATTGGCAAAGTTCTTTCTGGACCAGTTCAACCAACAAATGGGGCGTCGCATCGAAGGCTTCACACGATCGGCACAGCAGAAATTGCTGAATTATCACTGGCCCGGCAACATCCGCGAACTAAGAAACGTGGTCGAACGAGCGGTCGTGTTGAATCAGAAAACGGTCATCGACGAAAACGACTTGGTGCTGTCGCCGGCCGAGTTAGTTGGACCAGAGAGAATAGACAAATTAGCGAACGACAAAATGGCGAATCAGGACGATGCAGCATCCATTGAAATCTCGCTCGCTAAGCTCGAACAGCAGCACATTGAGCGAGTTCTGCGGTATACCGACGGAAATAAAAGCCGGGCCTCGGCGATTTTGGGGATTGAACGAAGCACGCTCGACCGAAAAAGAAAAAAATATGCAGCCGACGATCAAGATTAAATCGAGTCCGCTTCGCTACTCTTTTATTTTAGATTCGTTACGCTATGGGCAGTAGGACATCAGTTATTACCACATGGTCGCTCTGCTCCCCTAGGCTGTGAATTTTGAGCAATTCGTTGAAAGACTAGGTTTTACAGTAGCGGAAGTCGTCAAGACTTTCGTTTTATTGTCCAAACCAGGCCGCTACGAAACTCTTGAAAAGTTCCGCGACAAAAAATTACAACCTCTCCGAGCGGAGAGCAGAGCGACATTGCGGCGAAGCCGCCCTAAGAAAGAAAGGTATCGACAGCATGAGTTTCCCTGAAGAATTGGATCATCTTGTGCGCACCGACGAACCGCTGGCGCCATTGGTTTGGCTCGGTATCGGCGGTCCAGCACGCTACTTCGCCGAACCGGTTGACGAACAGGAATTGTCGAAAATCTACAAAGCCGCTGAAGCGGCGAAATTGGCTATCCGCATTCTCGGTGGCGGCAGCAACATTCTGGTTCGGGAAGCGGGATTTGATGGGCTGGTCATTTCATTAGCCGCCGCTGCCACCAGCGAACTGGGGATCGACGGAAACCGACTAACCGCCGGTGCCGGTGCAAAACTATCGCACGCAGTCATCAAATCGGTCGGTGCAGGGTTGGGGGGACTCGAACATTTGGTCGGAATCCCAGGCACCGTTGGCGGAGCCGTCATCGGCAACGCCTCCAATGGTGGACGTGATATCGGATCGGTTGTCGAAAGTATCACGGTGATCGAAAGTGACGGATCGACCCGAGTCATCAGCCAAGAAGAGGCCGGATTCTCTCATCGAAAAACAACCCTTGTGGGAATGGGTGTCCTGAAGACAACTTTCTTGCTCGAGCCGCGAGACGTTTCGGCGTTAACCAAACGAATGCAAAAACTATGGATTGGTCGCAACTCGTCGCGTCCGAGCGAACAGCGGCGAATCGCCATGCCGTTTGTCGATCCAGATGGAATGCCAGCAAAAGATTTAGTGCAAAGTTGTGGTTTGGCGGGCGTTCGCGAAGGCGATGTGTCGCTCGATTCCGCCCATCCACACTACTTGATCGCTCATAACGGGGCGACCAGTGACCAATGTTTGCGTTTAATCGAACGGGTGCGTGAACAGGTGCTACTGCAAACAGGGGTCGACTTGCAATTGAACCTACAAATCTGGTAAGTACCAGTAGCCGCGTCTCTCCGAGACGCAAACCTAACTCGGCGTCTCGGAGAGACGCTGCTACTAAGATTCAGCAAGGGAAAGCCAACGTGGCGATGGTATCGGATCGTGATCGGCCTCGTCCCATCCGGGATTTGCTTAAGCGTCTCATCACCGCTCCGGCATCCTTGTCGTTTATTTGGCCGGTGCTATTGATCATTGGCGGCTATGCGGCTTGGGACCGCTGGGGTGCCGAGCATGTCGGCAAGAAGTACTACGGTGTTGAACTCGAGCAGATCCAGATTACGGAGCCGCCCGAACATGTGCGTACGGACATTGCTGCGACCGTGTTCCGCGACTTTGCGCTCGACCAATTATCGCTACTCGATTCGCAAGCTTCTGCAAAAATCGCCTCGGCATTTGCTGTCAACCCTTGGGTTCGACGCGTGATCAGCGTTCGTAAATTGCCTGGCGGTGCCATCGACGTTCATTTGGAGTATCGGCGTCCGGTTGCAATGGTGCATGTTGTCAAATCGGACCAGAAAGACTATTTCTTTCCAATCGATGGATCGGGAGTGCTGTTGCCCACCACGGAGTTCGCACAGGCTGAAACGCTCGATTACATTCACATCGAAGTCCCAAGCGTCTATCCAACGGGCGTGCTCGGGAGTGCATTCGGCGACTACCGAGTCGAGGCGGCCGCAAAATTGGCCGATATTTTGGCTCAGCATCGAGAGCGAATTCACCTTCGCAGCATTAGTGTGCGTGGCGATTCTCGGACCAATGAGGTGCCTCAATTGGAATTGACGACCACGGATAACCGCTGCTTCACGTGGGGCAGTCCACCCGGAATGGAGCGTCTTGAAGAGCGACCAGCGGAGCTGAAATTGCAAGCACTGTTACAAGGTGACGACATCCGGAATTCAGATCTCCGAATCGCGATCAAACCGAGCGACGAATAACGAGCCCTCGCTACAAGGCTTCTGCCTCGTAACGCAATGATTGGAGGCTCCCGGCTCCTCTTATTTGTTCAGGTCGTGCCGTAAATATTCGCCGACTCGGTGGAGCTTTTCTCGCGGATCTTTATGAGAGCTTGTTGACTGTTTGGGAATTCGACGGTTTCGATCCCGTATTGCGAGAATGGAAGCCAGCAAAAAGCCATAAGCACCAATTGTGCCCTACTTTGCCAGCTTTTTCCGCGAAAACACGCCATCTTGAATGGGCAAATGGGTATAGTCTCTCCGCGTTTGAGAGGATCGACCGGGTTGCTGTACTCGCTTTTTCTTGTTCTTCGGCGTCGCTGAAGGATCTTCGAGGTCATTGCTGCGGTCTTTCGCTAGTCCATTTCTTTTTACCACGCTCATTGAATCATGTTAAAAACGATCTCACTTCAATTTTGCTTCGGTCTTTTACTCGTTTCCGCTATCTCCGCCATTGGATGTGGTGACGAGCCCAATCGCGTCGTCGGTGGAACAGAGGAACAGATTCAGGCCTACGAGGAAGAGGCGGCGAGAGTCGAGGCCGAAAGAAGGGCAAACCCGATGGTCGTCCCCGAGTAAGGGCGGTAAGGGCAGTAAGGGCGGCAAAAAAAATCGAGTCCGATCATTTTATGGCGAGTGTAGATCGTCCTATTCCAAGATACGCTTGTAAACGCGGACGTAGTCTACTTCAAACGTTGCTGGAAACTCGGTCTCAGACGGATCACCGCCTTGGGTCCCGCCGATGGCAAGGTTGATCAACAAATAATGCGGTTGACGAAACGGACTGGTGGGCTGTTTGCTTTCGTCTACCGTCTTTTCGATGTCGATCGTGTTGAGCAACATGTTGTCAACATACAATTCGATGCGATCTTCGTCCCAATCCATCCGCCAAGTATGAAACTTGGCTGCCCACTGACTACCGCCCAGCTTGTCGAGAGGCATCTTGACCGCATCCCATTTCGGTTGCCTACGATTACTACTGGGCCAACAGGCATTGGCTAGCAGATGCCCCTGATAGTATTCCATCATGTCGACTTCGCCACAGCTTGGCCAGCGTCCGGTATCCCCCAGGGTCCAAATGGCTGGCCACAGTCCGGCTCGCGCGTCGATCCGCGCTCGGACTTCAATTCGTCCATACTGCCAACTGTGCAATCCCTTGGTGGTCAGGCATGCGGAGGTGTAGTCAGCGAACGGACGAGCCTGTTTCCACGTTTTTGACTTTTCAACGTAATGCGAGTTGCTCAAACGTTCGCGTCTTGCTTCGATGACTAACAGGCCATCGGAGCAGGTGGCGTTTTGCGGTTGATACCACTGAGCTTCTTCATTGCGGACAAAGCCATGCTCGAAGTTCCAGTTCAGTGGGTCTGGCGAACCATCATTATTGAACTCGTCAGCCCAGACCAAGCGGTATTGGTCGTTGCTCGCTTGCGTTGGTCGACGAGCATCGCTTGGGTCCACCACGTCAGCTGCATCGATCGAGTCTGTAGCGACTAGCCCAAATACAATGAGCCCCGATACGGTCGCGATAGTGAGTAGCTTCGTCATAGGGTGTTCACGGTCCTTTTAGTCTGGAAAGTTCACGGGGAGGAGATGCCCAGTAAACTTAGCTGATTAATCAAGGCATGATGCTCGCTATCTGCTGAACCGAAGCATAACTGAACCGAATTCTCTCGAAATTTCGAAGATTCGCTCATAAACGGATAAATTTCGAGATTTTTATTGCTTTCCGGTTCACAAATGCGGGCCATCGATGGGACTTGCTATTAGATGCTCAAAATAGTGTTCGAAGGCAAGCACCGATGCACACCCCTTCACTGTTTCCTTCAACCGTTTTACAGTCAAGCCAAGGGCATTCGGATGGAAGATGAAGATCTCGAAC
>JGI12210J13797_10260925_pt1 | contig 10824 bp, 7 predicted proteins | sample ElkSlonscriptome_3_FD_13797 | JGI IMG/M metagenome (IMG submission 13797) | reverse complement strand
TGCTCGACGCGCCCCGAGATCCGCCCCAGCCCGACGAGCAGCTCGCTCGGCGTCGAGCCTGGCACGCGCTGTCGAGCTTTCTCGAGCAGCTGCCCCCCGAGCAGCGCGAGGTCTTCGTCATGGTCGACATCACCGGGATGCGGGTCAGCGAGCTGGCCACGATGACCGGTGAGCCCGCCAACACCCTCCACTCCCGCCTTCGCGTGGCCCGGGTGCGCTTCGGTCGACACTTCGAGGCGAGCGACGACGCGCGCCCGGCCATGCTACGCCACGCGGCGCGGCGAGCCGGCCCGGACCAGGGGCAGCGCGGGAGGACCTGGGCCGGCATCGTGGCCGCGGTGGGCGGACCCGAGGGGCTGGCCTCGGCGCCCGGGTCGGCGATGGAAGGGGCGGGCTCGTCGAGCGCGGCGGCGAGCTGGCTGTCGAGCACCGCGGGCAAGGTGGCGCTGACGACCCTCGCGGCGGGGGTCGTAGCCGCCGCGGTGGTGGGCGGGGCTCGGCTCCGGAGTCCGACGATCTCCGCGACCGAGAAGAGCACCGACGCCTCGTCCGCGGTTGCTCGCGCCGACGGAGATCCGAAGCCCCGGCCTCCGGCGGAGCCGGGGCCGGCCGAGGCGGAGGCGATGGTCGCAACCGCGTCTGCCCCCGCCACGACCGAGACGAGCTCACCTAGGGCGAGCCGAGTGGCCGCGCCTCCCAGCTCTCGACGCGCCCCGAACACGCCGAACTCCGCATCGCCGAACTCCGCATCGCCGAACTTCGCCTCGCCGAACTCCGCATCGCCGAACTCCGCATCGCCGAACTCCGCATCGCCGAACTCCGCATCACCGAACTCCGCATCACCGAACTCCGCATCACCGAACTCCGCCTCACCCCCCGGCGATCCCGATGCGGCCATGGCCGCGGCTACGGCCACGCTGCGACGCGCCCGCGAGCACCTCGCCCAGGGACGAAGCGCCGACGCCCTGGCCGAGCTCGAGGCCTCCGACGGCGACTTCGGGGCGCTCGAGCGCGAGCGCCTGCGCCTGCGCCTCGAGGCCAGCTGTACCCTCGCCGATTCCTCGCGCGCCCAGACGATCGCGCGCGCCCTCGTGGCGCGGGGCGTCGCGCTGAACCCCGACGCGCCCTGCCTCGCGACGAGCGACGAGCCCGTCGATTGATGACACGAGAACCGCTCGCGGCGGTGCACCACAGGACATGAACCGCTCGACATTCTTGCTCCCCTTGCTCGGTGCGATCGCATGTGACCCCCTGCCCAAGAACGCGGGGGAAGTCGACACCGACACCGACACCGGCGCGAGCGCCACCGATTCCGCCGACTCCGGCGACCGCCCCCCGCCCTTCCCTACCCAGGGCTTCTCCCTGGGCGAGGGGCAGCTCATCACGCACCTGGTCGCGTCGGATCTCGGCGTGGTCGCCGTGATCCTGGCCGGCGAGGCTCCCTACGACATCACCGTCACCGAGTACGACGCCACCATGACGGAGGCCTGGAGCCTGTCGCTGGGCGAGGGAGACATCCGCGACCTCGCGGCTCTCCCGGAGGGCGGCTTCGTGGTCGGCGGCGCCGAGGGGACCACCGCCGCCGCCTGGCGCCTGTCGTGCTGCGGCACGATCGAAGACCAGCAGCAGTACCCCACGATGTCGGGGGCCCCGGCCGCGATCACGGTCGCTCAGCCCCTGGCCGGGGGCGTGTTCCTGGTTCGCGACGCGGGCGCCTTCGAGCCGGACTTCATCTCCGCCGATCTCGACTTGGTCCCGGTCACGGTCACCACGGCGCCCGGGTTCTCCGTCGTCGACGGAGCCGTCAGCCCCTCCGGTACGGTGATCCTCTCGGCCAGCGAAGGAGGAGAGGCTCATCTGATCTACGAGGTCGAGCCCGACGGCACCGGCAGCGGCGTCGGCCCCGGGGAGGCGTTCCGGCTGGTGGGGACCGGCGCCGATCTGACGATGGTGACGCTATCGAACCCCGACGGGATCAACGTCCGCGACTGGGAGTCTGGCCCGGTCATCGCCGTGAACGTCCCCGACATGGTCACGCTCCCCTCGCACACCTTCGAGGCCGACCGACGCGAGCACTACGCCATCGCCCACCCCGTGGAGCACGCGGACATCAACCAGGTGTTCACCCACCTCGCCGAGTTCGAGAGCGACGGCACCCTGATACGGCAGGGCTCGCTCGCCGGCGGGGGGCAGCTCGTCGTCGAGCCGGCCGCGGTCGCCATCGCGAACGACGGCGCGACCTGGGTCGCGACGAAGGAGTCCCCCACCGGCGCGGAGATGCTGCCCAACGTGGCGGGCATGCTGCAACGCCTCCAGCCGCTGTGATCGCCAGTGCGGGTGGACCGGCGGCTGGGCACGGGTGGTGGAGAGCTCGCGCACTGCCGCCATGGTCTCGGGGGGTCAGGGGTCGAGCTCGAGCCGCTGGGCATGAGCGGTGCTAGCGTGGGCGTCGCTCATGCGGCGCCTCGCGATGCTCGTTTCGGTCGTGGTTGCTCTGGCCTGCGGTCGCTCCGCTCCGCCGGCTGCGTTCGAGGCCTCGCCGGGCGCTGCCGTGGCGGGGCCCGCCTCGGACGAGGCCTCGCGGGCGAGCAAGGCGGCCGCGACACCACCGAAGGCCGAGTCTCGCCGGTCCGCGCCGATGGAGTACCGCTTGTCACCGGTCTTCGAGGATGAGGCGCTGGTCGCCCTCGCGGTCGAGCTGCGCTTCTCGGGGGACGACTCGGGCACGACCCGCGTGCAGCTTCCCGAGCGCTGGGCCAGCGAGCGCGAGCTTTGGAGGTACGTGCGCGACGTGGAGGTCGAGGGGGCGCGCACGGTGAGCGAGGACGGGCCGGCGGTGAGGGTGATCGAGGCCGAGCCGGGGGCCGCGCTGCGCATGCGCTACCGGGTCGTCTCGGCCTACGACCGCGAGCCCCGGGCGGACGACGGCCAGCCCTTCGCGCCGGTCATCCGCCCCGAGTGGTTCTACGCGTTCGGCGAGGCCGTGTTCGCGGTGCCGGGCGATGACTACGACCCGCCGGCACGCTTTTCGTGGACCGGGGCGCCCGATGGCTTCGGGTTCGCCTCCGACCTGCTGCACCTCGAGCAGGGCGGCGGGATGGTCGGCGACGTGCACGAGAGCATCGTGATGGGCGGACGCGGGCTGGTGCGCCGCACCGAGCCGGTCGGCGGGGCGCCGCTGCACGTCGCGGTCCGCGGAGAGTTTCCCTTCACCGAGGACGCGTTCGTCGACATGGCCCGCACCATCGTCCAGATCGAGCGGGCGCTGTGGGGCGAGGGGGAGGAGCCCTTCACCATCGTGCTCGCGCCGCTCGAGGCCATGGAGGGCCGCCGCTCGCTGGGCGGCACGGGGCGCTCCGACGCGTTCGCCTTGACCGTGGCCCAGGACACGTCCATCGAGTTTCTGCGGCACCTGCTCGCGCACGAGTACTTCCACACCTGGAACCCCCGACGCCTGGGCGGGTCGCCCGAGGGCGACGCGGAGATGCAGGGCAAGTGGTTCGACGAGGGGTTCACCGAGCTTTACACGTGGCGGCTGCTGCTACGCGGGGGGCTGTATCAGCTCGAGGACTTCGTGCACGACTGGAACGAGGCGCTGCGGAAGTACGCGACGTCGCCGGTGCGCAACGAGCCCAACGCGCGGATCGTGGCCGACTATTGGAACGACCCGGACGTGGGGGACCTGCCGTATCTGCGTGGGCCGCAGCTTGGGGCGATCTGGGAGCAGCGGCTGCGGCAGGCGACCGGCGGGGCACGGGGGCTCGATGACGTGCTGCTGGCGATGCGGGCGGGGCATCGGGAGATTGAAGAGGCGTCATCGAAGGCTCCTACAGCGGCCGAGCGGTTCGTGGCCAGCTATGCGGAGCTGGGAGGGCCCGATCTCGAGGCAGACCTCGAGCGCTTCATCGAGCGGGGGGAGACGATTCGGCTGCCGGTAGATGTGTTCGGGGGGTGCGTGCGGGTGGTGACCGATGCGGAGTCGCAGGTGCAGCGGCTGGAGATCGGGAGGGGGATGTCGGGGATGGAGCGGGAGGATTGTGAGAACGTGGTGTCGGGGCGGGGGAGCTCGGTGAGGCCGTCGCAGTGAGGGGTCGGGGCGTTGGTTGGCTCGAGGGTGGGCGCTGGGTTCGGAGCAAGGAGCGGCTGCTAACCCACGACCGACGACGTCGCGTTGCCGCTCCTCGGCGTCGAGCCGTCTCGCAACGGCATCCCACAGGGGAGGCGAACCTCGATGCTCGCGCGCCCGTTCGACCCGTGTGCTCCAATTTCGCTGATGTGAGGGCAATGACCACCCATCAACGCCACCATCGGTAGCGATTTCCTCGTGTTCCATGATATTTCCCTTCCGTGTGCAGCGGAAATGCGGGTGCCATGGGGCTGCACCCCCACGGCTACTCCTGGGCCCCGGCTTCTGCCCAAGAGGCCCCGGCCAGCCAAGGGCATGGCCGACAGGGGCAACACACGTTGCCCTTGACCCGATGCAGCGGGCAAGAGGCAAGGCACTCCGCTTTAGCGTGTTTCGCAATAGCGAAGTGGTTCTAAGGTGACCGGGATGTCCCCGGAGGAGCTACGCGAGGTCGTCGCGGCCAATATCCGGCGGCTTGCCGGCGAGAAGGATATCGGGCTGAACGCGCTGGCGGATCTTAGCGGCGTAGGGCGCACGCAGCTCTACGACGTGCTCGCGGGGCGGAAGGCTGCGACAACGGATTGGTTGGCGAAGGTATGCGTGACGTTGGAATGCGAGCCCTACCTACTTCTACGTCCATCACGGGATCGAACGGGCGCAGACTAGACTAGCCCGGACCCTGCGCCCGCAGCTCCGCACGAGTATGCGCCAGGTGCTCCGCCACCCGCTCCCAGTGCGGCCGCAGCCGCAGCGCTCGCTCGAAGTGCCCCACCGCCTCGGCGAGGTCACCCGCCCGCCCACGTCTCTGATAAGCCAGCCCCAGCTGCACATAGGAAGCAGCCCGCTGAGGCTGCTGCCGCACCGCGTGCCGCAACAACGAAATCGCCTCGTTGTACTGCCCCGCCTCATAGAACAGCCGCGCAAACGCATCGAGCAGCTCCACATCAGGATGGTAGGCCCACAGCGCCTCGACCAGCGTACGGCGTGCCTCCTCGCGACGCTCGCGAACCAGCAACCCACGCGCCCGATCCAGCGCGGTCTGCCCCGGCCGAGCCAGCCGCACCAACTGCTGATCGAGAGTAGTCCGACACCCGACGCACGGCCCCTCCGGCGCGCCGTCGAGCGAGGCCACGGTGGGATCCTGCCGCATCACGCACGCCGCTACGTCATGATGGGACAACCCCACCGCGTGCCCGAACTCGTGACGGATGAGCGTCCGCAGCCTCGCCCGCGCCGCCTCGCCCTCGCCCAGCCGAGCCGTCGACAAGAGCGCGGTGCGATCGGGCAGGCTGGCCAGGCCGAACACATACGGCTTGCCCGGCTCGAACAGATCGAGCGCGGTCACGTCGAGCTCGACCACCGCGTCGCGCGAGCGGGTCTCGAACAAGAGATCGAGCACCACCCGCGCGTCGACCTGCGCCCTAGCCTCGCTCCACGCGGCGAACACCTCGGTCTCGCTCCGGCTGGCCCGCACCACGCACCGCACCGAGTACTCGGCCAGCAGCACGCGACACGCCCCGCGGAGCTGCTCGCTGGGCACGGGACCGAGCGCACGCACCACCACCAGCGGGGGCCGAGCCTCGGGCGCGCGCTCGGGCACGACGGGGCCGGCCGGGGCTCCCAGGGCCCAGGCCACGCCGAAGATCCCCATCACCATGTGAACGAGCCAGCTCATGACGAACGATGCTGCGCGGGATCGGCCGGTACGAACCCGAGCCCCGCGAGCAATTCAGGGTATCGGTTCGGTGTGCGCAGACCAAGCGGTCAAATCACCGATCGGTCGCCTACACGCGGCACGGACCCGTCGGTTGCCTCGGCACCCGAACATCGGTCCGCGCCACCCAAAGCGCATGCGGTCCGGCCGATGGTCCGTTCGACGCACCCGCTCACGGCCCGGTGGGCGTGGGCGAGGGCATCAGCTCGTCGAGGTGGCGCTGCGCGAGCACCCGCTCGGGCTGCTCGGGCTCCGGGCGCTCGAGGTAGGCCTGCCACGAGCGTAGCGCCGAGCTGCGCAGCCCATCGGCCTGATCGGCCAGCGCCCGAAAGAACAGCCACTCGTGGATCGGCAGCACGCTCTCCATGGCGCGCCGGGTGAGCCGAGCCCCGGACACGGCCGACAGCGCGCGCAGCTCGGTCATCGCCACCGAGGAGGCACCGGCCCGGTCGAGCACCAGCGCCCGGATGAACCGCGAGATCAGCCGATCCTCGGGCGGCGCATCGACCACGCCCCGCTCCGCCCGCCGCAGGGCCTCCTTCACGTTGCCCGCGAACAGCTCCACCAAGGCCGACATGCGTTCGGCGCGCCAGCGCTGCACGTCGCCGTGCTCGATCACCTCGCGCAGGGCCTGCCGCGCCTCGGGCACCCGACCGAGCGTGGTGAGGGCGTAGGCCCGGTAGTACCGGGTCTCCCGCGGCGGCCGCTCGCCGCGGCGCTCCGCCTCGTCGATCGCGGTGTCGAGCCACGCCAGCGCCTGCTCGATCCGCGCCTCTCGCTCGTCGACGAACCGCTGGATCGACAGGGTGGGAACCTCGTCGGCGTCGCTCATGTCGAGGTCGCCGAACAGCGCCGCGGTGTCGAGGATCTCCGATTGCGCCGCGATCACCAGCACGTCGACCGCGTGGGGACACCGCCGCGCGTGCTCGACCCATCGCTGCTCGAGCGTCGCGTTGCCGCCCCGCGCCCCGTCGTCGCCGAGCGCGGCCCGGGCCCGGCGCTCGGCCTCGTTGCACTGCCGCCAGCCCCGAGCCCCCGCCATGGCCCACGGCGTGGGCGGAGGCGCCTCGGCGGGCTGCCACCCCGCGGCGGGAGGAGCAGCCAGCAGGGTCGCGAGCAGCCAAGCCGACATCCTCTCAGTATGCCGGGCCCCACCCGCCCGGCCAATTCGCCCATAACTTGCGTCGGCCCCCGCCGGTTCACCATCCTGGGCCCGATGCCCGCCCCCTCCGCCTCCGATTGCGTCGCCTGGGCCACCCGGCAGCTGCGCGTCCTCGCTCGCCGCGCGGGCCCGGGGCTGCGGCGGGGGCTGGGTCTGGCGGCGATCGCCCTGCGGGGCCTGGGACGCTTCGCGGTGCAGCATCGGAGCGCGCTGGCGGCGATCGCCCTGCGCGGAGCCTGGTGGGTGGCCCTGCTGCTGTTGGTGGTGGGCGGTCGACCGGTGCTCGGCCTGGATGCCGTGCCCGCGCGCGAGCTGGCGCTCGCGCCCTTCGCCATTGGCCTGGCCCTGTGCGCCGCCGTGCGCCTGCTGGCCGATCCTCGTCACCTGCGGGTCGGTGCGCTGGCCCTGGGGGCGCTGCACGCCACCGCGCTGGCGCTGGTGTGGACCGCGTTCGGGGGCTAACGTCGGGGCGATGCTCCGCCGCGCGCGCGCCCTCGCCCCGAGCCTGGTGCTGGCGCTCGCGATCGCGTGTGGCGGCGACGATCCCCCTCCCCCCGGCTCCAGCGATGACGGCTCGGGCAGCGACGAGGGCGATCCCCCCGCGCGGCCCACGTTCGCCGAGCCGGCCAGCGGTCGGCTGTCGCTCCAGAACACCCGCACCACCGATCTCGCGCTCACCGTGAGCGGGGTGACCCCGGGGGTCACCGAGCTGGTCGTCGACGGCCAGAGCCTCGGCTCGCTGCCCGAGGGCGCGGTGCTCGGCCGGCTCGAGGCCGACGAGCTGCGACTGCGCGTGCGCGGGTCGATGCGCTCCGCCCTCCATCGCATGGTCTTGCGCAGCGCCGGGATCGGCGGGCTGGAGACCTCCGAGGAGATCATCGTGGAGATCGTCGGAGGCCTCGAGTCCGTGTCGATCACCGCCGACGTCACGCCCACCGAGCTGCCCGGATCGAGGCTGGTGGTGGGCGGCCAGGGCGACGACGCGGTGCTGGTGGTCTACGAGCCCGCGCCCGAGGGCCCGCGCCTGCACCTGCTGCCCTGGGCCCCCGGAGGCTGGGACGTGGACGGGCGGCGCACCGTGGCCGCCCCCGGGCTCTCGGTCGAGGCCGACCGCGTGGCCCTGCCCGCCACCGCCCTGCGCTACGACCGTTCCGACGACGATCCCGGGCGCGTTCGGGTGGCCTGGCGGGTGGGCCCCACCGGGTCGCGGATCGACCTGCTCGACGTGCCCTGGGACGAGGCCGAGCCCGCCGTGCCGCCGAGCACGTCGCTGTCGGCCGACGACGCCCGCGCGGGGCAGCCCGCCGAGTGGGCCGAGCTGGGGCGACCGTGGCTGATGGGCGACCAGCTGGTGGCCGAGCTGTACGCGCCCACCGACGTCGAGGCGCCGCGCCCCGGCGATCGAGCCGTCGTCTACGGCCGCGTCCACGACCAGGGCGCGGGGATCGACGCGCCCCAGCGCATCTCCGTGCGCGGCGAGCGGGTCGATCTCGATCTGCTCGGGCCGGCCGTCGATCCGATCGCCATCGAGTACGGTGGCCCGCCCGTGATCTCCGTGCGGGCCGATCACAACCAACCCCTGGTGCTCCAGCTCGATCCCAGCGCGGGGCTCCAGGCTCGACCCACCGTGCTCGACGGTCGCGATCGCAGCTTCAGCTTCGTCGACGTCCCGCTGGCGACCATCACCGGGGCCTTTGGCTCGCGCACGGTGGGCGGCCTGATCAAGCGCACCGGCGGGCGCATGCGGGTGGCCTTCATCGACGACCTCGGCGACGGCGGGGTCGTCGAGCAATCGCTATCCTCCGATCACCTGCCCGAGCTCGACGGCGTGCGCGGCGAGCTGGCGGTGGGCTCGCTGATGGGCATCTCCGTGTTCCTCCTGCCCTACGGGCCCGCCTCGCCGCTGCACGTAGTCTACGGGGTGGGTAGCTCCGCGCGGGTGGAATCACTCGACGATCTGCACTGCGACAGCGCCGCCCTCGCCGCGGCGCCCGGCGAGGTCGGCCCCGCCGTCGCGCTGGCCTGCACCACCGACGGCGTGCTCCAGCTGGGTACGCTCGAGGCCGAGCCGGCCGACTGAGCCCCCGGCGGGCGGCGGGCGGCGGGCGGCGGGCGGCGGGCGTGAGCCAGGTCCGCGCAGATCGGGGACCACGACGTATACTCCCCGCGCCGTGCCGCTCCCTCGCAAGAAGATCCTGATCGTCATCGGCGGCCTGCTGCTGCTCGTCGCGCTGGCCGGCGGGGTCTGGGCGTGGCAGGTGCTGCGGGTCGAGGACATCCCCGAGGACCTCGGCACCATGGAGCGCAACCCCGACGAGATCGTGCTCTCCGCGGCCGGCCAGGGCGAGGACCTGCGCCTGGCCGATCTCCGCGGCCAGACCAGCGTGATCGTCTTCGAGGGCGTGCAGAGCATGCGCAGCGAGCAGGGCAAGGAGGTCAACCGCGCCCTCAACCGCTGGATCCTCCCCGAGGGCACCAAGGGCTACATCGCCTGGGACGGCGAGGGCATGCGGCTGTTCGAGGACAAGGCCAGCCAGTTCCTGGGCTTCTTCGCCCAAGAGGTCCGCTTTCCCATCTACGTCGACTGGAACGGCGACCTGGTCGACGTGTTCAAGATCGTCAAGGGGCACCACGGCCTCATCGTGCTCGGCCCCACGGGCGAGGTGCTCGTGCGCCACAGCGGCGGGATGAAGGGCGACGAGCTCGACCGGCTCCGCGAGCAGCTCGGCGCGAAGGAGCCCCCCCCGCCCGAGCCCGCGCCGCCCTTCGAGGTGGCCGGGCTGGACAACGAGGCGTGCCGGGAGCACGCGTGCATGTTCGTGTTCCTCGGCAAGCCGGTGGCGCGCACGGACATCCCCTGGATCGACGAGGGGTTCGAGGGCACGCGCACCGAGTGCTTCGAACGCATGCGACGGCCCGAGATCCGGCTGGCCGCGTCGGCCATGCGCGTGCCCATCACCACGTCGCACGGCGTGGTGGTGGGCGAGACGACCGATCTGCGCCTGCGGGGCTGGACGACGGTGCCCGAGGCGGCCGAGGCCCGAGCGGCGTTCGGGCTCGAGCCCGACCAGAGCGCGCTGGTGGTGATCGACCAGCAAGGCCGGCTGTCGTTCCGCGAGACGGGCTTCATTCCGATGTACCAGTGGACGCTGGCCGTGGACGTGACCGGAGAGAAGATCCTCCGGAAGGACGAGGATTGAGCGCCCGTACACCGCGGGGGCGAGGCGCGTCGGGCCGCCGCGAGGGCGGCGGGGGCACGGCGGCGCGAGGGTCGAGCCGGGGCCGCGGGCCCGCGGCCGGAGAGGTCCGCGGCATGGCGGCGCGCGTGCTGCAAGCGGTGGAGCAGCGGCAGGCCTTCAGCAACCGGGTGCTGTCCGAGCACCTCGAGCGGCGCGCCCAGTGGGACGCCCGCGACCGCGGGTTGGTCACCACGCTGGTGTACGGGGTGCTGCGGCACCGCACCCGGCTCGACGCCCACGTCGACGCCCACGCCACGCGACCGGCCGGGCTGCGCGGGGAGATCCGACAGCTCCTGCGCGTGGGGGCACTCGAGCTGCGCGAGCTGGGCCACCCCGCGCACGCGGTGCTGACCGAGGTGGGGCACGCGGCGGCGCGGCTGTCGGGCGGGGCGGGCCTGCGCCGGGCGCTGCACGGGATCCTCGCGCAGGTCGACGCGCACGGAGCCGAGCTCGACGATGCGCTCGACTCCGCGGTCGGGCTCGACGCGCTCGAGCGTCGCTGGTCGATCCCTCGCTGGCTGGCGGGGCGGTGGCGCAAGCAGCTGGGCGACGACGTGGCGCTGCGGCGGGCGCGAGCGCTGGC